>Ga0160472_100244_pt1 | contig 64633 bp, 55 predicted proteins | sample HID1973M_E11MG_FD_108267 | JGI IMG/M metagenome (GOLD analysis project Ga0160472, IMG submission 108267) | Enriched mosquito-associated microbial communities from UW Madison campus, WI, USA - HID1973M_E11 MG | ecosystem: Host-associated > Arthropoda: Insects > Digestive system > Unclassified ... | reverse complement strand
AGCTGCACGGCGAGAGCCTCGACGTCTCGGTGCCGCTGGTGCGCGACCGCGAGTTCGTCGCCTTCACGCGGCAGGAAGCCGTGGGCGTGGTCGGCGCCATCATCCCGTGGAACTTCCCGCTGCTCATGGCCGCGTGGAAGCTCGGGCCCGCACTGGCGTGCGGCTGCACGGTCGTGCTCAAGCCGGCCGAGGAAACGCCGCTGTCGGCGCTGCGGCTGGGCGAACTGATCCAGGAAGCGGGCTATCCGGCGGGCGTGGTCAACATCGTCACCGGCGACGGCGCCCGCTGCGGCGCCGCGCTGGCCGCGCATCCCGACGTCGACAAGATCGCCTTCACCGGCTCGACCGAGGTCGGCAAGCTGGTGGGCGGCGTGGCCATGCAGCGGCTGGCGCGCGTGACGCTGGAGCTGGGCGGCAAGTCGCCGGTCATCATGCTGGACGATATGTCCCCCGAAGCCGCCGCCGCGGGCGCTGCGCAGGCCATCTTCTTCAACCAGGGGCAGGTGTGTACCGCCGGCTCGCGCCTGTACCTGCCGCGCGCGAAGTTCGACGCCACGGTGGAGGCACTGTCCGGCATCGCCAACAGCCTGCGCCTCGGGCCGGGCCTGGCGCCCGATACGGCGATGGGTCCGCTGGTGTCGCGCCGCCAGCGCCAGCGCGTGGCGGGCTATGTGCAGGCAGGTATCGAGGCCGGCGCACGGCTGGCCTGCGGCGGCCCTGCCGACCTGGAGCGCGGGCACTTCTTCCGTCCGACGGTGCTGGCCAACGCGCCGGAGTCGTCGTCGGTCGTGCAGGAGGAAATCTTCGGCCCGGTCGTGGTGGCGCTGCCCTACGATGAGATCGACGAGGTGGTCGGCCGCGCCAACGGCACGCCGTTCGGGCTGGCCGCGTCGGTGTGGTCCAACGACCTGTCGCGCGTCCACCGGCTGGTGCCGCGCATCAAGGCCGGCACGGTCTGGGTGAACTGCCATAACCTGCTCGACAACGCCATGCCGTTCGGCGGCTTCAAGCAGTCAGGACTGGGCCGCGAGATGGGCCGGGCCGTGTTCGACCACTACACCGAGACAAAGTCCGTCATGATCGCGGTGTGACGCGGGACGGAAAGAGACCGGAAAAACAAGACCGAACGAGACGGAACGAGACAGACACCATGAACGAGAACGCCCCCACCTCCTCCGCGGCGGCCACGCCCGGCCGCCGCCAGTGGCTGGGCCACGTGGCCAGCGCCGCCGTCACCACGGTGGCCGCCGCCGCGCTGACCGGCCGGCAGGCCGGCGCCGCCGACGCGCCGCAATCGCCTGCCACCGCCGGGCAGGGCACCCTGCCCAACCCCATCGTGATGATGCCGGCCTGGCAGCTCTCGCGCGAGATCCACGCCGGGCACCTGTCCTGCCGGCAGGTGATGACGGCCTACCTGGCCCATATCGACCGCGTCAACCCGAAAGTCAACGCCATCGTCGCCCTGCGCGACCGCGATGTGCTGATGCGCGAGGCCGCTGCCGCCGACGAGGCACTGGCGGCCGGCAAGGCGGGTGGCTGGATGCACGGCATGCCGCAGGCGCCCAAGGACCTCGCCCTCACGCGCGGTATACGCACCACGTTCGGCTCGCCCATCTTCAAGGACAACGTGCCCACGACCGACGCCATCGTCGTGGAACGCGCGCGCCGGGCCGGGGCCATCCTGCTGGGCAAGACCAACACGCCGGAATTCGGCCTCGGCTCGCAGACCTTCAATACGGTCTACGGCGCCACGCGCAATCCCTACGACCTCGGGAAGGCGGCCGGCGGCAGCAGCGGCGGCGCGGCGTCCGCGCTCGCCATGCGCCTCCTGCCGGTGGCCGACGGCAGCGACTTCGGCGGCTCGCTGCGCAACCCGGCCGGCTTCTGCAACGTCTACGGCTTCCGGCCCTCGATGGGCCGCGTGCCCTATGGTCCCACCGCCGAGGTCTTCATCTAGCAACTCGGCTACGAGGGCCCGATGGGCCGCACCGTCGCCGACGTCGCCCTGCTGCTCGCCACGCAGGCCGGCCCCGACCCGCGCACGCCGCTGGCCCTCGCCCAGGACCCGGTGCTGGCGACCCTGACGCCCGACAACGTGAACGCCGGGCTCGCCACCGACCTCAAGGGCAAGCGCATTGCCTGGCTGGGCGACTGGGACGGCTACCTGCCGATGGAGGACGGCATACTCACCCTGTGCGAGCAGGCGCTGAAGGCCTTCCCTGCCTTCGGCGTCGGCGTCGAGAGGATCAAGCCGCCCTTCCCGCCCGAGCGGCTCTGGAAGACGTGGCTGGTCCACCGCCACTTCCTCGTCGGCAACGGCATGCTGCCCTTCTACCGCGACCCGGCCAAGCGGGCGCTGCTCAAGGCCGACGCCATCTGGGAAATCGAAGGCGCGCTCAAGCTCAGCGGCGAGGACGTCTTCGCCGCCAGCGCCGAGCGCAGCGCGTGGAACCAGGCGCTGCAACAGGTGTTCGGGACGTACGACTACATCGCCGTGCCGACCGCGCAGGTCTTCCCCTTCGACGTGCGCGAGCCGTGGCCGAAGGAGGTGGCGGGCCGCAGGATGGACACCTATCACCGCTGGATGGAGGTGGTATTCCCGTGGACGCTGTCGGGCTGCCCGGTCATCAGCGTGCCGGTGGGCTTCGGCCAGGCGGGGCTGCCGATGGGGATGCAACTGATCGGCCGTCCGCGCGACGACATGAGCGTGCTGCGGCTGGCGCGGGCGTACGAGCAGGAGCGCGACTGGGTGAACCGGCACCTGCCGCAGGCGATGATGGGGTGAGGGTTCTTGGCTCCCCTCTCCCGCTTGCGGGAGAGGGGTTGGGGGAGAGGGCGAGCAGTCATGCTGGCGATATCGCTCAACGTAGCGCTGCCCCTCTCCCCCGGCCCCTCTCCCATGCATGGGAGAAGGGAGCGAACAGCGGGTCTGTCAGCGGTCCAGGGCTCAGCGCCGTCGCCCCAGCGTCGCCGACGGCAGCTCCCCAAAAAACGCCCGGTACTGCGCCGCGAAGCGCGGCAGGTGATGGAAGCCGAAGCTCGCCGCCACCGCGCCCACCGACTCCCCGGCACCGGTCCGCAGCGCCTGCCGCACGCCGTTCATGCGTACCGCCCGCACGAAGTCCAGCGGCGACAGCCCTGTCACCTCGTTGAAGCTGTATTGCAGCGTCCGCCGCGACACGCCCAGGCGCTCGCACAGCGACAGCACGCTCCATGCATCGTCCGGCGTGGCGCGGATCATCTGGTAGGCATCGGCCACGAGGCGGCGGCGCGAGGCGCTCGTGGGCAGTGCCTCGCTGCCGCCGTCGCCCACCAGTGCGGTGGCGGCGGCCAGCAGCAGCGCGTCGCGGATCGCGCGCTCGACGAAACGGTTGCTGAAGACCTCGGCGTCGATGGCGGCGGTCGCGAGCACCGACAGCACCACCGCGCGGAATTCGTTGCCGATACCCTTCGAGAGTTGCCGCACGGGCGGCGAACGCGCCAGTCCGCCCGGCTCGCCGCCGGCCAGTACCAGTGCACGATCCAGCGCCGGGAGCGACACCGTCACGCCGGCCAGGTCGAGCCTGGGCGGCGTGCGCATGGCGAGCGCCCGGCCGTTGCCGGCGCACAGCAGCGTCTGGCCGTCCATGGCGTAGCCGGAGAACCAGCCGCCTGCGCATTGCTGGTCGGGCAGCGCCAGCGAGACGTAGCCGTGCGCTGCCTCCCCCTCTTCGAGCAGGGCCTGCGAGGTCTGCTCGCGGAACACGTGGACATCGCCGTATGTGACCTGCGAGACCTCCGCGCGGAACACCCCCGGCGTGAGCTGCTGGTAGCGCTGCTGCCAGCCGTCGAGTTCCGCCGCCGCGGTCTGGGCCTCGTCGGCGACGATATGGCGCAGCGCGCGCGCCACCGGGGTTTCCGGCGCGGACGGGCTGGGCCTGGACGAGGGGGGCTCGGCGGAGGTCATCGGGGGCGTCATGTGTGGACCCGGCGCCGGCATTCGATAGCTACACGGCGGATGCAGGCCGGATGCGCGATGCATGTGCGACGGATCGATCCCGCCGAGTGTAGCGAAAGCAGGCAGCCGGATGAAGGCGGGCAAGCCCGGATTCGGGCGTGCACCACAATCGGGCGGCGCGTGCGCCGCTTTCGCGGCCCTTCATCCAACGGCGCCGGAAGCACTAAGCTATCCGATGTACGCGTCGAAGCATTCGGTAGCCAGCGCAAGAAGAAAGGGGGGGCGCCATGGGGGCCGGGAAGGCGATCGGGATAGCTGTTGTCGTTGCGCCGGCAATCGGCGGCTGTGCGAGGTCGCCATCGCTCGCCGTGCTGGGCGCCTACTTTCCCGACTGGATGTTCTGCATCGTGGCCGGCGTGCTGCTCGCCATCGTCTGCTACGTGGCGGTGGAGCGCGCCGGCGCCGGCTACTGGCTCGGCCCGCCGGCAGTGACCTATCCGGCGCTCGTCCTGCTCTTCTCCCTCGTTGCCTGGCTGCTCTTCTTCCAGCACTGACTCCGCCACGACGACCACGACGACCATGACGACCATGACGACGGCCAACCGGAAGAAGAAAGCGTGGCCGGCCATCCTGCTGGTGCTCCTCGCGCTGGTGCTGCTGGTGGTGGTGATCTGGCTCCTCGACCGCGCGCCCCGTACCGACGACGCCTACGTCTACGCCGACGCCATCGACGTGGTGCCCGAAGTCAACGGCCGCATCGAGGAACTGCCCGTCCACGACAACCAGGCGGTGAAGCAGGGCGACCTCCTTTTCAGGATCGACCCCCGGCCATTCCAGCAGGCGCTGGTGCGGGCCAGGGCGTCGCTGGCCGCGCTCGACCAGCAGATCATGCTGACCCAGCGGACCGTCAACGCCCAGCAGTACAACGCGAAGTCCGTGCAGGCAGCGGTGGCCCGGGCGCAGGCGGCGGCCAGCCAGGCGTCCGACACCCTGCGCCGCACCGAGCCGCTGCTGCCGCAGGGCTACGTCTCGGCCGAGGATGTCGACCGGGCGCGCACGGCGCAGCGCATCGCGCAGGCCGACCTGAGCGCCACGCAGTTGCAGGCGCAGCAGGCCGCGGCGGCGGTCAGCGGGGTCGAGGCGCTGGTGGCGCAACGTGCGGTGGTGCTGGCGGAAATCTCGCTGGCCGAGCTGCACGTGGAATTCGCCACCGTGCGCGCGCCGTTCGACGGGAGGGTGACGGCGCTGAAGACCACCACCGGCCAGTATGCGAGCGCGCTCAAGCCCGTGTTCACGCTGATCGACACCCGCCACTGGTACGTGGTGGCCAATTTCCGCGAGACGGAACTGAAGGGCATCCGCCCCGGCACGCCGGCCACCGTCTACCTGATGAGCGACACCGGCCAGCGCTTTCGGGGCACGGTGGAGTCGATCAGCTACGGCGTGTCGCCCGACGAAGGCGGCCTCGCGCTGCCCGGCGGCCTGCCGCGCATCCAGCGCAGCCTCAACTGGGTGCATGTCTCGCAACGCTTCCCGGTGAAGATCCGGGTCGAGAGTCCGAACCCGGACCTGTTCCGCGTCGGCACGTCGGCCGTGGCCATCCTCCATCCCGGGGCTGGCAACGCGGGCGGCCGGAAGTGAGTTGACGCCATGACGCCGCAAGCCTGGCTGCCCGACAGCGTGCTGCAGGCGGACGCCTTCCTGCGGATGCAGCTCGCCCCCTATCCGGGCCGCGCCAACGTGATGCTGCGATGCATGCTGACCAGCGCCATCGTGATCGTCGTCTCGATGGCGCTGCAGGTGCCGGAGCTGCCGCTGTCGCTGCTGGTGGTGTTCTACGTCACGCAGTCGAACGTGGTGGTCACGCGGCTGATCGGCCTGATGTTCATCGTGGGCTCGACGCTGGCCATCGGCGTGTCGATCGTGCTGCTGCAGCTGACGTTCGACTATCCGCTGGTCCGCATCGTGGCGGCCAGCGTGCTGTTCTTCGGCAGCGTATACCTGATGCGCGTGCTGAAGGTCGGCGTGATCTTCTTCATCGTCGCCATCGTCGTGATCTACGTGCAGACCTTCGTCGACCGTGTCGGCGTGCCGGAATTGCTGATCCGCGCCGTGCTGTGGGTGTGGGTCGCCGTGAACTATCCGATCGCGCTGACGCTGCTGATCAACACCCTGCTGCTGCCCGCCGAGCCGCAGCGCCAGTTCATGGAGGAGATCGGACGGGAACTGGTTGCGGTCGGGGCCCACCTGGATCGCCTGACCGACGGGACGCCGGTGGACGAACCCATCACGCTGATGGCGGTGCAGCGCGGCGCGCTGACGCTGCAGAAGCTGCTGAAGTTCGCCACCATGCGCGATGCCGGCTACCGGCGGGACAGTGCCCATCACCTCGCGGCCATCGCCACGGTGACACGGCTGTACCGCGCGGCGCTGGATTTGCCGGCCTCGCTGCCCCCGTCCGTCACCATGCCTGCGCAAGTGGCCGCATTGCGGCAGTTGCGGGCCGACGTGCGCGCGCTCGACGCCGCGCTGGCGGCCGGACAGCCGTACCGGTCCTCGCCCGCGTCCATGCTCGCGTCCGGGCAGGCCGGCCCTGCCCGCCTGCCGCCGGCCGCGCAGGACATGCGCCACGCCCTCGTTGCGCTCGCCAACGCCGAACCCGCCGTGGTGGGCGGCAACACCGCCGAAGCCCCGATGGTGGCCACGGACGCCCTGACCAACCCGACGTACGTGCAGTTCGCCCTCAAGACGCTGCTGGCCGTGCTGGTCTGCTACGTCTTCTACACCGCCGTGGACTGGCCCGGCATCCACACCATCATGCTGACGTGCGTGATCATCGCGCTGCCGAGCCTCGGCGCGTCGGTGCAGAAGGCATGGCTGCGCGTGGGTGGCGCGCTGATCGGCAGCGGCCTGGCGTTGCTGATGGTGGTCTTCGTGGTGCCGCACCTGGAATCGATTGTCGGCCTGCTGCTGATGACCCTGCCCGTGGTGGCGGTGGGCGCGTGGGTCACCGCCGGCTCGGAGCGCATCAGCTACGCGGGCATCCAGATCCTGTTCACCTTCGCGCTAGCCCTGCTGGGCGACTTCGGTCCGTCGACCAATCTCACCGAGATCCGCGACCGCATGGTCGGCATCCTGCTGGGCGTGGCCATCTCGACCTTCGTGCAGATGACGCTGTGGCCGGAAGCCGAGGGCGACACGCTGCGCCGCAAGCTCGCTGCCATGCTGCGTGCCGTCGCCGCACTGCCGGGCACGACGCAGCCGGCGCACCTGGGCGCATCGCAGCGGCAGTTGCAGGCGCTGGCGGCCCTGTCCGACTGCGAGGACACGCTGGCGCGCGTGGCGCTCGAGCCGTCGTGGCAGGAGGGGGAGCAGGCCTTGCTGACGCTGCGGGCGCAGCGCGTGCTGGCGCAGGGGCGCGACATCATGCTGGCGGGGAATGCGTTGCAGGGTGCGGTGGCTGTCGCAAGGCTGGACGAGCGAGAGTCGGCGGCGGTGCGCGCCTTTGTCGTGGAAGTCGCCGGACAGGTCAGCCGGTATGCCGATGCGCTGGCGGAGAACCCGCCTGCCGCGCTGCCTCCTCATCCGCATGCGCCTGCGGTCGCGCCCGAGCCGGTGCAGGCAGCCATGCGCGGGCTTGCGCTGGAAGTGTCGGGGCTGCCGGGCTGGCACACCGCTACGGCTGCGCCGCCGGTGGCACTGCGGGAGTCGCATGATGCCGGTTGAGCGCATGCCGCCCTGCTCCCTCTTGCTGGCCTCGTTGGCCGCGGCCGTACTGCTCGCCTTGCCGGGCTGCGCGCTGATCCACCACAACGGCACGCCGTCGGCGGAGATCCCGCCCGAGCAGATCCGCCTCGCCGGCGACCTCCAGTTGCCCGGAGGCACGTGGCCCGAGGCGCGCTGGTGGGCCCGCTACGACGACCCGCAACTCGACGCGCTGATCGACCGCGCACTCGCCACCGCCCCGTCGATGGAAGTGGCCCGACGCCGCGTGGCACAGGCAAAGGCCGACGTCGAACTGGTGAAGTCCGGGATGGGCCTGCAGGCCGTGGCGTTCGGCGCCATCGACCGGGAGCACGTGTCATCCAAGGGCTTTCTCGGTCCCTTCGCCTCCGACGTGCCCCAACTCGGCCTCGATGGTCCTTGGTACACCGAGGGCATCGTCGGCGTCGGCGCGAGCATGAACATCGACCTGTGGGGGCTGCAGCGCAAGCAGGTGGCGGCGTCGATGGGCCTGAACAATGCGCGGCTCGCCGAGGCGTTTGCCGTCGAACTCGAACTGTCGACCGACATCGCCCAGCTCTACTACGGCATCCAGGTTAACTACCAGCTGGTCGACCTGCTGGAGCAATCGCGGCAGGTGGCTGCCTTCGCCGTACAGACGCACGCAGGCCGCCAGGCACGCGGGCTGGAGGACCAGGTGCGGGTGGAAGCCGCGCAGGCCCAGCAACTGGGCATCGAGCGGGAGCTCGTGGCGGCCAGGGGCACCGGACGGCAATTGCGCGAGTCACTGCGCGCGCTGGTGGGCGCCGGCCCCGACGACCTGGCGGAAGTCCGCCCCGTGCCGCTGCCCCGGCTTCCCGCCGGCGTGCCCGACAGCCTCTCCTACGACCTCCTCGCCCGCCGCCCCGACCTGCAGGCGATGCGCTGGGTGGTGCAGTCCTCCTTCGACCGCATCGACGCCGCGAAGGCCGCGTTCTATCCGCGCCTCGACATCCGCGCCTTCTTCGGCTTCAACTCCCTGCACCTGTCGGACCTGTTCACGCACGGCGCCCAGCAGATCAACCTCATCCCGGGCCTCGTCCTCCCCATCTTCGACGGCGGCCGGCTCAACGCCGGTCTCGACAGTGCGCGCACCGGCAGCAACACGCTGATCGCGCAGTACAACCAGGCGGTGCTCAATGCCGTGCGCGACGTGGCCATCACCGGCACGCGGCTGCAGGCGCTCGACGACGAGGCGCAGCTGCAGCGCCGCAAGGTGCAGTCCGTTTCCTTCGTGCGCGACAGCGCCGAGGCGCGCTACCAGCGCGGGCTCGGCAGCCGCTACCAGGCCATCGAGGCAATGCAGCCGGTGATCGCGGAGCAGATCGCGCTGCTGACGGTCGACGGCCAGAAGATCAGCCAGGAGATCGCACTGGCGAAGGCGCTCGGCGGCGGGTATCGGGCGGAGGAGCCGGTGGTGCTGAAGCCTCGGTGATTCCTTCTACCCTCTCCCCCAACCCCTCTCCCGCAGGCGGGAGAGGGGAGCAAACATCCGGGGATTGTGGACGTGGCAACTACCACCGCGCCATCCAGCCCGCCAGCGCTCCCAGCGCCAGCAGGGCCACCCACAGCCCCAGCCGGACATGGCGGAGCCATTCCGCGCCGGCCCTCTCCGGCCGTGGCAGCAGTCCGCCCTTGCCGTAGAACGATCCGTTCACCTGCGACGTGCGGATGACGTATTGCCGGAAGCGCCGGTAGGTCGCCAGGTCGACCGGCCCCGGATGCGTCCAGAACGCGTCCAGCGTGCCCTGCGTGGTCAGGCCCGGCTTGTCGTAGAAGCAGCGGCCGAGCACGATGACCGGCGCGCGGTGGTGCAGCGCCTGCAAGCCCGTGGTGGAGTTGACGGTGACCAGCCCGTCGCACGCCTGCAGCAGCGAAGGCAGGTGCGCGTCGTGGACATAGGCGACGCGGCCGGCCAGGCCGAAGCGGGCGGCGAGCGCGTCGATGGCCTGCCGGTAGTCGGCGTGGCCGCGGTCCAGCGGATGGTGCTTGACGACCAGCATGGTGTCGGGCGGCGCGTGGCCGGCGAAGGAGCACATCACCCAGGCCAGGAAGTCCTCGTTGCGCCGCCACGGGCTGTGGACGCGGATCTGGCTGTCGCTGCGCACCTGCAGGGCGACGAGGAAGAACGGCGGATGCTCCGCGCCAAGCAGCGCGCGCACCAGCGTGCGCTCGCGCCGCCGGTACAGCGGCTTGCGCCACGCCGCCCGCAGCCAGGCCGCGGCTTCGTGCAGGCCGAAGGGCTTGTGGTGGCGGTAGTGGGGGTAGCGCCGCCCGGCGATCATGCCGGCGGCGAAGTAGCAGAACGCGTACCACGCCATGCTGCGGAAGGCATGCGGGAAGTGGTGCCGGCGCGCGACCGGGCCAGTCTGGGGGATCTCGTCGACCGTCAGCGCGGCCAGCGGCGAGTCGGCGTTGACGCCGCCGCGCTCCAGCGTGATGTAGTCCGGCCGGAAGTAGCCTTCCTCGAAGGCCCACACGTCGATGCCGAGTTCGCCGGCGAGCCGGGTGGCGATGCGATGCGGCCGGCGGGTCGCGCCGAAGACGACGACGGCCTCGACCTCCTCGCGCGCCAGCAGGTCACGCAGGAACGGCTCCAGCGCAGTCATGGGCGAAACGAAGTGCTCGACATGGCCCTTGCTGTAGAACAGGTCGTCGCCACCGTTGAAATTGAGCTTGCAGACGCGCACGCCGGCCAGTTCGAGCGCATCGCGCAGGCGGGCGAAGAACGGGCCGTTCGGCCCCTGCAGCAACAGGACCGTGCGGTACGCCAGCAACTGGCCGAGGACGGAGGCTTCGCGTGTGGTCATCGTCCCGTTCCCCGGCCGGGAGCCAGTGCGGCGGCCAGTTGTGCGAGCTTGCGCCAGCGCCGTACCGTCCAGCCGCTCCCGCAGCGAACGGGCGCGCCGGAGGTTTGCGCGTGCAGGTGGCCCACCACGTCCTCGACCGTGCAGAAGCCCGCCCCGCCCGGCAGCCGGTAGCGCGGATAGCTGCACAGCGCGACGTAGACCAGCGTGGCCAGCGGCAGCACGCGGGTGCGGTGCGGCAGCGGGAAATGGTCGACGGTCATCCCCCAGCCGGCGTAGAACGGCCCGCCGTAGCAATGCACGGCCTTGCCGTGGAGCAGCGCCTCGAAGCCTGCCAGCGAGGTCATGGTGTGGACCTCGTCGGCGGCGGCGATGCAGGCCGAGATATTGGCGTCCGTGGCGATCTGGTCGGCCAGCCCTGCCGCCTCGGCCCGGGCCAGCGCGCCGGGCCGGTTCCCGGCCAGCACGTCGGGATGCGGCTTGTAGACGATCCACGCCTCGGGATGGATGGCGCGCACGGCCCGGAGCAGCGCCAGGTTGGTCCGGACGTGCGGCGAGCCGGCCAGCACCGACGCGTCGTCCTCCACCTGCCCCGGCACCAGCACCACGCGCCGGCCCGTGGCGGCGGGATGCAGCGTGAACGCGCCGCCGACGTTGTACTTGCTGATGCGCAGCCGCACCAGCATGTCGCGCAGGCGTTCGGCGCGTGCGTGCTGTCCGGCCTCGAGGACGGTGGCGGCGAGCAGCGCCTCGAGGCGGCTGCCCGAGGCGGGGTCGTAGTAGATGCCACTGTCGTCGATGGCGAGCGACAGCGGCCCGTGCAGGTCCGAGCCGAGCCCGGCCGAGCGGACGAAGCCGTCCTCGACGCGCACGAGCGGGATGCCCAGCGCAGCCGCCGCGATGCACAGCGCGCGCTGCCTGCTGCCCCAGACCACCAGCGTGGCATCGGCCGGCAGCCGCTGCAGGTCGCCGGGCCCGAGGCGGCGGGCAAAGCGCAGCGTTACGCCGGGCTGGCGCAGGAATGGCGTGACCACCGCCCGCTTCCACAGGCTCATGCCGACGCAGATCCACGTGCCCCGGTCCCGGCCGCGCAGCGCCTTGTTATGCGCCAGCCAGTCGATCACGTCGAAGATCGTGCCGGGCCGGCCCGTAGCCGGCTGCAGGTAGCGCGTGCAGCGCAGGTAGGCGGCGACGAAGAGCTGCGCAAGGCTGCGCGGCGCGGGACGGCGCTCGCGCAGGCCGGCGATGCCGGGATGGCGGTCATCGGTCAGGCCCCAGCCGGCGTACCACGGCAGGCCGAAAGAGGTCACGGGCTTGCCGAGCAGCAGCGCCTCGAAACCCATCTGCGAGGTGACGGCGTAGACGTGGTCGCACTGCGCGATCAGGCCGAGCGGGCAGCAGTCCGTGGCAAGCAGCATGATGTCCGGGTCGGGGTCCGTGGCGATGGCGGAGAGGTAGCCGCGCCGGCGGTCGGCGACCACGTCGGGATGCGTCTTGACGACGATCTGCGCGCCCGGGTGCTCGCGGCGGGCCGCTTCTAGCATGGTGGCGAAGGTCTCCGGCCCGGCGCCGCCGAGCGCCACCGAGCGGTCGCCTTCGGTCTGGTCGATCACCAGTACGCGGGGCCTGCCGCCGGGTAGCGTGAGGTCGGGCGCGTGGTTGTACTTCGAGAGGCGGTGCCGGACGATCAGCGCCATGGCGCGCTGCGCGTCGGCCAGTTCGGCCGCGGTCGGGTGGCCGTCACGGATGGCGTCCTCGACCGCCGACGGCTGGGTGGCGTCGTAATAGATACCGACCGCGTCGCACAGCATCGACAGCGGCGCGGCGCCCGTCACCGCGAGATCGAGCGAACGCAGGAAGCCGTCCTCGAGCGCGATGTATGGCTTGCCGAATCTCGCCGCCACGGCACGTGCGCGTCCGGCGCTCGCCTTGCGGCCCCAGCCGGCGATGGCCCGCACCGTGCGGGGCTGGTACGCACCCGCGCGGCCGAGCCAGCGCGTGTCTTCGCCGAGGAGCGCGTCGAGGTGGGGAATGCGCCAGATGCCGCGTGACAGGATGCCGATGGTCATCAGTGTGCCTGGAGGGTGGGCGCCGGAATGGCGGCGGCACCGGCCGGCGGAACATCCGGGCCGAGTTGGTTGGCCTGCGCAAGCCAGTGGGCGGCAGCGGCCGCCAGTCCGGGCTCCGCATCCCATACGGCGCGGTGCGCCGCCTCGCGGTACAGCAGCGCGGTGGCGTCGGGCGCACGCCCACAGGCGGACAAGGCGGCCAGCAGCGTCGGCATCAGCGAGGCCGGCATCGGTTCAGGTTCCGTTGATGACGACGAAGGTGGCAACGAAGCCCAAGGCAACGAAGGCGGTGACTCACGCAGACGGCGCCACGCCTCCAGGCCGCTGGCGGATGCGGCCTGCGCATCGCCGCGCCGCCAGGCGAGCGCGGCCTGCGCGGCCAGGGGTGCGGCCCAGTGTGGGTCGAGTCCGGCGGCGGTGCGATAAGCGAGTTCGGCCCTGGCGGTGTCGTCCCAGCAGGCGTGGGCGTCGCCTTCGTGTTTCAGAAGCCGGGCGCGCGCCCGTGGTTCGAGGGAGGCAGTCGCGCGGGCGCGGCAGAAGGCGGCAAGGTCGCCCCAGCGCCCGGCGGCGGCGAGGCAGTCGGCTTCCTCGACGAGGGCCGGCGCGTGGCGAACGAGGCGCCCCTCGGCGCGGCCGCGTGCGAGCAGCCCGAGCGCGTCGTCGGCCCGGCCTGACAGGCGCAGTGCGCGGGCCAGCAGCACGTGGTCGGCCCCGGTCAGCAGGCCGGCGAGTTCCGGGCGCAAGGCGATGGGAGCGACCGGGGCGTCCGGGGCGTCCGGCACGGTCCAGTGGTCGAGCATGCCCTGCCCTTCCCCGCCAGCGAAGGCGGCAAGCCCGGCGAGGTAGCGTGCCTCCGCGTCAGAGGGATCGCGTTCGAGCACGGCGCTTGCGTGCGCGAAGGCCTGCGCGAACTGGTGCGTCCGATGGCAGGTCCGCGCCAGCCGCAGGCGTTGCGTGGCCGGCAGCGCGTCGATTTCCGCCGCCGACAGCCGCGCCCACAGTTGCGCGGCACGGGGCCACTCGCCCCGGGCGACGGCGATGCCCGCGTGGGCGACGACGCAGCCGGCGTCATCCATGGTCCATGCCGGCAGGCGGGCGGCTTCGCGCGCGGCGGCTTGCACGTCGTCCAGCCGCAGCAGGCATTCGATGTGGCGCAGCGAGGCATGGAGGCTGCTCGCCGGACTGCCCTCGCCGGCCAGTGCGGACCACGCGGCGGCGGCTTCCTGCCATTGGCCGGAAGCGCCGAGGCATTCCGCGTGTTCGGCCTGCGAGGCGACGGTGGCCTTGTCCGGTGCCGCTTGCAGAGCCTGCCGCGCGGCGGCCATGTCGCCCAGTTCGCGACAGGCGCGGGCGAGTTCGAGGTGGGCTTCCTCCGCATGCCCGGCGAGCGCAGCCCAGCGGGAGCAGGCCAGTTCCCGGTGACCGCCGGCCGTCGCGGCGCGCGCCTGCGCATGGAGGTTGGCCAGGTCGGGCTGGCGCAGGCGGGCCGGCGTGTCGATGGCCTCGATGGCGGCGACCACGCGCTCGCAGTTGCGGCCGTCGCGGTGGGCGAAGAAGGCTTCTGCGCGCTGCGCGTACTCGGGCGGCATCGCACAGTCGGCATCGAGCAACCCGCCCAGCGCGGCAAGCGCGCCAGGCAGGTCGGCGCAGACGGGACCGAAGCCGTCGCTTGCGAAGTCGAAATAGTCCCGCCCCGTGGTATGGCCGCCGCCGAAGACGTGCCCGGCGTCGAACTGGAAATACAGCACGGGCTTGTTCAGCAGCGCCATCTCGAAGGCCACCGAGGAATAGTCGGTGACCATCGCCCGGGCGGACAGGAACAGCGTCTGCAGGCTTTGGCCTGAGGGCGCGAGGCCGATGTGCGGCGGCAACGCGAACAGGTGCAGGTACGGCAGGATATTCGGATGCGGATGGAACAGCAGGCGGTAGCCGGTGCGGTCGAGCAGCGATTGCAGCGCGGGACTGCAGAGGAAGTCGCGCCACTGGCGGAAGTACGCCGACCCGGCGAAAGACGGGTTCAGGTGCCGGCGCGCGCCCTTGCCGGCAGCGGCGCCCGCCAGGCTCTGGCGCCATGTGGGCATGACGACGATCACGCGCTCCGCCGGGGTGCCGATGGCCAGCAGGCGGTCGTGCCGGGGCTGGCCGGTCAGCGCCACCTCGCGGGTGCTGAACTTGTAGCGCGAAGGCCCGGCGTAGGCATCGGCCTCGCGCTGCGAGACCGCGACGAAACAGTCGATCCGCTTGGCATTGAGCCATGCGGACAGGTCGTTGTGCCCGACGCCGTGCTGCAGGAACGTGAATCGATGGCGCACGCGGTCGCCGTACCACTTCGGCGGGAGGAAGTCGACCACATAGCCATCGGCATGCGACGACACCAGGTGGCGGCAGTTCAGCCACAGGAGCTTGTGGCGCAGGCTGCCGAACCCCACCAGCCGGAAGCCCTCGGCGGACAGGCGCTCCCAGTCCGCGGCGTTCCGGCGCAGGACGAAATGGGCGGGAATGTGGGGATGCTCGGTGCGCAGGTAGCGGTACAGGTGCTCGGCGTTGTCGTCGGCGCCGGTGTCGCGGTCCATCAGCAGCCACGCGTCGCGGTCACGGCGGGCGATGGCGGGTATCGCGGCCAGTGCGCGTAGCAGGCGGGCCCGGAGCGGCATGCCGCGCCTGGGTTTGGGCAGCCCGGCGGAGTGTTGCCCGAAGTGTTTCCAGATATCCCCCGCTGCCAGCACCGGCTGGCGCGCGCCGGCCATCACCAGTTGGGTGTCCGCCACGTCCAGCCGCACGGTCAGGTCGCCGGTCAGCGGCAGCGCGATCCACACGATCCGCTCGCGGATGAAGGGCCGCCCTGCCAGTGCATGCTCGCGCACCGTGGCGGCCACGGGAGGCACGTCGCGCCCGTCGACCAGGAAGGCCTCGAAGCCGACGGCGGCCGTGAAATAGCGCAGCCGCAGCAGGCCCTGCCGGGCATCGGCGGCATCGACGTAGACGCTCTGGAAGCCGGGCGGCGCCTTGCCGAAGGTGTGCAGCATGCCAAGCTTGTGCTGGAACCATGCGCCGGCGAGGTCGAAGCCGAGGATGGTGTCGGCGTCGATGCAGGCGAAGATCGCCTCGGTCAGCGACCAGAACCGTGTGCGGCCGGCATCGTCCAGGCAGGCCAGCGCATCCTGCGCAGCGAGCATGCGGCGCAGCAGCCAGATGTAGTCGTACAGCACCGCCCGCTGGACGTGCAGCGGCGCCGGGCCGTCGGCGCCGAGCCGGCGCAGCAGGTCGAGCGAGCCGAACTCCAGCGCATCGGTAAAGCGACGCGGGTCGCGCATTGCGCCGTCGAGCGACGAGTTGCCCGCCGCGCGCTTGCGGTAGCAGTACTTCGCCGATGCGAGAAAGAGCGCGGTCTTGCGCGGCGAGGTGGCGAGATAGCGGTTGGCGAAGTGCGCGTCCTCGAAGCTCGGCCGGATACGCGGGTCCATGCGCAAGGCGGGGTCGGCGTGCAGCAGCGCGAGTTCGAAGAAGGCGGAGTTGACCGATAGCTGGACGTGGCGCGTCGGCGCGGCGAAGTCCACCGCCACGTCGCCCTTCTCGAAGCGGTATCGCAGCGGATGGCTGTCTTCGAAGCGCCGGCCGCGCTCGTGGAAGACGATGAAGTTGCACGACACCATGCCCGGCGCCACCGGCGCCGTCGCGATGGCCCGCTCCACCGCCGCGAAGTAATGCCGGTCGACGAAATCGTCCGGATCGATGAACGTCACCCATGCCCCGCTCGCATGGTCGATCCCCAGATTGCGCGCGCTGGCCTGACCGCCGTTTTCCTGGTGGACGTAGCGGATGTTGTCCGGATACTTCCGCTGCCAGCGCCGGATGGTGGCAGCGGAATCGTCGGTGGAACCGTCGTCGACGAGGATCAGTTCGAGATGGCGGCGGAAGTCGAGCGTCTGCCGGGTCAGGCTGCGGAAATAGTCGTCGAGATACGGCGCCACGTTGTAGACCGCCGATACCACCGAATAGCGCCGCGCGCCGCGCACCGAGCCCCGCCACGCGAGCGACTGCGCCGTGACGCCCCGCCTGGCAAGGAAGTCGCGCAGGAAGGCGCCCGGCGAGCGCAGCAGCTTGCGGGTCTTGCGGTAGAGGGCGGGTTGCCTGGGAGGGGCCATGATGGATGTGCGAAGTCTTGGCGGGTGGCGGGTGGCTGGTTGGGGCTTATCGCTGGCCGAGCAGGAAACGCAGGCGCTCCGGCCAGCGCGCGAGACGGTCGATGTGGCCGGGGCGGGTGTCGAACAGCACGAAGAAGTCGCGCGCGGCCACGCCCTTGTGGCGGCACAGGCCGAAGAAGGCATCGATCAGCGAGGCCGGCGCGGAGGGCGCGCGGCGTTCGCACAGTCCGGCCTCCCGCACTTTGCGCAGCAGCCTCTGCGCGTTGCCGGCGCGGGCGGTGTAGTACGGGTCGGCCGGCGCCCTGGCGTGGTACAGGTGGAAGGCCATGCGCCGCTCCAGCAGCCACGGCAGGCTCAGCATGCCGAGCTGCTTGCGGAAGCCCCCGGCCAGCAGCGGCGCGCGGCAGGCGCGGTCCTCGGCCAGTTCCTCGCCCCCTGGCAGCAGGCGGTGCAGATGGGCCAGCCGCAGCAGGAAGTCGAAATCCTCATAGCCGTGGCCGGTGAAGGCTTCGTCGAAGCCGCCTGCGCGCCAGTAGTCCTCCCGCCGCAGCGCGACGATGGACGAGGGGCTGGCCATGTGCTGGAAATGGCGGCGGCTGAAGGCGAGATAGCCGGCGACGATCTCGTCCGCGGACATCCTGCCCGCCTGCAGGCGCCGGCTCGCCCACTGCGACAGGTACAGGCACGGCAGCAACGCCAGCGGAATTGCCCCGCCCGCCACGAGGCCGGCGCAGGCGAGGAACAGTGCCGGGTCGGGGTGGATGTCGGCGTCGAGCAGCATCAGCACCGGCGCGGCGGCGGCCACCACAGCGCGGTTGCGCAGGCGGGCGCAGTTCACCGGGCCCCCGTAGTGCATCGCCGGGGCCAGCGTGACGTGCTGGAAGGCGGCCATGCGGCGGCGCAGCGCGCGGTCGTGGCGGGTGCCGCGGTCGTTGTGGGCCACCACGATCTCGATGGCCTCCATGCCGGGGTGGGCGGCGAGCGCGCCGAGCCGCGCCAGCAGGTGGCGCGGACGACGGGCCAGGTCGACCGGGACGATGACGGAGAGCGGCGGAGACGAGGGCAAGGACAAGGACAGGGACGGGGACGAGGACGAGGACGAGGACGGCGACGAAGCGGGCGTGGGCATGGGTCAGAGTCCGAGCACCACCTTCGCGGCGATGGCGATCTGGTACAGGATCTGGAAGACGTCCTTGGCGAACTGCCGCGTCTTCATGTCCACCCTGGGCAGCACGAGGATCTCGTCGCCGGCGCGCACGGTGCCGTCGCGCCGGCCATCGGAAAAGCTGCCGTCGCGGTGCGCCACCACCACGCGCGCGGCGTCGCCGTTCTGGGTGTAGCCGCCGGCCTGCCCAATGTAGTCCTCGACCTCCATCGACGCGTCGAACGCCACCGCGTTGGGGAAGAGCACCTCGCCGTTGACGATGACGAGGCCGTCCTTCACCGGCACGCGCAGGATGTCGCCGTTTTCCAGCAGGAGCTGGTCGCGCGAGGCGGCGCGCGCGATCAGCGCCTGCCCGGTCGGCTCGATGCGGCGGGCGCGCTCCACCCATTGCAGCACCAGCGCCGCCTCGGCCTTGCGGACCTGGGCTTCCTCGGGGGTGGCGGAGCGGGCTGTCAGCACGCTCGACTCGAGGCTGTGCAGCGCGGTGCCAAGCAGCAGCTTCTGGCGCGCCTTCACGCTCAGGCGAAAGAGCTGGAGGCTGTCCACGTCGGACTGCGGCGTGAAGGCGATGCGCGCCAGCAGGTCGCCCAGCCGGCTGCCGTAGGGCAGCACGAACTCCTGCGCGCCGGCGTGCTCGCCTTCCACGCGCACGGTGATCGTGCCGGGACGCTTGTCGGCGGTGTATTCGACTTCGTCGCCGTCCGCCAGCCTGAGGCCGGATGCCGCAGCGATGGCGACGTAGTCCACGTTGCGCACGGTGCCGGCATTGCGGACCACGCGCACGTGGGTGGCCTCGGGCAGCGGACGGGCCAGCGCGGCGAGGTCGTCCAGCGTGATGGCGTCGCCGGCGAACTCGAAGCGGTTCGCATTCTCCGCGAGGCCGCTGACCCGCACGGTGTGCTGGCGCGGCGCGACCACGATGACGTCGCCGTTGTCCAGCTGGCGCACCGGGAGGTCGCCGCGGAGCAGGAAGTCATACAGGTTGAGGACGGCGAGCACGCGTCCGTCGCGACGGACGGTCACGTCGAGGAAGGAGCCGCGGTCGAGGTCGATGCCCCCGGCCTGGTCGAGGTAACGCAGCACGCTGTCGCCGGAGGTGCCGTCGTACAGGCCGGGCCGCACGACCGCACCGGTTACGTACACCCGTACCGGCTGCGCGGCCACGAGGCTGGCGTAGACCGACACGCGCTGCGCGAACACACGGCGCAGTGCGACGGCGACGGTCTCCTGCAACGCGCCGTTGGTGACGCCCTGCAGCCGCAGCGGGCCGGCTTCGGGCAGCACGACGTTGCCGGCGGCGTCGACGGTGAGTACGAGGTCGGCGTTGTAGCCGTTCCAGATGCGCAGGTGGATGCGGTCGCCGGTGCCGATCACGTGGCTGGCGTTGAAGGCTGCGGCGCCGGGGCGGCTGAAGGCGCCGGTGAACAGGCGGGCGCCGAAGACGTCGCTGTCGGGCTGCTGCGGGCGGGCAGCCGGCTGCGCGGCGGCGGAAGGGGCGGAAGGGGCGGAAGGGGCGAGGTCGCCGGCGGAGTCATTCGCGCCGGGGCTCATGCCTGTTGCGCCAGGCGGGGCGACGCCGCCCTGCGCAGCGAGCGCGGCGTACTCGGCCATGCTGATGTTCGCCGCGCCGTCCGCCGCGCGGGCCGGTGCCACGGCGCCGAGGCAGGCTGCGATGCACAGGGCAAAGGTGAGGCAAAGCAGGCGCAGCATGTCAGTCCCGATGGTCGCGGATGATGGCGCCCAGCAGGCGCGCCACGCCGGCCAGCATGGCCGTGGCCAGCACGAACACCACGATGTTGTAGAAACGGCGCGGCGCGAGCGGATATTCGGGCAGCGTGGGCTGCTGCACCACGGAGACGTTCTTCAGCTTGCGCGTGGCCTCGACGCGCGCCTTCTCCAGCGCGGCGAGGGCCGTCCTGTAGAGGTCGAAGGCGAATTCGGCGGCGGCCTGCAGGCGCTCCTGCTCTTCCACGGCACGGTTCAGGCCGGGCTTGCTGCTGGCCGACACCATACGGGCGCGCTCGCGGGCGATCTGCCGGCCCAGGGCCTCGATCTGCAAGTCGAGCTCGCGGATGGCGGCCGCCTCGGGCGTGAAGACGTCGCGCAGCGCGTTGCGCTTCACGTTCAGCTCGGCCAGCCGGGCCTCGGCGGCGGCCACGGCCTCGGTCAGGTTCTTCACCTCCGCGCGCGGCGACACCACCCCGTGCGCGTTCTGCCAGGCCAGCACCGCCTGCCGCGCGGCGGCCAGCCGCTCGCCCTGCTGCCGGACCTGCTGCGCGATATAGTCCACCTGCTCGCTGGCGATGCGGTGCGTCATGGCATTCATGAAGCGCTCGCCCTCCTCCACCAGCGCGCCGCCGATGGCGCGGGCCATTTCCGGCGTGTAGGCCTCGGCCTGGATCACGAGCACGTGCGAGACGTCGTCGATCTCGATGCTGACGTGCCGCTGGTAGTAGGCGTGGAAGCGTTCCAGCGAGGCGTCGGCCGGCCACAGGCGGGAGAGTGGGTCGCGATGGGAGTCGGCATAGTGCGCGCGCAGGTGCAGGCGGGCGTCGAGCAGCCTGAGCATGTCGGCGGACAGCAGGTAGTCGCGCATCAGCAGCAGGTCCTGCGGCGCCGCGTTGCCGACCAGCAGTGCGGTGAAGTCGGCCGCGGCGGGGTTGCCGGCGTCGCTGCGCTGCACGACCACGCGGGCCTCGGAGATGTAGCGGTCGGAGGCGATCACGCCCCAGTAGACGACCGCCAGCAGGCAGGCGCCGGCGGCGATGCGCCAGGTCAGGCCCAGCCGCCGGACGTGGCCGGATGCGCAGCGGAGAAAGCTGGCTGCCGTCATGCCGCTACCCGCTCCGCCAGATGTGCGTGGTAGGCGGCAAGCGCGTCGTCCACCTTGTCGAACCATTGCGCGACGCCCGCGTGCAGCCAGATCGCCGACTCGCAGAACGTGCGCAGCGTGGATTCGCTGTGCGACACCATGACCAGTCCGGCGCGCCCCACCAGGCTTTCGAAGGCGTGTTGCGACTTGCGCCGGAAGGCGGCATCGCCCACCGCGGTCAGTTCGTCGACGAGATAGGTGTCGAAGTCGAAGGCCATCGACATGGCAAAGGCCAGCCGCGAGCGCATGCCGGAGGAATAGGTGCGCACGGGATCGTCGAAGGCGTCGCCCAGTTCGGAGAAGGCATGGACGAAGTCCAGCGTCTCGCCGATGCGGCCCTGCCCGCCGTGGATGCGGCATACGAACTTGGTGTTCTGCCTGCCGCTGAGCGAGCCCTGGAAGCCCCCGGAAAGCCCGAGCGGCCACGACACGCGGCAGCCACGCACGATGCTGCCGCGCGTGGGCTGGTCGGTGCCGCCCACCAGCCGCAACAGCGTGGACTTGCCCGCGCCGTTGGCCCCGATCAGCGCCACCCGCGCCCGCGCCGGAATGCGCAGCGAGACACCGTTCAGCACCCAGCGGGGGCCGTGCAGGGTGCGGTAGCGCTTGTGGACGTCGGCGATCTCGATCATTGCGCCGCCAGTGCATCGGCGTGGCGCGTGTGCAGCGCCAGCCCGAGAAACAGCGCCGCCAGCGCGCACGCGGCCAGGTAGCCGGCCTCCACGTAAGCGCCGCCGCGATAGCCGGCGAAGTAGCCGGCACGCAGGCTTTCCAGCCCGTGCACCACGGGGTTGAGCAGCAGCCAGTGGCGCGCCCCGGCAGGCACCGAGGCAATCGGATACATCACGGACGAGAGGAAGTACAACGGCGTGAAGGCCAGCCTGATCAGCTTGCCCAGTTCGGGCAGCAGGTACGACAGGGCCGAGAAGCACAGCCCCAGCCCGAGCGCAAAGGCCCACAGCAACGCCGCGGCCAATGCCACGCGCAGCGGATCGTCCGGGCGGATGTCGATATCGCAAAGCGCTAGTCCCGCCAGCAGCGCGGCGCCCACCCCCATGTAGAGGACGAGTTCCACCGCCCCGCGCACCAGCACGGTATCGACCGGACGCACCTGCCGGTAGGCAAACAGCGCCTGGTTGGCGCCGATCGCGTCCATGCAGCGCGTGGCGACGTTGCGGAACAGGAAGAAGCCCCACACGCCGGTGAGGATGAAGAGTTCGATGTTGGCGCCGCGCATCACCTGGTGACGCACCAGGCCGAACAGCACCATCAGGAACACCAGGTGCGCGGCCGGCTCCAGCAAGAGCCACAGCCACGCCGCGCGGCCGCTGGCCAGCCGCATGCCGGCTTCCCGCAGGAACAGCGCGTGCCAGACCGACACCGCCACGGACAGATCCGAGCGCACCCCGACTTCGCGCATGACAAAGGCTTCCGACGTTGACAGAAATTGAGCGTGTTGCTTGCGGGGGCGCGCGTGCCTCCCGGGTTCGGCTCAGGTCAATCGTTACGGAACTGTTACACCGACAGGCCGGCGCAGTATAGGAGGGGTGGGGTCGGGCGGGTGTTGATGTGGACTAACGATGGGTGTGCGGCGGCCGGCCCGGGGGCGTCTGAGAGCCCGTTTGAGAGTGCCCCGTCGCCCCCGCGAAGGCGGGGGCCCAGTGTCTTTGGCAGCGCCAGAAAAGCCACTGGGTCCCCGCTTCCGCGGGGAAGACGACTAGGTCCAGACTGGCCGCTACTGCGCCAGCGCCGAATCCAGCCGCTCCACCGCCGCTGCCACCAGCGGCACCAGCGCGGCGCATGCCGGCCCGTCGCCGGCTCTCGCCGCCGCCTCGAGCGCGCCGGCCACGGCGACGCCGCCGGCGCTGCCTGCCAGCCGCAGCGAACCCTTGAGGCGGTGCGCGCAGGCGGCGGCCTCGCCCCAGAACCGGGAGGTGCTGGCGCCGAGCAAGGCGGCGAGATCGGCGCGGTTGGCGTCGAGGACGCTTTGCGCCAGTTCGGCGCTCGCTTCGGGGTCGCCGCCGGACAGGGTGTCGAGGGCGGCGCAGGCGTCGGCGGCTTCGGTGTCGTCCATGGGGCAGTAGCCGTGGCGCGAGAGTTCGGTGGCGAGCGCGGTCAGGGTGACCGGCTCGACCAGCGCGCCGTCGATATCTTCGACGGCGGCCAGCGGCGCGGCGGACACGCCAAGCCAGATTTCCCCCGTCAGCGTGTGCTGGGCCTGGGTGCCGCCCGGCGGCGGCGTACCGGCGTCGTAGCGCACCAACACCACGCGGCAGGCGAGTGCTTCGCCGGGAAAGGCGGGCCGGACCTGTGCCGCCAGGCCGAGCGCCGCCAGCATCCCTGCCACGCCGGAGGCGGCGGGCCAGTGTTCGTCGCGGCTGATGATGAGCGCCTGTTGCATGGCTCGGCTCCAGGTATCAGGGGGAATCAGGGGATTCAGGGATTCTTGAGGGTCAGGGTCAGGGTCAGGGTCAGGTCGCCACGTGGCAGCGCCGGGCGAAATCGACCAGTTCGACCATCGTGCCCACGCGCAGCTTCTGCATGATGTGGGTCTTGTGCGTGCTGACGGTCTTGTTGCTGATATAGAGCGCATCGGCGACGGCCTTGTTCGTCATGCCGCGCGCCAGCATCTGCAGCACCAGCAACTCCTTGTCCGAGAGCGAGCGCAGCAGTTCGTCGTCGGACGTGATGCGCCCCGAGGACGAGGTGGCGGCCTCCACGGCGGCCTCGGGGAAGATGGTGTAGCCGGCCAGCACCGACTCCATCGCCTTGGCGATCCTGGGCATGTCCTCCAGCTTGCTGACGAAGCCCTGCGCGCCGGCCTGCTTCACGCGCGCCGCGAAGGTGTTGATGTCCTGCCCGGACACCACGAGGATGCGCACGCCTTCATTCGCCGAGCGCAGGCGCGGGATCAGGTCGAGGCCATTGATGCGCGGGATGTCGAGGTCGAGGATGACGAGGTCGGGCGCGTGCTTGCGCATGATCTCCAGGGCCTCCTGTCCGGTGGAAGCCTCATGGATCTCGCCGATGCCGGGGATGCCGCGCAGCTGCATCGCCAGCACCATGCGCAGCGGCGGGTGGTCGTCCACGATCAGCGCATTCGGCATGTCTGTCCCCCGTGTCGGTTGCTGCGGTCCCGTCAGGCGCCGAGCCAGCGGACCAGGCAGCTTCGCAGCGTCGCCCGCGTCAGTGGCTTGGCGAGGAATTCGTCCACGCCCGCCGCCTCGCCCTGCTCCACCTGCTCGCGGGCGATGTCGGCGCTGACCGCCACCACCGGCAGGCGCCCGCCCGTGCGGACCTCGTCGGCGCGGATGCGGCGGGTCAGTTCGAAGCCGTCCATGTTCGGCATGTGGCAGTCTGTGATGACCATAGCATAGCGTTGGCGCGCCAGCGCGGCCAAAGCCGCCTGTCCGTCGCCCGCCACCTCGCACGGCACGCCGAGCTGGTCGAGCTGGCGCCGCACGATGAGCTGGAACGGCAGGTGGTCTTCCACCACGAGCACGGGCGCGACCGTACGCAGGCGCAGCGGGGCTTCCACGGCCCCGGCCGCGGGGTCGGCGTCGATGCCGAGCGCGCGCAGGCAGGCCTCGCGCAACGCGCTCCAGCGGATCGGGCCGGTGCGCAGTGCGATGGCGCCGTCGGGCTGCGGCGCGGGCGTCGTGGTGGTCAGCCGGATGGTCGGCAGGCCGGTGTCGTGCGCCGTGTCGGTCACAAGCAGGTCGGGCGGCGCGTGATCTTCCGTCACGATGTCCGTCACGATCATCATGCCCAGCGCGCGGATGTAGCCGGCAAGCGCCTGCCGGTCCGCCTCGCGCGCCACGTCGATGCGCGCGCGCTTGCCCGCCAGCCGCGAGTCCTCGTTGCGCATGGCGACCACCGGCATCGGCAGACCCACCGAGAACGTGGTGCCCACGCCCACCTCGCTGTCGAAGCGGATATCGCCCCCCATCGACTCGGCAATCCGCCGGCAGATCGCCAGCCCGAGCCCGACGCCGCCGAAGCGCCGCACGTTGGAAGATTCGGCCTGCACGAAGGGCTCGAACAGGTCGGCCTGCCGTTCCTGCGGAATGCCCATGCCCGTGTCGCGCACCAGGATGCCGATGTGCTGCATGGCGTCGCCCTGCATGCCGTCCCTGGGCGTCAGCCGCGCGATATGCACGCTGATGCCGCCGCGTTGTGTGAACTTGGCGGCGTTGCCGACGAGGTTGAGCAGGATCTGCTTGATCCGCACCGGGTCGCCGCGCACGGTGGCTGCCACGCCGGCATCGACGCGCGCGTCGAGCGTCAGCCCCTTGCCGCGCAGCGCACCGCCGTGCGGTACCAGCGATTCGTCGAGCACGGCGCGCAGGTCGACCGGCACCGCCTCGAGCATGATCTGGCCGGCTTCGAGCCGCGAGAAGTCGAGGATGTCGCCGAGGATCTGCATCAGCATGGCGGCCGAGCTGGTGGCGATGTCGAGTTCTTCCCGGTGCCCGGCATCGAGCGGCGCCGCGCGCAGCAGGTCGAGCGCGCCGATCACCGCGCCGAGCGGGGTGCGGATCTCGTGGCTCATGGCGGCGAGAAAGCGCGACTTGGCGACGTTGGCCGCCTCGGCCTGCGCCGTGGCCCGGGCCAGCGCCTCGGCCTGGCTATGCTCGGCCGTGACGTCCTTCCAGTAGCCGTTCCACTCGATCGCGCCGTCCGGCGTGCGGCGCGGCTGGCCGGTTACCAGCCGCATCCAGCCGGTGCCGCCGTGGACGTGGTGGAAGCGGACTTCCTCGCGGATGGGGGACATGTTGGCGACGGACGCCTCGCGCGCGCGGTCGAGCCGCACGTCGTCTTCCGGAAAGACATTGGGCCGCTCATGCTCGGGGCGCGTCACTACTTCCGTGGCACTGGCGCGGACGAACCGCTCCAGGTGGCCGGCCAGGAACGGCGTCCAGAGCTTGCCGCCCGGCTCCAGCCGGGACCGGTAGATGCCGATGGGCGCGGCGTCGAGGATGTCGGCAATCAGTTGCAGCAGGCCTTCCGCACGCTGTGCCGGGCTGACGGCAGACTCCCCGTCACCGCCGACCGCGAGTCCGCCCTCCTCCTGACCCTGCGCCGCCGGCGCCATCGACAGTTGCACGCGCGCGAGCTGCGCCTGCAGTCCGCGCCATTCCCGCAGCAGCACGATCACCGCGGCCACCAGCCCGCATACCGCCACGAAGAGCAGCAACGAGATGACTGTGCCTGCCTGCAGCCAGTCCGGCATGACGACTCCTCTCCTGTCCTGTCCCTTCCCTTCCCGTCGCGTCTACCGCCAGGCGCTACCGAGCTGGATGTAGAACGCGTTCTCGTTCTTGCTGTGCGCGACGTCGAGGCCGAGGGACACGCCCAGCTTGCGCGCGATCATGTAGCGGAATCCGGCGCCCACGCTCACCACATTCTCCGCCTCGTCGAAGCTTTGCCAGCGCCCGTACGCCCGGCCCATGCCGCTGAAGCCCAGCAGTGACCAGCGCGGCGTCACGTCCCAGCGCAACTCGGCCTCGGCCACCAGCGTGTTGCGGTCCTGGTAGCGGCCTTTCTGCACGCCGCGCAGGTCGATGTAGGGCTGCATGTAGAACGGCGTCTGGCCGCTCGACATGCGGCTGTCGCCGCGCAAGCCGAGCACGAACGTCTTGCCGAGCGGCATCCAGTGGAAGCCGCGCAGGTTGTACAGGTCGAAGCTGTTCGAACTGCCCAGGCCGGGGCGCGCGAACTGGAGTTCGAGTTCGGCATAGCTGCCCCGGCGGGGGTAGAAGATGTTGTCGCGTGAATCGTAGTCCACCACCAGCGCGCCCATGCCGATGCGCTGGCCGATGGAAAGATCACCGAGTTCGGGCGCGACGCTGCCGTGCCGGAATGTGGTGGTGGCGTCGAAGTAGGCGTAGCGCGGGCCGACGTACCAGTGGCTGTCGCCCAGCCGCGCGAGGAACTGCTGCACGGTGCCCCAGCCCCTGAGTTCGTAGGCGCGGGGGGTGTTGAGCAGGCCGAAGTAGTCGAGCTGCGCGTCGACCTGGGCGATGGCGCCGAGGTAGCGGTAGCGGTCGCCGTCCCACGTATGGAAATGGCCGAGCGCCGCGGCCCAGGTGCCGTTCTCGGTATAGGCGCCGCCCGCGAAGGTGATGTTGGGCGGCGCGGGGCCGCTCTCGCTGGCATGCGCCTCGGCCATCGATTCGGAGAAGAACAGCAGTCCCAGCCCGCCCCCGTAACCGATGGCCGGCTCGGTGATGACAGTCGGGACGGGCAGTGCGCCCTTGTGGTTCAGGAGGAAGTCGCTGGCGTCGAACTGGCCGTCCTCGGGATCGATGAAGGACAGCGGCTCCGCCCCGGCGGCGCCGGCAGCCAGGCCCAGCATGGCCGCCACGAGCCCGGCGCTCAGGTGCCGGAGAAGGCCGGAGAAGCGGCGATGGCGGCGATGCTCGGGCGGAAATGAAGTTGGGGGCATGGGCGGTCCGCCGGGAAGCCGATGCCCGAATGTAGCCCACGCGCCCCGCGCCGGGCCGCCGCGCGGCGATGAATTTTCTTTGGCGGTGAATTAAGCATCTTGCCCATTTGCCCCGGACCGGCTGCGCGGGTGCCGCCCGATCCACCTTTCGCCGGTTGCGAAGGCGCCCTGCACCACCAGCGCGAGCACGGCGGCGGGGATGGCGCCGGCCAGCAGCAGCGTGGCGTCGTTGAGCGCGAGCCCCGTGGCGATGCGCTCGCCATAGCCGCCCGCGCCGACGAAGGCGGCGATGGTCGCCGTCCCCACGCTGATGATCGCCGCCGTCTTCACGCCCGCGAGGATCACCGGCATCGACAGCGGCAGTTCGACATGGCGCAGCACCTGCCGGGGCGTGAAGCCGAGCGCGCGGGCCGCGTCGGTCATGCCGGTGGAAACCTGCTGCACGCCCGTGCAGGTATTGCGCACGATGGGCAGCAGCGCGTAGAGGAACAGCGCGACCATGGCCGGCCACACGCCGATGCGCCCGAGCAGCGGGATCAGGATCGCCAGCAGGGCGAGCGACGGCACGGTCTGCAGCACGCTCACGGCGCCCAGCACCAGATGCCCGGTACGGCGCCGGTGCGCGGCCACGATGCCGAGCGGCACGCCCGCCAGCACGGCGGCGATCACCGCGCCGGCCACCAGGGCGATGTGGCGGATCGTCAGGCGCAGGGTGTCGTGACTGAACAGGACCTGCAGCAACCCGCCACGGGAGCTTCGACTGGCGGCAGGCGCGGGGCCTGGGGTGGGACCGATAGCGAGGAAGTCCGACGCGATGGCCGCAAAGCCCCGACCGTCGCTCTCGGCCTGCGCGTTCAGGGCGATCATGCGCGCCACGTCGATCCTGCCGGCCAGTCCCTGCAAGGCCTGCCAGGCGGCCGGGAAGCGGCGCGGCAGGTCGAGGCGGTAGACCACCACCGCGTCGTAGCGCGGGAGGAAGCCCTTGTCGTCGCGCAGCACGCGCAGGCCGTACTTGCGGATCTTGGCGTCGGTCGAGTAGATGTCGATCAGGTCCACCTGCCCCGCCGCGAGCGCTTCATAGGCGACGCCGTGGTCGAGGCCCACCGGCGTCTGCGTCAGGCCATAGCGCCGCGCCAGCCCGGGCCAGCCGTCCGCCCGGCCGAGGAATTCGTGCGACAGGCCGGGACGCAGGGCGGGATGGACGGCCAGGTCGGAGAGCGTGCGAATGCCGCCGGCGCGGGCCTCGGGCATGGCGAGCGCGTAGGTGTTCTCGAAGCCGAGCGGGATGGCGGCACCAAGTCCGAGCGGGGCGAGCGCGCGGTTGATGGCGTCGAGGCTGGCGTCGGGCGGGAGCTTGAGGATCTCGGCGGCGAGCGTGCCGGTGTAGTCGGGATAGAGGTCGATACTGCCGGCACGCAGCGCCGCGAAGACGATGGCGGTGTTGCCGAGGCCCTGCACGTGGCGGGCGTCGGTGCCGGAGCGGGCGGCGGTCTGCGTGAGGATCTCGCCGAGGATGTAGGACTCGGTAAAGCGCTTGGAGCCGACACGGAGCACATCGGCGCGGGCTGGTGCACTGAAGCCCAGCAGCAGGGCCAGCGCCAGCGGCCACGCGAGGCGCCACATCGCGCCAAGGCGACGCACGGCGGCCACAGCGCCGTCAGCCGCCACCCTGCGCGGGGTCGTAGTGGATAGCCAGCCAGACCGTCGCCTGTTGCTGGTCGGTCCATTCGATGCGATGCCGGCAGTGCGCCGGGATGTGGACCCAGGCGCCCGGCAGCATCACATACGGCGCGGGGCTCCCGTCGAAATGCAATTCCGCGCTGCCGACCAGCAGCACCACCCACTCGCCTTCCGGGTTGTCCTGCCATTCGCCCGGCGGCGTGGCCTGCCCGTTCGACACGATGCGGTCCACGCGCAGCCCGGGACGCTGCAGCAGCGGCGTGAAGATTTCATCGCCCGCGCCAAACGGCACGCCGGCCAGCAGGTTTCCATGTTCGAGATGCATGCCACCCCTCCTATGCCAGCCGCTGGCGCATGTGTGCCGCTATCTGCTCATCAGTCCGCCGGTCCTGGCACGATGACTTCACGCGTGCCGTTGCGGCCCATCGGCGAGACCAGTCCCGCCGCTTCCATCTGCTCGATCAGCCGCGCCGCCCGGTTGTAGCCGATGCGAAGCTGGCGCTGGACGGCGGAAATCGACGCCCGGCGCGAGCCGATCACGAACTGCGCGGCTTCATCGTAAAGCGGATCGGCCTCGCCGTCTCCCCCGCTGCCGTCGCCGAACAGGTCGGCCACGCCCTCGGCGGCGTCGCCGGCGAGGATCGCCTCGTCATAGTCCGGCTCGCCGAACTGCTTCCAGTGCTCCACCACGCGGTGGACTTCGTCATCCGCCACGAAGGCGCCGTGGACGCGCTGCGGGTAGCCGGTGCCCGGCGGCAGGAAGAGCATGTCGCCCTGCCCCAGCAGGCTCTCGGCGCCCATCTGGTCGAGGATGGTGCGCGAGTCGATCTTCGACGACACCTGGAAGGCCACGCGCGTCGGGATATTGGCCTTGATCAGGCCGGTGATCACGTCCACCGACGGGCGCTGGGTGGCGAGGATCAGGTGGATGCCCGCCGCCCGCGCCTTCTGCGCCAGCCGGGCGATCAGCTCCTCGATCTTCTTGCCGGCGACCATCATCAGGTCGGCCAGCTCGTCGATGACCACCACGATCAGCGGCAGCTTCGACAGTGGCTCGGGCGCGTCGGGCGTCAGCGAGAACGGGTTCGGCACCTTCTGCTCGGCCGCCTCGGCGGCACGGATCTTCTGGTTGTAGGCGGCCAGGTTGCGCACGCCCAGCGCCGACATCAGCCGGTAGCGCTTCTCCATCTCGCCCACGCACCAGTTGAGCGCGTGCGCGGCCTGCTTCATGTCGGTCACGACCGGCGCCAGCAGGTGCGGAATGCCCTCGTACACCGAGAGTTCCAGCATCTTCGGGTCGATCATGATCAGCCGCACTTCCTCGGGCGTGGCCTTGTAGAGCATCGACAGGATCATCGCGTTGACCGCCACCGACTTGCCCGAGCCGGTGGTGCCGGCCACCAGCAGGTGCGGCGCGCGCGCGAGGTCGGTGACCACCGGATGGCCGGTGATGTCCTTGCCCATCGCCAGCACCAGCCGCGAGCTGTGCAACTCGAACGACGCCGCCGACACGATCTCCGACAGCCGGATCATCTGCCGCTTCGCGTTCGGCAGTTCCAGCCCCATGCAGGTCTTGCCGGGGATCGTCTCGACCACGCGGATCGACGACACCCCGAGCGCGCGCGCCAGGTCCTTCATCAACCCGACCACCTGCGCGCCGCGCACGCCCATGGCGGGCTCGACTTCGAAGCGCGTGATGACCGGCCCGGCGCTGGCGCCCGCCACGGTGACGGGCACCTTGAACTCGGCCAGGCGCTGGGCGATCAGCTCGCCGGTCTGCCCGAGGGCGGTTTCGGGGACCGATTCGGTCGGGTCGGTGGCGGGTTCGAGGAGGTCGTGGCCGGGCAGACGGTAGTCGACCACCCGTGGGGGCGGAGGCGGCGGCGGCGCGACGACGGGCGCGGCGGCGGCCAGCGGGACGACGCGGCCGACCACGGCGGGGAGGACGATGCGGGGTTTTGGCCTGGGGGCCTCGACAGGGGTAGTTTCGCCGGCGGGGGCCGTCTCGACTGCGGCGGCTGTCTCGATTGCCTCGGGTTCCGGGGCGTCGGCAGGCGCGCTGTCGGACGGCTCGGCGGCCTCGACGGGCGCGATGTCGGCGGATTCGACCAGCCCGGCCAGCGCCGTTTCCTCAGGCACGGGGGGCTCGGCGAGCGGGGCGTCGACGGCTTCGGCAGGCTCGGCCGAGGCCTCGACGACCGCGGGAGGCTCGATGGCTTCGGGAGCCACGGAAGGCGCAATGGCAGCCTCGGCGGGTTCGACGGGTTCAGAGCCTGTTTGGAAATTGGCGCAATCCCACTCGTCGTCCCCGCGAAAGCGGGGATCCAGTGACTTTTCGGGCGCGGGCAAAGACACTGGGCCCCCGCTTTCGCGGGGGCGACGGGCATTTTCAAACGGGCTCTCAGAAGTCTCGACGACTTCGGCGGCCTCGACGACTTCCACGGCCCCGGCGACTTCGACAGTTTCGGCCAGTGCGAAATCGACTCCTCCGATCAATTGGTCCGCCTCGATTGCTTCGGGCCCGGCGACTTCCGTTGCAGCAGCATCGACAAGCTCGCCAACGCCGGCTGGCGCGATGTCGCCGGCTTCGACCGCTTCGGTCGGGTCGCTCACATGGGCCGGCTCGCATTCCTCGGCTACTACGGGCACGGCGGTAACTTCCACTTCCCCAGCCTCGACCTGTACCGCTGCGGATTCCAGCGGTTCAGACGCGCCCTCCCCCGCCGCCGCCACGACCGGCGTCGGCGCGGCGGCTGCCGGCGCCACCATCGCGGTGCGGCGTGACAGCGCCTGCAACTCGGCCAGCAGCGCGAGCGCTTCCTGGCGAATGTCCTCAAGGGTCACGGCACCTTCATCCACGGCCGGTTCAACCGGTGCCGGGCGGGCTTCCGCCGCGTCGGTCTCGTCGGCAACCGCCACGGCATCGGGGAAGACATCGGCCGGCACGACTTTCAACTCCGGCTCGGCCGCTTCCGCTTCCATGACTTCAACGGCCTCGACCGCTTCCGCCAGCGTCACGGCTTCCGGCCGGGAGTCCGTCCGGGCCTCCGCCTGGGCGGTTGCCTCGGCCAAAGGCGCAGCCACCGTCTCCATCACCGTCTCCGCCACGGACTCCGGCTCGGCCTTCGCAACGGCCGGCTGGGGCGCAGCCACCGCCGGCAGCGTCGTTACGGCCGCGCGCAAGCCGTCCTGCGGCCGATGGAACGGACTGCTGATCACGGTGCCACGGGCAGGCACGGGCCTGGGTGCCGCCGCTTGTGCAACGGGGGCAGGAGCGGGAGCGGGCACGGGAGCCGGAGCGGAAACCGGTACCGAGACCGAAGCCGGCTTCGGCGCCGCTGCGGCAACCGCCGGCGCCCTGGGCATCGGCGTCGCCGCCGGCTGCAGCCACAACTCACCCGGCTGCGGCGGCGACTCGCGGGTGCGCGGCGGCGGTTGCCACGCCGGCTGGCGGCGCGCGGAGACGGCCTCGAATGTGCGATGGCGCGGAGAAGGCGCCGGCGCATGCGGGCTGGTGTACGTGGGTTCCCTGCGCTCCGTCTCGCGCGGCAGGTCGGATGCAACGTCGCGCTGGAAATCGCGCGGGGACTGCGGGAACGGGGGCGGCACCGGATCGGCCACGCCGGGGTCGGCGTCGCGCGACTGGCGCGACGGACGCGCCCGGAGCAGGCTGCGCCAGCTCTCGCCGAATACCATCGGCGCCGCCAGCGCGAGGACACCGAGCATCAGCAGCAGCGCGCCGGTCCACCCGAACAGGTTGCCGGCAAGCGATGCCAGCGCGCGGCCCGCCGAGCCTCCGGACGTGGCGTCCGGCGCCTTGCCGCCGGTCAGCGCCTCCAGCGTGGCGCTCGCGCACAGCACGGCCAGCGTGCCGAGCCACACGCGCAGCGTGCCGCGTCCCACGCCCGTGTCCCCGGACAGCTTGCGTGCCACCACGCGCCAGACCAGTGGCACCAGCCACAACGTCGAAATTCCGAACCAGCCAAAACCCATCATCGACCCGCCATGTTGCAATGCAGGGCAGCGATTGTAGCCTGCACGGTGGGCCTGACGCAGTGGCGAATTGCAAGCAGATGTCGTTGGCGCGGCAAGGTGTGGACGCGGCGCGTCAGTTCATCGGACCGTTCGGGCCGCCCACGCTGAACCGGCCCGCCCCGAAAAGGGCGACCGCGATGGCGGCGACGAGATACATGGCCTGCAGTTCGAGCTGCCAGCCGCCGTTCTCGTTGAGCATGCCGAGCTGCGCCGTATGCACGAGCGCGAGGGCAAACAGCATGTTGACGGCGACGACCAGCGCGGCGAGGCGCGACCACAGGCCGATGATCAGCAGCACCGGCGCCACGATCTCGCCCACGTAGACGAGGTAGGCGACGGGCTCCGGCAGCCCGGCATGCGCGACCATCTTGGTCACGAAGCCGAACGCGCCAGCGTGGGTCAGCTTGAAGATACCGTGCAGCAGGATCAGCGCCCCCAGCACGATGCGCAGCAGCGCCTTGCCAAGATCTTCGGAAGCCTGCGAGCGGGCCATGGTTTTTCCTCCCCCCTGAGTTCATCGCCGCGACTGGCACGCGGATGTGTCGGACTGTGCATGTACCTTAGTGCGCACCACGGCCCGTGTAAAGGAAGGGGCAGGCAGCGAGCCGGGAAGGCCCGCCACCGGCGCTCACACCGGCCGGTGCATCGCCGGAAGCGCCGGCGCTTCGCGCATGTCGGCCCAGGCGGGGCTCTCCGGCAGGATCTCCGCAAGGAAATCGAGGAAGCGCCGCAGCGCCGGCGTGACGCCCTGGCGCGACGGGAAGACGGCGTGCAGGCGGCCCACCGGCATGTCCCAGTGCGGCAGCAGGATTTCCAGCTTGCCCTCCGCGATGGCCTCGCGGCAGAGCATGCGCGGCAGCATCCCCACGCCCACGCCGGCAATGGCCGCTTCCCGCAATACGGTGAATTCGTCGGTGACCAGGCGCGGGTCGTAGGCAATGCTGACCGACTCGCCGGTCGTGCAGCGCAGCGTCCAGACGTGCTTGCCGTCGTGCGGCTTCTGCGCGACGCCCGGCATGCCGTCGAGCGCCTGCGGCGTGCGCGGGCGGCCGATGCCGTCGAGCAGTTCGGGGCTGGCCACCAGCATCAGCTGGCTCTCGCCGAAGCCGCGCACGGCCAGGCTCGAGTCCTCCAGCACGTCGCGCACGCGCAGGGCCATGTCGAAGCCCTCGCCGATCACGTCCACGCGGCGGTTGGTGGCATCCAGGTCGATCCGCACGGCGGGATTGGCACGCATGAACTGGCCGATGGCGGGCGCCAGCAGCAACTGCGCAATGGCGACCGGGCAACTGATGCGCAGCGTCCCGGCCGGCTCGCCGAGCGCCTGATGAACCACCTCCTGCGCCGCCTGCGCCTCCTGCACCATCGCCCGGCAGCGGGCATAGAAGGCCTCGCCAAGCGGCGTCACGCGGACCTGCCGGGTAGTCCGGCGCAACAACTGGACCCCCAGATCGCGCTCCAGCTGGGCGATCCGCCGGCTCAGGCGCGACTTGGGCACCCCCGTCGCACGGCTCGCGGCCGAAAAGCTGCCGTGCTCCACCACCTGGGCGAAGAGCAAAAGGTCGTTGAGGTCTTGCATGGCGCCTCCATCGTTGCGCTGGCAGAACAATATTTTGCATTTTGCCTCACTACCGGCATCAATGGCGAACCCCTACATTTCCTCCATCGCAACCGCCCCAGTGGAGACACACCATGAACATCCTGCAACTCGATTCCAGCGTCCTCGGCGACAATTCCGTTTCGCGCAACCTGACCGCCGCCGTGGTGGCCGACCTCGTCGCCGCCAACCCGAGCGCCACCGTGGTCCGTCACGACCTCGACAAGGACGCCCCGGCCCACCTGTCCGGCCATCTGCTCCCCGTGCTGGGCGGCCCGAAGGACGGCCTGGACGCCGTGCAGCAGGCTGAACTGGAGCGCACCGAAGCGTGGCTGGCCGAATTGCTGGCTGCCGACGTGCTCGTGATCGGCGCCCCGGCCTACAACTTCGGCATGCCGACCCAGTTGAAGTCGTGGTTCGACCGCATCGCCCAGGCCGGCCGCACCTTCGCCTACAGCGCCAACGGCCCGGTCGGCCTGACGCAGGGCAAGCGCGCCATCGTGGTGTCGTCGCGCGGCGGCCAGCGGGCCAACGCCGAGGCGCTGGACATGCACGAACTGCACGTCGACACGCTGCTGCGCTTCATCGGTGTCTCGGACATCACCTATGTCCGCGCCCACGGCCTGGCCATGGGCCCCGACACCCGCGAGGCCGGCCTGGCCGCCGCCCGCAGCCAGGTGGCCGCGCTGAACGACGCTGCCGAACGCGTCGCGGCCTGAGTCCCCCCAAGACCGGCGGCCACGGCCGCCGCGTCAGACGCACGCCGACTCCCTCCCCCCGCGGATCGCGTCTATGATGAAGCCGGGCACCCCCACGGGTGCCCGTTCTGCACTCTGACGGCCGATTCCCATGCGCCGAGGCAGCGTTCCTGCCCGCTGCATGGCCCACCGCATCCGCACCCGGGAGTCCCGCATGAGCTCTGCCCTGTTGCCTGCCGCCGCTCGCCACCCGCATGCCGAACCCGCCCTGCTCGGCCAATACCGGCATGTGCGCGCCGTCACCGAGGCGCTGGTGTCGGATATTTCGGATGCCGACGCAACCGTCCAGTCGATGGACGACGCCAGTCCCGCCAAATGGCACCTGGCCCATACCACCTGGTTCTTCGAGGAGTTCGTGCTTGCGGCGCGGATTCCGGACTACGAGCCGGTCGATCCCGCCTACCGCTTCCTGTTCAACTCATACTACGAGTCGGTCGGCACGCGCCACCCGCGCCCGCGCCGCGGACTGCTGACACGGCCGTCGCTCGACGACGTGCTGGCCTACCGCGAGGCGGTGGACGAGTCCATGTACTCGCTGCTGCTGGAGGCGCAAACCGACGCCGAGGCCGCGCTCGTCACGCTCGGCCTGAACCACGAGCAGCAGCACCAGGAACTGCTCCTGACCGACATCCTCCACCTGTTCGCGCAGAATCCGCTACGCCCCGCCTTCGCGCCCGAGGTCTCCGCCGTGGCCCTCGGCGACCCGCGCCCCGCGCCGGAATGGATTCCCTTCACGGGCGGCGTGGTCTCGATCGGCCATGACGGCGAGCCTTTCGCCTTCGACTGCGAGACGCCGCGCCACGAGGTGCTGCTGCGCCCCTACGCGCTCTGCTCGCACCCGGTCACCAATCGCCAATGGTTCGAATTCATCGAGGACGGCGGCTACCAGGCGGCCGGCCTGTGGCTCTCCGACGGCTGGCGCTGGGTCTGCGACAACGCCATCCAGGCACCGCTGTACTGGGAGGAACGCGAGGGCACGTGGTGGCAGATGAGCCTGCGCGGCATGCAGCCGGTCGATCCTGACAGTCCCGTCACGCACGTGAGCTACTACGAGGCCGACGCCTTCGCGCGCTGGGCCGAGCGGCGCCTGCCCACCGAAGCGGAATGGGAACACGCGGCGAGCACGCTGCCGGCGACCGGGAATTTCCTGGAAGGCCGCGTGCTGCGGCCTTTGCCCGACCGGCAGAACACCGCGGGCGTGCTGCGCCAGATGTTCGGCGACGTATGGGAATGGACCGGCAGCGCCTTCCTGCCCTACCCCGGCTTCCGCCCGGCACCAGGGGCCGTGGGCGAATACAACGGCAAGTTCATGAGCAGCCAGATGGTGCTGCGCGGCGGCTCGTGCGTGACGCCGGAATCGCACGTACGGGCGAGCTACCGGAACTTCTTCTATCCGCACCAGCGGTGGCAGTTTACGGGGGTGCGGCTGGCGGATGATCTGTAGCTGGTCACGGGTCAGGCTTTGGCCAGCGTTGGGCTGCCGGGGCCGCGCGCGAGCGTAGTGTGACGAACCAGATCGGAGGCAGCCGTGGCGAACGAAACCACAGTCGGTGCAGCAGGGCAGCAAGTGGGCTCCGGCACCGGATGGGAAGACCACCCGGACACGCCTGACACCCTGTCCACCCTCGTCGAAAAGATCAGGGCACAACAGGAATCGATCGCGTCGAGCAGCCGGACGGGCCTGAGCGGGCGTATCGACAGGGGACAGCATCAAAAGCAGGTGATGGGCGCGTTTGGCACGCTGCGCATCTTCGACACGGTGCCGCCCGCGCTTGCGTCGGGTCCCTTTGCGAAACGCGGCGCTTCGGATGCACCGCTCCTCTACCGCGCGGCGTGCCGCTTTTCGAACGGGCAACCCTGTCCTTTCGCGGACACGGAGGCGGACGTGCGCGGCATTGCCGTCAAGTTCTTCACGGCCGAGGGCATCGAGACCGATTTGCTCGTGACGAACGAAGGCGGTCGATCGCATGCCCGGGATGCAAGAAGCTTCATGGAGATCGCCGATGTGCTCGTCTCCCATATCGAGGGTGGACTTGCGGGACTGGTCGGAAAAGCGACGGGCGACCTGTTCGGGGGCAAGCTCGGACCCGTGGAGGCGGCGCGCTCCTTTGGCATCCTGTTCGAAGCAACGAAGTTGCATACGGTGGCGAGCCTGACGACGGAGGAGTTCTGGGGCTCGGTGGTGAAGTGTGGCGATGCAGCCTTCAAGTACGCACTGCGGCCGTGTCCCGACACCGTGCCCGGCACCGATGGCGATCGTCCTGGCGAGCAGTATCTGCGCAACGATCTGCGCAATCGCTTGAGCAAGGGCGCACTGAAGTGGCAACTGGTGGTGCAGCTATTCACCGACGAAAAGCACACGCCAGTGAACGACGCTTCGATCGTTTGGGAGGCTCCGACGGTCGTGATCGGCGAGCTGGAGATTTCGTCGGCGCCTTCAGCCGAGGACGAGGCCGCCGTCAATCAGATGGCCTTCAATCCGGGCAACGGGTTCGAGCCGCTCGGCATCACCCATGCACGCAAGGTAGTCTATGAGGCAAGTGCGGCCAACCGCGCGAACCGGGGCCTGCTGTCGAGTGCGGAGGCGCGTGCCCGGATCGAGCGCGCCTAGCATGGCCGAGGATCCGCGAAGTGGGCCTCGGCATCGAGGGGATGCCCATTCTCCTGCAACTCCGCTAGCTTGCGAGACATCCACAGCGCGGCCGGCTCTGTCCGGCCGTGGAACCATTCCAGCCCGTCGGCAATGGTCCGCACCAAATCCCACTCGCCAGCCGAGAACGCGCGGGAAGCGTCCGGGGCCTGCTGGCCACCTGACACCCTGAGTCCGGCAAACGGGTTCGCCAGCACGTAACGCTGCTGGATCAGCCAGCGGAACAGGCCACCCAGCACAGACGGGGCATAGGCGATGGGGCATGGCGCAAGGCGCCGGTAAAGGGGCGCCACTCCGGCGACGAGCGCGGTCGTGCCGGTGCGACCCAGCGGTGGTGCGGCGAGGGCCCCGCGCAGGAATGCGCGGTACGCCGCGGGGGCCTCCGTGGTCAGCGACGGCAACGCCTTCCCGCGCTCGAGGATGGTCCACAGCAGCAGCCGTTCCACCTCCTTGCAGTAGGCACGCTCGGTTTCGACGGATTCGTGCGGCACCAGCCACGCCAGTTACGCTGCTACAACAAGGCCTCGACACGCCGGGCGCTGCGTCAAGAATAGTCGATTCTAAGAATCGTCCCATAGCAATCGGGTTTCACACGGGGTAGTCTCAAAGGCTACCCCGTGCCCCGGCGGCGTCGAGTCGCAGTGCGCGGACCCGTGACCTTCGCTGGAGCACCGCCCATGGGCAACCGCCTGCTGTCCGGTATTTTCTCTTTTGTCCTAATCGCTCTGCTGGCTGGCTGCGCAGGAGGCAACACTGGTATCTCGACCGACCGTTCCGACACGTTTGTCTACGCGTCAATCGGCGGCGTCAATCACACGAACATGTATATGGATTGGGTTTCCATTGATGGGGTCTCGGGACACAACATGCGAGCCTATGGCTCCGATGGCGCAGGGGTGTGCTGTGTGGGGGTTCCCCGCGTGTATAGGCCAGGCTTGACCGTGACGGTCGGTTGGCAGGCCAGGGATAAGAACAACAACCTCATCGCCGGCAGCAAGGTTGTCGAGATTGAGCCCTATAGCGAGGCGGGCACCATCTACGCCCATGTCTTCCCCAATGACGTCGTTCGCGTGGTCGTTTCTGCGCGCGACGGCGCCCATAGCCCGAATCACCCGATTCCCTACCCGGTGGACCCCAACAAGAAGGGGGGGCAACAATGAGTGAGCATATCGCTGCACCGAACCGCGCCTTCACTCCTGATCCAGCCGTCTGCTGCAGCCTCACACCGGCAGAGATGATGCGCGTGTTGGGCACCAGGCCCGCAGTTGCATTTGGTGCCGGTCCCAGATGCCAGACTATAGTCAACGTAGGCCTGTTCTTCGACGGCACCAACAACAATATGGAGCGGGACTACACGCAGCCAACGCCCGACAAGCGCTTTCACACCAATATCGTCCGTCTGTTCAATGCCTTTCCAGACGACAAGCAAAATACCCCAGACAAGAGCGAATACTTTTATCCGTTCTACGCGCCTGGAGTTGGCACCCCCTTCCCAAAGATTGGCGAGGATGGCGAGAGCAAATATGGCCGGGCCTTCGCAGCTGGCGGCCAGACACGCATCCTCTGGGGCCTGCTGCAGGTCTACAACGCCGTGCATCGTGCTGCATTCGGTGACCGGTTGATGATGACCGACGACGAGATCGCCGCCAAGATCAGGGACTACGAGCGACGCGTGGAATACCATCAGGACGATCGTGTCTTCCCGGAAGACCCGCCCATGAAGCGTAAGGACTGGTTCGTGCCACTGACGCAGGAGCTCTCTTCCAAGCTGCGCAGGCAGCTCGATATGAAGCGCAAGCCAGAGATCCCCCTCGTGTCGTTGTCGGTGTTCGGCTTCTCGCGCGGTGCGGTCCAGGCGCGCGCCTTTTGCTACTGGTTCCAGGACGCGATACAGGACGGCAAGTTTGCCGGCATCGATACCGAGATTCGCTTCCTGGGATTATTCGATTCAGTGGCCACCGTCGGATCCAGCGACTCCGTGCATGAATCCATGGCCCTTCCACGCTGGCTTTCCAGTGGACACTCCGGCTGGGCTGCGGAGATTCTCAAGCCGCTTCCCTCGGTGGTGAAGAAGACGGTCCACCATATCGCCGCGCACGAGCAGCGAATGAATTTCCCCAGCACACGGGTGTCGGGTGGCAATGTCGAGGAGGTGCTTTACCCAGGCATGCACTCCGATGTCGGCGGGGGCTACGGGGCTGGCGACCAGGGCAAGGCGCGCGACGGGCTGTCATCATTGATGTCGCAAATCCCGCTGTTGCATATGTACAAGGCTGCTCTGCTGGCGGGCGTGCCATTGCAGCGGTATGGGGAACTGCAAGGTGAAGCCCTGGACGACCTCAAAGTGGATCCCCAGACGATCCAGGCATGGAACCGGTATATGGATTGGAGCCGCTGCATCGGCGGCGCGTATGACGAGCAGATCCTGCGTCACTACGCGTGCTATTACCGCTGGCGGGAACGGCTGCTGCACCGGCTAGAGCAACGGCCCTTCTATCGCGCGGCCAGCTCCCAGGACAAGGTGGACCTGCAGGAATCCAACGCCCGCCTTAGGGGAGATCTGGTCCTGGTGCGCTATCGGGCTGATCCGTTCCGTTCGCCTTACGAGCGCAACAAGGCGATTCTGCTGTCGCGAGAAGAGCGCGCCGGCGCCAATCTGATGCAGGTTCGCGCGGCGGAGATCGCAAAACCCCTGACGGCATTCGAGAGCTTTGCCCTGGCCTTCTTCAATGAACCCCAAGGGGTACCCGAGGGAACCCAAGACCTGTTTGAAGACTATATGCACGATTCGCTGGCCGGCTTCTACATGGCTGGCGCCGTGACGCAGCTGGATCGCCAAATCATTATCGAAAGCGTCTGCGCCACGCGCGCGGAGAACAAGCGCATGAACGGCTTCCAGCTCAAGGTCTACCAGGAGAACAAGGAATGGATGGATCAGCGGACCCAGGCAACGCGCTCAGACGATTCTTGCAAGATGACGAAGGAGGCCGGCTTCCCGGTGCAGACCGATGAGGACGTGAGCGATTTGCGCGACTGGGTGATCGTGAGCCAAACCAGCACACGCAGAGAGGGCGGTGGCTATCTGCGCGAGCGTGTCACGTTCGCCCCGGAATAAGGATTGCGCAAGACGCACCGGCATCCGACCGGCGGCGAAGTCGTGGATCGCTTCGACTCAGACACAGGAGAATGAATAAAGTGACGCGGCACACGATCGTTAGTCTAGAGCGAACGCCGTTCCGGCAGCGAGGCCAAGAACAAGCAGTGCAACCTGAAGGTATTTTCGGAGGTACATAATTGTCGTCCGCTTTCGACAGCTGTCATTGCCGGTGACTGAATCACCCGCCGGTCGGGATCATGCCCTTGGTACGGGACCGTGCGACCGAAGACTTGGCGAAATGAATTCCTAAAGCGCGGCCGACCGCTACTGACCCGGGAAACGCGAGCCCGGCAATCGGCAGCAATGACGCTTACCTCGACACCAACGTGAACGGCAGTAGCAGCGCGTTAATGACCAGCAGCGCGAAGAACAGGATCGCGAGCACCGAGACAAGGGGCCGCGGCCCTTTCTCCTGCTCATAAGCGGACAGGCGATACCAGAACAGCACCACCTCGATCATCAGGACCGCGATTCCCGCAACGATGCTTTCCACGATCAGTGCCGCCCCACGTGACAGGGGAGGACTCCTGGTCGAGGCCAACCCGGTGGGCGCGGCTGGCGGGGTTCCAAGGGGGGCCGCTACCGGTGCCATGAGCGCCGGAGGAGGCGGAGCCAGCGGCATCGTCAGCGACGCGGCCAGTGTCGAATCGTCGCGTCCAGGCTGGTACACGTCCTGCGGCAACGGCGTGGGCATTGCCGCCAAGCGCGGCAGTCCCCCTGCCGGTCTGCCGTAATCAGGGGGCAGCCGCGGTGCCTGTGGACGGAAGGCATGCTGCACCGGCGCGCTTCGCAGGGCGTTCAGCCGTTGCCAGAACTGGCTGAACAGGCTGTCCAGGCATAGTGTCGATCTGCAGGCATCCCGTCTTGCCCGCCACGTTTCGATGTCCGAGCGTTGCATGGCGCCCGTGCGCAACAGTTTTTGCTGCTCGGCATAGATCCGCTCGTACTGCAGCGAAAGCATCGAGTATTCGCAGATCAGGTGCTGGTGGCGCGGGCCCGGCCCCATGCAGGGCATTCCCGTGCCATAGGGTTCCTGGCAGCGCGCGGCGGAAGCGCCCACGGGAAGGCGGCAGGCAATGTCGGAGGCAATCGCGTCGCTGACACCAAGCGGACACACGGCAAAGCCGGCGGCGATCAGCAAGCTCGCCCGCCCGATCCCCCTGTTCATCTTGTCCCTCGTCGAAGCTCCTGAGGCTTTTAACCTAGGCGATAGACGCGGGGTGCCCAAGCCGGCCGCACCGCAAGTGTGCGATGCCGCACAGGCGGTGGGCCCTATTTCTTGATCGGCTCACCCGACGGCTGCGCGTAGGCCGGCTTCAGCGGCGGCGCCGGGGCGATCGGCGTCTGCGGGTACAGCTTCTGCCAGCGCGCCTTCAGGCCGTCGGCAATTTCCTTCTGCTGGTAGCGCTCGGCGAAGTCGATCACCGTCATGCCCTGCTGGTTCCGGATGCGCATGTCGGCGCCCTCGTCCAGCAGCAGCTTGACCGTATCGATATGGCCGCCGCGCGCCGCCATCATCAGCGGCGTGGTGCCGTTCGGGCTCTCGGCGTCGATGTAGGCCGAATGCTCGATCAGGTATTTGACGATGTCGTTGTGGCCCGAGGTGGCGGCGTAGTGCAGCGGCGCCCAGCCCTTCTTGTTGACCTCGGCCTCCTGGCCCTCGACCATCAGCTTGACCATGTCCATCTCGCCCTGGAGGCTGGCCATCATCAGCGGCGTCTCGCCGGCCGGGTTGGCCTTGTCGAGATCGATGTCCTTGGCCTTGATCAGCGCGGTGGCGACCTTGGTCGACTTCTCCCGCAGCGCCACGACCAGCATGGGGTTGCCGGCGTTGTCGACGAGGTTGGGATCGACCCCGCGCGACAGCAGCTTCTGTGCGGCCTTGATGTCGTCGAACTCGACGGCCTTGTGCATGTCGTCGACCGGCGTGGCGTGGGCCAGCGTGACGCCTGCCAGCAGCACCGTGGCGCACAAGGCGCGAAGAGTCTTCAGGTTACGCATCAACTTTCCTGTCTATGTGCTTGAAAAGACGGAAGAAATTCTCCGTCGTCTGCTCGGCGATCTGTTCCACCGGCACGCCGCGCAGGTTGGCGATGAATTCGCCCACATGGCGCACCCAGGCCGGCTGGTTGGTCTTGCCGCGGTACGGCACCGGCGCCAGGTAAGGCGAGTCGGTCTCGATCAGCATGCGGTCCAGCGGCACCTTGCGGGCCACGTCCTGCAGGTCGGAGGCGCTCTTGAAGGTGACGATGCCCGAGAAGGAGATGTGGAAATTCTCGTCCAGCGCCTGCCGGGCCACGTCCCACGTCTCGGTGAAGCAGTGCATCACGCCGCCCACGTCGCGGGCGGCTTCCTCGCGCATCAGGCGCAGGGTGTCGTCGGCGGACGAGCGGGTATGGATGATCAGCGGCTTGCCGGTCTGCCGGGCGGCGCGGATATGGGTGCGAAAGCGTTCGCGCTGCCATTCCATGTCGGCGATGCTGCGGCCGTTCAGGCGGTAGTAGTCGAGCCCGGTCTCGCCCGTGCCGACCACACGCGGATGGGCCGACAGTTCGAGCAGGCGCTCCAGCGACGGGTCTTCGCCTTCCTCGTAGTCCGGATGCACGCCGACCGAGGCGTAGAGGTGCGGATGCTGCTCGGCCAGCGCGAGCACGCGCGGGAAGTCTTCCAGCGTGACGGAGATGCACAGGGCATGCGACACGTTGTTGGCGCGCATGTTGTCCAGCAGTTCCGGCAGGCGCTCGGCGAGTTCGGGGAAATCGAGGTGGCAGTGGGAATCGACAAACATGGGGGCTCGCACAGGTTCAGGTGACACGGCGGCCGACGATGATCAGGTCGCGCTCGACACCATCCAGCGTGGCCACGCGCGGGAGGTCGCCCCATCGCTCGAAGCCGAACGCCGCGAACAGCGCAAGGCTGGGCGCGTTGTGACCGAAGATGAAGCCCAGCAGCGTGTTCACGCCGATGGCGGGCGCGTGCCGGATGGCGCGTTCCAGCAGGAAGCGGCCGAGCCCCTGCCCGCGCCGGCTGGCGTCGAGATAGATCGACACCTCCGCCGTGGCGCCATACGCCGGCCGGCCATAGAAATCGGAAAAACTGAGCCATCCGGCCATGCGGCCCTCGGCATCTTCACACACCCAGAGCGGGCGGCGCTCGCCGCCATGGGCCTCGAACCAGGCCTCGCGCGAGGCGACCGTCACCGGTTCGGTGTCGGCGGTCACCATGCGCGAGGGCACCGTGCTGTTGTAGATCTCGACGATAGCCGCCAGGTCCGCACGCTCGGCGACGCGTACGGTAAAACCGGGAATACTCATACTATTCAATTCTTTACATCAAGAACCTCATGTACTTCATAAGGTCTGCGTGGATTTGCCTGATTCTAGCAGCTTGCCGAGGATCTCCTCGACCGCGCGCTTCAGGTTGCGCCCGTTCTCGTCGTCCGGCAGATGGATACCGATCCCCGGCGTCTTCATCGGCGTGCCGCTCGGCGTGATCCAGGCCACCTGCCCGGCGATCTGGTACTTGTTCGGCCGGTCCATCAGCGACAGGACGAGGAAGACCTGCTCGCCCAGCCGGAACGGCCGGTTGCTCGGCACGAAGATGCCGCCGCGCGCCAGGAAAGGCATGTAGGCCGCGTACAGCCCGGCCTGGTCCTTGATCGACAGCGACAGGACATTCGGCCGCGACGCCGCACCGGGCGTGGTGACCGGGTTGGCACCCGGCCGGGTGGCCGGGTTGACCCCGGGTACGGTGACCGGCATGACACCGGGCCTGGTGACCGGGCTTGCGCCGGGAATGGTATTGCTCATGAGTGACCCCTTCTTGTGCTTTTTTATCGACCGTCCGCTCGGGCGAACGAGGCGCGGTGACACGGTCTTTGCCATGTCCCGCTTTTTATGGGTACTGCCTGGACCCGCCTGGTCCAGCTTACTGCACTTGACTGACCACCGTGGAATTACTGCGCCTGGAACAGGTGCCGGTAGTCGAGGAACACGGCCTCCATCACCACGCGCGGCGCGAGCGGATGGTTCTCGCTGCGCCGGTGGCCGTTGAGCCGGGTGGCGAAGGCTTGCAGGCGATGCGAATCGGTATGGTTGGCGCAACTGGCCAGCGACGCCGCTTCCTTCGGGAAATACCGCACGCTCCCGTCGCCCATCCGCAGCCTGAGCAGATCGTAAGTCCAGCGTTGCACAATGCCAAGCACTGCGGGCACCGGGAGCTTTTGTAGTTGTTCTGCCGCACCAAGCGCATCGAATTTCGCGCCGGTGCCGAGCTGGCTGACCAGCCAGCGCTGCAGCGGCTGTTCCTCCGCCTCGGCAGCATGCAGCGCGGTCAGGGGCGAGCCGCCGGCCAGCGCCAGTTGCGCTTCGGCATCCGCCACGCCCTGCCCGCGCAGCCAGCCGAGGGCGGCGTCATGCGAGGGACGCTGCACGGCGAACTGCCGGCAGCGCGAAAGGATGGTCGGCAAGACGCGGTCGATGCGGTCCGTCACCAGGAGAAAGACGCTGGACGGAGGCGGTTCCTCCAGCGTCTTCAGCAAGGCATTGGCGCCTTCGGCCTGCAACGCGTCGAGCGGGTAGATCACCACCACGCGCAGCCCGGCCCGGTGCGTGCCGACGGCCACGGACTCGATCAGCGACCGCACCTGCTCGATGCGGATGACCTTGCTCGGCGCCTTCTTCTTGCCGCCCTCGTCCGCTTCGGGCTCGGCACTCTCATCGAGCGCTTCGGGACGCACCACCCGGAAATCCGGATGGTTGCCCTGTCCGAACCAGTGGCAGGCCACGCAGGTGCCGCAGGGTTGTCCGTCGGGCTTGGGCGACTCGCACAGCAGGCCCTGCGCGAAATGCAGGGCGAGGTCGCGCTTGCCGATGCCCTGCTGGCCGTGCAGCAGCATTGCGTGCGGCAAGCGCTCGCGCAGTGCGGCCAGTCGTTGCCAGTCTTCCGATTGCCAGGGATAGAGCATCAGTTTTTTCTTATCAATCAGTGTCTTGAGAACATTTTCTCAAGTTCTTCGCGAATATCGGCAATGCTGCGCGTGCCGTCGATGACGCGGAAGCGCTGGGGCGATTCCTCCGCGCGGCGCAGGTACTCGGCGCGGGTCCGCTGGAAAAAGGCGCCGGACTCGGCCTCGAACTTGTCGGGCGAGCGGGCACCGGCCAGCCGTTCGGCGGCGACCTGAAGGGGGACGTCGAACAGCAGGGTCAGGTCCGGCTGCAGCGAGCCCTGCACCCAGTTCTCGAGGACTTCGAGGCGGTGCCGGTCCAGCCCGCGGCCCCCGCCCTGGTAGGCGAAGGTGGCGTCGGTGAAGCGATCGGACACCACCCAGTCGCCGCGCGCCAGGGCCGGCTCGATAACCTGCACGATGTGCTCGCGCCGGGCGGCGAACATCAGCAGGGCCTCGGTGTCGAGGTCCATGCCCCGATGCAGCAGCAGGCCGCGCAGTTCCTCGCCGAGCGGGGTGCCGCCGGGTTCGCGGGTGGTGACCACGGTCTTGCCGCGCGCGCGCAGGCGCTCGGCCAGCCATTCGATGTGCGTGCTCTTGCCCGCGCCGTCGATGCCTTCGAAGGTAATGAATGTGCCGCGCATGGGTACGATGGAGAGGGCGTCATTTGCCGCGCTGGTACTTGTCGACCGCACGGTTGTGTTCGGAAAGGGTGTTGGAGAAGTGACTGGTGCCATCGCCGCGTGCCACGAAATACAGCGCGTCGGTCGGCGCCGGCGACGTCGCGGCAGCCAGCGACGCGAGTCCCGGCAGCGAGATCGGCGTGGGCGGCAGGCCGGCCCGGGTGTAGGTATTGTACGGCGTGTCGGTTTGCAGATCGCGCTTGCGCAGGTTGCCGTCGAACGTCTCGCCGATGCCGTAGATCACGGTGGGGTCGGTCTGCAGCATCATCTTCTTCTTCAGCCGGTTAACGAATACCGCGGCGATCATCGGCCGGTCGACGGGCTGGCCGGTTTCCTTCTCGACGATGGATGCCATGATCAGCGCCTCGTACGGCGTCTGGTACGGCAGGTTCGGCGCGCGCGCGTTCCAGGCGTCGTTCAGGCGGCGCTGCATGGCGCGGTAGGCATGGCGGTACAGCTCGATATCGCTGCTGCCGCGCGCGAACAGGTAGGTGTCGGGGAAGAACATGCCCTCGGGCGATGTTTCCGTCGCGCCGACCGCCTTCATCAGCTCGGCATCGGACATGCCCTGCGTGTCGTGCTTCAGCGCGGGACTGGCGTCCACGGCGGCCCGCATCTTGCGGAATTCCCAGCCTTCGATCACGGTCACGACGTACTGGTTGACGTCGCCCCGGGCCAGTTTGTCGACCAGCTCGAGCGGCGTGATGCCGGCCTGGAATTCGTAGCCCCCCGCCTTCAGGTCGGCGCCGTGTCCCGTCAGCCGCACCAGTAGTTCGAACAGGCGCGGCTCCATCGCCACGCCGCCACGCTGCAACTGGCGGCCGACACTGGCCACGCCCGAGTTGGGCTTGACCACCACTTCGAGCGGCGAAGCGGACAGGCCGAGCGGCCGGTTCGCCCACCAATACACGGTGCCGGCACCTGCCAGCACGAGAATCAGGACCAGCAGGCCCAGACGGGAAAGAAAACGAGTCATATCACCTATTCCGGGGCCCCCGATGGGGCCTTGGGCCGGGTTCTCCGGCGGCCCATATAATACGGGAGCCCCGGCGGCCGGGGACGCGTCCGGCACACATTGCACGTGAACTTGTCCGCGCCCGCCCTATCAGCATTCTCCGAGACACCATGTCCGACAAGATTTCCACACTCCCCGACGGCATCCTCTGCACCCCTGCCGGCCTCGGCCTGATCCGGGTCAGCGGCGACGACGCCGGCACCTTCCTGCACAGCCAGCTCACCAACGCCGTCGAAGACCTCGGGCCCGGCACCGCCCGCCTTGCGGGCTACTGCTCGCCCAAGGGACGGCTGATGGCCAGCTTCCTGATGTGGCGCGATGCCGACGGCATCGTGCTGCAGCTTTCGGCCGACATCCAGCCGGCCATCCAGAAGCGCCTGGGCATGTTCGTGCTGCGCGCCAAGGCGAAGCTGGCCGACGCCACCCCCGCGCTCGCCGTGCTGGGCGTGGCCGGCACGAGGGCCGCCGACGCGCTCGCCGAGGCAGGTCTTGCCGCCCCGGACGCGCCGTGGAGCGTGGCGACCAACGACGCCGGCACGGTGATCCGACTGCCCGATGGCGCCGGCCTGCCGCGCTGGCAGGTCGTGGTGGCGGCGGACCGCGCCGAACCGGTCAAGGCGGCCCTCTCCAGCTCCCTCGCCGCCGCAGGGCCCGACGTATGGGACTGGCTGGACATCCGCGCCGGCCTGCCGCGCATTGCCGCCGCCACGCAGGAGCAGTTCGTGCCGCAGATGGTCAATTTCGAGCTGATCGGCGGCGTGAACTTCCGCAAGGGCTGCTACCCGGGCCAGGAAGTGGTGGCCCGCAGCCAGTACCGCGGCACGCTCAAGCGCCGCATGTGGCTGGTGCGTGGCGAAGGCGACACGCCGGCCGCCGCGACCGAGATCTTCCGTCCCGCCGAGCCGGACCAGCCGTGCGGCATGATCGTCAATGCCGCCCCGGCGCCGCAAGGCGGCTGGGAAGGGCTGGCCGAACTGAAGATCGACGCGGCGGGCGGCCCGCTGCACGCCGGTGCCGCCGACGGCCCGGCGCTGCAGACCGGTGCGCTGCCGTACGAAGTTCCCCTGCCCGAGTCCGCCCAGGCCGCCGGCTGAGCCCCACCATAAGCCGAACCCAAGCCGCAACATGAGCGACCACCTCTACGTCTACTTCCGCATCCCCGACGCGCGCGCCGCCGGGGCCCTGCCGCACTGGCACCGCTGGATGGCGACAGTGGCCGAAGCCACGGGAATTGGTGGTACGCTCATGCGCAGGCCGGACGTGAAGGATGGCCTGCAGACCTGGATGGAGAGCTACGCCGACGTGCCGCCCGCCTTCGACGCCACGCTCGGCGGCTTGTGGCGGCAAAGCAGCCTGCAGTCCTGGCTGGACGGCGAGCGCCATCTGGAACGCTTCGTCGACCTGGACCAGCTGTAGGTGCAGGCGCGGGCGACCGCGCCGCGCGGCCCGATAGAACGGCCGACGACCGAACAGGCAGTCCCCCGCAGTACGTAGGAAAGGAAGTGAAATGTGCCTGATCCTGGTTGCCTGGCAATCCCACCCCGAGTACCCGCTTGTCATTGCCGGCAACCGCGATGAGTTCTACGCCCGCCCGGCGGCGCCCGCGCATTGGTGGCAGGATGCCCCCCAGGTGCTGGCCGGCCGCGACCTCGCCGAAGTCATCGGCGAGCCCGGCACGTGGATGGGCCTGACCGCCGAAGGCCGCTTCGCCGCACTCACCAACTACCGCGCCCCGTCCGAGAAACGCATCGACGCCCGCTCGCGCGGCGAACTCGTCTCTGCCTTCCTGCGCGGCAGCGCCACGCCGCGCGACTACCTGGACGACCTCGCGATCGACACCAGCGCCTACAACGGCTTCAACATGCTGGCGTGCGACATGCACGAACTCTGGTGGTACAGCAACCGCTGCAAGTCGCGCGAGCCGCAACGGCTCAAGCCGGGCCTGTACGGCCTCTCCAACGCCCTGCTCGACACGCCCTGGCCCAAGGTGCGCAGCCGCGTGGGCGCGCTGGCCGAGGCGCTTGCCGCCGATACCGGCCTGCCGACCGCCAGCGCCGAGCCTTACCTGCAATTGCTTGCCGACGCACGCCAGGCGCCCGACTGGGAACTCCCGGCAACGGGCGTGGCGCCGGAGTGGGAAAAACTCCTGTCGTCCGCCTTTATCCGGTCGCCCAGCTACGGCACGCGCGCCAGCACGGTCCTGCGCGTGCGGCACGACGGACGCTTCGACCTCAGCGAGCGCAGCTTCGATGCCTCGGGCCGGATCGGCGACGTGTCGTACCACGGGCAGTTCAAGCTGGCGCGGACGAGGCGGACGGTGCCGTCGTCGCGTTGATGTCGTGTTGATGGTGCGTTGAGGCATCCAGCCGGCATCAAGCGCGGAAGAGCCGGAGGATCGACTCAGGAGTGGACGCGATGACCAGCAAGCCCGTCAAGATTCCCGGACCGGATCATCCGGTCACCGTCACGCCGACGAAGGGCCGGGTCACGGTCACCGTGAACGGCGCGCGCATTGCCGACAGCCGCGAGGCCCTGACCCTGCAGGAGGCAAACTATCCGGCAGTGCAATACATCCCGCGCAAGGATGTCGACATGACGCAACTGCGGCGGAGCGCGCATCAGACGTACTGTCCCTACAAGGGCGACTGCGCCTACTACAGCATTCCGGCGGGCGGTGAACGTTCGGTCGACGCCGTGTGGACCTACGAAGACCCGTATGCCGCGGTCTCCGCGATCCGCGAGTACCTGGCGTTCTATCCTTCCCGGGTCGACGCCATCGAAGTCAGCGCCTCGCCCTAGTCACCCAGCCGCTTCCGCATTTCCACGTGCGGAATCCCGGCTTCCTCGAACTCCTCCCCCACCTGCTTGAAACCCGCCCGCGTATAGAACGCGGCGGCGTGCGTCTGCGCGCTGAGGATGAGTTCGCGATAGCCCAGGCGTGCCGCCTGCTCCATCAGCGCGTCGAGGACCCTGGCGCCCACGCCGGTGCCGCGCGCGGACAGGAGGACGGCCATGCGGCCGATATGGCCGTCGGGCAGCAGGCGGCCGGTGGCCACGGCGGTACCGTCGGGCAGGACGGCCAGCGCGTGCCAACTCGGCTCGTCCCATTCGTCCCATTCCAGTTCGACGGGCACGCCCTGCTCTTCGACGAACACCGCATAGCGAATGGCGCGGGCGCGTTCGCGGGCTTCGGACCAGGGGCAGAGTTGGATGGAAACGGTCATGGTGCTGCGTGGGATGAGATATCTGGGACGGGAATCATACGCCAGTGGCGGCATTCAGGCGGGCTTCCGCAGCCTTCAGGCGGCAGGCTTCACCACCTCGTAGGCCGTGATGGCCTCGCGCACGGCGTCCGGGATGGGGGCGGATTTCTGCGTGGCCGGGTCGGCACAGACATAGATGATCTCACCCGTGATCAGGTGTTCGTCGCCGCGATACATCTCGACGTGAAAGGTCAGGCTGGACCGTCCGAGGCGCGACATGCGGGCGCGGATGTCGAGCAGGTCGTCGAAGCGCGCCGACGCGTGGTATTCGAGCGTCGACTTGACGACATAGAAGTCGACGCCGTGCGCGTGCAGCACGTCGTCCGGATAGCGCAGCCCGACGGCGCGCCAGTACTCCATGTTGCAGACGTCGCAGTAGTTGAGGTAATGGCCGTTGAAGACGATCGCCTGCGCGTCGACTTCGGACCAGCGCACGCGCAGCGGCATGCTGAGACGGAATTCGGTTTTGGCCATGCGGGGGCTCCAGGGGGAACGGCAGGCATGCCCCCTGCCTGCCACGGGGCACGCCTGCGCTGACTGAGGGTTACTGGCCCTTGGCGAGACCGAGTTTCTCGATGATCGCCTTTTCCTTCTTCACCGTATCGGCGGCGAAGGCGGCGTATTGCACGCTGCCCATGTAGAAGGGCTCCATGTCGAACTTGGCGAGCGATTCGCGGTAGTTCGGCATTTCCATGGCCTTCTTGAAGGCGTCATGCAGCTTGGCGACGACCTTCGGATCCGTGCCCTTGGGCGCCACCAGCCCGAACGGCGAGGTCTGCACGATGCCGTAGCCGAGTTCCTTCAGCGTCGGGACGTTCGGGAAGCGCGCCGAGCGCTTGTCGCCCCAGGTCGACAGCAGGCGCAGCTTGCCCGACTCGACGTACGGCGCCCACGCCGGGGTATCGGCCACCGACATCACGTGGCCGCCCAGCAGCGCCTGCATCGACTCGGAATTGCCTTTGTAGGGGATGTGCGCGAACTCGACATTCTGCTTCATCGCCAGCTCTTCCATGGTCAGGTGCAGCGTGGTCATGGAGCCCGGCGAGCCGTAGGTCAGCTTGCCGGGGTTGGCCTTCGCGTAGGCGATGTACTCCTGCATCGTCTTGATCGGCGAGTTCGCCGGCACCACGAGGCCGAACGAATAGCCCGCCAGGTTGATGATGTAGCTCAGGTCCTTGACCGGGTCCCAGTTGATCTTCGTGGTGTACGGGAGCCGGAATACGGGCAGCGGCACCTGGGCGAGCGTGTAGCCGTCGGGCGCGGTAGCCTGCATCATCTGCGCGGGCAGCACGCCGCCGGCACCGGGCTTGTTCTCGACGATGACCGGCTGGCCGAGGATCTTCGAGGCGTTGTCGGCCAGGACGCGGAACGGGATGTCGGTCGAGCCGCCGGCGGTGTAGCCGATCACGAGGCGGATCGGGCGCTGCGGAAACTTGTCGGCGGCGGACTGGGCCTGCGCGACGGACGCGAGGCCGAGCGTGGCGGTGGCGGCGAACAGGCCGGCGTGGCGAATGAAACTGCGGCGTTGCATGAGGGTACGTCTCCTTCCTTCTACAAACATCGAATGCATCGATCAAGCGCTGCTGCAAGGCATGCAGCAGCAACGACGGGGGCGGCTCTTGCGGGGGCGGCTTTTTTGGGGATTGACTACGGCGCGTGGCCGAACGCCTGCCGCAGCGCGGCCACGGCGTCGGCATGGGCCTGTGCGACGGCCGGCACGAAGCGGCCGAGCTTGAAGAAATCGTGGATCATCGACGGATAGTCCGCCAGCGTCACCGCGACGCCCGCCGCTTCCAGCTTGCGGGCATAGGCCACGCCCTCGTCATAGAGGGGGTCGTAGCCGGCCACGGCGATCCAGGCCGGGCAGCTTCCGGCCACGTCGGCGCCCTGCCCGCCGCCGTCGAGCGGCGCGAAGCGCCAGTCGTCGCGGTCGGCGTCGTTGCGCAGGTATTGGGCGAAGAACCACTGGGTCAGCGTGGCCGTCAGCAGGTAGCCGTCGGCCAGTTCGCGGTGAGACGGCGTGTCCTGCCGGGCGCAGGTGCCCGGGTAGATCAGCAACTGCAGGACCGGTTCGCGGCCCGTGCGGCTGGCTTCGATGGCGCACACCGTGGCCAGCGTACCGCCGGCGCTGTCGCCGCCGAGCGCGATACGGGCCGGGTCGGCGCCCAGGCGCGCGGCTTCGTCGAACGCCCAGTGCAGCACATCGAAGGCATCGTGGGCGGCGGTCGGGAAGCGCCAGTCGGGGCCGAGGCGGTAGTCCACCGACAGCACCATGCAGTCGGCGCGCTGGCACAGCAGGCGGGTCACCGCGTCGTGCGAATCCGGGCTGCCCACGGTGAAGCCGCCGCCGTGGAAATAGACGAGCAGCGGCAGCGGATCGGCCCAACTCGCCTCGCGTGGCGTGTACAGCCGCACCGGAATGGCGTGGCCGTCGCGCGCGCAAACGTGCAGGTCCTCCACGGCATGCACCGGAATGGGGGCGATGTCGAGGATATGCGCGCTCTTCTCGTAGCCGATCTTGGCGTCGGCCGGGTCCATCTCGTTCAGCGCTGGACGTTTGGCGCGGGCGATCAGGTCGAGGAGCTGGGCGACCTGGGGGTCGAGCGGCGCGGCAGGCATGGGTCGGGAGCTTTCCGGAAATGTTCGAAATGTTCGAGTAGTGAACGATCGTTCGTTTTTTACTATGATGCCAGTGTTTTCCCCGGCAGACCATTCCCTGATTACCCCACAATATCCATCCGGAACAAGCAGAGCCTGGAAAACAGGCTGGCCCAAGGAGACCGCGCACCATGGCTTTCATCTACTACCTGACCCACATACACCTGGAATTCGGGGCCGTGAGCCTGCTGAAGGCGGAATGCGAGCGCATCGGCATCCGCCGTCCGCTGCTGGTGACCGACAAGGGCGTGGTGGCCGCCGGGGTGGCGGCGCAGGCCATCGACGCGCTGGCGGGGCTGCCTGTGACGGTATTCGACGAGACGCCCTCCAACCCGACCGAGGCGATGGTGCGCAAGGCCGCCGCGCAGTACCGTGACGCCGGCTGCGACGGACTGGTGGCCGTGGGCGGCGGGTCGTCCATCGACCTGGCCAAGGGCATTGCCATCCTCGCCACGCATCCGGGTGAACTGACGACCTACGCCACCATCGAGGGCGGCAGCAACAGGATCACCGACAAGGCCGCGCCGCTGATCGCCGTGCCTACCACCGCCGGCACCGGCAGCGAGGTGGCGCGCGGGGCGATCATCATCCTCGACGACGGGCGCAAGCTTGGCTTCCACTCCTGGCACCTGCTGCCCCGCTCGGCGATCCTCGACCCCGGCCTGACGCTCGGCCTGCCCCCGGGCCTGACCGCCGCCACCGGCATGGACGCCATTGCGCACTGCATCGAAACCTTCCTGGCCCCGGCCTTCAACCCGCCCGCCGACGGCATCGCGCTGGACGGCCTGGAGCGCGGCTGGGCCAATATCGAACGCGCTACCCGCGACGGGCAGGACCGCGACGCGCGGCTGAACATGATGAGCGCGTCGATGCAGGGGGCGATGGCCTTCCAGAAGGGGCTGGGCTGCGTGCATTCCCTGTCGCATCCGCTCGGTGGCCTGAAGATCGACGGCAAGACCGGGCTGCACCACGGCACGCTGAACGCCGTGGTGATGCCAGCCGTGCTCCGTTTCAATGCGGACGCCCCCAGCGTGGTGCGCGACGACCGCTTCGCGCGCCTGCGCCGCGCCATGCACTTGCCCGCGGACGCCGACGTGGCCCAGGCGGTCCACGACATGACCGCCCGCCTCGGCCTGCCCACCGGCCTGCGCCAGATGGGCGTGACGGAGGAGATGTTCGACAAGGTCATCGCCGGGGCGCTGGCCGACCATTGTCACAAGACGAACCCGAAAGAGGCCAGCGCGGCGGACTATCGGGTTATGCTGGCAGCGTCTATGTAAGTCACGCAAGCCAGACACCACGCACGCAACACAGTAGGGTCCGCAGACCCTGGCAAGACCCTGAGCAAGACACTTCACCCAGCCACCAAGGAGGCAGCCCATGCTTGGCGAACACCTGCAGGTCGTGCACGGAGATATCACCCGGATGGAAGTCGATGCCATCGTGAACGCCGCGAACAGCGAACTGCTGGGAGGAGGCGGCGTGGACGGCGCCATCCACGGACGGGGCGGACCCTCCATCAGGGAGGCGTGCAAGGAAATCCGGGAGAAGAAAGGCGGCTGCCCGACGGGCGAGGCGGTCATCACGACGGGCGGCCTGCTGCCGGCGCCATACGTGATCCACGCGGTCGGCCCGGTGTGGCACGGCGGCAGCAAGGACGAGGATGCCCAGCTCGCCAACGCCTACCGCAACAGCGTCAAGCGGGCCGCCGAGCGCCATCTGCGCACCCTCGCCTTCCCCAACATCAGCACCGGCATCTACGGCTTCCCGCGCGAGCGTGCGGTCGATATCGCCATTGCTGCAGTGCGGGAGGCGCTGCGCGAGGCGCCCACCGTCGAGCAGGTGACGTTCGTCTGCTTCGACGACGAGAACTACCGCCTCTACCGCGAGCGCCTCGCCTAGCCTTCTTCTACCCCAGCGCGCTGCGAATCAGCAGCGTCACGCGTTCCGGATGCTCGTGGCAGACCCAGTGCGTGCCATCCGGAATGCGTTCCAGCCGCAAGTCCTCGACGTACTTGTGCAGGTCTTCGATCAGCACCGGCAGCAGTGCCTGGTCGCGCTCGCCCCAGATCACCAGCGTCGGCACCCGCACCTTGAAGGCGGCGGGGTCCATGCGCGAGAGATCGGGCGGGGGCTCGCCGGGGCCGGGCGGGTGCATCGGCGACGCGCGGTAGTAGTTCACACTACCCGTCAGCGGATGCGAGCCGTCGGCGCCGGGTTGCATCCAGGCGGCCCGATAGCGCTCGCGCACCTCGTCGGTGAACCACGGCGCGGGCTGTTCTCCCTTGCCGGTCATCAGCGAGATCATCAGGGCGTGGTCGTTGCAGGCCAGCGCCTGCTCGGAACCCGTCTTGCGCAGCCAGTTCATGTAGGCCGAGGCGGCCTGCTGGGCCGGGTCGCTCGCCAGCGCCTTCGCAAAGGCGAACGGGTGCGGCGAATTGATGATGACCAGCCGTTCCACCAACTCCGGATGCTGGATGGCAAGGTTCCAGCACACCGCGCCGCCCCAGTCGTGGGCGACGACGATGCAGCGCTCGTAGCCCAGCGAGTGGATGAACTGCTCGAGGTCCTCTACCAGGTGGCGGGGCTTGTAGGCCTCCACGGCGGCCGGCTTGCTCGACAGATTGAAGCCGCGCAGGTCCGGCGCAACGGCGAAATGCGTCTTGCCGAATGCAGCCAGTTGCTCCTCCCACGCGTACCAGAATTCGGGGAAGCCGTGCACGAACAGGATGAGTGGCCTGCCCCGCTCGCCGGCACTGGCGTAGTGGAGCCTCGTGCCGTTCGGCAGGCTGGCGAATTGCAGGTGGTGGATCACGGCCGGCGCGCCCATCTCTGTCTCCTGGCGTTCTGATTGCGAACCCGGTACGCAATTGTCGTACCGGGCCGCCAGGCTCGCTTTCGGGTCGGCCGTCATCAGCCGCGCAGTGCTGCGGAGAGGCTGGCGCGGACGTCAGGCTTGTCGGCGTACGGATCGGGCGGATTGTGCGGTGCAACGATGGCCTCGAAACGTTGCTGCACCGATCGCAGAGCCTGCGGGTGAGAATAAATATAGAAGTTCTCGTCGCGGATGGCGTCGAACGTCATCTGCGCGACGTCCGCCGCGCTGACCTTGCCGGAAGTCACTGCCTTGCCGGTCAGGCCGCGCGAGACCTCCTGCGAGCGCGTGGGACCGCTCTCGTTCGACAGGTCGGCCGGGCGGTTGCGATGCGCCTCGTGGATGCCGGTCGGAACGAAAAACGGGCACAGCACCGAGCAATGCACCTGTTCCGTGACGAGCGAGAGGTCGTGGTAGAGCGTTTCCGACAGCGACACCACCGCATGCTTCGACACGTTGTACACGCCCATCGTCGGCGGATTCAGCAGGCCGGCCATCGACGCCGTGTTGACGATATGGCCCCGGAACGACGGGTCCTTCTTCGCCGCCTCGAGCATCAGCGGCGTGAAGGCGCGCACGCCGTGGATCACGCCGTACAGGTTCACGCCCAGCACCCACTCCCAGTCCTTCTCGGAGCTTTCCCAGATCAGGCCGCCCGCGCCCACGCCGGCGTTGTTGAACAGCAGGTTGACCTGCCCGAACGCGCTCATCGTGGCGTCGGCCAGGGCCTGCACCTCGGCCGCGCGCGACACGTCGGTCCGCACGCCGATGACCTCGGCGCCCTGCGCCTTCAGTTCGGCCACGGCGGTATCGAGGGCGTCTTCCTGCACGTCGGCCAGCACCAGCTTCATGCCGAGGCCGGCGCCAAGGCGCGCGAACTCGCGGCCGAAGCCCGAACCACCGCCGGTGATCACGGCAACCTGATTGGCGAATTGCTTCATCTCGTGTTATCTCCGTTGACTTCGTTATTCAGCGGCCGGCCTGCTTGAGCGCCTTCAGCGCCAGGCGGTCGACCATGGCCGGCGCCAGCAGCTTGAGCCACTGTCCCAGCCTGCCCTTCGTTGTCATGACCAGTTCGCGCTTGCGGGCCGTCATGGCCGCAAGCATCTGCTGCGCGCATTCCGCCGCGCTCATGGCGTCGTCCTCGCGCAGCCGGCTCTCGCCCAGTGCGCGGCCGTCCGGGCCGAAGCCGTTGACGCGCGTGTCCGTCGCCACGACGCCCGGGAAGACCACGCACACGTCCACGCCGCTGCCCTGCAGCTCCGCCCGCAGCGCCTCGCAAAAGCCCGCCAGCGCGAACTTGCTGGCCGAGTACGCCGTGCGGCCCGGCACGCCGATCTTGCCGGCCAGGCTCGACACCGCCACCATCAGGCCGCGCTGAGCCCGCAGGTGCGGTAGCGCGGCGCGCGTGAGCCACATCGCGCCGAAGTAGTTCACGCGCATGACGCGCTCGTAGTAGCTGTAGTCGGTCACCTGCTCGAAATAGCCGTGCGCAGACACGCCCGCGTTGTTGACCAGCGCGTCGAGGCCGCCGAAGCGGGCCGTGACGTCGGCCACCAGCTGCGTGCAGGCGGCCTCGTCGGCCACGTCCACGCGCCACGCCTGCGCCTCGGCCTGCGGGAAATGCTGGCGGATGCGGGCCGCCAGCGCTTCGAGCAGGTCGAGCCGGCGGGCAGCCAGCGCGAGTCTCGCGCCCTGTGCGGCGAGCAGCAGGGCGAGCTCCGCGCCGATGCCGTCCGACGCGCCCGTGATCAGCACCACCTTGCCGGTGAATGCCCCCATGGCGTCAGTCCAGCAGGTCCGGCTGTTCCTTCACGATGCGCGCATACAGCGGCTGGAACTGGAACCAGCCCGCCTGCGCGGTGCCGACGATCGAGAACGCCTGCCGGGCGGCGGCGTCCGAGATCAGCTTCGGCGCCTGGCCGGTGCGCGCGCCGGCCGCCTCGGCCAGCAGTTGCACCTGGCAGGTGCGCTCCATCGTGATGAACCACCACGCGGCCTCGTCCACCGTCTTGCCGACGGTCAGCAGCCCGTGGTTCTGCAGGATGGCGGCCTTGTTCTGGCCGAGGGCGTTGGCGATGCGCTGGCCCTCGTCCAGCTCGACCACCACGCCGCCGAAGTCGTCATAGACGGCATGGTCGTTGTAGAACGCGCAGGCGTCCTGCGTGAGCGGGTCGAGCGCGCGGCCGAGCGTGGACCAGGCGCGGCCATGGACGCTGTGCGAGTGCGCGGCGGCCACGGCGTCGGAGCGCGTCTGGTGGACGCGCGAGTGGATGGCGAATGCCGCCGCGTTGACGGGGTAGTCGCCCTCCACCACGTTGCCGTGGTGGTCGCAGCGGATCAGGTTGGAGACCTTGACCTGGCTGAAATGGACGCCGAACGGGTTGACCCAGAACGTGTCGGCATGCTCGGGGTCGCGTGCGGTGATGTGGCCGGCCACGCCTTCGTCGAAGCCGAACTTCGAGAACAGGCGGAAGGCCGCCGCCAGCCGCTGCTTGCGGTGCAGGCGTTCCTCCGCTGCCGTCCCGAACTGCGGCGGGCGCGGCAGGTTGCGATAGCGGGCCTTGACCTCCTCGGACAGGCCCGCGCCGATGTCGTCGGACTGCGGTGCATTCATGGGGTTGTCTCCGTTGTCTTCTTGCTTGGCTTCTCAGAGCCAGTTTGAAAAGAACCCGTCTCCCCCGCGAAGGCGGGGGTCCAGCGTCTTCGCTGGCGCCTGAAAAGTCACTGGGTCCCCGCCTTCGCGGGGACGACGGGGTGGTATTGCCGCAACGTCCAAATGGCTCTCAGGCCAGTTTCACGAGCTGCTTGCCGAAGTTCTTGCCCTTGAGCAGGCCCATGAAGGCTTCGGGCGCGCTCGCGAGGCCCTGCGAAACGCTCTCGCGGAACTTGAGCTTGCCCTGCGCCACCGCGCCGCCCAGTTCCTTCAGGGCTTGCGGCCACGCATCCGGATGCTCGGACACGATGAAGCCCTCGATCTTCAGGCGCGAAATCAGGATCAGCGACGGGTTCTTCAGCGGCATCGGCTGGCCATCGTAGCCGGCGATCATGCCGCACATGGCGATGCGGCCGAAGTCATTCATGCGCGCCAGCACGCAGTCCAGGATGTCGCCGCCGACGTTCTCGAAGTAGCCGTCGATGCCGTTGGGGGTGGCCTCCTTCAGCATCGCGTACAGTTCCTTCGGGTCCTTCGCGGCCTTGTAGTCGATGCAGGCGTCGAAGCCCAGTTCGTTGACCACGTAGTCGCACTTGTCCTTGCCGCCCGCGAAGCCCACCGCCCGGCAACCGGCCAGCTTCGCCAGTTGCCCGACCACGCTGCCGACCGCGCCCGAGGCGGCGCTGACCACCACGGTCTCGCCGGCCTTCGGCGCGATGATCCGGTTCAGGCCGTACCAGGCGGTCACGCCGGGCATGCCGACCGAGCCGAGGTAGGCCGACAGCGGGATGTGGGTCGTGTCGACCTTCTGCATGCCGCTGCCATCGGTCACGCCCATTTCCTGCCAGCCGAACATGCCGACCACCTTGTCGCCCACGGCGAACTTCGGGTTGCGGCTGGCGACGACCTCGCCCACCGTGCCGCCGATCATCACTTCGTTCAGCGGCTGCGGCGCGGCGTAGGACTTGGAGTCGTTCATGCGGCCGCGCATGTACGGGTCGAGCGAGAGGTAATGGTTGCGCACGAGCACCTGGCCCTCGGCCAGTTCGGGCACGGGCACGGTCTCGAGGCGGAAGTTGTCCGGGGTGACCGGGCCTTGCGGGCGCGATGCAAGGACGATGCGTTGGTAAGTGTCGGCCATGGTCGATATTCCTTTCGGTTGTTTGGCTCCCCTCTCCCCGCGGGAGAGGGGTTGGGGGTGAGGGCCAGCGCATCGTTCCGGCGATACCGCATGACGAGCCGCCTGCCCTCACCCCCGCCCCTCTCCCAGGGGAGAGGGGAGAAAAACATTCAGCCGTCCGCGCCGGTATCGCTATCGGCGAGGCGGCGTTGCGGCGGCATGCGCCGGATGAACTTGAACGTGCCGGAGCCGCGGGCGACGAGCTTGCCGGTTTCGGTCAGCACGTCGGCCTCGCAGAAGCACATGGTGGTGGTGGTCTGCAGGCAATGCCCGCGCGCGATCAGCTTCGTGCCACGGCCGGGCGCGAGGAACGAGGTCTTCATCTCGATGGTGACCACGCCGCGCCCGTCGGTATCGGTCGAGCGGCCGGCGATGGCCATGGCCACGTCGAGCAGCGTCATCAGCACGCCGCCGTGTGCCATTTCCCAGCTATTGCAGTGGCGGGGCTCCAGTTCCAGCTCGATCTCGCTGCGGCCTTCGGCGGCGGAATTGCGGACGACACCGAGCAGTTCGAGGAAGGGAATGGAAACGGGGAATTTCGAGGGGTCGTTGGCGGAATCGGTCATGGGGCGTATGACTTGGATCGGGTTGAGGGGGACGTTGGACGAATCGCGACGATTAGAACACGTCCCCCTGATTCGGAGACCGATGCCTGGACTGACGGGGTCAGACCGCGCTGACGCCGCCGTCCACCGCCAGCACCTGGCCGGTGATGTGCTTGCCGGCATCCGACGCGAACAGCAGTGCGGCGCCCTTCAGGTCGTCATCGTCGCCCAGGCGGTGCAGCGGCACGCCTTCGCACATCTTGTCCACGCCCATGCGGTCGAGCGAGCCCTGCGTCATCTTCGACGGGAAGAAGCCCGGCGCCAGCGCGTTGACGGTGATATTGTGCTCGCCCCACTCGCCCGCCAGCGTGCGGGTGAAGTTGATGACGGCGCCCTTCGACGTGTTGTAGGCGATGGTGTCCATCGTGCCCGGCGGGTTGCCCGACAGGCCGGCGATCGATGCCACGTTGATGATCCGCCCGTAGCGGCGCGGGATCATCGACAGCTTGCCGATGCGCTGGCTCAGCAGGAACAGGCCCCGGATGTTCAGGTTCATCACCTTGTCCCACGCCTCGACCGGGTGGTCCTCGGCGGGCGCGCCCCAGGTGGCGCCGGCGTTGTTGACAAGGATGTCGACGTGGCCGAGCTTCGCGATGGCTTCGTCGGCCAGGCGGGCAATGTCGGCTTCCTGCGCGCCGTCGGCGGCGATCCAGTCGGCCTCGATGCCGAGGCCCTTCAGGTGCGCCTGCGCCGATTGCAGCTCATCGGCCTTGCGGGCCGACAGCACGATGCGCGCGCCCTGCTCGCCCAGCGCCTCGGCAACCTGCAGGCCGAGACCGCGCGAGCCACCCGTGATGAGGGCGGTCTTGCCGGCCAGGGAAAACAGTTTCTGAATGGATGTCATGTGGTCTGTGTCCTGATCGATATCTGTCTGGTCTGGTCTGGTCCGGACTGCGCGGCTCAGAACCAGGCGTCCTGCATGTCCAGCGTGGTACGGTCCAGCGTCGCCAGCAGGTCGAACTGCGGATAGACGCGCGGCAGCTCCCAACGGAAGAAGTAGCCGGCGGCGGCCAGCTTGCCCTGGTAGAAGGCTTTGTCCTCGTCCGAATTTGCCGACGCCAGCCCGGCCTGCGCCACGAGCGCCTGCTCCAGCCAGATCCACGCCACGGTGACGTGGCCGAAGGCTTCGAGGTAGACGCTGGCGTTGGCGAGCGTCAGTTGCGGATCGCCGGCCGCCCACAGTTGCTGCGTGACTTCGGCCAGGCGCGCGGTGGCCTTGCCCAATGCCTTGGCGTAACCGGCCAGCGCCGGCTCGGCCGCCGCCTGCTCGCAGGTCTGCCGCACGCGCTCGCCCAGCAGGCGGAACGCCGCACCGTCCTTCATCACCACCTTGCGGCCCAGCAGGTCCATGCCCTGGATGCCGTGGGTGCCTTCGTGGATCGGGTTGAGGCGGTTGTCGCGATAGAACTGCTCGACGTTGTATTCGCGCGTGTAGCCGTAGCCGCCATGGACCTGGATGGCGAGGCTGTTGGCCTCCAGGCACCATTGCGACGGCCAGCTCTTGGCGATGGGCGTCAGGATGTCGAGCAGCAGCGTCAGGCGCTCGCGCTCGGCATCGTTGCTGGCGGCCTCGGCGGCGCGTTCCTGGTCGACGAGCTGCGCGCAGTACAGGTTCAGCGCGAGGCCGCCTTCGACGTAGCTCTTCTGCGCCAGCAGCATGCGGCGCACGTCGGCGTGCTCGACCAGCCTGACCTGCGGGCTCGCCGGGTCCTTGCCGCCGGGACCGACCGGGCGGCCCTGCGGACGGTTGCGGGCATAGTCGAGCGCGTGCAGGTAGCCGGTATAGCCGAGCATCACGGCGCCGAGGCCGACGCCGATGCGGGCCTCGTTCATCATGTGGAACATGCAGGCCAGCCCCTTGCCCGGCTCGCCCACCAGATAGCCGATGGCGCCGGCCTTGCCGGCCGGGCGGTACTTCGTGCCCTCGCCGAAGTTCAGCAGGCAGTTGGTGGTGCCGCGATAGCCCATCTTGTGGTTCAGGCCGGCCAGCACCACGTCGTTGTGCTCGCCGAGCGAGCCGTCCTCGTTGACGAGGTACTTCGGCACGATGAACAGCGAGATGCCCTTCACGCCCGGCACCAGCTTGCCGTCCGGGCCGGGGATCTTGGCCAGCACGAGGTGGACGATGTTGTCCGACAGCTCATGCTCGCCGGCCGAGATCCACATCTTGTTGCCGCGCAGGCGGTATTGCTGGCCGAGGGGCGACTCGCCCTCGTATTCGGCGCGGGTGGTGACGTCCGACAGCGACGATCCGGCCTGCGGCTCCGACAGGCACATCGTGCCGAAGAAGCGGCCTTCCATCTCGGGCTTGACGAAGGTGTCGATCTGCTTCGCCGTGCCGTGATGGAGCAGCAGGTTCGCGTTGCCGATGGTCAGGAACGGATAGGAACTGGTGCCGACGTTTGCGCCCTTGAAATAGGCGAAACCGGCCTTCTCGACCACCACGGGCAGCTGCATGCCGCCCAGTTCGTAGTCCTGCCCGGCAGCCATCAGGCCGGCTTCGCAGAAGGCGTCCAGCGCGGTCTTGACTTCGGGGATGATGTGGACCGTCTCGCCGTCGAAATGGGGCTCTTCCGCGTCGTTCTTCTTGTTGTGCGGCGCGAACAGGTCGGTGGCGATCTTCTCGCACGTGTCGAGCGCGGCGTCGAAGGTCTCGCGGGAGTGGTCGGAATAACGGGGAATGCGGGTCAGGCCTTCGACCTTGAGCCATTCGTAGAGCACGAAGTTCAGGTCGCGGCGGGGGAGGATCAGGGACATGGGTGCTTTCTCTTGGCGGGCGGTGTTTCTCCCCTCTCCCCTTGGGAGAGGGGTTGGGGGTGAGGGGGAGCGCTTGAAGTACCTCGGGCGCCTGCCCTCATCCCCGGCCCCTCTCCCGGAGGGAGAGGGGAGACAACATGCGGAAGGTTGACCGCTTACAGGACTTCGAACAGCCCTGCCGCGCCCTGCCCGCCACCAATGCACATCGTCACCACGACATACTTCACGCCACGGCGCTTGCCTTCGATCAGCGCATGGCCGACCAGGCGGGCACCGGACACGCCGTAGGGGTGGCCCACGGCGATGGCGCCGCCGTTGACGTTCAGGCGGTCCATCGGGATGCCCAGCTTGTCGGCGCAGTACAGCACCTGCACGGCGAAGGCTTCGTTCAGTTCCCACAGGCCGATGTCGTCCACCTTCAGGCCGGCCTTCTTCAGCAGCTTGGGCACCGCGAACACCGGGCCGATGCCCATTTCATCCGGCTCGCAGCCGGCCACGGCGAAGCCGCGGAACACGCCCAGCGGCTGCAGGCCCTTCGCGGCGGCCACGCGGGCGTTCATCACCACGGCAGCCGAGGCGCCGTCGGAGAACTGCGAGGCGTTGCCGGCGGTGACCACGCCGCCCGGCATGGCCGTGCGGATCTTGGCCACGGCTTCCAGCGTGGTGTCGCCACGGATGCCTTCGTCGGCCGAGACGGTGACTTCCTTCGTCACCAGTTGCCCGGTGGCCTTGTCGGCCACGCCAGCCAGTACCGTGATCGGCACGATCTCGTCCTTGAACTTGCCGGCTTCCTGGGCGGCGGCGGCGCGTTGCTGGCTGCGCACGCCGTACTCGTCCTGGCGATCCTTCGAGATGTTGTAGCGCTTGGCCACGTTCTCGGCGGTCTGGAGCATGTTCCAGTAGATTTCCGGCTT
>Ga0160472_100240_pt1 | contig 65002 bp, 43 predicted proteins | sample HID1973M_E11MG_FD_108267 | JGI IMG/M metagenome (GOLD analysis project Ga0160472, IMG submission 108267) | Enriched mosquito-associated microbial communities from UW Madison campus, WI, USA - HID1973M_E11 MG | ecosystem: Host-associated > Arthropoda: Insects > Digestive system > Unclassified ... | reverse complement strand
GCTCTTGCCCCTGTCGTTCGGTGCCTCGCTGTGGCTCGGCATGCCCTCGCTCCGGTCCTGCTCCGTGGGCCCGCCGCGACCGGCCATCCATGGCCTATCGCGGCTAACCCGGCATCCATGCCGGGTTGCCCACTACGCAGAACCTCCACTCGGCCTCTCGGGGGGGCGGAAACCGCGAAAAAGCAAAAGCAAAAGCGAGGCGAGGCGAGCTAACGCTCGGCCTTTTGAGTGGTGAAGAGCTTGCGTATACCGCCGATCTCCGTGGGAGCTGGCTTGCCGGCGATGGCGGCCTGACAGCCGGCGCGAATTTTGCGGATGCATCCCATCCAAAAGATCGCAGCCTCGTTGCACTCGGCAGCTCCTACAGGAGGTCCCAGTGGTTCCGGGTATTTGTGTTCGCATCAGCGCCAGGCCGGCCGGTCGGCCGCCTCGGGTGCTGTGGCGGTGCCCGCCCCTCCGAGAGGCCGAGTGGAGGTTCTGCGTAGTGGGCAACCCGGCATGGATGCCGGGTTAGCCGCGTTAGGCCATGGATGGCCGGTCGCGGCGCGCCCACGGAGCAGGACCGGAACGAGGGCATGCCGAGCCTAGGCGAGGCACCGAACGACAGGGGCACAAGCGCTTGGTTACTTGGCGCTTTTCCAAGTGACCCGCCGTAAGGGCGGAACCATTAGCAGCCGTTACCGCAGAAATGGATATGTACTCAAAGCCAGCAGCCAGCTTGAGCTATTCACCACCGGTTATCCGGATAGCTTCCGCGAACAATGTTGTGGCTTCCAGCTAGCTCGCACCCACAGGTTTTTGAGTTGTTCACAAAGCATCATGCGAAGGATACAGGTAACATACCGCCCCTTCCCCGCCACCCTATCTGCACCCGCCGAATAAGCCGACCCCATGCCCCTCGAACTCAGCGTTGACCTCTCCACCCTGGCCATTCTGGCCTTCGTCGCTTTCATTGCCGGTTTCATCGACGCCATCGCCGGTGGCGGCGGTCTGTTGACCACCCCGGCGTTGCTCACCGCCGGCCTGCCGCCGCACCTGGTGCTGGGCACCAACAAACTTAGCTCGACCTTCGGCTCCGCCACCGCCAGTTTCACCTTCTACCGGCGCAAACTGTTCCACCCCCGGCAATGGGTCCACGCCATCGTCGGCACCTTCGTCGGCGCACTGATCGGTGCCGTGGTCGCGCACTACCTGCCGGCCGAATGGCTGAACAAGATGCTGCCAGTGATCGTCTTCGCCTGCGGCGTCTACCTGTTGTTTGGCGGCACGCCGAAAGCGCCGCTGGACAGCGACGCGCCGATCAAGAAGAAATGGCAATCGACCCAAGGCTTCGGCCTCGGTTTCTATGACGGCGTGGCCGGCCCCGGCACGGGTGCGTTCTGGACCGTCAGCAGCCTGCTGCTCTACCCCATCGATCTGGTGAAGGCCAGCGGCGTGGCGCGCAGCATGAACTTCGTCAGCAACGCGGCGGCGCTGTCGGTGTTTATCTTTTCCGGTCAGGTGGACTGGATCATCGGCCTGAGCATGGGCTCGGCGTTGATGGTCGGCGCCTTTTTCGGCGCGCGCACCGCCATCAGTGGCGGTGCGAAATTCATTCGGCCAGTGTTCATTACCGTGGTACTGGGCCTGACCGTTCGCCTAGCCTGGCAGCACTGGTTCAGCGTGGCCTAAACGGCGGGCCACATAGACGTCGATCAGGTAACGGGCAATCGAGCGTGACGCCGGCAACGGCGGCAGCGCGTGCACGTTGAACCACTGGGCGTCCTCGATTTCGTCTTCCTGGCACTGGATCTCGCCACCGGCGTACTCGGCATGAAAGCCCAGCATCATCGAGTGCGGGAACGGCCAGCACTGGCTGCCCAGGTACTGGATATTCTTCACCTCGATGCTGACTTCTTCGCGAACCTCGCGAATCAGGCAGTCCTCGGCCGACTCGCCCGGCTCGGCAAACCCTGCGAGGGTGCTGTAGACCCCGGCGACGAAGCGCGGCGAACGGCCCAGCAGGATCTCGTCGCCGCGGGTCACCAGCACGATCATGCTCGGCGAAATCCGCGGGTAATAGCGCAGGTCGCAGGGTTCGCAGTACATCGCCCGCTCACGCACCACCTGGTGGGTAGCCTGCCCGCAATTGCCGCAGAAACGGTGCTCGCGGGCCCAGGTGCCGATCTGTGCGGCATAGCCCAGCACCTTGTAGACCGTGTGATCGCCGTCGAGCATGAACGCCCGCAGGCCCTTCCACTGACAACCCGGCACCTCACCCGGACTGCGCAACTCCAGCAGGTAGACCGGCTCGCCATCGAGGTGGCCGATGCCGTGTTCGGCGAGGATCGACAGGTCCTGGCGCTTGAGCCATTCCCGGGGGAACAGCGCACCGTTGTCATCGAACAGGAAGCCTTCGGGGCTGCGCGCCACGGCCCAACCGCCGGGTTGATCGGTGTCCAGTACTGCAGTGGTCCAGCGAGAAATCATGGTTAATCAATCCAGAAATTCGGGTTTCTGTTTGCTCATATGGGCGGCCATGGCCACGCGCAGATCGGTGGATTGCAGCATGGCGGCGTTCCAGGTAGCAACGTATTCGAGGCCGTCATCGACGCTGTGGTCGCGCATGTAGCTGATCATCGCCTTGGTCCCGGTGACCGCGATGGGCGACTTGCCGGCGATTTCACGGGCAATGCCCATCACGCCGTCCAGCAGGCTGGCCGTGTCGCTGTAGACGCGATTGACCAGGCCCATGCCGCGCGCTTCATCGGCGCCGAACGAGCGACCAGTGTAAGCCAGTTCACGCAGCATGCCGTCACCGATGATGCGCGGCAAGCGTTGCAGGGTGCCGACGTCGGCAGCCATGCCGATATCGATTTCCTTGATCGAGAACTGCGCGTCCTCGGCGGCATAACGCATGTCGCAAGCCGCGATCAGGTCGATGGCGCCACCGATGCAATAGCCCTGGATCGCCGCGAGCACCGGCTTGCGGCAGTTATCGACGGCATTGAACGACGCTTGCAGGTTTAGGATCTTGCGGCGCAGCAGGCGCGCGTTGCGGCCCACGTCCTTGCCCAGCTCATTGGCCACATTGGCCAGCATCATCAGGTCGATGCCGGAAGAGAAATGCTTGCCGGCGCCACTGAGGACCACCACGCGCACTTCGTCGGTGTCGTCGATCCACTGGAAGATCTCGACGATTTCGCTCCAGAACGCGGCGTTCATCGAGTTGATCTTGTCCGGACGGTTGATCTGCACATGGGCGATCTTATCCACCAGTTCGACGTTGAACGCGCTGTACTGAGACATGCCAGTGATCCTTTTGCGGGCAAAAATGAGGCCCGAACTATACCAAGGCACCAAGGTGGGCAGTAAGGCCGTGGTTCAGCCAAATGCGGGACTGGACGGCGCGCACCATATCAGTGCGCGAGCGCTCGATGCTCTTGCACACTCATATGTCTGTTTGATTAATTCCTGGGGCGAAAACGCATAAAAAACTGCCCTTCGTCGGCGAATTTGCTCCTGCTTCAGGTACGTCCGTACCTCTTTAAACCGATTGTCGAACAATTTTGCCATACGCGCTTTACCGCTCTAACTTCTGGCCTAGACTCATTTTCTCGCGAGAAGACCGGTCGGTCACAAAATGGAAAAATAGTGGAAACTTTTGCTATTGCCGATCGGTCCTCACAAAAGAAGGTGCGTTACGACTGGTGCAACTTTTGCAACGGCTCAATCACCCATCCTGCTTCGACGCATTGGGCAGCGCTTGCTTCTAATGCGCAGCGCGTTTGCGCCCGGCCACGGGATGGCCATGAAACACCGTTTGCCAGACCTAAGAATTAGATCAACAACACGGGAGATTCATATGATCGGTACGGCTTTGGAAATACAGGGAGAGCGTGCTCATCAGGTCGGCGAATCGAGCGCCGTGACTGCCGCCAATACTCAACCGGTCAACGTAGTTGCAGGCACCAAGACCCTGGCGCCGATAGCCCATCACAATCCCAACCGGAAAAAGGTCCTGTTCGTCACCTCGGAGATCGCCGACCTGGTGAAAACCGGTGGCCTGGGCGACGTCTCCGCGGCCCTGCCCCGGGCCATGGCTCACCTGCATGATGTCCGAGTGTTGATTCCCGGCTACCCACAAGTGATGAACAGCGAAAATCCGATTCACGTCATCGGCGAACTGGGTGGCCATGCCGCCCTGCCGCCGTGCAAGATCGGGCGCATGGACATGCCCGACGGTTTGGTGATCTACGTGCTGATCTGCCCCGAACTCTACGAACGCGAAGGCTCGCCCTATGGCGCCAACAACGGTCGCGACTGGCCGGACAACCACATTCGCTTCGCCCGCCTGGGCCTGGCCGCCGCCGACATGGCCGCCAACCTCGCGCAAATTCACTGGAGCCCGGACCTGGTGCACGCCCATGACTGGCCGGCCGGCCTGGCGCCAGCCTATATGCACTGGCGTGGACAGCGCACCCCGACGCTGTTCACCATCCACAACCTGGCCTATCAGGGCGTGACCAGCCTGGGCTCGTGCCCGGAACTGGGCATTCCCCATCATGCGCTCCAGCAGGAAGGCATGGAGTTCTATGGCAAGATGTCGTTCCTCAAGGCTGGCATGGCTTACTCGAGCCACATCACCACGGTCAGCGCGACCTATGCCCAGGAAATCACCACCCCGGATTTCGGCTGCGGTCTCGATGGCTTCCTCGCCTCCAAGACCCAGCAAGGCCTGCTCAGCGGCATTCCCAATGGCATCGATGAAAGCTGGGACGCCGCCACCGACCCCCATCTGTTCTGCCCGTTCCAGATTGGCGAATGGGAAGGCAAGGCGGTCAACGCCGCCCATGTGCGCGCACTGTTCGGCCTCGACGATTCTGAAGGCCCGCTGTTCGCCGTGGTTTCGCGCCTGGTCTACCAGAAAGGCCTGGACCTGACCGAAGCAGTGTCCGAATACATCGTGCAGTCAGGTGGCCAGATCGCGATCATCGGCCGTGGCGAGCCTGAAGAAGAACAGGCCATGCGCGAATTGGCCCTGCGTTTCCCCGGCAAGATCGGCGTGCGCATCGGCTTCAACGAAACCGACGCCCGGCGCATGTTTGCCGGCAGCGATTTCCTGCTGATGCCTTCGCGCTACGAGCCGTGCGGCCTGAGCCAGATGTACGCCCAGCGCTTCGGCTCGCTGCCGGTGGCGCGCAATACCGGCGGCCTGGCCGACACCATTGAAAACGGCGTGACCGGTTTCCTCTTCGACGAATCCACTGTGGAAAGCTACCAGGAAGCCCTGAGCCGCGCGTTCAAGGTGTTCGCCTACCCCGACCTGCTCAACGCCATGCGTTGCCGGGCCATGGCGGCGCCATTCAACTGGTGCAAGGCGGTCGAACCCTACGCCGAACTTTACGAACAGCTGGTGGGTAAAGCGTTGGGGAAATCGGCCAAACAATAAGAGGTTTACAGATGCCGTTAAGGACCCTTGAGACCTGGCCCCACGGCGCAACCATACTGGACCCACAGCACACACGATTTGCGTTGTGGGCGCCGGATGCGTTTTACGTCAGTGTCGAACTGGAAAATGGACAATCCCTGCCGCTGCTGTCCCAGGACGACGGCTGGTTCGTCAACACGCTCCCCTGCCCGGCGGGCACCCGTTACCGCTACTGCATCGACGGCGAACAGGAGGTGCCCGACCCGGCCTCCCGCGCCCAGGCCGGCGGCCTCGACCAACCCAGTGTGGTGGTCGATCCACGGGCTTATCAGTGGCAACACAGCGCGTGGCAGGGACGCCCCTGGAACGAAGCGGTCATCTATGAATTGCACGTCGGCACGCTCGGTGGCTTCAGCGCTGTCGAGCAGCACCTGGCGCGCCTGGTCGACCTGGGCGTCACCGCCATCGAACTGATGCCGCTGGCGCAGTTTCCTGGTGAGCGCAATTGGGGCTACGACGGCGTCCTGCCCTTCGCGCCCCAGGCCTCCTACGGTTCTCCCGAACAACTCAAACATTTGATCGACACCGCCCATGGCCTTGGCCTGGCGGTGATTCTCGACGTGGTCTACAACCACTTCGGGCCGGACGGCAATTACCTGCATCGCTACGCCTTGGGGTTCTTCCGCGAGGACAAACACACCCCCTGGGGCGCAGCGATCGATTTCCGCCGTCGCCAGGTTCGGGATTTCTTCATCGAAAACGCCCTGATGTGGGTGCTGGAATACCGCTTCGACGGCTTGCGCCTGGACGCGGTCCACGCCATCGAAGACCCGGACTTCCTCGAAGAGCTGGCACGCCGGGTACGCCGAAAAGTCGGAGCGCAACGACATGTCTGGCTGATGCTGGAAAACGAACACAACCAGGCCAGCCTGCTGCAACAGGGTTACGACGCACAATGGAACGACGACGGCCATAATGCCCTGCACGTGCTGCTCACCGGCGAAACCGACGCCTATTACGCCGACTTCGCGAAAAACCCGACCGAACAACTGGCGCGCTGCCTGAGCCAGGGGTTCGTCTTCCAGGGCGACCTCAACCGTCACGGCGTTGCCCGCGGCGAGCCCAGCGGGCATTTGCCGCCCGGCGCGTTCATTCTGTTTTTGCAGAACCACGACCAGATCGGCAACCGCGCCTTCGGCGAGCGCCTGCATCAACTGGCCGACCCGCAAGCCCTGCGTGCCGCCACGGTATTGCTGCTGTTGGCGCCGATGATCCCCCTGATGTTCATGGGCGACGAATTCGCCGCCGAGCAGCCGTTCCTGTTTTTCACCAGCCACCATGGCGAGCTGGCGCAGTTGGTGCGCGATGGTCGGCGCAATGAATTCGCCGCCTTCAGCGCGTTTGCCGATCCACATAAACGCGAACAGATTCCCGACCCGAATGCCGAACACACCTTCGCCGCCTCGTGCCCGGTGCAGCCCGCGACCGGCCATAACGCCATGCAGGAACTGTATCGCCAGCTCCTGCAGGTCCGTCATCGCGAAATCATCCCGCACCTGCCCGGCGCCCAGGCCCTGGAGGCTCGGGTGCTGGCTGACGGCGCAGTCAGCGCGGCATGGAGGCTGGGCGACGGCAGCCAGTTGCGCATTGACCTGAACCTCGGCGACCGGCCCGTGGTCAACACTCCGTTGGGCGATGGCAGGCTACTCTTCGAAGAGCCTGCGCGATCGGCCGGCTTGCTCGAGCAGGGCACGCTTGCCGCGCACTGCGCGATTGTCAGCCTGACCGTCGCAGCCCCTAAGCCCCATCCGGATGGAGAGCGCCGATGAGTGATGCGCAACTGGAAATACTGGCCAGCCGTGCTGGCCTTGCGGTCGACTGGATCGACGCCAACGGCCGCCCGCAAAAAGTCGCACCTTCGGTATTGCGCGCCGTACTCACCGGGCTTGGCCACCCGGCCGGCAGCGCCCAGGAAATCGACGCCAGTCTGCTGGAATTGCAGGCGGCGCAACAGACCTCGCACCTGCCGCCCATGATCACTGCCGATGTTGGTGTCGGCCTCGACCTGGCGCGCTACTTTGCTCCGAACACGCCCTGTGAAATCCACCTCGAAGACGGCTCGCGGCTCTCTCTCAAACTGGATGACGACGCCGTCCTGCCCGGCCTGGTTCCGGTCGGCTACCAACACGTCGACGTCGATGGACAATCCTTTACCCTCGCCGTCGCCCCTGCCCGCTGCTTCAGTGTCGGCGATGCGGTGGACAGCCCGATTCCCCGTGCCTGGGGCCTGAGTGTGCAGTTGTACGCCCTGCGCCGCCCCGGCGATGGCGGTTTTGGCGATACCCAGGCCCTCGAAGAACTGGCCCGGGTCGCTGGCGAACGCGGTGCCGAGGCGTTGGCGATCAGCCCGCTGCACGCAATGTTTTCCAGCGACACCCAACGCTACAGCCCCTACTCACCGTCCAGCCGGCTGTTTCTGAATAGCCTGTACTGCGCCCCCGGGACGATTCTCGGCGAACGCGCCCTGCGCACCGCCATCGATACCACGGGGCTGGCCGCCGAATTGACGGCGCTGGAGGAACAGCCGCTGATCGACTGGCCAGCCGCCGCCGAAGCCAAGCATCGCCTGTTACAGGCGCTGTACGAAGGCTTCGTGCAGGGCGAGCATCCGCTGCACCCGGACTTCAGCAGCTTCCGCCACGCTGGCGGCGAAGCCCTGGAAAACCACTGCCGCTTCGAAGCCATCCAGGAGGCGCGCGCCGCCCGGGGTGAAAATCTCGACTGGCGTGAGTGGCCGGAAGAATGGCGCAACCCGCGCAGTGTCGCTCTTGCGGAGTTCGCCGAAGAAAATGCCGGACGCATCGGCTTCTTTGCGTTCTGCCAGTGGCTGATCACCCGCTGCCTGGAACGCGCCCAGGCCGCCGCCCGCAGCAGCGGCATGAACATCGGCCTGATCGCCGACCTTGCCGTGGGTGCCGATGGCGCCGGCAGCCAGGCCTGGAGCCGCCAGGACGAATTGCTCGCATCGCTCACGGTGGGGGCGCCGCCGGACATCCTGAACCGCACCGGCCAGGGCTGGGGCATTTCCGCCTTCGCCCCCGAAGGCCTGGTGCGCCACGGCTACCGCGCCTTTATCGAAATGCTCCGGGCCAACTTCGCCCACGCCGGCGGCTTGCGCATCGACCACGTCATGGGCCTGCAGCGCCTGTGGGTGATCCCCAACGGTTCGCCACCGGCCGACGGCGCCTACCTCTATTACCCGGTGGATGACCTGTTGCGCCTGTTGACCCTGGAATCCCACCGCCATCAGGCCATCGTCCTTGGCGAAGACCTCGGCACCGTGCCGGACGGCCTGCGGGAAAAACTCATTGCCCGCTCGATGCTGGGCATGCGTGTGCTGTTGTTCGAACAGGACAATACCCACTTCAAGCCGATCCTCGACTGGCCGGACAATGCCCTGGCGACCACCAGCACCCATGACCTGCCGACCCTCAATGGCTGGTGGCACGGCCGCGACATCGACTGGAACGCGCGCCTGGGCATGGTCGATGCCAACGGCGAAATCGAATGGCGGCAACACCGTGAGCGCGAGCGTGATGGCTTGCGCCGGGCACTGAGTGAGGACCCGCAGAACTTCCGCGAAGAGTCCCATGAAACCGATCAGGTGCTCGACGCCAGCGTGCGCTTTCTCGGCCACACTCGCGCGCCGCTGGTGCTGCTGCCGCTGGAAGATGCCCTCGGCGTCGAGCAGCAGGCCAACCTGCCGGGCACCATCGATACTCACCCGAACTGGTCGCGACGGCTGCCGGGGGTCAGCGAGGCGCTACTCGATGCCCCGGACGCCGCCCGACGCCTCGAACTGCTCGCCTGCGCGCGGCTTCAGGCAGCCGAGCGTGATCAATGACCCAAGTGCCAATTCAACCGCTGCGAGCCACCCTGCGTCTGCAATTTCACAAGGGCTTCACCCTCGACGATGCAGTGCCGCTGGTGCCGTATTTCGCTCGACTGGGCATCAGCCATGTCTATGCCTCGCCCTTGCTCAGCGCCCGCGCCGGGTCCATGCACGGCTACGACGTGGTGGACCCGACCACGGTCAACCCGGAGCTGGGAGGCGAAGCGGCGCTGCGGCGCCTGGTCGCCGCGCTGCGCGAGCAGGACATGGGCCTGATCCTCGACATCGTCTCCAACCACATGGCCGTCGGGGGCGGCGATAACCCCTGGTGGCTGGACTTGCTGGAATGGGGGCGGCTGAGTCCCTATGGCGAGTTTTTCGACATCCAGTGGCATTCACCCGACCCGCTGATGGAGGGCCAGTTGCTCCTGCCATTCCTCGGCAGCGACTACGGCATCGCGCTGCAGGACGGCACCCTGCCGTTGCGCTTTGACGCGCAGCGCGGCGCCTTTCACGTCGAGCACTACGAGCATCATTTCCCGATCTGCCCCAGCCACTACGGTGAACTGCTCAAGATCGACGCGCCTCTCGACCCAGAGCAGGCCGGGCAACTCAAGACCCTGGCCGAGCATTTCAGCACCCTGAGCTACCAGATCGATGCCCACTCTCTGGCGCAGCCGTTGCAGGCGCAACTGAGTGAGCTGGCCCGCGACCCGGCGATCGCGACAGCCATCGAGCAGCACCTGCAACACTACGATTCGCAGACGGCCGTGGGTTTTGCCCGGCTGCACGAGCTGCTCGAGCGCCAGAGCTACCGCCTCGCCAGCTGGCGAACCGCGGCCGATGACATCAACTGGCGCCGCTTCTTCGATGTCAATGAACTGGGGGGCCTGCGCGTGGAACGCCCGGCCGTGTTCGAAGCGACCCACGCGATGATATTCAGGCTGGTCGCCGAGGGTCTTGTCGACGGCTTGCGCATCGATCACATCGACGGTCTCGCCGACCCGCGGGGTTACTGCCGCAAGCTGCGGCGCCGGGTCGACAGCCTGTCACCGGGACGGCACCTGCCTATTTACGTGGAAAAGATCCTCGGCGAAGGAGAAAGCCTGCATCGCGACTGGTCGGTGGACGGCACCACCGGCTACGAATTCATGAACCAGGTGTCCTTGCTGCAACATGACCCGTCAGGCGCCCAAGTGTTGGGCGAGCTCTGGCAGCGCCACAGTGAACGCCCCGCCGACTTTGCCGAGGAAGCCCGTCTGGCACGCCAGCAAATCCTCAACGGTTCCCTGGCCGGGGATTTTGAAAGCGTCGCCCAGGCCTTGTTGCAGGTGGCCCGGGATGACCTGATGACCCGCGACCTGACCCTGGGGGCTATTCGCCGGGCGTTGCAGGCCTTGATCGTGCACTTCCCGGTGTACCGCACCTACATCAGCCCTCTGGGTCGCTCGCCGGAAGACGACAGGTTTTTCCAGCAGGCCATGGCCGGCGCCCGCCAGACCCTCGGCGAGGCAGACTGGCCGGTGCTTGATTGTCTGGCGCGCTGGCTCGGCGGCGAAGCCTGGCGTCGCTGCCCGCCGGGACGCCCGCGCAAACGCCTCAAGCACGCCTGCGTGCGTTTCCAGCAACTGACCTCGCCCGCCGCGGCGAAGGCCGTAGAGGACACCGCGTTCTATCGCTCGGCCGTGTTGCTGTCGCGCAATGACGTCGGCTTCAGCACCGAGCAGTTCAGCGCACCCGTGGCCGACTTTCACCGGGCCTGCAGCGAGCGCCTGGACACCTTCCCGGACAACCTGCTGGCCACCGCCACCCACGACCACAAACGCGGCGAAGACAGCCGGGCGCGGCTCGCCGTGTTGAGCGAGCGCAGTGCCTGGTACGCCGACCAGATCGGCCTGTGGCGCGCCCTCGCCCGCCCCTTGCGCAATGACGAGCACATGCCCTCGGCGGGTGACGAGCTGATCCTGTATCAAGCGCTGCTCGGCAGCTGGCCGCTGACGCTACGCCCCGACGACCGATCCGGGCTGCAAGACTACGCCGAACGCCTCTGGCAATGGCAACGCAAGGCCCTGCGCGAAGCCAAACTGCAAAGCAGCTGGAGCGCGCCCAACGACGGCTACGAGCAAGCCTGCGAAGGCTTTCTGCGCCACCTGCTGTTGAGCCCCGAAGGCGAGCTGTTGCGCACCGCCCTCGACAAGGCGGCCCGCTCGATCGCCGCACCCGGCGCGCTCAACGGTTTGGCGCAAACCTTGCTGCGCATGACAGTGCCCGGCGTACCGGATCTGTACCAGGGCAATGATTTCTGGGATTTCAGTCTGGTCGATCCGGACAACCGCCGGCCCGTTGATTACGCCAGCCGCCAACAGGCGTTGCAGCAACCGGCAACGCCAGCCGGGCTGTTGGCGAACTGGCAAGACGGGCGCATCAAGCAGGCCTTGATTGCGCAAACCTTGAACCGGCGCGCCGAGCATCTGGAGCTGTTTCGGCGAGGGACTTACCAGGCCCTGGAAGTGATCGGCAGCCAGGCCCATCGAGTGCTGGGATTTGTACGTGAACAGGCGGGCAAATGGGCCATCGTGATTGTGCCGATACGTTGCGCCCCTTTGCTGGAAAACAGTGCCGCGCCCCTCGTGGACGCGCCGCTGTGGGGCGATACCCGGGTCAAGTTGCCGTTCACCGACAGCGAGGAAAATCTGAAGGGACTTTTTTCAAGCGTCGCAGTCACACCAAACAGGGAGCTGTTGATCAGCGCCGCGCTGGGGGAATTCCCGGTCAATCTTTTTATTAGATCTACCCACACTTGAGTTCAGTTCAGGAGCAATGCGATGAGTACCGACGATAAACGCATCCGCGAATTCGCCTATCAGATCTGGGAGTCGGAAGGACAGCCTGAAGGTCAGGACGCCCGCCACTGGGAGATGGCGCGCAAACTGGCCGAAGCCGAGGCCCTTGCCCCGAGCAAATCGTCCAAGGCCGCCACCGGCAGCAAGCCTGCGGCAAAGAAAGCCGCCGACGGCAAGACCGATGGCAAGGCGCTGAACGGCAAATCGGCTGCGCCGAAAGCCAAAGCCAAGCCCGCGGCGGCCTCGAAAGTGATTCCGCCGGGGGAAAAGGCAGTCGAGAAAAAAACTCGTGCGGCGCGCAAACCACCGGCGGTCTGACGCGTTCGGTTTTATTTAACCTGACTGAATGTGTGGCGGGCCTGCTCGCCACAACGGGCGCGTTCGCCCACTGAAAATGACCTGAAACTGTCCCCGACTAGGAGCCGGCTTGCCGGCGAAGGCGTCGTCACAGCTGGCATCAGGGTGTCAGATACACCGCTTTCGCTGCGATGCGGCGACCCGACAAGCCAGCTCCTACAGGTTTGGGGCAGATACCGAGATTGTGAAATACCCCCATTTGCAGGAGCTCCTATGACCAGTCCAAAGAAACCCGCGCCAGCACCCCGTGCCGAAGCCACGCGAATCCGCGAAGGCCTGCCCTTCCCGCTCGGTGCGACCTGGGACGGGCTGGGGGTCAACTTCGCGCTGTTTTCCGCCCACGCCACCAAGGTTGAACTGTGCCTGTTCGACGACACCGGCGAGGTTGAACTCGAACGCATCGAACTGCCCGAATACACCGACGAGATCTACCACGGCTACCTGCCCGACGCCCATCCCGGGCTGATTTACGGCTACCGCGTCTATGGCCCCTACGACCCGGCCAACGGTCATCGCTTCAATCACCACAAACTGCTGATCGACCCTTACGCCAAGCAACTGGTGGGCAAGTTGAAGTGGTCCGAAGCCCTGTTTGGCTACACCATCGGCCACCCCGACGCCGACCTCAGTTTCGACGAGCGCGACAGCGCCCCCTTCGTGCCCAAATGCAAGGTCATCGACCCGGCGCACACCTGGGGCCACGACCATCGCGTCAGCGTGCCCTGGGACAAAACCATCATCTACGAAACCCATGTGCGCGGCTTCACCATGCGCCATCCGGCGGTCCCCGAGAACGTGCGCGGGACTTTCGCCGGCTTGATGGTCGACGACGTGGTCGAACACATCCGCAAGCTCGGCGTATCGAGCGTGGAGCTGCTGCCGATCCACGCCTTCGTCAACGACCAGCACCTGCTGCACAAGGGCATGACCAACTACTGGGGTTACAACAGCATCGCCTTCTTTGCCCCCGACCCGCGCTACCTGGCCAGCGGCAAGATTGCCGAGTTCAAGGAGATGGTCGCGCACCTGCACGAGGCCAACCTGGAGGTCATCCTCGACGTGGTCTACAACCACACTGCCGAGGGCAACGAACAGGGTCCGACCCTGTCCATGCGCGGCATCGACAACGCCTCCTACTACCGCCTGATGCCCGACGACAAACGCTTCTACATCAACGATTCCGGGACCGGCAACACCCTCGACCTGAGCCACCCGTGCGTGCTGCAAATGGTCACCGACTCCCTGCGCTACTGGGCCACGGAAATGCACGTGGACGGTTTCCGCTTCGACCTGGCGACGATCCTGGGGCGCTATCACGACGGTTTCGACGAGCGCCACAGCTTCCTCGTCGCCTGCCGCCAGGACCCGGTGCTGCGTCAGGTGAAGATGATCGCCGAGCCCTGGGACTGCGGGCCTGGCGGTTATCAGGTCGGTGGCTTTCCACCGGGCTGGGTGGAGTGGAACGACAAGTTCCGCGACACCGTGCGCGCCTTCTGGAAAGGCGACGATGGTCAACTGGCCGACTTTGCCAGCCGCATGACCGCCTCCGGCGAGATGTTCAACCAGCGCGGACGGCGCCCCTATGCATCGATGAACTTCGTCACTGCCCATGACGGTTTCACTCTCAATGACCTGGTGTCATACAACGACAAGCACAACGAAGCCAACGACGAAAACAACCAGGACGGCAGCAACAACAACCTGTCGTGGAACCACGGCGTCGAAGGCCCGACCGACGACCCCGAGATCAACGCCTTGCGGCATCGGCAGATGCGCAATTTCTTCGCCACCTTGCTGCTCGCCCAGGGCACGCCGATGCTGGTGGCTGGCGATGAATTCGCCCGCACGCAGGATGGCAACAACAATGCCTATTGCCAGGACAGCGAGATCGGTTGGGTCAACTGGGATCTGAGTGATGATGGCAAAGCCCTGCTCAAGTTCGTCAAACGCCTGATCAAATTGCGCCTGACCTATCCGATCCTGCGCCGCGGGCGCTTCCTGGTGGGCAATTACAACGAGGACATCGGCGTCAAGGACGTCACCTGGCTGGCCCCGGACGGTAGCGAGATGACCACCGAGCACTGGCACGACGCGCACAATCGCTGCCTGGGCATGCTGCTCGATGGCCGCGCCCAGGAAACCGGCATCCGTCGCAAAGGCGCTGACGCCACCTTGATGCTGGTGGTCAACGCGCACCATGACATTGTCAATTTCGCCCTGCCGGAAGTGCCGGATGGCGGTTTCTGGACGTGCATGATCGACACCAACCAGCCGTCGATTCGCGGCCAGGAGCGGTTCGAGTTCGGACACGAGTATTCGGTCACCGGTCGATCGTTGCTGTTGTTCGAGCTGCAGCATGAAGAGGAGGATTAATCCGGCTGAATGCTTCTGATGCTCCCGTAGGAGCTGCCGAAGGCTGCGATCTTTTGATCATGATCGTAAAAACAAAAGATCGCAGCCTTCGGCAGCTCCTAGGAGGGGGTGGCGATCGGTAAACGGAACTGCTTGCGAGGTTTTCAGTCGCATATTTATGCAGCCCGCCAATCAGGAGTGAACGTGGCCAGTAACTTCGAATCGCAGATGGCCGGAACCGCGTCGGTGAGTGCAACGACGGCGATCCACAAGCTGCGCGTGCTGACCGTCAACACCCACAAGGGCTTCACCGCACTCAACCGGCGCTTCATTCTCCCCGAGCTACGCGAGGCCGTGCGCAGCACGGCGGCGGACCTGGTGTTTCTGCAGGAAGTGGTCGGCGAACACGAGCGCCACTCTTCGCGCTACAACGACTGGCCGCAAACCTCGCAGTACGAATTTCTTGCCGACAGCATGTGGAACGATTTCGCCTATGGCCGCAACGCGGTCTATCCCGACGGCCACCACGGCAACGCCCTGTTGTCGAAATACCCGATCCGCGAATACCGCAACCTCGACGTTTCCATCACCGGCCCCGAGCGTCGGGGGCTGCTGCACTGTGTCCTGGACGTGCCGGGGCATTCGGAGGTGCATGCCATCTGCGTGCACCTGAGTCTGCTGGAAAGCCATCGCCAGCTGCAGTTGCAATTGCTTTGTCAGTTACTCGAATCCCTGCCCGACGATGCGCCGGTGATCATTGCCGGCGACTTCAACGACTGGCAATTGCACGGCAACGCCGCCCTCGCCCGTCGCGACTACCTGCATGAAGCCTTCGAACGCCATCTGGGCCGTCCCGCCAAGACCTACCCCGCGCGGTTTCCGCTGCTGCGCCTGGACCGGATTTATCTGCGCAATGCCAGCAGTCATGCACCGAGAATCCTCGGCAACAAACCCTGGACACACCTGTCGGACCATTTGCCGCTGGCGGTGGAAGTGCATCTTTGATCCCCGGCTTATCGCTCTGCGGCGGCCTGCTGGATGCGCCCGACCTGTAATTTCTGACAGTTGTAAACCCCGCTACCAAGTTGCTACGGTGTTTTCGAGCCTGAATCGACTGTCCGACCAGGCTTGCGACTCTTATGTAGCCTGCGTTGCGCATGTGTTGTTGTACGGGTGACTCTGACTTCCCGATGATGTTGTCTCGCGACTCGCGCTGCCGAGGGCGGCCGTTTCCTCACCGATCATGAAGACGGGAGAGCGGCGCCGAACCTTTCGCGGAGACACCCATGGAATTTTCGCCGAACCTGCCTAAATACCGTTACGCCACCTGCCTGTTTTCGCTCTTGCTCTGTTCCAGCTGGCCGCTACCCACCCAAGCCGCGTGTACCCTCACTGCCACTGCCGGCAACGACAGTTTTACCTGTGACAGCGGCACCAGCGGCGCGCTGACCGACCTCAGCGGCAATAACAGCCTGACCTTCCCCGCCAATGGTACCGGCACCCTCAATGGCAACGTGACCTTCGGTGAAGGCGCGGACAGCGTGACCCTGGACTCGGGCACCCTCGACGGCAGTCTCGACCAGGGCGACGGCAACGATCGCCTCAATATAAGCGCTGGACGGATCACCGGGGACGTCGAACAAGGCAATGACGTCGACGTTTTCATCATGAGCGGCGGCACGATTCAGTCCCTGGCCCAGGGCGACAGCCGCGATACCTTCCTGATGACCGGTGGCACCATCGTTGGCGCTTTCGAAGACGGCGACACGGCGAAAATGACCGCGGGCAGCATTGGTCGGGTCGACATGAAACTCGACGACAACCTGTTCGATCTGTCTGGCGGCCAGATTATCGGCAACCTGGTGACCGGCTTTGGCACTGACACCATCATCGTGTCGGGAGGCAGGATCGGCGGTAATCTCAGTGTCAGCGGCGGCAATGACAGCATCACCGTGACCGGCGGCGAAATCGCCGGGGAAATCCGCGCCAGCTCCGGCGACGACAGCCTGGACTGGAACGGTGGCGGGATCATCCGCTCGGCCATCCGGATGGACGTGGGCAATGACCGTGCAACCCTGAGCAATCTCAACGAAAGCATCCTGGCCCTGACGCCCACCCTCGACGGTGGGAGCGGCAACGACCTGCTGACGTTCGACAAGTCCACCATGGCGGGTGTCGGCCGATATGTGAACTGGGAGACGGTCAACCTCAACAACGGCTCGCGCATGAACGTCGACGGGGTCTTGCGCCTGGGTGACAGCGCCAGCGGCACCGGGGTGTTCAACATCGATGGCAGCAGCACACTGACCTCGGTCCAGGGCAGTATTGCGCCGGTTACCGCCGGGCAACGGGCAACAGTGAATAACCGTGGAGTCATTGACCTCGCCGGCGCGAGTTCGGGCATCGGGGACTCCCTCACCATTCAGGGCAACTACTCAGGTAACGGTGGTCGGCTGCACCTGCAAACGCAATTGGGCGATGACAGCTCGCCGAGCGACAAACTGGTGGTCAAGGATGGCACCCTGAGCGGCAGCACTGTCATCAGCGTCAACAACGCCGGTGGCACAGGCGCTGCGACCCTGCAAAACGGTATCCAGCTGGTGGAGGCCCAGGGCCAGGCGACCAGCAGCAATACCGCGTTCGCGCTGAAAGCGCCGTTGTCAGTGGGCGCCTACGATTACTATCTGTTCAAGGGCGGGATAACCCCGGGCAGCGAAAACAGTTGGTACCTGCGCTCCACCGTTGTCGCCCCCCCCTTGGTGTCCGTGGCCAGTGCCGATCCGGCGCTGCCACCGACCCTGGTGCCATTGGTGGCGGTCCCCGTGGCTGCACCGATTCTGGCGGTGCCGGAGGATACGCCCACGGCCCCTGGCCCGGTTGATCCTGAGACGCCAGTCGTGGTGGCGACGGTCGCCCCGGTGCTGCCTGTCGCCCAGCCCGGTGCAGCGCCGATTCCCCTGTACCGGGCGGAAGTGCCGGTATGGTCGGTGGTCCCGCCTGCCGCCGCGCAGCTTGCCCTCAATGCCCTCGGCACGTTCCACGATCGCCAGGGCGATCAGCGCCTGCTCACTGAAACCGGCGCCTTGAGCGCGGGCTGGGGCCGGGCCTATGCCAAGGACCTCGATCACACCTGGGCCGGTACCGTCACTCCGCGTCTGGACGGTTCGCTCAACGGCTTCCAGGTCGGTAATGACCTCTACGGCTCGCAATGGGCTGGCGGACAAACCCAGCGCGCCGGTTTCTTTATCGGCCACAGCCGCCTGCAGGGCGACGTCGATGGCTTCACCCAGGGCTTTGAAGGCAAGCGTGCCGGCAACATGGAACTCGAAGGCGACAGCCTAGGCCTGTACTGGACCCTGACCGATCCCCACGGCGCCTACCTCGACACGGTGGCGATGTACACCTGGCTCGACGGCGACAATCGCTCCGAGCGAGGTCTGAAGATCGACAACGAAGGTCACGTCGTCACACTGTCGGCAGAGGTCGGTTACCCGATCGCCGTAGCTGCCAACTGGGTGGTTGAACCCCAGGCGCAGGCGATTTACCAGAAGGTCAGTCTCGACAGCCAGGACGATGGGATTTCCCACGTCGCCTTCGATTCCGACAGCGCCTGGACCGGTCGTGTCGGTGCACGCCTCAAGGGCCGCTACGAGGTCAGTGGCCGACCACTGGAGCCCTATCTGCGCGCCAACCTCTGGCACAGTTTTTCCGCCACCGATACGGTCACCTTCGACCATGTCGATCAGATCGAAAGCCAGCAACGATCGTCCTCCGCCGATCTGGGGATTGGCGTGATCGTCAGTCTGGCAGAGTCGGTCAGCGTCTATGCCGGCATCGACTACACCAGCAATATCGACAGCAACCAACAGCGGGAGACGTTTGGCAACCTGGGCCTGAGAGTGAGCTGGTAGGCCTTCAAAAAGGCTCTATCTCGCGGTTTTTTTGACGATAAATCGAATAAACAAGCACTTAGGGCCCGCCAAAAAATAGTCACTTAAATGATCTGAAATCGGCTCTCCACTGGTCGGACATTTTCTTGACGCGCTCCCCCCGGTCTTCTTGACTTCACCGTACTACCCCCGAAGTACCGCCAGGACACGCCAGGCTCCCGTAAAAAACGGGCAGCCGGCGGTTTGTCCTAATTCATTCGGCCGCCCCTCATTCGGGGTAGGAGAGGCGCCATAGCGAGATACCGCATGCGATTGCAAGGTAGACCCCCATGAAAACTTCTTTCACCCAACAAGAGATCAAAGTCACTTTTTGCGCTGTTTCGAGCTCACTCCTGCTGTGTTCATCCATGGAAGTGCAAGCCGCGCCTGCCGACGAAGAGTCCCTCCCGTGGTACCGCCAGGACATCCCTGCGCTTACCTTGCCCGCACCCGCTGCAACGACCTACTCCGGCACCTTCGGCGTCCGCCCCGATTTGCGAAGTTCAAACCTCCTCACCGCAGACACCGCCCCCACCGCCTGGGACCAACTCTATGGCCAGGCGTCCCGTCAGGCCCAGACCGATTACCTGGCGCTGGGTCAATCGGGACCCGGTTCGAGCGAGTTCAAAGGCCCGGCCATCCTGACCCTGCAAAGCGCCAGCGGTCACACCCAGCGTGTCGGCCTGATTGGCGGCACAACCGAATTCCAGGTCAACGGCAACGGCGTCCCCACCAGCGCCGGACGCTCCGATCCCGGTAGCGATGCGCTCAATCTGCAGGGGCAAAGCCTGGGTGCCTATTACAGTTTGACCGGGCCGCAAGGCTGGCACGTCGACCTGTCGGCCAGCGGTGGCCGGGTCAGTGGCTTCAGTCGCAATGAACAGGGCGAACGCCAGGCCACTGAAGGCAGTGCCATGACGCTGTCGGTGGAGGGTGGTTTCCCCATTGGCCTGGGTGAAAAATGGGTAATCGAACCCCAGGCGCAGTTGATCAACCAGCGCATCACCCTGGACACGCCCTACTCCGGCTCCGGCAACGCCTCTTCCAATGAGCTGAGCTCCTGGAGCGGCCGGGTCGGTGCACGCTTGAAAGGCAGTTACGACATCAGTGGCCTGCCGGTCGAACCCTATGTGCGGACCAACTTGTGGCACACGGTGTACACCGGCAACACGGTGACCCTCGACCAGGTCGACAAGATCAGCAGCAGCCGCAACTCTTCGACCGTCGAACTGGGATTGGGGCTGGTGGCCAGGGTGACGCCGGCGGTGAGCCTGTATGTGAGTGCCGACTACAGCAGTGACGTCGATGACAACGATTTGAATGGTTTGATTGGTAGCCTAGGTGTGCGGATGCGGTGGTAACAACCTGCAGGACCTGACAGTTCTGACAGTATCCAACGGGGAGGAAGTCTTGCAGACTCACAGGCAGCCACTCACCCGGGGCCTGCAATGCCGACCGACTCTGCGGAATACGTTCATCGCCATACGCCGACATTGCAGGTGGTGGACCCGCGTGGCCTGGCCGTGAGGGGTTTGCAATACCACCGCAGGCAGGCGGGCGGAATGATTGAAGGGCGGATCAGCCAGCAACAGTTCGATGCCGCGGGCCGTCCGGTGGCCAGTCGTGATCCGTACCTGTTCGCCCTGGCCCGGACCGATCCAGCGGCACCCGCGAACCTGCGCCAGGCTTTCAGTCTGTCCGGCGCGGCGCTGGCCAGTGACAGTGTCGATGCCGGGTGGCGTTTGGGGTTGCCCGGCGCTGGCGGACAGGCCCTCGAACAGTGGGACGGACGCGGCAGTCATACGTTCATTCACTACGATGAGTTGTTGCGCCCGGTGGCCGTGCACGAGTCTGCCGATAGCAACGCAGCTCGGGTGACGGAGCGCTTCACCTATGCGCCCGCCGATGCCGACGCAGCGAAACATAATCTCTGTGGCCAGTTGATCCGTCATGACGATCCGGCTGGCACGCTGCGGGTAACGGAGTTGGGACTGGGCGGTGCGCTATTGCAACAGGCCCGGCACTTTTTGCGCGACTACGCGGCGGTGGACTGGCCGGTCGATGAGAGCGCCCGCGATGCACTGCTCGAACCGGGTAACGGCGCCATCACCACGCATCGCTACGCGCCCGGCGGAGAGTTGATTGAACAAACGGATGCGCTGGGCAATGTGCAGCGCATGACCTACAGCATCGCAGGGGAGTCGAAAAGCACCCTCCTGACCCTGGCCGGCGCCGGACAGGTCGAACGAACGCTGGTCAGCCAATTGCAGTACAACGCCCATGGCCAGATCGAGTCGCAAACCGCTGGCAACGGCGTTGTCACCGGCCACCGCTACGATCCCGCGGATGGTCTCCTCATCGACCTGAGCGCGCACAAAGCCAACGGCACGCCACTGCATGACCTCAAGTACAGTTACGACGCAGTCGGCAACGTTCTGAGCATCAAGGATGCTGCCCAACCAATCCGCTACTTTAACAACCAGCGCATCGAACCGGTTCGCACTTACGGCTATGACACCCTTTATCAACTGATCGAGGCCACGGGCTGGGAAGCCACCACCGGCCGCCATGGCCCCGCCCTGCCCGACCTGCAGCCCCTGCCCCTCGACCCCAATCAGATCGCCCGCTACACCCAGGCCTATCACTACGACGCCGGTGGCAACCTGCTGCAACTGGTGCACGTCGGCGCGCAGGCCCACGGCCGCACCCTGACCCGCGCCCGGTACAGCAATCGCTGCCTGCCCGAACGTGACGGCCGGCCACCGACCGAAGCGGAACTGGCTGCTGGCTTCGACGCCAACGGTAATCTGCGCGAGTTGCAGCCCGGCCAACCCCTGGACTGGGACCTGCGCAATCAGTTGTCCAGCGTGCGCCCGGTGATCCGCGAAGACGGCGAAGACGATGCTGAACACTACGTCTACGACGGCGGCGGCCAGCGGCTGCGCAAGATCCGCTCGAGCCAGACCGGCAGCCGCACGCTGATCAGCGAAGTGCGTTACCTGCCCGGCGTGGAAATCCGCCGCCATACCAACGGTGAACTGCTTCATGTCATCAACGCCAGTGCCGGCAGCAACCCCGTGCAGGTCTTGCATTGGGTCACCGAAACGCCGCCCGGGATTGCCAACGACCAACTGCGCTACAGCCTCACCGACCACCTGGGCTCCAGCAGCCTGGAGTTGGATCACCACGCCGACCTGATCAGCCAGGAATGGTATTACCCGTTTGGCGCGACGGCCTGTCACGGGGCCCGCTCGGCGATGGAAGCCAAGTACAGGACCGTACGGTATTCGGGCAAGGAGCGGGATGCGACGGGGCTTTACTATTATGGGTTGCGGTACTACGCGCCGTGGTTGCAGCGGTGGATCAATCCGGATCCGGCGGGATACATCGATGGGATGAATTTGTTTTCGATGGTTGGAAACCGGCCAATTACCTTTCGTGATGCGGATGGACGAGTAGGGACAAAACTGACGACAGAAGAACTCAAAAAAATTGGAGCAGATTTAAAGAAAGAGAACGCGGAGGGCGTACTTAATCATGAGGATTTAAAGAAAACGGCAATCGACTACCTGAAATACAAAGGGGCCGAGCCTGAACGATACATTGAAAGAATCATGATGCTTGCCGGCAGCCCAATACCCAAGCCAAAGGAACTGCCAAATGATAAACAAAAAATAGGATTCCAATTATTCTGGAGCACCAATGCGGGGGCACGGTACATCAACGGCGTCACCAGAAACTATTACGACAAGGGCACCTCTCAATCAAAGATTTCGCTAGCAGAAGCACGAAAGGATGCGTTCAAGGAACTGACATCCAATAACGGCGAGCACACTGTAAAATTACCGAGCACCACAAAAAATGACAGTTATTACCCGGCAATTGAATTACTGGAAAAATATAAAAACGACCCAGAACACACTATAAACATGATGAAAGCATCATTAGGAAAACAACAAAGCGGTGTAAGTTATCGAGGAGCGCGACTCCCTCGCGGGGTCGAAATTGCAGAAGGTGATATTGTGAAAACCAGCGGCTTCACAGCGTTTAGTCCGGACGAGAAGACCGCCCGGAAATTTACTGACACCTATCATGACGACCAGTATATGAGTAAAACCCGGCCAGTATTGTTTGTTACCGATGGTGGCTATGGTGTCGGAAGCGTAGGCGGAACAGAGATTGAGCGACTGTTTCCACCGATGACAAAATTTAAAGTCAGCGGGGTTTATTCATCGTCGGGTTTAACTACGATATTTCTTACACGAAAAGACCTCGGCTCCCAAAAAACCAACCATTGGATTTAAAATCAACAGCTGTACTAGAATAAACAAAACAAATCCGGATCAGCTCGTCAGCCTGGATACAAGGTCAAAGTCTGTGTCCAGGCTGCCGAGCAATCATTCACTTCTCCGGCCGCAACATCAACACCGCCAACGGCGGCAAATTCAACACCAGCGACAACGCCTGTCCATGACTCGGCGTCTCCTCGGTACTCGCCCCGCCACCGTTGCCGTAATTGGACCCGGCATAGGTCGCCGAATCACTGTTAAGCAACTCCTTCCAGCGCCCGGCAAACGGCACCCCGACGCGATAAGCCTCACGGGGCACCGGCGTGAAGTTGGCCACCACGAGCACCGGCTCGCCGTCCTTGCTCCAGCGCATCCAGGCATACACGCTGTTGATCGCGTCATCGCCAATCAGCCACTGGAAGCCTTGGGGCACGTCGTCCTGCTCGTGCAGCGCCGGTTCCTCGCGATACAGGCGGTTGAGATCGCCAACCAGCTTCTGCACGCCCTTGTGCTCGGGGTATTGCAACAAATACCAATCAAGCTGCTGATCGTGGTTCCACTCGCGCCACTGACCGAACTCGCAGCCCATGAACAGCAGCTTCTTGCCCGGATGGGTCCACATGAAACTCAGGTAGGCGCGCAGGTTGGCGAATTTCTGCCAGCGGTCGCCGGGCATCTTGTCGATCAGCGAGTGCTTGCCGTGCACCACCTCGTCGTGGGAGATCGGCAGGATGAAACGTTCGGACCAGGCGTAGACCAGGCCGAAACTCAGTTCGTTGTGGTGATGGGCGCGGTACACCGGGTCCTGCTGGATGTAGTGCAGCGAATCGTGCATCCAGCCCATGTTCCACTTGTAGTTGAAACCCAGGCCGCCCTGCTGGGTGCTCTGGCTCACACCCGGCCAGGCCGTAGATTCCTCGGCGATGACCAGCGCGCCGGGCGCTTCGAGGGCCACCACGTCGTTGAGATGGCGCAGGAAGTCGATGGCTTCAAGGTTCTCCCGGCCGCCATGGCGGTTCGGCACCCACTCGCCGGCCTTGCGCGAATAGTCGCGATACAGCATCGACGCCACGGCATCGACCCGCAGGCCGTCGACGTGGAAATGCTTGAGCCAGTGCAAGGCCGAGGCCAGCATGTAGCCGTGCACCTCGGTGCGGCCGAGGTTGTAGATCAGCGTGTCCCAGTCCTGATGGAAGCCTTCCTGGGGATTGCCGTACTCGTACAGGGCGGTGCCGTCGAATTGCGCAAGGCCATGGGTGTCGGTGGGGAAATGCGCCGGCACCCAGTCGAGGATCACCCCGATGTCCGCCTGGTGGCAGGCGTTGACGAACGCGGCGAACTGGTCCGGCGTGCCATAACGCGCACTTGGCGCGAACTGCGACAGCAACTGATAACCCCAGGAACCGCCGAAGGGGTGCTCCATGATCGGCATCAGTTCGATGTGGGTGAAACCCAGCTCCTTGACGTAGGGAATCAGGCGTTCGGCAAGCTCCGGCCAGGTGTACTGCCGGGCCACTTCGCCGAGGTCGTCCAGCTCGCACTGCCAGGACCCGGCATGCAGTTCGTAGATCGACAAAGGCGCACTCGACCGTTGGCGATCACCACGGGACAGCATCCAGTCCTGATCCTGCCAGTCGATCTGCAACGGCGAGGCGACTTTCGAGGCCGTGTCTGGCGGCAAGGCGGTGGCCAGGGCCACGGGGTCCGCCTTGAGCGGCAGAATGCCTTGGGCACCGAGGATTTCGTACTTGTACAGGTCACCGGCCTGCAGGCGCGGAATGAACAGCTCCCAGACACCGGTGGGATGGCGCAGGCGCATCGGATGGCGACGCCCGTCCCAGACGTTGAAATCACCGACCACCGACACCCGCCGGGCATTCGGTGCCCACACGGCGAAGCGCACGCCAGCGACGCCATCCACGGTTTTCAGTTGGGCGCCGAGGCACGAACTGAGGTCGCGGTGATTGCCTTCGGCGAACAGGTACATGTCCATTTCGCCGAGCAAGGGGCCAAAACTGTAGGGGTCCTCGGCCAGTTGCTCGCCACCGGCCCAGCGGGTGCGCAGCAGGTACGGCTGCGCCCGCTCGAAATGGCCGACGAACAGACCCGGCGTCTGCGAATCCTGCAACGGGCCAAGCTCTTCGCCGCTGTCGCGAGCCACCACCTGAACGCTCAAGGCGCCCGGCAGGTACGCCCGGATGTACTGGCCGCCGGCGCCATCGCCATGGGGGCCGAGGATGGAGAAAGGGTCGGTATGTTCAGCGCGTACCAGTGCATCGATATCCCGCGCCCTGGGTAGCAGCGCTTCGGTGTGATGACCCTGTTCCTTGTTCGAGACACTCATGACTACTCTCCACCAAGATCGGAAAAGGGTTTAAGCCCACTCAATAATCCATACAAACCGTGCAAGGGCACGGGTAACCAGGCCGGGCGGTTTTCCGCCTCGTAAGCCACCTCATAGGCCGCCTTTTCCAGACCGAACAACGCCAGTGCGGCATCCTCGCCCCCGGCATCTTGCCACGCATGTCCAAGACCGGCGGCCGCTCGCCGATAAGCGTCGACGAAGGCCTCCCGTGCCTCAAGCAAATAACGATCCGTGACGCGCCGTCGAGCGGCATCCGCCGCCGGGGTGTTGTCGACGTTGTGCACGTTGATCGCCATGGCAGCAGCGTAGTCGAATGAACGTAACACGCCGCTTACATCTTTGTACGGGCTGTGCTTGCCCCGCCGCTCGCTCAACGGCCGCGCGGGCTCGCCTTCGAAGTCGATGAGGTAGGCATCGCCCTTGATCACCAACACCTGCCCCAGGTGCAAGTCGCCATGCACACGGATCCTCAAGCCACCGGCGGTCTGTTTGCCCAGCGCCTGGACGTGGGAAAGGATGGCTTTTTTATTGTCCAGTAAACGGCTGACCAGGGTTTTGTCCGCCGGGTTCAGTTCGTTTTGATGCTGCTTGAGCAGTTTCAACGCATGCTCGATTTGCTCGCCGACATCCTTGGCCGAGGCCACTGCTTCCTTCTGCGAAGTGACCTGCGGCGCGAAGTCCGGATTGTCCGTCTCCGCTGCCAGCACTTGATGCATCTCGCCGAGGCGCTGGCCCAGCATGCCAGCGAAATCTTTCAGTTCGCCGAGGGCGTTGTAATGTTGTTCCTGCTCCGACATCGCGTCGGCCAGCTCATCGCGCAGGGCCCGTTCCAGGTTGTTCTGGGTCCACTCCCAGGCGTCGCCCTGGTTGTTCAGATAACCCTGGGCGATCATCAGCAGATTGTCATCGCCTTTGGCGTCGCGGCGCACCACGGCCCCCAGCAGCGGTGAAATATTGCGGAAACCGGCCTCGGTCAGGCGTGCGCTCATTTCCAGTTCCGGGTGAATACCCGAAGCCACCTTGCGGATCAGTTTCAGCACCAGGCTGTTGCCGATCACCACCGAGCTGTTCGACTGCTCCGCGGACAGGTAGCGCACAGGCGAATCAGCAGTCAGCCCGAGTTTTTCAAGTTCCGCGGTGGCCTCGAAGCGAATCTCGCCATCGCTCGACGGTAGCAGCGTGCCGCTCTGGATGCCTTGCAATACCGCGTGCACAAAGGTTTCCAGGCTGAACGCGTCAGTGATCAGGCCGACCTGGCGCACGCGCCGAACCCTGGACAAGGCCAGTTGCTGCGGCAATGCGGGGCCGACCTGTTCTTCCGGAATGAAGCCGAACGGCAATTGATAACGACTGGTCTGGCCGGCGCTGGTGACTTCGATTTCGCTGAGCAATACCGGATGTTGCGCGTCGCCGAAGCGTACGCCATAGGCCAGCTTGACCTGCTCGATGGCCGCGTCCTTGCCGGCAAACCAGCGCCGGTTCTGCAGCCAGCTCGGCAGGATGCCCTGCTCCAGAGTGGTGCGCGATGGCGCTTCGAGCAGTTCTTCCATGCGCTTTTTCAGCACCAGGGTGGTGAAGTCCGGCAGGCTTTGCGCCGGCTCCACGTGCCAGCTCGGCATCTGATTTTCCGCCGCCAGGCCGAACCAGTAGAAACCGTAGGGCGCCAGGGTCAGGAGGAAATTCAACTGGCCGATCGGCGGGAAGGCGTTACCGCCGAGCATCTCCACCGGCACCATGCCGACGTAGGCTGACAGGTCGAGTTCCGCGGCCTGGGCGCTGCGCGAGACGTTGGCCACGCACAGGATCACTTCGCTCTTGCCGTCGGCACCGGTGTACTCACGGGTGTAGGCGAGGATGCGGCGGTTGCTCGGCGAGAGCATTTTCAAGGTGCCGCGACCAAAGGCCTTGGACTGTTTGCGCACTGCAAGCAGGCGCCGGGTCCAGTTCAACAGCGAGTGCGGGTCGCCGGCCTGGGTTTCGACGTTGACCGACTGATAACCGTAGAGCGGGTCCATGATCGGTGGCAGTACCAGGCTGGCCGGATCGGCGCGGGAGAAGCCGCCGTTGCGGTCGATCGACCATTGCATCGGCGTGCGCACACCGTCGCGGTCACCTAGGTAGATGTTGTCGCCCATGCCGATCTCATCGCCGTAATACAGGGTCGGCGTGCCGGGCATCGACAGCAGTAGGCTGTTGAGCAGCTCCACCCGGCGGCGGTCGCGCTCCACCAGTGGCGCAAGACGGCGGCGAATGCCCAGGTTGATACGCGCGCGACGGTCGGCGGCGTAGTAATTCCACAGGTAGTCGCGCTCCTTGTCGGTGACCATTTCCAGGGTCAGCTCATCGTGGTTGCGCAGGAATATCGCCCACTGGCAGTTGGCCGGGATCTCCGGGGTCTGACGCAGGATATCGGTGATCGGAAAGCGGTCTTCCTGGGCCAGCGCCATGTACATGCGCGGCATCAACGGGAAGTGAAAGGCCATGTGGCATTCATCGCCGTTGAGGCCCTTGGCGTCGGTATCACCGAAATACAGCTGGGTGTCCTCCGGCCATTGATTGGCCTCGGCCAGCAGCATGCGGTCGGGGTAATTGGCGTCGATCTCGGCGCGGATCTGCTTGAGGACGTCGTGGGTTTCCGGCAGGTTCTCGTTGTTGGTGCCGTCGCGTTCGATCAGGTAGGGAATGGCGTCCAGGCGCAGGCCGTCGATGCCCATGTCGAGCCAGTAACGCATGACCGACAGCACGGCCTTCATGACCTGCGGGTTATCGAAATTCAGGTCGGGCTGGTGCGAGTAGAAACGGTGCCAGAAGTACTGGCCGGCGACCGGGTCCCAGGTCCAGTTGGATTTTTCCGTATCGAGAAAAATGATGCGGGTGCCGTCGTATTTCTGGTCATCATCTGACCACACATAAAAGTCCCGGGCCGCCGAACCCGGCTTGGCCTTGCGCGCCCGCTGGAACCAGGGGTGCTGGTCGGAGGTGTGGTTGATGACCAATTCGGTAATCACCCGCAGCCCGCGTTTGTGCGCCTCGGCAATGAAGCGCTTGGCGTCGGCCATGGTCCCGTAGTCGCTGTGCACGCCGCGGTATTCGGCAATGTCATAGCCGTCGTCGCGGCGTGGCGAGGGGTAGAACGGCAGCAACCAGATGGTGTTGACGCCCAGGTCGGCAATGTAATCAAGCTTGGCGATCAGGCCGGGAAAGTCGCCGATACCATCGTTATTGGAATCGAAATAGGATTTGACGTGAACCTGGTAGATCACCGCGTCCTTGTACCAGAGCGGGTCCTTGATGAAGGTGGCTGCCTTGGGTTTCTTCGCCATTTGAAACTCCTGGTCAATTCAATGAAGCTCATCGATACCTGTGCCCGTAGGAGCTGCCGAAGGCTGCGATCTTTTGACGTTGCCTTGGCGGTACAAAGGTTGCCGGGGATCAAGATCAAAAGATCGCAGCCTTCGGCAGCTCCTACGGGGCAGATCATCCAATCGGGGGGGATCCCCGGTCGGATGGGTGCGCGAGCTATTTTATGAAGCGGTAATGCGCCATATCCCGAACGGCTGATAAGCCGGATCAATGCGCATGAACTGGTACTTGCCGTGCCAGGTCCAGCGATGGCCGTTCATCAGGTCCTCGCCCTGGGTGCTGGCGTCATCGGGCAAGCCCATTTCCCACAGTGGCAATTCGAAGTTCGCTTCCTGCACGTTGTGCGGATCGAGGCTGACCGCCACCAGGATGAAGTTGCTGCCGTCGGCACTGCGTTTGCCGAAATACAGGATGTTGTCGTTCCAGGCGTTGTAGACCGTGAGGCCCAGATGGCTGTGCAGCGCCGGGTTCCGCCGGCGGATGCGGTTGAGCTGGGCGATCTCTGCAATGATGTTGCCCGGCGCGTTGAAGTCCCGGGGACGGATCTCGTACTTCTCCGAATCAAGGTATTCCTCCTTGCCCGGCACCGGTGCCGATTCGCACAGCTCGAATCCCGAGTACATGCCCCACAACCCCGAACCCATGGTTGCCAGGACGGCGCGGATGAGAAACCCCGGACGCCCGGATTCGTGGAGGAATGCCGGGTTGATGTCCGGCGTGTTGACGAAAAAATTCGGCCGGTAGCATTCGCGCCAAGGCGACTCGTTGAGCTCGGTGAAATAGGTCGCCAGCTCGGTCTTGCTGTTGCGCCAGGTGAAGTAGGTGTAGCTCTGGGAGTAACCGACCTTGCCCAGCCGCGCCATCATCGCCGGGGTGGTGAAGGCTTCGGCGAGGAAGATCACTTCAGGGTACAAGGCGCGCACATCGGCAATCAGCCACTGCCAGAACGGCAGTGGCTTGGTGTGCGGGTTGTCGACGCGAAAGATCTTCACGCCCTCCTCGACCCAGCCAACCACTATGTCGCGCAACTCGACCCACAGGCTGGGGATCGCCTCGGCGGCATAGAAGTCGACGTTGACGATGTCCTGGTACTTTTTCGGCGGGTTCTCGGCGTATTTGATGGTGCCGTCGGGGCGCCAGTTGAACCAGCCGGGATGCTGCTTGAGCCAGGGGTGATCCTGGGAACACTGAATGGCGAAATCGAGGGCAATTTCCAGCCCGTGGTCCGCTGCGGCCGCCACCAGTCGCCGGAAGTCTTCGCGGGTGCCCAGCTGTGAATGGATCGCCTCGTGCCCGCCCTCCTCACTGCCAATCGCATAAGGGCTGCCGGGGTCATCGGGACCTGCGCTCAGGGAATTGTTCGGGCCTTTGCGATAGCTGCGCCCGATCGGGTGGATCGGCGGGAAATACAGGACGTCGAAGCCCATGTCCTGGATCATCGCCAGACGCGAATGCACGTCGTTGAAAGTGCCATGGCGCGCAGGACTGTCGGTGATCGAGCGCGGAAACAATTCATACCAGCTGGCGAACTCGGCCAGTTCGCGCTCGACGTCCACCGGCAGTTCCGGGCTGAGGCTCAGGTAAGCGCGGTGATCGGCCTGGGCCATCAGGTCGGCGCTGCGCGGGTGCAGAAACAGGGCAATCTGTTCGGTTTCCAGCAGTCCTGCCAGTTCATGGTGCAAATTAGCCAGCTGTTCGCTGAGCGCCCCTTCGCTGCGTTCGGCTGCCTGCTGAACCTGCATCCGGCCTTCCTGCAGCTCAAGGCTCACCGGCACGGCGGCCGCGTGTTTCTTTTCCAGCTCATAACGGAAACTGGCGAATTGATCGATCCAGGCTTCGATGAGGTACAGGTAGCGGCCCTGGGTGTCGACGCGGAACTGCCCTTGCCAGCCGTTGTTGCCCAGGTCGCGCATGACATCGCTGTGCCAGACCTCCTCGCCTTCGCCCCGCCAGCGCACCCGCACCGCGAGTTTGTCGTGGCCGTCGGCAAACACCTTGGCCGTGACCATCACGTCCTGGCCGACCACGGCCTTGACGGCAAACTGCCCGCCTTCGAGGGTCGGCATGATGTTTTCAATGGCTATGCGCGGTAACAGCAGCGCCTGGGACAGTGGAATGTGCGGGTTGTAGCTCAACTCACCGGGTTTTTCAGTCGTCATCGAGCATCTCTCCTGTACGCCCCAAGGACGCTCTCGTGTCTGGTCGTCAGTCGTTGTCGGGCCATCCGCCCCGAAGCGAACTCACTTAGGTTCCGAGCGACAGTCGCCGGGAAAAGTTCAGCGCCATTTGCCGGAATCAAATCCCTCGCTGCGTGGTCAATCAACTTAAGCACGACTCACGCCATGTGCCACTGGAGGCTTGAACGATGACCAACCCATTCCCGGCGGAAACGCCTGATCCGAACATCGACAACCCGGTCATTCCACCGACCGATCCGCAGCCGGTGCCGGAACAGGACCCGCCCGGCACCCAGCCGCCACCTCGGCAAGAACCGCCGGACACCATGCCGCCGGTGATTGTCACCCCCGAATGAAGACAATTGTTCGGTAAACCCTGTAGGAACCGCCCCGGTTCCTACACATTTCCTAAAACCTTGTAGTACCGTTCCGGGACTGCCAATTCTGGCTCCTGGGCTCTTTACGGGCACACTTTGGTTACGTTTATATAACCAACACCCCATAAGCCTAAAGAGCAGTCAGCCATGATTCGATTTAGCCTGAAAAATCTATTGAAGAGCGGGAGCGCACGCAGAGAGGCGCTTTTCAGTGAATCTTTGAACGACGGCTGGCCTGACCTTGAAACTATTCAACTACCTATTTCTTTACTTCCAGACGGATCAGGATACTTCGAAAAAATCCGCAAGAAGCTCAATCCTGGAAGACCTCGAGAATGAAGTCAGGGACAGGCAATTCGATTACAACCTGAACGAGCTTGCACAAGACGATGCGCTTCCTGGCGAGAGTATGCCGGTACGAATACCCTGCGACCCAAAGGAAGAAACCGAAACAACCTCTCACCTTGAGATCATCAATGAACCGTAGTAAGCATCTATTGAAACTCGTCACTGAACACACAACCGAACCCGTCATGTTTTTATGGATTATGGCACCTGCCTGCATTTTGTTTCATGCGTTGTTATTGGCGCTGCCCGACACTGTTTCCTTTCAGGGCAGTTACGCCATGGTCTCAGGCTGGTTCTACGTGTATGTCTCGGCAGGTATTGCGCTGTTCGGATTTGCACTTGACATCGTCAGGCGCCGCGATGAGATGACACGCCACTTGCCAGGCACCGAGCAAACAACAGCATTGCTTGTCGGTCGTCTTTTTCTCGTTTACTCGATTATTTCCATCGGATACTGCCTGATCTTTTATTTGGCAACCCGATGCACCTATGGAATTTGCGAGTTTAGGGAATTTCCCGGCATTGCGTTGCGCTTCTACGTAAGTTTCATCATGTTCTGCAGCATTGGCCTGCTGCTCGCGCTTTTGCCCATCAACTACCAAAGCTTTCGCGAATTAATCATCATCGTGACGGTGTGTCTATTGATAACAGCCACCCTGGCAGAGATTGAAACCAGTGACGTCGCACCATTGATAAAAATGGCCAACCCATCAAGTCTGGCTCAGCGACTGATGGTTGAAGACCTGGAGCAAAATCTGTTTGCCGCATGCTTTATCACGCTATTTTTTATCTGCATGTGCGCAGGAGCAGCGAAATGCTCGAACAACTGTCCGGACGAAAAGCGTTATTCATAACGAGTCAACGCCATCGTCAGGGCTTCTCTTCGTTATCGTTATTCTTTTCAAATCGCCCGACTACAATCGGCATCACACTTAAAATACCCAACGCCAGCAATGTACTGAGCACCGCAGTCGCCTCCCGCCCCAACCCTGCGGTAACGCCGATGGCGGCAGTCATCCACAGCCCGGCGGCGGTGGTCAGGCCTTTGACATGGCCTTCGTCGCCTTCATTGTTCTTCAGAATGGTACCGGCGCACAGGAAGCCGATGCCGGCGATGACACCCTGAACCACCCGGCTCATGGCGTCGGATTGGGAGCCGCCCACCTGCGGAACCAGTACAAACAGCGCGGCACCGAGCGCCACCAGCATGTGGGTGCGCACGCCGGCAGCCTTGCCCTTGTGTTCACGCTCGAACCCGAGAATGGCGCCGAGCAAGGCGGCGGTCAGCAGGCGTACGGTGACCCGGGTCAGGTGCGCGGCATCGCCGATATCGGCGAATTCGGCCTGCAGGGTTGCCCAGACTTCATGCCACCAGGCGTTCATGTTGTTGTCCTTATGTCGGGTCATGGAAGATGGACCGCAGCGACCATTAATCAGTTGCATAGAACGATAATTGGCGCAGGCGCCCTAATGTTTCAGTCCCTGGAGAAAAAAGGATCACGTCCATGACCGTACGCATCGAAAACCAGACCTGTTTCTTCACCACTGAAAATGGCGAAGAAATTCGCCTGTGCCCCGACGTCACCATCGTCACCGATGGTGCCAAGTCCATGTCGGCGGTGGACCTCAACGGCCAGCGTATCTACATCACCGAAGCCGAAGCCGATGCATTGACTGTCGCCGGCGCTGTGGACGGGCGACGGCATCTGAAGGCCAGCGAAGGTGATTCGGTGATTTGACCCTTTTGGCGGCAGCACCCGGCGCAGGTGCTTGTTAAAGGCGGCTGCGCCGAACTGTTCAGGGTGCTTCAAAGTGCCGCAGGCAAGCGCTCAAGGCTCATCTGATCCGGTTTTTATTGCCAGACCTGAGTCTGTTATGAAAACAGATCAGCGCTCATAGTTCGTCTGCCTGATGGAGGCTGATGAGCGATAGACCATGAGCGAAAGAATCCCCGTCCGAACCGTTGAAACCTTCGAGCCATTGCGCCCCACGCCAAAGAAAAAGGCCAGTTCCAGCGACAACCTGATCCACACCCGCAGCTTCACCGGCCTGTTCCGCAACTTGCGCATCAGTGGTGCCGGCCTGCTGTTTTTGCTGTTCTTCGGCACCGTATGGTTGAACTGGGGCGGTCGTCAGGCTGTGCTCTGGGACCTTTCCGAAAGCAAATTCCATGTGTTCGGTGCCACGTTCTGGCCACAGGACTTCATCCTGCTCTCGGCACTGCTGATCATCGCCGCGTTCGGCCTGTTTGCGATCACGGTGTTTGCCGGGCGTGTGTGGTGCGGCTACACCTGCCCGCAGAGTTCGTGGACATGGATCTTCATGTGGTGCGAGAAAATCACCGAAGGCGAGCGCAACCAGCGCATCAAGTTGCAAGCCGCTCCCTGGGGTATGAACAAGCTCTTGCGGCGCTCGGCCAAACACACGCTGTGGCTGGCGATCAGCCTGTTGACCGGCCTGACCTTTGTTGGCTATTTCACGCCGATCCGGCCGCTGGCCGGAGAGTTGCTGACTTTGCAGATGGGCGGCGTGAGTCTGTTCTGGGTATTGTTCTTCACCGGTGCCACCTACATCAATGCGGGCTGGTTGCGCGAAGCGGTGTGCATGCACATGTGCCCCTATGCGCGCTTCCAGAGCGTGATGTTCGACAAAGACACCCTGACCATTTCCTACGACGCAGGCCGTGGCGAAAACCGCGGCCCGCGCAAACGCGAGGTCAAACCCGCCAGCGTCGGCCTCGGCGACTGCATCGATTGCCAGCTGTGCGTGCAGGTCTGCCCGACCGGCATCGACATTCGCGATGGCCTGCAAATGGAATGCATCGGTTGCGCCGCGTGCATCGATGCCTGCGATTCGATCATGGACAAAATGGGCTACGCCCCCGGGTTGATCAGCTATACCTCCGAACACCAGTTGCAGGGCGGCAAGACTCACCTGCTGCGACCTCGGCTGATCGGCTATACCGCTGTGTTGCTGGTGATGATTGCCGCATTCGTGGTCGCCCTGGTTGAACGGCCGATGGTGTCGCTGGATGTCAGCAAGGATCGCGGCCTGTTTCGCGAGAACAGTCAGGGGCAGATCGAGAACATCTACAGCCTGAAGGTGATCAACAAGACTCAGCAGCGCCAGGACTATCAACTGAGCCTGGTGGACGCGCAGGGTTTCGAATTGAAGGGCAAGACCGGGTTGAGCCTGGCACCGGGGGAAATTGTCGATGTGCCGGTGTCGGTGGCGATGCTCACCGAGCGTCCTGCCAGCAGTTCCCAGACGATCAGTTTCAAGGTGGTCGACAGTGATGAACCGGGCATCTCGAGTGTGGCGAAAAGCCGGTTTGTGGCGCCAATGAATCGCTAAGCCTTTAAACTGCGGTGCGGCAATCGCGGGCAAGCCCGCTCCCACAGGTTTTTTCTGCGGATCACAACATTTGTGTCCACTGAAGATCCCTGTGGGAACGGGCTTGCCCGCGATGAATTCACCTCGATTTTTTCAATGACCTCAATCGGGCTTTTGATGAAACGCTACGAAAAATTCGCCGACGACATCGCCGAACTGATCCGCACCGGCGTCCTCGGACCCGGCCAGCGCGTGCCCTCGGTGCGCTATGCCAGCCAGACGTACGGCGTCAGCCCGTCCACGGTGTTCCAGGCCTATTACCTGCTGGAACGCCGCGGCCTGATCCGCGCTCGCCCGCGCTCAGGTTACTTCGTCAACGCCCACGCCCCCCGCCCGTTTTCCGAGCCGGGGGTGAGCAGCCAGGTCAACGAATCCACCGAAGTCGACGTCAGCGAACTGGTGTTTTCCGTGCTCGACTCGATCAAGGACCCGAACACCGTGCCCTTCGGCTCGGCCTTCCCCAGCCCGACGCTGTTTCCGTTGCAACGGCTGTCGCGCTCGCTGGCCAGTGCCACCCGGGAGATGGACCCGCGCATGGTGGTCACCGACCTGTCGCCGGGCAATCCGCAATTGCGCCGGCAAATCGCCCTGCGCTACATGGTCGGCGGCCTGATGTTGCCCATGGAAGAGCTGCTGATCACCAACGGCGCCCTGGAAGCCCTGAACCTGTGCCTGCAAGCGGTCACCGAGCCTGGCGACCTGGTGGCCATCGAAGCCCCCGCATTCTATGCCTGCCTGCAAATCCTCGAACGCCTGAAGCTCAAAGCTGTGGAAATCCCTGTGCACCCGCGCGACGGCATCGACCTGGAAGTGCTGGCGCAAACCCTGGAGCGCCATCCGATCAAGGTCTGCTGGTGCATGACCAGCTTCCAGAACCCCATCGGCGCGAGCATGCCCGAGACGAAAAAACAGGCATTGGTGGAATTGCTGCGCGAGCATCAGGTGCCGTTGATTGAAGACGACGTCTATGCCGAGTTGTACTACGGCCAACAGGCGCCGAAGCCGGCCAAGGCGTTCGATACCGAAGGGCTGGTGATGCATTGCGGGTCGTTCGCCAAGAGCCTGGCCCCCGGCTACCGCATCGGCTGGGTCGCCGCCGGGCGCTATGCGCAGAAAATCGAACGGTTGAAACTCATGACTTCGTTGTGTGCCTCGATGCCGGCGCAGGCGGCGATTGCCGATTATCTGCAACATGGCGGCTATGACCGGCATTTGCGCAAGCTACGCCATTCTCTGGAAGACCAGCAAAGCGCCATGCTGGCCGCCATCGCCCGGTATTTCCCGGCACAAACCCGGGTCAGCCAACCAATGGGCGGGTATTTTCTGTGGCTGGAATTGCCGCAGCAGATGGATTCGCTGAAGTTGTTCCAGATGGCCCTGGCGCAAGGCATCAGCATCGCGCCGGGGCCAATCTTTTCGCCGGCGCAGCGGTTCAGGAATTGTATTCGGTTGAATTATGGCAGTCCGTGGACTGAAGATTGCGAGAAGGCGATGGAGACGTTGGGGCGGATAGTGCGGTCGTTTCTTAATTAACAAAACAAGTAATACATTGCATTAAAATCAAAGTAGGATTTATGCAGCTTGCTGACCTCTTGAACGGATAACCGCTCCCGCGAACGCCGCAAGCGTGTCAGCATTGTAGAGCGCAAAATCGGTTCTCATTGCCGAGTCCACGTTAAACCGCCGCACTGCCTCATCAAGACTTTCTGCCTTTGCCGCCGCCGTAAAATTTACCGCTATGTTTTGATTGATATCTTCCGCTTTGATACCCCTACTTATAATCGTTCTCGACTTTGAGACCCTCAATGCATCCTGCAGTTCATCTGAATTTTTAAAGTGTACCAATTTGCCTTCTACGAGACTGCCAAGATCCACACTTAAATACCATAAGTCCATGGACATAAATACATCACTTTGGTGAGTAAGTTCGTGTGCAAGGACATGCACCATTTCTTGAGTTGTCATTTTGATAAACTGACTTTGATTGAGGTAGATTTTATTTCGCCTATCCGAATCAACTACAAATGCCGTTGTATCCCCTGCTAATTCGGGCAAAGAAAAAGTCACTATTTTTCCCGGCTTCAAAATTAGATTTTTAGCCCTGACCAGCACTCCCTGAAAGCCATCTACAAGATAACTAACTACATCATCATTTATTTCACCAAAAAAATCTGTGAAAATACTGGCATCGTAATCACCAGTCAATAACCCTTCAACGACTAGCTCCAGCTCTCCGGCTAACTCTTCCACGGCAGCAGTAATTGACTTCGCCAGCTCTGGAGACTCCGCTTTTATCTCTTTCATCCCCCTCTGAAGAACAGTAATACCGTCAGGTAAATTACGCTCTGTGATGTAGTCATTTATTATCGAAAGTATTGGGCGATTGCCGTTTTTATCCACAAAAACAATCGGACTATTTTTCACAAATCGATAAAAATTCAATCCATCCACATTCCCCGCCGGATCCGGATTCAACCACCGCTGCAACCACGGCGCGTAATATCGCGCCCCATAGTAATAAAGCCCTGTTGCATCGCGCTCGTTGCCTGAATAGCGAACAGTCTTGTAACTGGTTTGCACTTCATGCCGACCCGCCAGCCATGCCGTACCGCCGAAGGGGTAATACACCTCCAGGCTGATCACCTTTGCCTGGCCATCCACCTCAAAGGCGCACGAACCCAGATGATCATCAAAGCAAAAACGCAGCTGGTCATTTTCCAGGTCGGCCGGGGGCGGACTGTCCCAATGCAGCAAGCGCACGGAACAGCGGCCGGCTCGAACACTGATGACCTGCAACTGCTCCCCGGTAGCGCTGTTGCTGTGCAATTCGATGCCGGGCAAATATCGGACCTCGGCAACATGTACGATGGACTTTGCTGCGCTGGTGCGAATTTTCCGCAGGCGCGTGCCATCGCCGTCGTAGACATAGCTCTCCAGATCGTCAGCACCCTCGCCCCGGGCCACTTGCGTAACCTGAGCCAACTGGTTGCGCCCGTTCCACTGCAACGCTTGCCCGGGTTGCAGCTCCAGCAAATTGCCCCGGGTGTCGAACGACTCATCCATTGCAGATTGGGTTGAGTGGACCTTAACGCTGCGATTGCTCCGCGGCGCAACGCGCATGGTCAGTGTGTCGCCGATCGCGCCATGATGAATGCGCTGCAGCAGATTGCCCGCCTCATCGTACTGGTAGGTTTCGCTGTAATTGCACCAGCGACTGCCATCCGGCGGGCCGAACCCCTGCCACTCCGGCAAGGCTGGGCCCAGTGAAGGCCTGGCCGTTTCCCAACCGGTTGCGCTGGTCAGTTGGTAAAGCGTGTCATAAGCGAAACGGCGTACCGGTACGATGGCCTGATTGGAAAAGTATTGCGTGGGCAAAGCGGCGTCGGCGATTTCGCTGATGTTGCCGGCGGGGTCATAAAGGTAACTCAGCTTTTGCAAATAACCATGGTCTGGGCCTTGGGTGGCCAGACACGTCAGGCGACCATCAGTCGGTTCATAGGTGCTCAAGGTACGCATGCCGTTGCCGGTGAGCTCATGTTCCACCTGGCCGGACGCGCTGTAGCGGATGGCACCGACCAACGGGTCGACGCTGAAATTGGCGCAGCGTTGCAACCCGACCGAGCTCAACTGACCGGCCCGGTCATACGCGAAGTGCCGGGTATGGCTCCTGGCGTCGGTTTGGGTGATCATTTCACCGGTAGGTGCGAGGGTCCATGATGATTCGGCTCCGCCCCCTGGCTCCAGCAGAATGTCTCGGTCGGTTTCCAGGGCTGGCCAGTCAACCGGGGTGTGGGCACGCAGAAAGTTCCTGCGCTCATGCAGTACTGTCGCCGCTAGCCCATAATCGGCTATCAACCGGCTCCCTGCCGGGTCATCGCTCCGGATCGGTTGCCCGCAGCGGTTATGTCGTGCGTGGTCAGCGGAAAAGTCCCCCCAGGTCACTCGCTCGACACAACGCTCGGGTTCATCGGGCATCTGTTCATGCACCGCCACCGGCCGCAGCAGCGAATCATGCCCGGTACGGCGGTGCCAGCCGCGTTGGTCCCATGCTTCCAGCGCCTGTCCCGCTTCCCCCGGCAAGCCAAGCTGCCACCCGGCATCGACGCTATCACTACACAGTACCTGTCCCGCTAGACCATGAACGGTTACCAGGTTAACTGGCGCCGTGGCATCGCTCTGACTCAAGGCAAACAGGCGCGGATCCCGCTGTGCAACGAGCTGACCCTGTGGGTCAAAAATCTGCTGCGTCACTCGGGTGATGGGTGGAATGCCCGCCGCTTGCCGACAGTACGCCAGCGCACGAACCGGTAGACCGCGTGGATCAATGACGCTGATGGATGGCGTATGTGCGTGCACGTCGCGGCGTCCCTGAAGAGGCTACCTCAAATCTAGACGCTTCATAGAACTGACGTCTACTGTCAGAAATACCAGTAGACCTCAAGCAGTGGCTTAGCGACCACCACCCAGATCGACAAACGTCCCTGTCGCATAGGACGCCTTGTCCGACAGCAACCAGACAATCGCCTCGGCCACCTCATCCGGACGACCACCCCGGGCCATGGGAATCGCCGACTCCAGCTTGCTGACCCGGTCCGGGTCGCCGCTGAGGGCATGGAAATCGGTGTAGATGTAGCCAGGACGCACGGCGTTGACACGAATCCCCTCGCCGGCCACTTCCTTGGACAGGCCGATGGTAAAGGTGTCCAGCGCACCTTTGGAGGCGGCATAGTCGACGTACTCGTTCGGCGCCCCCAGGCGTGCCGCCACCGAGGACACGTTGACGATGCTGCCACCCTGCCCGCCATGCTTGGGCGACATGCGCAAAATCGCGTGTTTGGCGCAAAGCATCGGCGCCAGGATATTGGTCCTGAGGATCTTGAGCATACGGAATTCAGACATCTCATCGACCCGGGACTTGTGCCCGACCGTACCGGCGTTATTGACCAGTGCCGTCACCCGCCCCAGCTCCGCATCCACCCGGTTGAACAGCGCAATGACTTCGTCTTCGCTGCTCACATCCGCCCGCACCGCGATGGCCTGGGCACCTAGGGCACGCACCTGCTCCACTACACTGAGCGCCGCCTGTTCGTCGGCCAGGTAGTTGATGCAGATCCGATAGCCCCGCGTGGCGGCCAATAGCGCAGTGGCGGCGCCGATGCCGCGGCTGCCTCCGGTGATGATGATGACTTTATCCATGTAAGATTTCTCCCGATAGCGCGTAAGCGGTCGGGGCAAGAATACCCGTCATTGCAGGTTTTTGCATGAAACTGGTAGAGGCGATGGTGATGGTGTAGGAGCTGCCGGAGGCTGCGATCTTTTTTTGATTTGAAAAACCAGATCAAAAGCTCGTCCGAACGCGGCCCGAACCTGCGGCAGCTCCTACAGAACCGATAAGGCAGGCTCCCCCGCGACGAGTTGCTCGCCGCGGTGAATCTCCACCATGAACCGCTCGGCCGGCAGCGGATGACCGAGCAAGTACCCTTGCAGCGAATCGCATCCCAACTGGGTCAGGAAGTCCTGCTGCGACCCGGTTTCCACGCCTTCGGCGACTATACGCAAGCCCAGCGCCTGTCCCAGGGCGACGATAGCCGAGACGATGGCGGCGTCATCGCTGTCGCGTTCCAGGTCACGGACGAAACCACGGTCGATTTTCAACTCGTTGGCCGGCAGGCGCTTGAGGTACATCAGGCTCGAATAACCGGTACCAAAATCATCGATGGACAGGTCTACGCCCATTTCCGACAGTTCCTGCAGTACCGTCATGCTCGCATCGGCATCGCTCATGGCCGTGGTTTCGGTGATTTCCAGGGTCAGGCTGTTGGCCGGCAGATGATGAGTGGCCAGCGCCTTGGCGACGCTCTGGACCAGGCCGGCGTGACAGAACTGGATCGCCGACAGGTTCACCGCAATACGCCAGCTGGTGTAACCCATCACGTACCACTCGCGCATCTGCCGGCAGGCTTCATTGAGCACCCACTCGCCGATTGGAATGATCAGGCCGGTCTTTTCCGCCAGCTCGATGAATTTGTCTGGCAGCAGCAATCCTTCGGTCGGATGCTGCCAGCGCAACAAGGCTTCAGCACCCACCGGACGCCCATTGGCGGCATCGAACTTGGGCTGATAGTGCAGGCTGAACTGCCGATGTTCCACCGCATTGCGCAGATCCTGTAGCAATTGCAGCTGTTTGCGCGCGTTGCTGTTCATCGAAGCGTCGAAGAAGCTGTAGCCGTTTTTGCCAGCATTCTTGGCGTGATACATCGCCGCGTCGGCATTCATGAGTAATTCGTTGGCGGTCTGGCCATTGCCCGGGTAGAGCGCGATGCCGATGCTCGCGGAGATTTGCAGGTCATGTTCGGCGACCCGGAAGGAACGGCCGATCAAACCGACCTGGCGCGAGGCCAGGTTCAAGGCGTCGATCTGTTCGCTCAACTGCACCAGCAGGACGAATTCATCGCCACCGATACGCGCCAGGGTGTCCTGGCTGCGCAAATCCTCGCGCAGGCGCAGGGCGACTTCGCGCAATAACAGATCGCCCATGTGGTGGCCGAAGGCATCGTTGACCGGCTTGAAGCCATCCAGGTCGATGAACATCAAGGCAAAACAGCCGCCCTCTTCCTGCACCCGCGACATCGCCTGGTCGATGCGATCGGCGAGGAGCATACGGTTCGGCAGACCGGTCAGGGTGTCATGCAGGGCCAACTGGGTCAGTTCGCGATTGGCCTCCGTCAGCGACTGCGCAAGGTTGGCGGTGCGGGCTTCGAGGCGCGCGTCGAGAATCGAGGTCAGCAAGGCAATGCTCAACACCGCCAGGGTGGTGATCAATACCAGGTTATCCAGGCCCTTGCCGTTCAGGCCGCTGACGGCCGCCCCGCAAAAGCTGCCATCGGCAAAGCGCGCCGCGGCCATGCCGGTGTAGTGCATGCCGACAATGGCGATGCCCATGATCACGGCGGCACCACCGCGGATCAAGCGCACATAAGGTGCGTGCTGACGCAACCTGAACGCGATCCACAACGCCGCGCCCGAGGCACCCACCGCGATCATCAGCGATGCGCCGAACAGGGTCGGGTCGTAGTCGATGCCCGGCTGCATGCGCATGGCGGCCATGCCGGTGTAGTGCATGGCGCTGATTCCGGCGCCCATGACCAGTGCGCCGAAACCCAGTTGCCAGGCGGGCAGTTGCGGCTGGCTGACCAGCCACAGGGCGAAACCGCTGGAAAGCACCCCGATCAACAGCGATAACAGGGTGATGCTGATGTCGTAGCCCAGATCGATCGGCAAATCGAAGGCGAGCATGCCGATAAAGTGCATCGACCAGACGCCGACGCCCATGGCGATGGCGCCGCCGGCCGTCCACAAATGCACGGCGCGCCCCTTGGCGGTGGCGATGCGACCGCTCAGGTCGAGGGCAGTGTAGGACGCGAGAATGGCGACACAGAGTGAAATGATAACCAGCGTTGGGGAATAGCTACCGATGAGCATGGGACTTCTCGCGCATGCCCCCGTTAATGGTATTGATTCTCGCTGGGGGCAAATCCGGCGATTGTACTGATTCCCGAAAAGAACGCACTGGGAAAATTAGCAAAAGGCCATCAAGCCGATGAAACGCTTGTTTTAAGGTAGAAGCTTAACTGTGTGGTTCAACCCCGCCCCCTGTAGGCGCTGGCTTGCCAGCGAAGAGGCCTGAACAGTCGACATCGGTGTTGGCTATGAGTCCGCCTTCGCTGGCAAGCCAGCTCCTACAGGGTTTCGAGTCTGTCGTCAGGACCCCGTACGGGCCGGCAGGGCGGGCCCGTGTCAGTCGTCAGGAGCCCGTATGGGCCAGCACGGCGGGCCCGTGTCAGTCGTCAGGAGTCCATACTGGCCGGCAGCGCGGACCCCTGTGGGCGGTCGGCATCAGCGATTATCACCGACCTCAAGCTGCCCATCCCAGCCGCCACCCAGTGCCGCGATCAACTGCACACTGGCAATCAACCGGCTTTGCTGCAGATCCAGGGCACTGCGCTCGTTGTTCAACGCCGACGCCTGGGTCACCACCACATCGAGGTAGGCGATCAAGCCGGCCTTGTACTGGTTCTGGGTCAGGCGCAACGATTCACGGGCAGCTTCCAGGGCCTGTTGGCGCACAACGGCTTCGTCTTGCAGCACCTTGAGTTGCACCAGGTAGTTTTCCACTTCGCGCAAACCGTCGAGCACGGTCTGCCGATACTTGGCCACCGTCTCGTCGTAGGCCGCTTCGCTGCGGTCGACTTCCGCCGAGCGCTGGCCGCCGTCGAACAGGGTCATGGCCAGTTGCGGGCCGACCGACCAGAAGCGGTTCGGGATGCTGAACAGGTCTTTGGAGGTGCTACTGCTGTAGCCACCGTTGAGGCTCAGGGTGAAGTCCGGGTAGTACGCAGCTTTCGCCACGCCGATGTTGGCGTTGGCGGCGATGACCGAGCGCTCGGCGGAAGCGATGTCCGGACGCCGCTCCAGCAATTGCGAGGGCAGCCCCGCCGGCACTTGAGGCAACTGAGGAATGTCGCGTGTTTCCGTCAGACTGAATTCAGATGGCGGTACGCCGATCAGCACGGCAATGGCGTTTTCGAACTGGGCGCGCTGCCAGATCAAGTCAACCATATCGGCCTCGGTGCCCTTGAGCTGCGTCTGTGCCTGGGCCACCGCGTCCTTGCCCGAGACCCCCGCGCGATACTGGTTCTCGGTCATTTTCAGCGAACGCTGGTACGCCTCGACCGTGGCTTCGAGCAGACGCTTCTGCTCATCGATCACCCGTAATTGCAGGTAGTTCTGCACCAGTTCCGACTGCTGGCTCAGGCGCATGGCCGCCAGATCGGCAAAGCTGGCCTGGGCGTTGGCGGTGTCGGCTTCCAGGCCACGGCGCAGCTTGCCCCAGACGTCGGCCTCCCAACTGACCCCGGCCTGGGCCGTATAAGTGTCGCGAATGCCACTGGAAGAACTGGTCAGGCTGGAGTTGCTGCTGCCGGTGCCCTGGCTGGAACGGTTTTTCCCGAGGGTCAGGTCCACCGTCGGGAAAAACGCACCCCGGGCACTGCGCACCAGGGCCTGTGCCTGGCGGTACTGGGCTTCGGACTGTGCCACGGTCTGGTTGGTGCTGTTGAGCCGGGCCACCAGGTCATTGAGCTGCCGGTCGCCATACAGTTCCCACCAGGCGCCGCGGGCCAGGGCATCGCTTGGGCTGGCCTGACGCCAGCCGTCGGCTGCTTTGTACTGCGCAGGCTGCGCAGCCGCCGGGCGCTGATAGTCCGGGCCGATGGCGCAGGCGCTCAGCAAGGTCATGCACAGTGTCAGGCTCAACAGACGCGAGCCCCGGGCCGTGATCAGCGCAGCGGTCAGGTAGAAAGGCGAACGGTCAGTCATAGCGGAGTTTCCAGAGCAGCATCAGTACGCACCCCACGCCAATGGTTGAAGCGATGGCGCAGCTTGTCGAGATAGAGGTAGACCACCGGGGTGGTGTAAAGGGTCAGCACCTGGCTGAAAATCAGCCCGCCGATGATGGTCAGGCCCAATGGCTGGCGCATTTCCGCCCCTTCGGCGCGGCTGAGCAACAAGGGCAAGGCCCCGAGAATCGCCGCCAGGGTGGTCATCAGGATCGGGCGCAGGCGCTGCAAGCAGGCGCTGCGAATCGACTCCAGTGGCGCCATGCCCTGGTGACGTTCGAGTTGCAGCGCCAGGTCGATCATCAGAATGGCATTTTTCTTCACCACGCCAATCAGCAGGAAAAGCCCCAGTAACGAGATCAGGCTGAACTCGCCACCCAGGGCATAGATCGACAGCAAGGCGCCGACGCCGGCCGACGGCAGGGTCGAGAGGATGGTCAATGGATGGATGTAACTTTCATACAGCACACCCAACACCAGGTACACCGCCACCAGCGCGCCGAGGATCATCCACGGCTGGCTCTTCTGGGTCGCGGCAAAGGCATCGGCGGTGCCGGCCATTTTCGCGATTACGTCTTCCGGCAGGCCGACCTTGGCGATCGCCCGCTCGATGGCAGCGCTGCCCTGCTCCACCGTCACGCCTTCGGCCATGTCGAAGGCAATGCTCTCCGAGGCGAACTGGCCTTCATGGCTGACGCGATCGTCTTCCAGGCTGTTTTCATAATGGCCGATGGCCGACAGTGGAATCCGCGCGCCGTCTGCGGTGATTACCTGGACCTGCTTGAGGGTAATCGGATCCTGGGCGTATTTCTGATTGACCTCCATCACCACCTGATATTGGTTGAGGCTGTCGTAGATGGTGGAAATCTGCCGCTGGCTGTAGGCGTTGTTCAGCACCGCCGTGACCATGTCCATGTCGACGCCCAGGCGCTTGGCCTGGTCGCGGTCGACGATCAGCGTCACCTGCCGCGCGCCGCGGCCTTCGCGGGCATCGATGGCGGTCAGTTCCGGCAAGGCCTTGAGCGCCGCAACGACTTTCGGATACCACTTGCGTAATTCCCCCAGGTCACCGCTTTGCAGGATGTAGGAATATTGCGCCGTAGTCTGCTCACGGCCTCCGCCGAACTGCAGGTCCTGGTCGGCCATCAGCATCAGCTGCGCCCCGGGCACCTTGGGCATTTCCTTGCGCAGCCGCTCGATGACTTTCTGCGCGGAGATACTGCGTTCCTTGATCGGCTTGAGCCGCACCAGCATGAAGGCGTTGTTGGTACCGTTGGTACCGCCGATAAAGCCGGCGACGCTTTCCACCGCCTCGTCCTTGAGCACGGCGCGGCGGAAGATTTCCATTTTCGGCTGCATCACGCTGAACGACAGGCCATCGTCGCCGCGCACGAAACCGATCAGCTGACCGGTATCCTGCTGAGGTAAAAATGTTTTCGGAACAATTACATACAGCGCAATGTTCACGCCGATTGTGATGAACAGGCTGAGCAAGGTCAGGCGCCGGTGACGTAGCACCCAGTCGAGGCTGGTGGCGTATTTGCCGACCATCCAGTCGTTGGCCCGCTGGCTCCAGCGCTGCAGGCGGTTTTCCTGGCCAGGCGTATGGGGCTTGAGCCAACGCGAGCAGAGCATTGGCGTCAGGGTCAGGGAAACCACCAGCGATACCACGATGGCGGCGGCCAGGGTGATGGAAAACTCGCGGAACAGACTTTCGATGATGCCGCCCATGAACAGGATCGACAGGAACACCGCCACCAGCGAGGCGTTCATCGACAGCAAGGTGAAGCCGACTTCCTGTGCCCCGAGGTACGCCGCTTTCATTGGCTTCACGCCGGCATCGATGTGCCGCGAGATGTTCTCCAGCACCACGATGGCATCGTCCACTACCAGGCCGGTGGCGAGGATCAGCGCCATCAGCGACAGGTTGTTCAATGAGAACCCGTAGAGGTACATCACCGCAAAGGTCCCGACCAGCGATACCGGCACCGCCAGCGTCGGGATCAGCGAGGCGCGGAAGTTGCCGAGGAACAGGAACACCACCAGGATCACCAGTACCACGGCAATCAATAAGGTCATCTCGGCTTCATGCAGGGTCGCCTTGATCACCGGCGAGCGGTCCATGGCCACGTTCAGCTTGACGCTGGCCGGCAACACCGCCTGCAAGGCCGGCAGTTGTGCCTTGATCTCGTTCACCGTCTCGATGATGTTGGCGCCGGCCTGACGGTTGATCACCAGCAGCACTGCCGAATCATTGTTGAAGAAGCCACTGTTGTAGCGATCCTCGACGCCATCGCTGACCTTGGCCACGTCTTTGAGGCGCAGGGCCGCGCCGTCCGCGTAGTGAATGATCAGCGACTCATAGTCCTTGGCTTTTTCCAGCTGGTCGTTGGCCTGCACCTGCCACAGGCGCTGGTCATCTTCGACCGAACCTTTCGGGCGGCGCACGTTGGCATTGGCAATGGTATTGCGCACATCGTCCAGGGCCACGCCGTACTGGTTGAGCGCCTGGGGCTCGAGCTCGATGCGCACCGCCGGCAGGGAGCTGCCGCCGATCTGCACTTCGCCAACGCCCTGAACCTGGGACAGGCTCTGGGACAGAATAGTTGATGCCAGGTCATAGAGCTGACCCTTTTCCAGTACATCCGAGGTCAGCGAGAGCACCATGATCGGCGCCTGGGACGGGTTGACCTTCTTGTAGGTCGGCATGCTGCGCATCCCGCTGGGCAGCAGGTTGCGCGAGGCGTTGATCGCCGCCTGGACTTCCCGGGCCGCGCCGTTGATGTCGCGGTCGAGGTCAAATTGCAGGATGACCCGGGTCGAGCCCTGGCTTGAACGGCTGCTCATGGTGTTGACCCCGGCGATGGCACCGAATGAGCGTTCCAGCGGCGTCGCCACTGTGGAGGCCATGACCTCCGGGCTGGCGCCGGGCAGACTGGCCTGGACCACGATCACCGGGAAGTCCATTTGTGGCAGGGGCGATACCGGCAACAGGCCGAAGCTCAGGCCGCCCAGCAGCATGATCGCCAGGCTGAGCAGCATGGTGGCGACCGGGCGCTTGATGAAGGGGCCGGAGAGGTTCATCGCTGCGGCCCTACTGTAGGAGCGAGCCTGCTCGCGATAGCGGTGAGCCGGCCAGCATGGATGTTGAATGTACCGGCCTCATCGCTGGCAAGCCAGCTCCCACAGGATCTGCGCAGCATCATACCGTCGCCTCTTGGGCGTCGGCCTTGCCAAAACGCCGACCGAGGCGGTCGAAGTACAGGTAGATCACCGGCGTGGTGAACAGGGTCAGGATCTGGCTCAGCAACAAGCCGCCCACCATGACCAGACCCAGTGGCTGGCGCAGTTCCGCGCCGGAACCGGTGGCCAGCATCAAGGGCACCGCACCGAACAAGGCAGCCAGGGTGGTCATCAGGATCGGCCGGAAGCGTAGCAGCGCCGCCTGATAGATCGCCGTCTCGGGATCCAGACCCTGGTTGCGTTCAGCGTCGAGGGCGAAGTCGATCATCATGATCGCGTTTTTCTTGACGATGCCGATCAGCAGGATGATGCCGATGATCGCGATCATGCCCAGGTCATTGCCGCTGAGGATCAACGCCAGCAAGGCGCCGACTGCGGCCGACGGCAGGGTCGAGAGAATGGTGATCGGGTGGATATAGCTCTCATAGAGCACCCCGAGCACGATGTACATGGTCACCACCGCCGCCAGAATCAGCAGCAAGGTGCTCGACAGCGACGCCTGGAAGGCCTCGGCCGCGCCCTGGAACTGGGTCTGCACACCAATCGGCATGCTGATGTCCTTCTGCACCTGCTCGATGATTTCCACCGCATGCCCCAGCGCCACGCCGGGCGCCAGGTTGAAGGACATCATCACCGCCGGGAACTGGCCGATGTGGGTGATCGCCAGTTGCGCCTGACGCTCTTCGATGCGCGCCAGGCTGGACAGGCGCACCTGCCCGCCATCGGTGGTCTTGACGTGAATCTGATCCAGCGCCTGCGGGCCAATCTTCTCCCCGGATTGCGATTGCAGGACCACGCGGTACTGGCTGGCCTGGGTGTAGATGGTGGAAATCTGCCGCTGACCGAAGGCGTCGTACAGGGCATCGGTGATGTTCGACACCGAGACGCCAACCCGCGAGGCCGCGTCGCGATCGATCACCAGAAACACCTGCAGGCCCTTGTCCTGCAGGTCGCTGGCCACGTCGGTCAATTCCGGGCGTTCCTTTAGCGCGTCGACCAGGCGACCGCTCCACAGGCTCAACAGCTCCGAATCCGGTGACGACATGCTGAACTGGTATTGCGTACGGCTGACCCGGTCTTCGATGGTCAGGTCCTGCACCGGCTGCATGAACAGACGGATGCCGACCAGTTTGTCCACTTCCGGTTGCAGGCGGGCAATGATCCCGGTAGCGCTCAGGTCGCGGTCGCTGTGGGATTTCAGGTTGATCAGCATGCGCCCGCTGTTGAGCGTCGAGTTGTCACCGTCGACGCCAATGTAGGACGACAGGCTTTCAACGGCCGGATCGGCGAGGATCACCTTGGCCAGTTGCTGCTGGCGCTCGCTCATCGCCGCAAACGAAATCGACTGCGGCGCCTCGGAAATGCCCTGGATCACCCCGGTGTCCTGCACTGGGAAGAAGCCCTTGGGCACCACCATGTACAGGAACACCGTCAGCGCCAGGGTGCCGATGGCCACCAGCAGGGTCAGTGGCTGGTTCTTGAGCACCCATTGCAGCTTGCGACCGTAGGCGGCGATCAGCCAGTCGATGGCGGCGCCGCTGGCCCGGTAGAACCGGCCTTGCTCGTCTTCCTTGGGCTCGCGCTTGAGCAGCCGCGCGCACATCATCGGCGTAAGTGTCAGGGATACGACCAGGGAGATCAGGATCGCCACCGCCAGGGTGATGGCGAATTCGCGGAACAGGCGCCCCACCACGTCCGCCATGAACAGCAACGGGATCAGTACCGCAATCAGCGACAGCGTCAGGGAAATCAGGGTGAAGCCGATCTGCCTGGCGCCCTTGAGTGCCGCGTTCAGCGGGCTGTCACCCTCCTCGATAAAGCGGGAAATGTTCTCCAGCATGACGATCGCATCGTCCACCACAAAACCGGTGGCGATGGTCAGGGCCATCAGGGTCAGGTTGTTGACCGAAAAGCCGGCCAGGTACATCACGCCGAAGGTGCCGATCAGCGACAGCGGCACGGCCACCGACGGAATGATGGTCGCACTGGCCCGACGCAGGAACAGGAACGTCACCATCACGACCAGGGCGATGGCGATCAGCAACTCGTGCTGCACGTCCTTGACCGAGGCGCGGATGGTCTGGGTGCGGTCGGTCAGCACCACCACATCGAGGCCCGCCGGCAGGTTGTCGGTGATGCTCGGCAACAAGGCCTTGATCCTGTCGACCACCTCGATGACGTTGGCGCCTGGCTGGCGCTGGATGTTCAGCAGCACGGCCTGGTTTTCGTTGGCCCAGGCGGCCAGACGTTCGTTCTCGGCACCGTCGACGATCTGCGCGACATCCTTGAGCCGCAACGGCGCACCGTTGGCGTAGGCGAGGATCAGGTTGGCGTAGTCCTCGGGCGAGGTCAGCTGGTCGTTGGCGTCGAGCATCGATACCCGGGTCGGGCCGTCAAAGTTGCCCTTGGGCTGGTTGACGTTGGAGGCACCAATCAGGGTGCGCACGTCTGAAAGGTTCAGGCCGTTGGCCGCCAGGGCTTCCGGGTTGACCTTGATCCGCACAGCCTGGCGCTGGCCACCGGCGATGCTGACCATGCCGACGCCGCTGATCTGCGCAATTTTCTGCGCCATGCGCGTATCGACCAGGTCATTGAGCTTGGGCAGCAACATGGTTTTCGAAGTGATCGCCAGGGTCAGCACCGGGGTGTCGGCCGGGTTGACCTTGTTGTAGATCGGCGGCGCCGGCAGGTCCTTGGGCAACAGGTTGGTCGCGGCATTGATCGCCGCCTGGACCTGCTGCTCGGCCACGTCCATGTTGATGTCGAGGCTGAAGCGCAAGGTCAGCACCGAGGCGCCGCCGGAGCTGGTGGAGGCCATTTGCGTGAGGCCGGGCATCTGCCCGAACTGCCGTTCCAGCGGCGCAGTCACGGCGCTGGTCATGACATCCGGACTGGCGCCTGGATAGAGGGTCATGACCCGAATGGTTGGATAGTCGACCTGGGGCAATGCCGACACCGGCAGCAAGCGATAGGCGATCACGCCGGCCAAAATAATGGCCAGCATGCTCAGGGTGGTGGCTACCGGGCGAAGGATGAACAGCCGCGAGAAATTCATGCGCCGACCTTTTTCGCCTTGTCGGTGGTCGCAGGCTCAGGCGTGCCGGCCGCCGACTTGCCCTGCAGGTGCCCGGTCGGGGTGGTCGGTACGTCCTGGGTGTCGTTGACGACCTCGACTTCACTGCCTTCCTTGAGTCGATCGGTGCCTTCCAGTACTACCCGTTCCCCTGCTGCCAGGCCTTCGGTGACCACGGTGTTTTCACCGTCGCTGGCGCCGACTTTCAGCTGGCGAATCGTGACCTTCTTGTCGCCGTCCAGGGCATAGACGAAGGTGCCGTTGGTGCCGAACTGAATCGCTGCCGAAGGCGCGAGCACGACATTTTTCAGGGTGTCGGCCAGCAAACGCACGTTGACGAACTGGTTGGGGAACAACGACTGGTCGCGGTTTTCGTAACGGGCCTTGAACTTCAAGGTGCCGGTGGTGACATCGATCTGGTTGTCCAGACTCTGCAGCACGCCGGTGGCCTGCAACTTGGTATCGCCACGATCCCAGGCTTCTGCGGGCAGCTTGGCGCCGCTGCGGTAGCGGGCGAGTACGGTTTCCAGACTGTTCTCCGGCAGGGTGAAGGCCACGCTGATCGGTTGGGTCTGGGTGATGATCGCCAGCGCCGTGGTGTCATTGGCCGCCACCAGGTTGCCGACGTCCAGCTGACGCAGGCCGACGCGCCCGGCAATCGGCGCGCGGATCTTGGTGAATTCGAGGTTGAGCCTGGCGTCGTTGACCGCCGCCTGATTGGTCTTGACTGTGCCCAGGTACTGCCCGACCAACGCTTCGGCGGTGTCCAGGGTCTGCTTGGCAATGCTGTCTTCGCGGTACAGGCCACGATAACGCTCGACATCTACCTGGGCGTTCTTCAGTTGCGCCTGGTTCTGCAACAAGGTGCCTTCGGCCTGGAGCAAGGCATTCTGGTAGGGACGCGGGTCGATCTCGGCGAGCAGGTCACCGGCCTTGACCATCTGCCCTTCTTCAAAATTGATCTTCATCAATTCGCCGCCCACGCGGCTGCGCACATTGATGGTATTGAGCGCAGTCACCGTGCCCAGCGCCTTGTAATACAGCGGGAAATCGCCCTTGACCGCCGGCGCCACGCGCACCGGCACCGGCCCGGCCGCACCACCGAACCCCGGACGCATGCCACCGGAGCGGCCCGTATGACCGGCCACGGCTTTGGGCGCGGCACCTTCTTTCGGCGCAGCGCCGCCGGGCCAGAATTTCCAGCACAGGGCAGCGATGACCAACAGGACCAGCAGGCCAAACAGCCAGCGACGGGGACTACGGGAAGCGGAGGATTGCATTGAGTGATCAACCATTGAACGCGTGGGCTTGTTTTACATGAGGCTGAACGATAAGCACTGGCGAGTCTTTAGCAAAGCGCCTTTACCGGCAATTTACCTTCGGCTTACGTAACAGGAGATTTATGTAAAGCACTGAAGCACAAATGAAAACGGCCTGGACAGAGCCAGGCCGTTAACAATTGTAAAAGGTACGCTTATTTCAGAACGGCAAGCGCCGCTTCGTAGTTCGGCTCGTCAGCGATTTCGCCAACCAGCTCGCTGTGCAGAACGTTGTCGTTCTCGTCCAGAACCACCACGGCACGGGCGGTCAGGCCTTTGAGCGGGCCGTCGGCGATGGCTACGCCGTAGTTCTCGATGAACTCGGCACCGCGCAAGGTCGACAGGCTCTGTACGTTTTCCAGGCCTTCGGCGCCGCAGAAACGGGCCTGGGCGAATGGCAGGTCGGCGGAGATGCACAGTACGACGGTATTGGCGACATCACTGGCCTTGGCGTTGAACTGACGCACCGAGGTCGCGCAGGTTGGTGTGTCGACGCTTGGGAAGATGTTCAGGACTTTGCGCTTGCCGGCAAAGTCTTGCAGGGTAACGTCGGACAGATTGCCGGCAACCAGGGAAAAGGCTGGCGCCTTGGAACCGGCTTGTGGCAGTTGGCCGTTGACTTGAACCGGGTTGCCTTTGAGCGTGACTTGAGCCATGAACGGAGTCCTTCTGATCGTTGAGGTGGTGAATTCTGACGAGGACGAAGTTAACCATGAAATTGTCCTCCGACCTATGCTCAAACACAAATTGTCATGCCTGGGCACGCAAGATTGGATACAAAACCCCTGCGCACCTGTAGGAGCTGCCGAAGGCTGCGATCTTTTTAACCAGATCGCAAAGAAGCCAGATCAAAAGATCGCGGCCTTCGGCAGCTCCTGCGCAAGAAAGTTTCTTGTGTCGCTGTCGATTTGCCCCGTCGCCATACGACTATGGGTACATCAATCAATAACCAGGGAGACACCGCCATGCGATTCATGATCATCATCAAGGCCAGCCAGGACTCCGAAGCCGGCGTGATGCCCAGCCAGGCACTGCTGACCGCCATGGGCAATTACAACGAAGAACTGGTCAAGGCCGGCATCCTCCTTGCCGGCGACGGCCTGCACCCGAGCAGCAAGGGGGCCCGCGTGCGCTTTTCGGGTGATCAACGCACGGTCATCGACGGCCCCTTCATCGAAACCAAGGAACTGATCGCCGGCTTCTGGATCTGGCAGGTCAAATCAAAAGAAGAAGCCGTCGAGTGGGTCAAGCGCTGCCCCAATCCGATGCCGGGCACCGAGGCCGAGATTGAAATCCGCCAGGTATTCGAGGCTGAAGACTTTGGTGCGGAGTTCACGCCGGAGCTGCGTGAGCAGGAAGAGCGAGTGTTTGGGCAAATAAAGAAGTGCTGAGCATGACGTACAGCCAGCCAAGTCAGGCGCCGGCGAAACGGCCATCCGAATTAACGGCAACGGGCCGGATCCCTGGGAGTGCGCACATCGTTATGGCGCCGAAACCGACGAGAAAACTCTGAAACGCAAGTTATCCATTGATTGCAATCGTCCGCCGAGCCTGCGGAAGAGTGCAATCAATGGATCAGGCAACAAGGTAGTTGCAGATTTTATCCATTATTATATTTGAATGGTCCGGACGGAATGAGGTTCACCCTCAATATAAATCCAGGCGCTGAATCGACCTGACACGGTACGGTCAGCCTCTGCCGTAGAGGTACCATCCAGTCTTGAAAAATAATGCACGACCTTCCCATTAAGGTCCCAGGAAACCCTCACATCACCGGGGTTCTGCGCACCTTGCACCGTTACTTTGAAGACCCTCGTGCTGCCACCATCAACGAACGTAACGGGCGTTATTGTAACCGCGGAACTGTGATATCCCGGGGACATGTTCAATGCAATGGATTGCGATCCTTCAAACCCAAGAATGAAGGGCCTGTCACTACCAGAAAACTTCACCTTCCAGGTATGTCCATCAACACCGACTGGTACGGGTACGCCGAACGCCGGATCCGATATAGCCGATCCTGCATAAGATGGCCGCTTGAGTGAAAATTCAGTATCACTCTTCGAATCGGTATCTCTTATCAATGTAATCGACATTTCCCGATCCCGGACCGGATAAGCCACATCCACGCCGGGTTGGTGCTCCTGACCGTTGATCAGAACTTTATACCTCGCACGGTCAAGCAGTTTGCAGGAATCGAGCGAAAGCGGCACGGGAAAACCCTTCGCGACAAACGCCAAATCGAAAGTACCCGTATTGACTGGCTGCCCGGTAAGGGTCCACTTGTACACTGCCTGCGGCTCCTCCAGCTCAGGACTTACGTCAAAATCATCAGGCGTGAGTCCCGTACCGCTGATCCAATTCAAGGATATGGGAAGGGACGCGACCGGGCTATAAGGATCGACGCGCAACGTGAGTACACCGGGTTTACTCCAAAAGAACTCCGCTCCGCTCTCAGGAACTGAATTGCCATCAATCAACACATTTACTTCATCTGAAAGATCTTGAGAAAGGACCCAACCTTCATGCGTCCGGATTTGATTCACTTCCCGACTGTACAGCACCAACGTACCTCGACCGCGCTTGCCCTGCTCAGGTGTTAGTTTCCAATGGAATTTCCCGTCGACCGGAGTTACCCAGGTCTCAAAATCAGGTTGCGCGTCAATTATCAGACCACTTTCATTAATCCACGCCAAACGAATTTGCCTCGCAACTTCCGGCGGCGCTTCCACAATCACTTCATTTTCCATTCCGCGATGTAACAAAACGGACGCCCCCCATGACATCAAGTTTTTGTTGATCGTCAGCGTCGTTTGCTCCCATGGATTATCTGCAGAATTTCCAGCTAAACCTGCGTACGGCACCGTGGAGGTATTAATGTTCATGCGGTTCCCCTGCCTTCGAATTTTAAATGGGTCGATCAACTATCAGGAAAAACCGGTGCAGGAACTACTGTCATAAATAACAGGCCTTTAAACCTATTTTTCATATAAGCATGAAGAACCGCTCAATATCCGCATAAGTAATACCCCTACTGACCCGCTCAAAGCCGGGCACCCGATAAATTTCGCCTTAAACGACTTTTCCCTGCTTGTCGCTACCGCTCTCACCCCGAGCCAAACTAACTATTTGGTTCAGAACAACAGTGAGAACTTACACACAAAACCAAGAAAACAATCTCTGCGATTGGCTAATCGATGGTTAACTGCTAGGGTCAACGGAAGTGTCCTACAGGCTTGATAGCAAAGGGATTACACCTTAGCGTCGAGCAAATGCCGCGTCAGCAAATGAGCAACCAAGGAACCGGGGAGCCATGTCGAACAATTTGGGGATGCACGCCTCTCTTCTGGCGAGTTCATCCGTGCCATTTTTTTATGTGCACACCGATCACGCCGAGAATGAAACAAAAAAGCAACGACACGCTGAACATCGCGCCGGCCCGGGACCAGCAAAACAATTGGTTGCCGACACCGACGGTCCGTTCCATGGTGTCCTGCGCCTGTACCTACCCAAACCGGAAGTCGCCAGCGGCCAGTGGAAGATGCCGCTGATGACGCCACAACAATAAAAATCGGAGTCAGAGATGATCAGGTTCGTCGTGCGCCCCCTGGTGGCGCTGTGCATGGTCGCTGCCAGTCCGTGGGTCCTGGCCGCTGAAGGGGGGGTGGGTCGCCCCATCACCGGTCAGCAGGTGTTTTCCAACGCCGGGATCGTGCCGCCGGAAACTGGCTGGGTGATATCGTTGACCAGCATCTGGTACGACGGCGACCTCAAGGGCACCGCCCAGGTGCCGATTGCTGGCGCGCTGGGTACCGACCTGGACCTGAAGGTTTCCTACACCATGGCCAACTTCACCCATATCTGGGACACCGGCAAGGGTCGCTGGAACTACGCCTCGGCGATCGGCGTGCCGGTGCAATACACCGACATCACTGCCAGCATCACCGGCCCCCGCGGCCGGACCCTGGGCACCAGTGACAGCGGCACCCAGTTCGCCGACATGCTGGTGACGCCGATTGCCGCGGGTTACCACTTCGACGAGGTCAACCATATCTCGTTCTCGCTGCCGATCTATATCCCGACCGGAGCCTACAACGATGACCGCCTGGCCAACCCCGGGCAGAACAATTACACCTTCATGCCCACCGTGGCCTTTACTCACCTGGACGGCCGGGGCGGCGAACTGACCCTGTCCAGCGGGCTGGAGTTCTACACCGAGAACGACGCCACCGATTACCGCAACGGCAACATTTTTACCCTCGACGCCCTGTGGAGCCACGGTTTCGGCAATGGCTGGAGCGCCGGTGTGGTCGCCGGTTACGTGCAACAAGTGACTGATGACTCCGGCTCCGGCGCCACCACCGGCTTCCGTGGTCGTTCGGTGGGCGCCGGCCCGTCGGTGGGCTGGAGCGGCAAGTTCGCCGACGCCCAGGCCAATTTCAACGCCCGCTGGGTGCCCGAGTTTGACACCAAGAACCGTCCTGAAGGCAATGGCATCAGCGTCAACATGACCCTGGCGTTTTTCTGAGCAAGGAGCACCTCATGACCGCACTCAACGACCTCAACGCCCTGCAGGCCAGCATCGCCGAAGCCGTGCTCGGCCAGGACGAGGTGATCCGGCAGATACTCGTGGGCCTGTTGGCCAACGGCCACTTGCTCCTGGAGAGCTTGCCGGGTTTGGCCAAGACCCGCACGGTCAAGGCGCTGGCCAAGCACCTGGACGCGAAGATGAGCCGCATCCAGTTCACCCCGGACTTGCTGCCGTCAGACATCACCGGTGCCGAAGTGCTGCACCAGGTCGAAGGCAAAAACGAAATCCGTTTCCAGCCAGGCCCCTTGTTCGGCAACCTGATCCTGGCCGATGAAATCAACCGCGCCCCGGCCAAGGTTCAGGCTGCACTGCTCGAAGCCATGGAAGAGCGGCAGATCACCGTGGCCGGTAACAGCCACGCCCTGCCTGGCTTGTTCATCGTGGTGGCGACCCAGAACCCGATCGAACAGGAAGGCACTTACCCGCTGCCGGAAGCGCAGATGGACCGTTTCCTGATGAAGGTGCTGCTGGACTACCCGAGCGCGGAAAACGAAAGCCAGGTGCTGCGCCTGCTGCGTGAAGAAGAACAGGCCCAGGGTGCCAAAACCGCTTCCGTGCAGGGTTTTGCCCTGTCCCAGGACGTGATCTTCGCCGCGCGTCAGGAGGTCAGCGCGGTGCATGTGTCGCCGGCCATCGACCGCTACCTGATCGACCTGATCAACGCCACTCGCCACCCGGCCGATTACGACGCAGACCTCGGCCGCTGGATCAACATCGGCGCCAGCCCCCGTGGCGGTATCGGCCTCGACCGTTGCGCCCGGGCCGACGCCTGGCTGCAGGGCCAGGACTTCGTGTCCCCGGACAACGTGCGCGCCGTGGTGCACCCGGTGCTGCGCCATCGCCTGCAATTGAGTTACGACGCGGTGGCCGATGGCGTAACTGCCGATCAGGTACTCGACCGCCTGCTCGACAAAGTGGCCATTCCTGCCTGAGGTGCAAGATGAACGCCGACGAATTGGTCTACGTCTCGCTAGCGCAATTGATGTCACTGGAGTTCAAGGCCCGTGACTTGAGTTTCCTCGCGCGTCAGCCCCAGGGCAGCATCCTGGCCGGCAACCATGCGTCGCGCTTGCGTGGTCGCGGCTTGAACTTCGATGAGTTGCGCCGCTATCAACCGGGGGATGACCTGCGTCACCTCGACTGGCGCGCCTCCCTGCGCACCGGCAAACCGGTGGTACGCACTTTCACCGAAGAGCGCGACCGTCCGGCCCTGATCCTGGTTGACCAGCGCATGTCGATGTTCTTCGGCTCGCAACGCAGCTTCAAATCCGCCATCGCCGCCGAACTCGGTGCGCTGGCGGCCTGGATGGTATTCAATGCCGGCGACCGGGTTGGCGGCCTGGTGTTCAACGACCAGCGCATCGACAGCATCGCGCCGTTGCGCAGCCGCAAACGCATCGAAGCCCTGTGCAGCCGCATCGTCGAGCAGAATCAGGCGCTGAACGCGGCCAACCCCGATGCCGAGGATGAAGACCAGCTCGACAAGGTCTTGCAGCGCTGCCTGGCGGTGGCCGGCCACGACCACCTGATCTGTATCGTCAGCGACTTTGCCGGGGCCGGTGAGCGTACTTTGCAGCTGATGCGCCAACTGTCCGCGCACAACGATGTCATCGCCATGCAGGTCTACGACCCGTTGGCACTGAACCTGCCGAACAATGGCCGGGTGCTGATCACCCAGGGTCAACTGCAAGTGGAACTGGCGGTGGAAAAGCGTCAGGTTCACCAACCGTTGGGTGATTTTCTCAGCGGCCGGCTCAAGGACGTCGCCACCTTGCTGCGCCGCAGCCAGGTGCCGCTGATGATGTTCAGTACCGCCACCGACGCCCAGGAGCAACTGCGCGCCGAACTGGGCAAGCTCGCCGGAGGTCGGCGATGAATCCGAACATTCCGGGCATCGACCAACTCAAGGAACTGGCCCTGCCCGCGCCGGTGAGTTATGCACCGCAGACCTGGGGCTGGTGGGCGTTGCTGGCGGTGCTGGTGATTGCCGCGGTGGTGCTCGGCGCGCGGCGTTACTGGCAATGGCGGCGCGATCGCTATCGGCGCGAGGCCTTGTTGCGACTGGCGGAGTTGCAGAGACGCAGCAATGACTTGAATGCGCTGCGTGAACTGCCGGAGCTGCTCAAGCGCGTGGCGATTTCGATGCCTGCCCCACACACTCCCCGTAGGAGCTGCCGCAGGCTGCGATCTCTTGACGTTGCTCCAGCGCCCATCACCGCAGGGCGAAAACAAGATCAAAAGATCGCAGCCTTCGGCAGCTCCTACAAGGGAACGGTTGCGGCTTTGGGGAAAGAGGACTGGCAGGCGTTTTTGCAGGCACACAGCAAACGCCCCCTCCCCGCCGACTTCAGCCAGCAACTGGCCCTGCTCGCCTACGCCCCGGACAACACCCTGCTGGCCATGCCCAATGAACAGCGCGAACAACTGTTCGCCACCTGCAAAACCTGGGTGGAGGCTCATCATGTGGCAGCTTGATTACCCCTGGCTACTGATCCTCCTGCCGCTGCCCTGGCTGGCTTATCGTTATCTGCCCGACTACCGGGAAGCCCGCAGCGCCGTGCGCGTGCCGTTTTTCGGCGCCATGAGCCGCGCGGTCGGCCAGGCACCGAGCCAGGCCGGCACCCGCACCAACCCTTGGCAATTGCTGCTCAACCTGCTGGTCTGGAGCCTGCTGCTGGTGGCCGCGAGTCGTCCGGTACTGGTGGAAAAACCCATCGAACGCCAGCAACCGGTGCGGGACCTGATGCTCGCCATCGACATTTCCCAGTCCATGGAAACCACCGATTTCACCGACGCCAGCGGGCAGAAAATCAATCGCCTGGCGGCGGTCAAGGACGTGGTGCACGGCTTCATCGACAAACGCAAGGAAGACCGCATTGGTCTGATTGTCTTTGGCAGCAGAGCTTACCCGCAGGCCCCCTTGACCCTCGACCATGCCAGCCTGTCGCTGTTGCTCGACGACACCGGCATCGGCATGGCCGGCCCCAACACCGCCATCGGTGACGCCATCGGGCTGAGCCTGAAACTGCTGGACAAGGCCCATGAACAGGAAAAGGTCCTGATCCTGCTCACCGACGGCAATGACACCAGCAGCGCCATCACCCCGGACCACGCGGCTGAAATGGCCGCGGCCAAAGGTGTGGTAATCCACACCATCGGCATCGGCGACCCGAATGCCGAGGGCGAAGCCAAGGTCAACCTGCAAGGGCTGCAAGCGATCGCCACCCGCACCGGCGGACGATTCTTCCGCGCCGAGGACCGCAACGCGCTGGATCAGGTCTACAGCACCCTGGACCAACTCACCCCGCACCAGGTGAAAACCCTCAGCCACCAGCCCAAACGCGATCTGTTCTGGTGGCCGCTGGGTGCGGCGCTGGTACTGCTCGCGTTTTATCACCTGTGCGCCCTGCTGCGCCCGCGCCTGTCACTCGCTCGTCAACGGCAGGAAGCCTGACATGGACATCAACCTCAGCGACTTCCACTTCCTGCGCCCGCTCTGGCTGCTGCTCGCGGTGTTCGGCGCCCTCCTGCCCCTGCTCTGGCGGCGCAGCCAGGACCTGCGTCGGCGCTTGCGCGGCAACATCGCCGCGCACCTGTTGCCGCATTTATTGATCACCCCACAGGACCAACAGCGCCTGCGCCCGGTGCACCTGGTGTGCGCCTTGCTGGTCCTTGGCGCCATCGCGGCGGCCGGGCCGACCTGGGAACAGGATCGCCCGGACTTCCTGGAAAACCGCGCGCCATTGATCTTTGCCATCGACCTGTCGCCGTCCATGGATGCCAGCGATGTTCCCCCCAGTCGCCTGGAAGCCACCAAACACAAACTGCACGACCTGATCCAGCGCCGTGCCGGGGCGCGCAATGCACTGATCGCTTACGCCGGCAGCGCCCACTTGGTGCTGCCCGCCACCGATGACCCGGTTCTGCTCGACACTTTCATCCAGGCCCTGAGCACCGACCTGATCGGCAAAAGCGGAAAGAATGTCAGTGCCGTCATCGATCAGGCCAAACGCCTGCTCGCCGCGGAAAAGACCCCGGGCACCCTGCTGCTGATCACCGACGGGGCCGACACCTCGGCTCTCGACGGCCTCGACAAACAGTTGCAAGGCAGCGATCTGCAAGTGCTGATCCTGGCTGTCGGCAGCAGCGATGGCGGCATTGTCCGCGGTGCCAACGGCCAGCCGCGCACCGACAGCAACGGGCGCCCGGTCCTCGGCAGTTTTGATGAGGAGGCGCTCAAGCAATTGGCGTCCGCCGTCGATGCGCCGCTGGGCAGCCTGACCCTGAACAATGACGACCTCGACTGGATCGAACTGCACGCGCAACAACATTTCCAGAGCGCCAGCGACGAACAGCGCGAACTGCACTGGAAGGACGCCGGCTACTGGTTGTGCTGGCCGTTGCTGCTGATTGCTTTCTTCAGCGTGCGCCGTGGCTGGAGTCTGAACTGGATGGCTGGCCTGCTGCTCGCCCTGGGCCTGGGTTTGCAGCCCGCGCCGGCTCAAGCCAACGCACTGACGGACGCCTTTTTCACCCGCGACCAGCAAGGTCGCTGGGCCTTCGAACACCAGCATCTGCCACAAGCGGCGGCGCTGTTCGTCGATCCGTACTGGAAAGGCGTCGCCGCCTACCATGCCTCCGACTACGACCTGGCGCTGGCCAGCTTCGCGCGCCTGGATACACCCCAGGCTTATTTCTACCTGGGCAATATCTATGTGCGGCGCTTCAAATTCGATCAGGCCATCGCCGCGTATAACCAGGCGTTGAAATTGCAACCACAGTTCCCTGAAGCCACCGCCAATCTGGCCCTGGCCATCGCCTTGCAAAAAGACACGGAAAGCGCCGAGAAAAACGCGCCCGAGGTCAAACCCGACGAAATCAAGATGGACAAGGCCCCGGGCAAGGGCGAGAGCAAATCGGTGCAGACCGAGCAGGCCGCCTCGGATGAACAATGGCTGCAGAACCTGACGACTTCGCCGGCGAAATTTCTCAAGCAGAAGTTCAGTCTGCAGGATCAGGCGGGAGGCCAGCCATGAGTCAGTTCCGAGACCGTGCCGTCCCCTTCGCGAGCAGGCTCGCTCCCACCATGATCTTCAGTGCATCCCGACGTCATGGTTGGCTGCAATCCTGTGGGAGCGAGCTTGTCTGCGGGCGGCGATCCGACGATAGCGTCAGACCATTCACCAGAAAAATCGGCACCCTGCTCATCACCCTGATCAGCCTCAACGCCCTCGCCGCCGAACCCGAACTGCGCGTCCAGGCCACACTGCAACCCGCCGATTCGATCATGGTCGGCAGCCTGGTCGAACTGCAACTGGTGGTCCTCACCGACACCTGGTTCACCGACGCCCCCACCCTGCCCGACCTGAAACTGGCCGGCGCCCTGGTCAGGCCACCGGACGGACATGCCGAACACCTGAACCAGACCCTCGATGGCAAATCCTTCAACGGCATGCGCTACAGCTACCTGATCACTCCGAATCAGGCAAAGGCGTTCGACATTCCAGGCCTTACGGTACAGGTCACGCCCGGCCAGGCCACCACACAATTGAGCGCGCAAAGCCAACCCTTGCAGTTCACCGCCGCACAACCTCCGGGCTTCCAGGTCGGCGAACCGGTGTTGGTGGCGCAAGGATTGCGCTATACGCAAAAAACCAGTAACTCGGCTACCCCGCTGAAGGTCGGCGACAGCATTACCCGCGAGCTGACCCTGCAAGCCGACGGCGCCCTGGGCATGTCCTTGCCGACCCCGGTGCTGGCCGATGTCAGTGGCCTGAGCCGCTATCCGAAAAGCCCGCAGGTGAGCAACCTGACTGACGGCCGGGGCAACTTCAACGGCGGCCAGCGCATCGACACCGTGACCTATCGGATCGACCAGGCCGGGCATTACGAGCTGCCAGCCATCGCCCTGAAATGGTGGGACGCCCGCAGCCACCAGACTCGCACCGCACAGCTCCCCGCCGTGAGCTTCGACGCGGCGGCCGGTAGCGCCTACAAGCCAGTGTTTTCCATGGCAGAAGACCTGAAAAAACTCGGCCAGCAAAGTCGCCTGCACCTGTCCACGCACTGGATCGGCCTGCTCGCACTGCTGGCGGCCCTGGCCTTTGCCGCCTGGTTTGCCCGTCCGCTGGTGCAACGCACCCATCAAGCCTGGCAGGCCCGGCGCCAAGCGCGGCACACAGCCTGGCTGGAATCCGCCGACTACGCCTGGCAGCAGATCCCGGCCCAGATCGACAGCAAACCGGCTCAACTGAGCGCCCTGTACCTGTGGACCCGACGCACTCGCCAAGGCCTGAAACTGACCAACCTCGGCCCGCGCCTGCAAACCTTCCTGCGCGCCCGTTATGGCCGCGGGCCCGCCAACGATCAGGCGCTGAGCCAACTCAAGGAATCCTTGTCTACGCTGCATGCTCAGGCCAACAGCACCCGGCACACCGTCGCACCGGCCCTGCGCCCACTCAATCCTGTTCACGAGAAGGAGTTCCCATGACAAGTCCAATGTCGCCGCGCCATTACCTGGGATTCAAGTTTCTGCTCACCCTGGCCTTGAGCCTGCCCCTGCTGGTCCAGGCCGCCGAGCCCTTGCCGTCGTGGAATGACGGTCCGTCGAAAAAGAGCATCATCGAGTTCGTACAGGCGGTGACCGACCAAAGCAGCAAGGACTTCGTCAAACCCGAGGAGCGCATTGCCGTGTTCGACAACGACGGCACCCTGTGGAGCGAGCAGCCGATGTACTTCGAGTTCCTCTTCGCCCTTGATGAAGTCAAGCGCAATGTAGGGCAACACCCGGAGTGGAAAACCACCCAGCCGTTCAAGGCGGTGCTGGACAACGATCACCAGGCCCTCGCCGCCAGCGGCATGGAAGGCCTGATGAAGATCTTCGCGGCCACCCACACCGGCATGACCACCGAAGCCTTCGAGGACTACGCCAAGACCTGGCTGAGCCAGGCCCGCCATCCGAAAACCGGCAAACCCTACACCGAGATGATTTTCCAGCCGATGCTGGAAATGCTCGATTACCTGCGTAGCCAGAACTTCAAGACCTACATCGTTTCCGGCGGCGAAACCGCCTTCATGCGCGCCTTCGCCGAGAAGGTCTACGGCGTTCCACCGGAGCAGGTCATCGGCACCACCTTTGTCACGACCTTCGACTACAAGGATGGCAAGGCGTCGATCATGCGCACGCCGAAACTGGCCCACAACGATGATGGCCCGGGCAAACCGGTGAGCATCGAAGCGGTGATCGGCCGTCGTCCGATCCTCGCCTTTGGCAACTCCGACGGCGACCTGCAGATGCTGCAGTGGACCGCAGCCGGATCGGGCAAACGCTTCATGGGCCTGGTGCATCACACCGACGCCAAACGTGAATGGGCGTATGACCGCGAGTCGAAGGTTGGCCGCCTGGACAAAGCCCTGGACGAAGCCAATAAACGTGGCTGGACGGTCGTCGACATGGCCGCCGAATGGAATCGAATCTACCCCTTCGATGCCGCCGCAACCGAGCAAGTGCAATAAAAAGACGTAACGCAGGACCGCAATAAACGTTTGTCGCAGTACGCGACGTCAGTAAGAAAGGAGCCAGTCAAGATGACTCGCATCAGTAAATGGATACCGAAACTCGCCCTTGTGGCCGCTTCGGTCATGGCGATTTCGGCAACGGCCGCAGCCGCAGAAAAACCGAACATCCTGGTGATCTTCGGTGATGACATCGGCCAGACCAACATCAGCGCCTATTCGATGGGTGTGGTCGGCTACAAGACACCGAACATCGACCGCATTGCCAAGGAAGGCATGATGTTCACCGACTATTACGCGGAAAACAGCTGCACCGCGGGTCGCTCGTCGTTCATCACCGGCCAGACTCCGCTGCGTACCGGTCTGTCGAAAGTCGGTATTCCCGGCGCGCCTGTCGGTCTGCAAAAGCGTGACATCACCATCGCCCAGGCCCTCAAGTCCCAGGGTTATGCCACCGGTCAATTCGGCAAGAACCATCTGGGTGACAAGGATGAGTTCCTGCCGACCAACCACGGTTTCGACGAATTCTTCGGCAACCTCTATCACCTCAACGCCGAGGAAGAACCCGAGCGCCCGTACTGGCCCAAGGACGACCCCGACTTCGTCAAGGCCAACTCCCCCCGTGGCGTGATCCACAGCTTCGCTGACGGCAAGATCGAAGACACCGGCGCCCTGACCACCAAGCGCATGGAAACCATCGACGACGAAACCACCGCCGCCGCGCAGGCGTTCATCGAGAAACAGGCCAAGGCGGACAAGCCGTTCTTC
>Ga0160472_100239_pt1 | contig 65015 bp, 57 predicted proteins | sample HID1973M_E11MG_FD_108267 | JGI IMG/M metagenome (GOLD analysis project Ga0160472, IMG submission 108267) | Enriched mosquito-associated microbial communities from UW Madison campus, WI, USA - HID1973M_E11 MG | ecosystem: Host-associated > Arthropoda: Insects > Digestive system > Unclassified ... | reverse complement strand
TGTTGGACCCGTTGGCCTCATCGCTGGCAAGCCAGCTCCTACAGTAGATCTGCGCCGGGCACAAACTCCCCGAACTGACTCGATCCCCTGTAGGAGCCGGCTTGCTGGCGATGGCGGTGGGTCAGTCGATGGTGATGTTGGACCCGTTGGCCTCATCGCTGGCAAGCCAGCTCCTACAGTAGATCTGCGCCGGGCACAAACTCCCCGAACTGACTCGATCCCCTGTAGGAGCTGGCTTGCCAGCGAAGAGGCCCAGCCAGCCAACGACGATGCTGCAGCTACCGGCTCAGGTCAGCCCCAGCTCCTTGGCCCGTGCCACCGCTTGGGTGCGGCGGCTGACCCCGAGCTTGGCATTGACCCGCTGGGCGTGGGTTTTCACGGTGTGCAGCGAAATGAACAACTGCTCGGCGATCTGCTGGTTGGAGTGACCGCGGGCGATCAGCTTGAGCACGTCGCGCTCGCGGCGGCTGAGCAGTTCGGTGGGTAGGCTGTCGGCCAGGGTTTCTTCGCGCCAGCGGATCAGCGCCGGATTGCGCTGGGCGAAGGCGCGCTCGACGCTCACCAGGCCGATCTGCCGCGCCATGGCAATGGCGTCCAGCAGCATCTGCTTGGCCTGGGCCGGCTTGTTGCTGGCATACAGGCCTTCGGCGAGGGTGAAACTGATTTCGCAGGCCAGGGTGCGCCGACCTTCGTCGACGGCGCGCTTGTACAACGCGTTCAGGCTGGCCAGCGCTTCGTCCACCGCGCCGTTGGCCAGGCGCGCCTGGAGTTGCAACAGGTGCAGGCGCAGGTGCAGTTCCGGGCTGCCATAGGGCGAAAAGTTCATCACCGATTTCGGCTGCGCCGCCAGTGTCCGCTCGACATGGGCCGTCCGGCCCTGGGCCAGCCAGATTCTGGCCTTGGCGCGCACTAGCAGGCCTTGGTATATCGACTCGTTGACGTGGTTGTACTGCATCTGCCGCTCGGCGTCGGAAAGGCGCAGGAAAGCCCCGTTGAAATCCCCGCGCAGGGCGTCCAGTTCGGCCAGCCCCAGGTAACCCCAGATCGCCGCCGGGTCATCGCATTGCCGGCATTCGTGCTGGCCGGCGACGAAGGCCGCTTCGGCTTCGTCATAGCGCCCCTGCTGCAGCAACAGCCCGGCTCGACGCAGTTGCACACGTCCGCGCATGGGGCTCGGTTCGTTGCCCCAGGCTTCGGTCAGCTCGCTGAACAGCCGATTGAGCAATGTCTCGGCGCGCAGCAGTTCGCCGCGAATCTCCAAGAGCTTCACGTGCCCGAGGGCCATGACGCTTTCCATCGACAGGCTGCCGTATTGGCGTGCCTGCTTGATGGCGATACGGTTGAGTTCCTGGGCATCGTCCAGGCGGCCTTCGATCAGCGCCTGTTCCAGGCGCAGGGCGCAGCTGAACAGACGCTGGCTCCAGGCTTTCTCGGGCAACTCATCGATGGCTTCATCGAGCCATTCGCGGGCCTGATCGGCGGTGCCCAGATGGAAGGCCAGGTTGGCTTTCAGCGCCTTCCACTGGGCGATCAGTTCGTATTGGCTGCGGGCGTTCGGCTGCGGCGTAAAGCGTGCCAGTTGCTCGGTGTATTCAGCGGCGGCATCGAGGCGGCCGCTGAGCATCAAGGCCCAGGCATTGAGCAACAGCAGGCGCGGGGTGCTGGTCAGCAGGTCTTCGGGCAAGTCCTGGCGCCAGCTGATCACTTGGGCCAGGCTGCGGCCCTGCAGCACGGCGTCGCCGGTGAAGCGCTGCAGCAAGTTGGCGGCCATGTCCGGCTGGTCCGCGCGCAAGGCGTATTCCAGGGCCATGCGCACATTGTCCTGGCTGACATACCATTGGCAGGCTTTGCGAAACACCGACTTGACCTGCACTCCGGGCAACTGCGCGGCCAGCACCGCCGCCAGGCCCGGTTGCACCCTGAGCATGGCCTCCCGTTGCGGCGCCGCTTCGATGAACAGCCCGCACACCTCCAGTTGCGCCAGCAGCTGCACGCCATCGCCCACACCCAGCACCTGCTCGCACAGCCCCCGGTCGAACCAGGGAAACTGCGCCAGGGTGAATAGCGCTTCCTGCCATTGCGCGTCGAGCTCATCGAGCACCTCGTACTTGAGGTACTCCATCAGGGCCGGGTGGGCAGGGTCGTAGGGCAGGGGCGCTTGCTGGGCCTTGAACTTCAACAGGTGCAGACGCACGCCGCTGCACCAGCCCTGGGAGAGGGCCAGTAGCGCATTGACCTCGGCGTCGGGCCAATGCAAGTGATGCTGCCGGAGCAGTTCACTGAGTTCCTGTGCGTTGAAATTCAGTTCGCTGTTGCCCAGTTCAAACAGCTCGCCGCCCAGCAGCAGGCGGGTCAATTGCAGCTGCGGACGGCGCCGGCTGGTGATCCACCAGGCAACATTCGAAGGACTGCACTGGACCAGCTCACTGATCAGTTCGTCGAGGGCATTGTCGGGAAAGTGCGGGAGGTCATCGATCATCACCCACAGTGGGCCGATGTGCCGCTCCAGGGCCTGGCGCACCCCCGCCAGATCGGTCGAGGGTGCCGTGAGCGCACTGCCCAGGCGCTGCAAAAAGACATCGACCGTCAGCGTCTTGCCACGCAGGTTCAGGTTCACCCAGCGGGTATCGGCGGGGCACAGATGCAGGCACTCGTTGAGCAGCGCGCTTTTGCCGCTGCCGGCCGGTGCGCACAGCAGCCGCAGTCGACAGTCGGCCTCAAGCAAAGCCTTGCTCAGGCGTGGACGCAACAGGTGACCGGGGTTGAGGCGGGGCAGGGGATTGGCCCATTGGGCGCTGAGTGCAGAGTGAACCATGAACGCGATCGATTTGTTGTTTTAGTGGCGCGTATCCTTACAGGGCCCGGGCGAATCACGCAAATAAACCTGGCCGAACGGACAAAAAAGCGGCCCGAAGGCCGCCCGAAGGGGTGTTGCAGGAGGCTGATTTACTGCTGAATCAGCGCACACCTTCCTGACGCAGAGCGGCCGGGGTGTAGTTGGAGGCCATGGTCTTGTAGCCGAATTCGACGCTGCGTTTTTCTTCGTTTTTCAAGCCCACCACCGAGTAGCGGCCGGCCACCAGGTCGTACAGGGTTTCGGCGGTGTAGGCCGGCACCTGCTTGTTGTAGTACTGCTGGATATGACCTTCACCGACACGCCACAGCTGGCCGCGGCCGTCGTAGTGGTCGGCTTCCGCCAGTTCCCAGCTGTCTTCGTCGAAGTACATGTGGCGGGTGGCGTAGATATGCCGTTGCCCCGGCTTGAGGGTGGCGACCACTTCCCAGACCCGGTGCAGCTCGTAGCGGGTCAGGTCCTGGTTGATATGGCCGGCCTTGAGGATGTCCTCGTACTTGAGGTTGGGCGAATCGAGCTTGTAGCTGTTGTACGGAATGTACATCTCCTTCTTGCCCACCAGTTTCCAGTCGTAACGATCCGGGGCGCCGTTGAACATATCGTAGTTGTCCGAGGTGGCCAGACCGTCGGCGGCAGTGGCCGGCCCGTCGTAGGACACTTGCGGTGCGCGGCGTACCCGGCGTTGACCGGCGTTGTACAGCCAGGCCGAGCGCGGTTCCTTGACCTGGTCGATGGTCTCGTGGACCAGCAGTACGTTGCCCGCCAGGCGCGCCGGGGCGGTCACGCGCTGGATGAAATAGAACAGGATGTTCTGTGCCGAGCTTTTGTTTTCGTCCGGCAGGTCGCTGGGGTAGGCCACTTCATCTTCGAAGTGAACCATGCTGAAGCCGCCGTCGGTTTGTGGCTGCACCCGGGTGATCAGGCGCTTGGCATTGCCGCCGCGGTAGCGCGTGCTGTGGTTCCACACCACTTCGATGCCGCTTTTCGGCATCGGGAAGGCGTAATAGTGACTGTCGTTGAAGCCGGTCAGGCCGTTGCCGCCGTCGACGCCCTGGGTGTTGAGGGCGCTGAGTTTGGCCGCGGCATAGATCGAGTCCGGCACGGCGACGCTGCGATGGGTCGGGTAGACCGGGATCTTGTAGGTCTGCGGGTAGCGCTCGAACATCGCCAGCTGCCCGGCGGAGAGCTTGTCTTTGTACTGCTTGGCGTTCTGCGCGGTGATGGTGAACAGCGGTTTTTCATTGGCGAAAGGGTCGGCCAGGAAGCCTCGGCTGTCCACGGCACCGGCGTTCACCGGCAGGCCGCCGGTCCAGGCGGGAATGCTGCCATCGGCGTTGCCGTTTTTCTCGGCGCCCAACGGCGTCAGGTTGCTGCCCAGGGCGGCGGCTTCCTGTGGGGTGACCTGGGCCATGACGCTACTGGCCAACAGGCTCAAAAGCAGGGCGCCCGTGTGCATGACGTGCTTGCGGTTGCTCATCGTTTTTTATCCTTGTAGGTACGGGTACGAGGCGGCCTGGCAGCCGAGTGCAACCCTACGCAATCGCCGCGCGCGAGGTAACGGGACAAAAGAGTGATTTTTAAAGTCATCCTTTGGTGGGGTTTTTTGCGTTAAAGGGCCTTTATTGATCGAGATGGCCGGGAGCGGCCCCAAGGAGCGGGAACGAATGTAACAGCGTGTTACCGTGGTGCGCGCAATCCTGTCAAAAGTCATCCTTTTTCAGTATTGGTCAGCGTTGCGCTGGCGCCTAAGGTAGCCGCCAGCCGTCAGCCTCGATCCGTTTTCAGAGGGGGGATGCGCACTTTTCCGGATTCAGGAAGCAACGATGAACAGCACCTTGGTAACGTCCTATCGAATGACCACGCTTGCACTGGCCATGGCATTTGCCATACCGCTGGTGCATGCACAAGACGCATTGATCCCGCCCAAACCGGCGACGCCGGCGACCCAGGCGGCGAACGCCAAAGTACTCGCCGAACTGCCCTTCAACGACACCTCCGACTTTGATGATGCCCAGCGCGGGCTCATCGCCAAGCCCGATACCCTGACCATCAGGAACGCCAGGGGTGACGTGGTCTGGGACCTGGAAAGCTACAAGAAGTACATCGGCCTCAACCAGGCTGCGCCGGCGGAAATCAACCCGAGCCTGTACCGCAACGCGCAATTGAACCTGCAATACGGCCTGTTCAAGGTCACCGACCGCATCTACCAGGTGCGCGGCTATGACCTGTCGAACATCACCTTTATCCAGGGCGACACCGGCTGGATCGTCTTCGACCCGCTGATCTCCACGGAAACCGCCAAGGCCGCCCTGGAACTGGCGAACAAGGCCCTGGGCGCCCGTCCGGTGGTGGCCGTGGTGTACAGCCATTCGCACATCGATCACTACGGCGGCGCGCGCGGCCTGGCCAGCGATGCGGACTTCGCCTCGGGCAGGATCCAGGTCATTGCGCCGGAAGGTTTCAGCGAGCACGCGGTCAGCGAAAACATCATCGCCGGCAACGCCATGAGCCGCCGCGCCATCTACATGTTCGGCGCGCTGCTGCCGCGCAACGAGCGCGGTGGCGTGACCGGTGGCCTGGGCCAGACCACGTCGACAGGCACTACGTCGCTGGTGCTGCCGACGCAGTTCATCAGCAAGACCGGCACGCTGCTGGACATCGATGGCGTGAAAATGGAATTCCAGATGACCCCGGGCACCGAAGCCCCGGCGGAAATGAACACCTGGTTCCCGCAGTTCAAGGCCATGTGGATGGCCGAGAATACCACCAACACCATGCACAACATCCTGACCCTGCGCGGTGCACAGGTGCGCGATGCGCTGATGTGGTCGCACTACATCGACGAAACCATCAAGCACTACGGGGCGAAAACCGAGGTCAAGTTCCAGAGCCACCACTGGCCGCAGTGGGGTAACGCGAAGATTGTCGACTACTGGAAAAAGCAGCGCGACCTGTACAAGTACACCCACGACCAGTCGGTCAACCTGATGAACAAGGGTTACACCGGCGAAGAAATTTCCGAGATGATCAAGTTGCCGCCGGAGCTGGACAAGTTCTGGCCCAACCGCGGCTATTACGGCACCCTCAAGCACAACTCCCGCGCCGTGTACCAACGCTATATGGGCTGGTATGACGGCAACCCGTCGGACCTCGACAACCTGCCACCGGAAGACGCCGCGAAAAAGTACATCGATTACATGGGCGGCGAAGCGGCGGTGATGGCCAAAGCCAGGGCCGATTTCGACAAGGGTGAGTACCGCTGGGTGGCTGAAGTGCTCAAGCACGTGGTGTTTGCCGACCCGCAGAGCAAGGCGGCCAAGGATCTGCTGGCCGACACCTACGAGCAGTTGGGTTATCAGGCTGAAAGCGGTTCGTGGCGCGGCGTGTACCTGCAGGGCGCCTACGAGTTGCGCAATGGCGTGCCGAAAGCCGGGGGCATCAGCGCCGCCTCGCCGGACGCAATGAAGGTGATGTCGCCGCAAATGCTCTTCGACTACCTGGCGGTGCGCCTGAACGGCCCGAAAGCCGCGGGCAAGCACATCGGCCTGAACCTCGACCTGACCGACCTGCACCAGCAGTACGGCCTGGTGGTGGAAAACGCCGTGCTCAATTACGGCGAACCCCTGGCCAGCGCCGATGTGTCGCTGAGCCTGAGCAAGGCCACACTGGCGGCGATCCAGATGAAGAAAGTGAGTATTGACGAGGCGATTGCCAGCGGCGACCTGAAGCTTGAGGGCCAGCGCGAGAAGCTGGATGAGTTCCTCGGCCTGCTCGACACCTTCCCGTTCTGGTTCAACATCGTCACACCGTAAGAACGGCCAGCAGGTTGACGTGAGTTCAACCTGCCTTGCCTGATCTCTACCCGTAGTCATGGCCGTAGACAGGGGTTACACGACGTGAAAAGGTGTGGGATCAAAAGATCGCAGCCTTCGGCAGCTCCTACAGGGGAAATCCGTTCGCAGGAGCTGCCGATGGCTGCGATCTTTTCATTCGCGTTCGCCTGATGCTGGAGCGGCTTTTCGCCGTTGGGCGGGAAATACGGCCTGTTTACCCTGAATACGCCTGCGGCCTGAACTTTCGTTCCAGAAGTCAGGTCGACCCAATTCCAGCCCATCCCGCGCAATCGAGGATTCCAGCCCATGAAGCCTTCTGCTGCCAAAGCGTTCGCCGTGGGTGAGGTATCAGCCGGCGGGGTGGTCGTTCTGCCCGCGCCTGCCCGTGCGGAGCCGGTACACGCGGCCAAACGCCGGTTGAAAGAACTGGATTTGCTGCGTTTCCTCGCGGCGCTCGCCGTGGTGTTCTTTCACTATGCGTTTCGCGGTTATGCAAAGGGCGACATGTCGACCATGCCTTACCCGCTGTTGGCTGAACCTGCCAAATACGGTTATCTGGGGGTCGAATTTTTCTTCATGATCAGCGGCTTCGTGATTCTGATGACCGCGTCGAGCAACAACCTCAAAGTGTTTTTCATCTCCCGCGCCGTACGCCTTTACCCGGCGTTCTGGGCCTGTTGCACCATCACCTTCATCACCACGCTGGCCATCGGGCAGCCCAGGTACAGCGCCGATTTCTATCAATACATTGTCAACATGACACTGCTCGGCGACTTCCTCGACGTGCCGCCAATCGATGGCGTTTACTGGTCGCTGTTTGCGGAAATCAAGTTCTACCTGATGATCTCCGTACTCCTGGCGTTCAAGAAGATAGAGAAAATAGAAACCTTCCTGGTGTTCTGGCTGCTGATCTCTGCGGTTTCAGAAGTCCTGGTGCTGGATAAGCTGCGTTCGATACTGGTCACCGATTACGCCGCCTATTTCATCGCCGGCGCGACCTTCTACTGCCTCTGGGCCAAAGGGATCAGCGCAGCGCGCATTCTGCTGTTACTGGGGGCGTTGATACTGGCGTGCTATACCGCCGTTGTCTGGGCCCAGGAGCTGGAAACAAAGTACCTGACCGACTACAACCTGTTGATTGTTTGCGGCGTCATTGTGTTGTTCTTCATCACTTTCTTTTTGATCGCGAGCAATAAAACCGCGGCCTTGGGTGCGATCAACTGGACAACGTTGGGCGCGCTGACCTATCCCCTGTACCTGCTGCACCAAATGGTCGGTTTCATGATCTTCAACCTGGCCTATCCGGCGTTGAACCCGCATCTGCTGCTCTGGGGGACCCTCGCGTTGATGATCGGAGCGTCTTATGTCATCCACAAGAACATCGAAGTGCCTGTTGCCAGGGTCATGAAAAGGACCCTGTCATTGTCCTTCAGTCGTTGATCAGCCCCGTTATTGTTCCGAGTGGGTTGGCGAGTTGAAGGCATCACGCCGACAGCTGTCCACCGTCCTTCAGTGCCGTCGCCCCCGCCACTTTGCACAATTCCACGCCCGCGGCCGCGAAACGGATGGCGCTGCGCATGTACATCACGCCACTGACGGTGCTGCACACCGTGCGGGTCACGGCGCTGATGGGGTCGATGATGTGCAGCACCGGCTCGCCCTCGCCGATCCAGGCCCCGGGCTGGTGCAGGAACACCACCAGACCCGCACAAGGTGCTGTCAGGGTCAGGGAACCATTGAAGGGCGTGGCGGCATGGAGCAGAGCCGGCTGGGGCGGCGGGGTGCCCGCGATCAGGCCGCGGTGCTGCAGAAAGGCGTAGAGGGCGGCGGCATCTTTGACGGCCAGGGCATGATCGACCTGGGCTTCGCCGCGCAATTCCACCGTTGCACTCAGGCAGCTGGCAGGCACCGGGAATCGACCTTCGAAATGCTCGGCCAGGGCTCGCCACGGCTGGCCACAGGCCTCGTCGAACGAACCGCCGCCGATGCCGGTGGATAAAAGGGTGGCCTGGGCGCCGAGGTAGCGGGCCAGAGGGTCGAGTTGCACCTGGTCGCCGGCATCTCCGTACAGGTGGACCACGGCCTGGGCGTCGCAATGCAGATCGAGGACGATATCGGCGTCATGGGCCAGCAACAGCTGGGCGCGGCGCATGGAATCGATCTCGCTGACCGCCTGCATCCGTTGCAAGGCATCGGCCATGGCGCGACGGATGATCTGGCGGTTTTCATCGGCATCGGCGGTCAATTCATCGGCCAGGCGCTCCTTGAGCCATTGCGCCAGATCCGGATAACGACGGTTGAAGTTCTCGCCACTGTTGAAGTCGAAACGGCCCATGGCATCGTGCATCAACGTCTGCTCCAGGCCAATGGGATTGGCGATGGGCACCAGCACGATCTCCCCAAGGATTTCCCCGCGGCTTTCAGCGCCGTCCAGTAGTTGCCGCAAATGATGCAGCGTGAGCATGCCGGGCAATTCATCGGCGTGCAGGCTGGCCTGCAGGTAGGCCTTGCCGGCGCCGCCGGCCTGTCCATAGTGCAGGCTGATCAATTGGCGCTGTGCGCACGGGGTGCGGGTCAACAACGAATGATGATTGACGTGCATGGGGCAATCCTTGGCGGAAGGGAAGGGGCTTGTCCACTGCATTTTTCTGAAGATGAAGGGGACCGACAATCGAATAATTTGCGCTTCATTGGTGAGCAAAATGATCGTTTCAATCCCCCGGTCATCCCCTGGTTTGTTCGATTAAATTGGACAATGACGCAAATTTATTTCGATTGATGTAATCGTTTGATCACCAATACTAGGGCCTCGATTCAGGTCGTTCTGCACCTGGAATAACCATAAGAAAAAATGAAGAGGTGCCGTCATGCTCAGTTGTGCCCAGGCGCTGGTCCGCCTGCTTGAAGGGTATGGTGTGGAAATGGTGTTCGGCATTCCCGGCGTGCACACGGTGGAGCTGTACCGAGGCTTGCACGGCAGTTCGCTGCGCCATATCAGCCCGCGACACGAGCAGGGTGCCGGGTTCATGGCTGACGGTTATGCCCGCGCCAGTGGCAAGCCAGGTGTGTGCTTCATCATCACCGGTCCCGGCATGACCAATATTGTCACCGCCATGGGCCAGGCCTATGCCGATTCGGTGCCGATGCTGGTGATTTCCACCACCAGCCGCCGTGAGCACCAACGACTGGGCCATGGTTATCTGCATGAAATGCCCGACCAGCGCGCCTTGGTGTCGGGTGTCAGCGCCTTCAGCCACACCTTGCAGCGCCCACAGGAATTGCCGGAAGTCCTGGCCCGTGCCTTCGCGCTTTTCAGCTGCGCACGCCCGCGTCCCGTGCACATTGAAATCCCGCTGGATGTGCTGGAAATGTCGGCGGATGGCCTCGATCTGCGTCCTCGTACCTTGCCCCAGGCACCTTCGCCGTCCGCGGAAAACCTGGCGGCCGCCATCACCTTGCTGTCTGGCGCGCGCAAGCCCCTGATCCTCGCCGGTGGCGGCGCTCGCCAGGCCGGTCCCGTGCTGCAGAAACTGGCCGAACACCTGCAGGCCCCGGTGGCCCTGACCACCAATGCCCGCGGCCTGCTGGCGCCGGAACATCCGCTGCTGCTCGATGGCGTTCAGTCCTCGGCCCATGGCCGGGCGCTGTTCAGCGAGGCCGATGTGGTGCTGGCAGTGGGCACCGAGCTGGGCGAAACCGATTACGACTTCTTTGGCCTGGGGCCGCTGCAACTCGATGCCTCGCTGATCCGCCTGGACATCGATCCCCTGCAGATTCTCGGCGCGACCCGGGCGGACGTCGGCTTGCTCGGCGATGCCGGGCAAGGTCTGCAAGCGTTGCTGGCCGGGCTGCCCGCGCGCAGTGATGAGGGCTGGGCGCAGCACAGCGTGGCGCGGGTCAATGCCGCCGAACGCAGCGGCTGGACGCCCAAACAGAACGTCATGCAGCAGATGCTCGACACCCTGCGTGACAGCCTTCCCGCACCGATTGTGGTCGGCGACTCCACCCAGCCGGTGTACCAGGGCGCCTTGGGTTACCGCGCGCCGCAAGCCAACAGCTGGTTCAACGCCGGCACCGGCTTCGGCACCCTCGGTTACGGCTTGCCCGCCGCCATTGGCGCCAAATTGGGCTGCCCCGGGCGCCCGGTGATTGCTGTCGTGGGCGATGGTGGCGTGCAGTTTTCCAGCGCCGAACTGATCGCCGCCCGCGAAGCACAGGTCGGGGTGATCGTGGTGCTGTGGAACAACCACTGCTACGCCGAAATCCGCGACTACATGACGTCCCGGGATATCCCGCCACTGGGGGTCGATATTTTGCCGCCGGACTTCGCCGCCCTGGCCCTGTCGTGCCACGTGGAGCATGTGCCGATCAGCAGCCAGGCGCAGTTGCGACAGACCCTGTCGACCCTGGTTGACCTGCGCCGCCCGGTCCTGCTGGAGCTGGATGCCGCGGCGTTTTTGTCCGCCTGAGTACCTGTAACGACGCTCAATGCTATGGAGTGCGCCTCAATGGAATTGCAAAAAAGATACGCCCTGAATTGGCTCGATCAGCATCGTCAACAACTGTCGGACTGGCACCAGATCATCTGGCACTACGCGGAACCGGCGTTTCGCGAGTACAAATCCTGCGCCTGGTACGTAGACCTGCTGCGCAAGGAAGGCTTCAGCGTGGAAGAGGGCAGCGGCGGCATGCCCACCGCGTTCTGCGCGACCTTCACCAACGGTGAGGGTCCGGTGCTGGCCACCTACGCCGAATACGATGCGGTGCCGGGCAATTGCCAGGCGGCTGCTACGCGCAAGATGCCCCGCGATGGCCTGTCGCGTTTCGCCCCGGGGCACACCGACCCCCATTCGGCGCTGGGCATCAGTGCCCTGGGCGGGGTGCTGGCGGCCAAGGCAACAATGCTCGAGTTTGGCATCCAGGGCACCCTCCGCTTTTTCGGCGAGCCGGCGGAAAAGCTCCGCGCGTCCAAGCCGGTGCACGCCGCCAAGGGCTATTACGATGGCCTCGACGCAGCGATCAGCTTTCACCCCACCTACATGCTGCCGCTGAACAACACCACCACCTGGGATACCCATTGCGGTATCGCTTACGCCTACATTTACACCTTCACCTGCGAAGACCCGGAAAACTGGATCGCGGCTGATCGCTACAGCCCGATTCCGCAGAACCACCTGGCGGCGCGTGCCCCCGGCGCCAACGATGCGTTGATGCACTTCTACAACCTCAACGAAAGCCTGCGTCGATCCACGCTGCCGTTCACCGGGCTGTGGAGTTACAACGAAGCGATCCTCACCGCCGGCCAGGCCACGGCGGACAATCTGCCGCCGCACATTTCGCAGATCCAGTACCTGCTGCGGTGCGACTCGATCGAGCAGGCTGAAACCATTTCGTCGGTCATGGACAACAACGCTGCCGCCGCCGCGATGGCCACCGGTTGCCAATGGAAAAAGACCTGGGTCTGCAAATCCCGCGGCGGCCTGGCCAATCACGTGCTGGCGCAGGCCACCTACAACAACCTCGCGGCGGTCGGCGCTCCGCAGTGGGGCGCTGAGGCCTGCGAGATCGCCCGGGAAATCCAGGTCAATCTGGGCCTTGAGCCGATGCCGGAGCCGTTCCTGCCAGCCACCGAGCAGTTGATCGATCCGCAGGAATGCGAACGCCAGATGCGCCTGCAAATGCCGGCGTGGCAGAAGTACCTGACGTCGGACGACTATCCCGAATACACCTGGCATTGCCCGACGGTGCGCCTCTTGGTGGCGCGCCCGATGCTCGCTGCTCCCGCCGGCCATGTGTACCCGGACTGGGTCTCCAATGCCCTGGGCGGCATTCGCCAGACCATCGATCCGATGATCCAGGTCGCCTCGAAAACCATCGCCACCACCTTGCTCGATCTGTTTTGCCGCGACGAGCTGCTGACGGCCGCCAAGGCCGAGTTCAACCAGCGCACCGGTGGCGGCATAGGCGGCGAGCATTGGCAGGCGCCGCTGTTGCCCGCTGATTTCAAGGCACCGCACAACTTCCGCTGGCCGGAGTACATCCGCACCGTGCGGGGTGAAGAGTGGTGGATTCCCGCCCGGGAAGACGAATAGTCGCGCAAGACCACAAGAACAAGAGGAGTCAGACGTGCAAGCACTCAGCAACGTGAACATCCCGCAGACGCAAACGGATAACGCGGTCGTGGCCATCGACGACCTGCACAAAAGTTACGCCGATCACCACGTCCTCAAGGGCATTTCGATGCGGGCCAAAGAGGGGGAAGTGGTTTCGCTGATCGGCTCCAGCGGCTCGGGCAAGAGTACCTTGCTGCGCTGCATCAATTTGCTGGAGATCCCCTGCAGCGGCAGCCTGCGCATCAACGGTGAATCGGTGGGCCTCAAGACCGGTCGCAACGGCGTCGTGCAAGTCGCTGATCCGCGCCAGGTCGAGCGCCTGCGCACGCGCCTGAGCATGGTCTTCCAGAGCTTCAACCTGTGGCCGCACCGCACGGTGCTGGAAAACGTCATCGAAGCACCGGTCTATGTGCTCGGTGAGGACCGCAAGGAAGCCACCGCCCACGCCGAACATTTGCTGGAAAAGGTCGGCTTGATTGACAAGCGCAACGTCTACCCGTCGTTCCTCTCCGGCGGCCAGCAGCAGCGCGTGGCCATCGCCCGGGCATTGGCCATGCGCCCGCAAGTAATGTTGTTCGATGAACCGACCTCGGCCCTCGACCCGGAACTGGTCGGCGAAGTGTTGCGGGTGATCCAGGGCATCGCCGAAGAAGGCCGCACGATGATTCTGGTGACCCACGAGATGGCCTTTGCCCGCGATGTGTCGAGCAAGGTGATTTACCTGCATCAGGGGCGGGTGGAGGAGGAGGGGCCGCCCTCGCAAGTGTTGCTGGATCCGCGCAGCGAACGCTGCCGGCAGTTTGTGATGGCGCAGGACAACCGCGGATAACCCGCACCGATTTTTTCAACCTCGATAACAACTATCTGAATGAGGCACATGGACATGAAAAAAACCCTGTTGGTCACCCTGCAAGCGCTGCTCTTGGCCGGTATTGCAAACACCACGTTTGCCGCAGATAAACTGGTCTTCGGCATCGCCCTGGAACCCTATCCGCCGTTCTCGTTCAAGAGTGGCAAGGGTGAATGGAGCGGCTTTGAACCCGAAATGATCACCGCCGTGTGCGCACGCATGCAGGCCGATTGCACCCTCAATGAAATGTCCTGGGACGGCTTGATCCCGGCGCTGAAATCGCAGCAGGTCGACGTGGTGCTCAACTCGCTGTCGATCACTCCGGAACGCCAGCAGGTGATCGATTTCACCCAGCCGTATTTCTTCACCCGCGCCCTGTGGATCGGTGATCGCGGCCTGGAACTCGATCCGACGCCGGACGGCCTCAAGGGCAAGATCATCGGCGTCCAGGGCTCGACTACCCACGCCGCGTTCGTCAAGAAATACTACGGCGCCTCGTCGGTACGCTACTACAACGACCAGGACGATATCCTCGCCGACCTGCGCAGCGGCCGGATCGACATCATGCTGGCGGACCAGTTGGTGGTCGAACCGCTGCTGGACAATCCCGACAACTCGATGCTCGCCAGCAAGGGCGTGGCACCCATGGATCCCTTGTTCGGCGACGGCGTAGGCGCCGGCGTGCGCAAGGGCAACGACGCTTTGCGCGAACGCTTGAACGTGGCCCTCAAATCCCTGCGTGACGATGGCAGCTACGAAAAAATTCGTCAGCGCTACTTCAAGACCGACATCTCGGCGCTCTAGTGATCGGGCTGTCCCTGCTAGTCCTGCAAAGGTGTGCTCATGACTCTTTCTGACATTTCCCGGCTGTTTCTGGCCGATGGCTGGCTCCAGGCCCTGGCCCAGGGCATGGTGCGAACCCTGGGCATTTCCCTGGGGGCTTTCGTCCTGGGCCTGGCGCTCGGCTTGATCGTGGCCATGGTCAAGCTCAAGGGACCGCGCTGGATGGTGGTCTGCGCCAATTGCTACACCACCCTGTACCGGGCGGTACCGGAGCTGCTGCTGATTTTGCTGCTGTATTACGCCGGTGCCGACCTGATCAACCTGACGTTGGCGGCGTTCGGTCAACCGAGCGTCGAAATCAACGGGTTCATCGCCGCCATCGTGGTGCTGGGGATCGTGCAGGGGGCTTACTCGGGTGAAATCATCCGCGGCGCCATCGAGTCGATTCCCCATGGCCAGATCGAAGCGGCCAAGGCCTACGGCATCAACCGCGGCCTGCTGGTGCGGCGGGTGATTTTGCCGAGCATGTTGCCGTTCGCCATCGCCGGCCTGTCCAACCTGTGGCTGGTGCTGGTCAAGGAAAGTGCGCTGATCAGCGTAGTGGGCTACAGCGAGTTGCTGACGGCGGGTCGCCAGGCGGCGGCTTCGACCAAGCACTACCTGCTGTTTTATCTCGCGGTGGGGGCGTTCTATTACCTGATCACACTGGTTTCCAGTTCGGTGTTCCGCCAGGTCGAAGTGCGCTTCGAGCGCTGGATGCCACGGCACGCATAAGGGAGCAGGTCATGGATTTTCACTGGTTGAGCAATTTTTACAGCGAGTTGGTCAAGGGCGCCGGGTTGACCCTTCAGTTGCTGCTGATCTCCGGTTTTTTCGGCTTTGTGATGGCGGTGGGCGTGGCGCTGGGGCGGTTGTCGAAAAACCGCTTTCTGGCTGAAGGGCTGCGTTTTTACACCAGCGTGCTGCGCGGTACACCCTTGCTGGTGCAGATTTACGTGCTGTACTACGGCGTCGGCAGCGTGTTTGCGACCTTTCCGTTGATTCGCGGCAGCCTGTTCTGGCCGTACTTGCGCGAAGGTTTCTGGTACGTTGCGTTCGCCCTGACCTTGAGCGTGTCGGCGTACGTCGGCGAAGTGCTGCGTGGTGGTTTGCGCGCGGTTCCGCGCGGTGAGCTGGAAGCGGCGCGGGCCTATGGCATGCGGCCGTGGCTGGTGCTGCGGCGGGTGTGGATGCCGCGAGCGCTGCAGATGCTGCGACCGACGCTGGCGGGCGAAAGTGTGATGTTGCTCAAAGCCACGGCACTGGCTTCGACCGTGGCGGTGACCGATCTGCTCGGGGCAGCTAATCTCGTCCGTGCGCAGACCTTGCGTGTTTACGAGCCGCTGCTGGTGGTGGCGGTGATCTACATCATTCTGGCGATTGTCATCGAACAAGGTTTCGCCCGTATTGGCAAAACCCCACAAAGGCAGGCCTGATTCCCGGCTGATAAAGATGTCGGCCCAAGGGTTGATAAGGAGTTTCACATGAAATATTCGTCTATGGTCGAGCGCATTTGTGGCGAAACCGTCACTGCCTGGGACATCCATTACGCCGCCTGTGACGCTCAGGCCCGAGGGGAAGACGCCATCGTCCTGAGCATCGGCGATCCGGACTTCGCCACCGCCCCTGAAATCTGCGCGGCGGCGACCCAGGCGCTGAACGAAGGCGACACCCATTACACCCATGTGGTCGGGCGGCCGGCATTGCGTGAAGCCATTGCCGCCAAACAGACGGCCCTGCTTGGCCAGCCTGTGTCAGCCGACAACGTGGCGCTGGTGGCCGGTGCGCAAAATGGTCTGTACGCCACCGCTATGTGCCTGTTCGAACACGGCGACGAAGTGCTGGTGCCGGCACCGATGTACCTGACCTACGAAGCGAGCATTCAGGCCTCGGGCGCACGCCTGGTACCGATTGCGCAGCCGGCGGAAAATGATTTTCGCCTGACCCTGGCGGCCATCGAGGCGGTGATCACCGACAAGACCCGCGGCATCGCCCTGGCCACGCCGAACAACCCGACCGGCAACGTCTACACCCGCGAGGAGCTGGAGGCAGTGGCCCTGGTCGCCCAGCGCCATAACCTGTGGGTGATCAGCGATGAAGTCTATGGTGAGCTCACCTATGACTGTCCGCACCAGAGCGTGGCGACCTTCGAAGGCATGGCTGAACGCACCGTGGTGCTCAACAGCCTGTCCAAGTCCCACGCCATGACCGGCTGGCGGGTGGGTTGGGTGGTGGGACCGAAGGAGCTGATCGGCCATCTGGATAACCTGCTGCTGTGCATGCTCTACGGCTTGCCGGGCTTTATCCAGGCGGCAGCGCTCAAGGCACTGGAGCTGGATGAACAGGTGGTCGGCCAGGCCCGGGCACTCTATCGCCGTCGCCGCGACCTGGTGGTCGAGGGTCTGCGCAATGTGCCACTGCTCAAATGCAAGGTGCCGCAAGCCGGCATGTTCATGCTCGTGGACACCCGCGCCACAGGGCTGTCGAGTACCGACTTTGCCTGGAAGCTGTTTCGCGAAACCGGGGTGGCCGTACTCGATGCCAGTGCCTTCGGCGCCAGCACCGAAGGTTTCGTGCGCATCTCGTTCACGGTGTCCGACAGCGCCCTGAGCGACGCCTGCAAGCGTATCGCAGGCTTTGTCGAGCGCCTGCAAGCGAACCTTTGACGGGCAGTCCGTTGCAACAGGGGGGCGCGTGTCCCCTGTTGGCGGACTGACGGGGCTTTTGTCCATCCCCCTCGGTGTATCCTCTGCTGATTCCTCGAGTCTGGACAGGGCCCTTGCATGAAAGTTGGCGTGATTTCCGATACCCATGGCTTGCTCCGCGGCGAAGCCGTCGCGGCCCTGCAGGGGTGTGAGCGGATCATTCACGCCGGCGATATCGGCAAACCGGAAATCCTCGAGCAACTGGCCGCCATTGCGCCCCTGCATGTCGTGCGCGGCAACAACGACCAGGCCGCCCCATGGGCAGAACACCTCGCCGACCACCTGACTATCGACCTCAATGGCTGGCAGGCTTTGCTGGTTCACGACATCGCCGACGTACCGGCGCTGGCGGGTGCCGACGTGAGGCTGGTGATCACCGGTCACTCCCACAAACCCTGCATCGAATGGCGCGGCGAACGCTTGTTCGTCAATCCAGGCAGCGCCGGGCCGAGGCGGTTCAAGTTGCCGGTGACTTTGGCGTTGCTTGAGGTGAGTGAGGCGGGGATTGAGGCGCGGTTGGTTGGGTTGTTGGGTTGAGGAGGTTTTGAGTTCGACGATTCATGGCTGAAACCCGCAAACTCACGGCCGAAGAACGCAAGCTCAGGCAACTGATCTAGTCTGCGCGCGCCCGCCTTACTCGACTGTGATTGAAACACCAAACGCCCGGCGACTGCTTCGGGCGTTTGGGTGAACGATGAAACTTCAGACCTTTCACATCGCCGCGCTGGAAATATCCCCACATACCTGAGATGGTCACCGGTCGATGGCTTGCGCCACCGAAGCTATCCTTTATCAGCCCGCCTGCCGTCGAGATGGACCTCCAGCCCATGCAAACCCCCAACCCCCAACGCCCGCTCTGGAAAACCTACCTGTTTTTCCTCGCGCCCATGGTCCTGTCGAATTTCCTGCAGTCGATGTCCGGCACGGTCAACAGCATCTACATCGGGCAGATGCTCGGCACCCAGGCGCTGGCGGCGGTGTCGGGGATGTTTCCCATCGTGTTTTTCTTTATCGCCCTGGTCATTGGCCTGGGCGCCGGGGCCGGGGTGTTGATCGGGCAGGCGTGGGGTGCGCGGGAGACGCATCTGGTGAAGGCGATCGCCGGGGCGACCCTGATGCTGGGGGTGTTGATCGGCCTGGTGGCGGCGGTGCTGGGCAGTGTGTTTGCGCGCTCGGCGCTGGTCGGCCTGGGCACGCCGGCGGATGTGCTGGACGATGCCGTGTCTTACGCCCATGTGATGCTGTGGATCATGCCGTCGCTGTTGGTGTTTGTGCTGTTCACGCAGTTGTTGCGCGGGGTCAGCGATACCCTGTCGCCGTTGCTGGCACTGGTGGTGTCGACCATTGTCGGGCTGGCGCTGACGCCGGCGTTGATTCGCGGTTGGCTGGGATTGCCGCCGATGGGCATCCAGAGTGCGGCCTTCGCCGGGCTCGCGGGTAACCTGGTGGCGATGGCGTTGCTGGCCTGGCGCCTGATCGACAAGGGCCATCCGCTGGCACCGGACCGCGAGTTCTTTGCCGCGATGAAGCTGGACATGGCGATCCTCGGCAAGGTGCTGCGCATCGGTTTGCCCACGGGTCTGCAGATGGTGGTGTTGTCGCTGTCGGAACTGGTGATCCTGGCGCTGGTGAACCAGCACGGTTCCCAGGCGACGGCGGCCTATGGCGCGGTGACGCAGATCGTCAATTACGTGCAGTTCCCGGCGCTGTCGATCGCGATCACCGCGTCGATTCTCGGCGCGCAGGCGATCGGGGCAGGGCGCCTGGAGCGCATGGGGCCGATCCTCAAGACCGGGCTGATGATCAACCTGTGCCTGACCGGTAGCCTGGTGCTGCTCGGTTACCTGCTGTCGCCCTGGCTGCTGGCGTCGTTCCTCACCGAGGAATCGACCCTGAGCCTGGCCGAACACCTGCTGCACATCATGCTCTGGAGCCTGCTGGTGTTCGGCTTCCAGGCCATCATCGGCGGCATCATGCGCGCTAGCGGCACGGTGATGGTGCCGGTGGCGATTTCCATCGTCTGCGTGGTTGGCGTGCAGTTGCCGGCGGCATACCTGCTGGACGCGAAGTTCGGGCTGCCAGGGGTATGGATGGCGTTTCCGGTGGCGTACTTGGGGATGCTGGCGTTACAGACGCTGTATTACAAGCTGGTGTGGCAGCATCAGGAGATTCGGCGGTTGGTGTAAGAAGGCACTTGCTGTCGACCCACCCCAGGTCGACAATTTGAAGGCCGCTAACCAACAGGCGCCAACGCCTGGGGAGGCCTTGTCATGACTTCCATCCTGCAGGACCGCACCGCCGCCGGTCGGCGCCTGGTTGAGCATCTTCTACAGTACGCCCACCGCGCCGATGTCATCGTCCTCGCCTTGCCCCGGGGCGGGGTGCCGGTGGCGTTTGAGGTGGCCACGGCGCTGGAGGTGCGCCTTGACCTGCTGCTGGTGCGCAAGCTCGGCGTGCCGTGGCAGCCGGAGTACGCCATGGGCGCGATTGCCAGTGGTGGCATTCAGATTCGCAATGAGCAGGCGCTGCGGGCGCTTCCGATTGCGCCGGCGCAGTTCGATGCCGTGGTCGAGCGGGAGAACCGCGAGCTGTTGCGGCGTGAGCAGGCTTATCGGGGGACGCGGGCACAAGTGACGCTCAAGGGGCAGGTGGTGATGCTGATCGATGACGGCCTGGCGACGGGCGCGTCAATGCGGGCGGCGATCGAGGCGGTGCGGCGGCAGGCGCCGGCGCGCATCGTGGTTGCCGTGCCCCTTGCGCCGGTGGAAACCGTGGAGGCGTTGCGCCGTGAGGTGGACGAAGTGGTGTGCCTGATCACGCCGCAGTGGTTCACCTCGATCGGGCATTGGTACATGGATTTTTCCCAGACCCCGGATGCGCAGGTGATCGATCTGTTGCAGCGGGCGTGGCGCAGGGAGGACGGGTCGCGGTAAATCATGGCCCGCAGTGGAAGAAACCGCGGTTCTTTGCTTTAGTCCACCTGATGCCGGCCTGCTGCGCCACATCTCCACCCATGACGGAGCCCCGTCCGATGAAACCTCGAGTGTCGTTTGTCGTCGCGTTGGCTGGCGTTTTCGCGCTCGTTGGGATGCGCGCTGCGCAGGCGGTCGAGTACACCCGGGTGAACACCACCGCCAGCACCATCAGCTTTACCTATCAGCAGATGGGGGCGCGCAATTACGGGACCTTCAACAAGTTTGCGGCGACCCTGGATTTCGACACGCAGAACCCCGCGGCCGCCCATGCTGCGCTGACCATCGAATTGAACAGCATCGACGCCGGCAGCAGCGATGCCAATACCGAATTGCAAAAGGCGCCTTGGTTCGATACCCAGGCCTATCCGGTGGCGACGTTTGAATCGACGGCGATCAAGGACCTTGGCGATAACCGCTATCTGTTCACCGGCAATCTGAGCCTGCGGGGGATGACCCGGGAAGTGCAGGTGCCGGTGTTATTGAAGGCGGAGAATGCCGTGGGGATTTTTGATGGCGAGCTGACACTGGACCGGGATGATTTCAAAATGGGCGAGGGGGAGTGGGCGGACAGTGTGGTGTCCAATGAGATCAATATCCGCTTTCGGATGGTGGCGCCCGAGCGTTGAAATGCCGGGGCACGGTTCAGATCTTCTGCAGGTGCGAGCACGCCCCCGGCGGCGTTCCGACGATAGCGGTGAGTCTGCGAGCATCCTTATTGAATGTACCGCCGTCATCGCCAGCAGGCTGGCTCCCACAGTGGATCTTCTGTGTACAAAAAATCTGTGATCAACCTGGATCACCTGTAGGAGTGAGCCTGCTCGCGATGGCGGTCGGTCTGCGAGCATCCATGTTGAATGTACCGCCGTCATCGCCAGCAGGCTGGCTCCCACAGTAGAGCTTCTGTGTACAAAAAATCTGTGATCAACCTGGTCAGGCTTTTTTCGCCCTCGCTCGTGGTGCCTTGGCTGCCACCGCCGTCACCGGCCCGTTGATGTTCCCCTGACTTTTTTTCACCTGGTCGACGATGCGTTGCTGCGTCGGTCCATCGTTGTCAAAACCGCCGTGGGTCGAGTTGATGGAGCTGTTCGAGGGGGTGGTGATGTAGGTGAAGTTGGGCAGGTTGAACACCGGTGACTGGCGTATGTATTTGTCCATGCCCAGGATTGGCGTGCGCACTCCGGCTTCGAAGGATTCGGACACCAGGTACAGCAACGATCGCAGGTATGGGCGGCAGCTTGGGTCCTGGTTTTCCGCCTGATCGGTGAGGGAGAACTGCAGGTAATTGTCCACGGTGCGGTTGCTCAGTTGCGGCAGCACCAGGCGCTCGAAGGTGTCGACGCGCACCGCGGGGGCCATCAGGCTCAGGGAGGCGAAGCGCAATCCGGCGCTGGCGAGCCGGTCGATGATGAAGCTGTGGACGATGGAACCCGCCGAGTGGCCGATCAGGTGCAGGCGGAATTTGCCGATTTTGGCCGACGTCAGGAAGGCCTGGTGGAGGATGCGCAAGCCACTGCGCGGGTTGCCGCTCAAAGCGTCGGCGTTCTGTTTCATCTCGCCCCAGAGCAGCGTGCCCGGTGCGGACAGGGCGCGCTCCAGGCGCTTGTCGTAGAACTGTTTGACCGCATCGCCCAGTTCCGAGAACACCCCGCCGGTGCTGCGGGGCACCTGGCGGTAGGCGTCGACGATCAGGTTGAGGATGGTCTCCATGGCGCCGGTCTCCCACATCAGGAAGATCGGGAAGATTTTCGCGTCGTAAAGCAGCGGCACCCATTCCTTCGCAGCCGCGGCCGCGACTTTTTCCGAGTTGAGGCCGCCGTGGGCGTAGAGGGCGATGTCGATCGCCTGATTGGCTGGCAGGCCCCAGCGCTGGCGGGCCTGGCCGAGGTGGAAGTCGACCAGGTCCTCGACGTCTTCGGGGCGGGTGCGGAAGTCGCCGGTCTGGCTCAGCTCGCCGTTGTTGCCCAGGTCGATGATGAACGGGTTGATCTCCCGATTGGCCAGCACGTCGGAGGTGGCGACGATGACGTTGCCCGCCTGGTTCTCGCGCAGGGTGGTGGCTTCGGAAATCGCCGTGTGCTCGGCGGTGACCACACCCAGTTGCGGCGCCCAGCAGTCCATGGCATTGAGCTGCCAGTCGGAATAGGTGAGCAGGGCGTAGCCGGCGCTGCCCCAGCCGGTGCCCCAGGAGTTCTGGATGAGGAAACCGTCTTCGTTGTAGCCGACAATCACAAAGGCATGTCCGCCGTCGTCGAGCCCGGCTTTTTGGCAGGGGATGCGCCAGTAGTCCTCCCAGTTGGCCGGCGGCTTGGCCAGTTGCGCCGCCTCGCTGGCGGCGACGGTCCAGCCGGCATGGCAGGCGGCGCTGGCGTAGAGCACGCCGAGGTCATTGAGGGCCACGTGCATGTCGCTGATCGACAGCGGGTCGACCCGGTAATAGGCGCCGAGGGGGCGCTGCACCGAGTCGATCCACCAGTCGGTGCCGGGCCGGTTGGTCGCGGCCGGCATGTCCAGCCCCGGCCACAGATCGGCGCTGCACGCGCCTTGCTTGTACCAGCCCTTGAGCGCGCCGCGCAGGGTCGAGCCGCTGTCGGCCAGCTTGGGATCGGGGTTCGGCGCTTCGGGGATTTCATCGTAGCGCCGGGCCATGCTGTAGAGCATGTAGGGCGAGATGCCCGGCTTGTTTTCGCGCTTGCCTTTGCTCAGCAGGTACTCGATCACTGTCGACAGGGCGAAGCCGGTGCAGGCATTGCTTTGCTGCTGATTCTTGATGGCCATCCACAGGGTCGGCATCAGCGCCCGGGCCGGTTGCAAACCGACCGGCGGTTGATAAAGCCGGTCGCGCAGGTCCAGTTGATCGGGGCACACCGGGCGGCGGCGGGTGAGGTTGCTCTCGGTGGATGCCGCGGCGGATTTCTTGCGCGGGGCTGGCTTGGGTTTGGCGGCGGGTTTGGCTTTGCTGGCGGAGGCGGGTGCAGCCTTGCGCGAAGAAGTGGCCATCGTGGCTCCCTGGAACTCGGCAATTGCTGGTGCGTGGCGGCCCTGTCCGGCGCTGGCACCGGCAATGGGCGAGTTCCCACACGGTAGATGATGTGCGCCAGCTTTCAAGCGCCGCCGACCGCTGCCCTGTGCCGGTCCCCCAAACGAACGATGCCCGATCCACCTTGCATGGACCGGGCATCGATCAATTACCCCCCCTCTTAGCGCGACGAGACAGGCGCCGTCACGGTTTTGCCGACGCTGGAGGTCACAGTCACCGTCGGAGTGGCGGTCGGGCCGCTGCCGGTGGTGGTCACCGAGATCTTCCAGCGCGCGCCGGTACCGATCGGGGTCAGGGTCGCCGCACCGAGGTTCAGGGGACCGGTGGTGGTGGTGACCGTCGCCGTGATGCTGTTGCCCGTGCCACGGCTGGTGGTGCCGGACAGGTCCCAGGTGTAGCGGCTGTTGCTGCGGGACGTGACGGCGGCGCTGCTGATCACCAGGTCCTCATTCACAGTCGGAGGCGCGGACACGGCCACGGTTACGTTTGTCGGAGCCGAGACCGCACCCTTGGCGTCCTTGACGCTGTAGGCGAAGGTCGCGGTGAACGCTGCGGCAATGTTGGCCGGTGGCGTGTAGATCACCCGCACGCCATCGGTGCTGACCGTGCCCTGGCCGGAGTCAGGCTGGTTCAGGCCCACCACGCTGAGCGGTACGTTGCCGTCGGGGTCGCTGTCGTTGGCGAGGACGTTGATGGTCACCGGCGTGCCGTTGTTGCTGATGGCGCTGTCCGGGTTGGCGATCGGCTTCTTGTTCTCAGGATCGTTATCGTCGTCGTCATCGTTGTTACCGCCACCGCCTTCACCGCTGCGGAAGGTAGGCAACGCCGCCGTCGCCACGTAGGTGACACCGTCCCAGCCGGGCAGGGGCGTTGGCATCAGCTGGAACTGACCGGGATGCTCGATATCCCAACGCAGCAGCATCGACGTGTCCTCGTGCTGGGTGTTGTGGCAGTGCTCCATGTAGGTCCCGGCGAACTCGCGGAAGTGGATGGCCATTTCCACGTCGACGGAGCTGTCGATGCCTTCACCGATGCGATACACGTCCTTGCGCGCCCATTTTTCCCATTCTGATGGTGGCTTGCCGTCGCGGCTGAGGATGATCCCTTCTTCGAAGTGCACGTGCACCGGATGGTTCCAGCCGTTGCCGCCGTTCTTGATTTTCCACACCTCCAGCGTACCGTCGCCGACATAGCCGCCATCGGTCGGGCCGTTGGCCAGTTGCGGCGCGGCGTCGAGCCGGCGTGGGTCCATGCTGTAGCCGAAGCCGCCGTCGGTCTTGATGGTCCATGGCGCCTCGTCGGTGCCGTCGGAACGACCGAAGATGAACTCACGGTGACGCGCGGCCTTGAGCTTGGTCTGCACCAGCGCATCGTCGCGATTGAGGGTCAGCGGGATCATCACCTTGCCAGCCGGTTTGCCCGGTTTCGCTGGTTCGTAATCCGCCGGGTTCATGCTCACGTCGGTACCGGAATAAGGCTGCACCACCATCTGCATGAACTTGCCCACCACCGGGTCGCCCTGGTCCCATTCCGGGCCTTTGCTGCCCTGCTTGATCACCGCCTTGTATTTTTCCGACAGCACATCGGCCAGGCTCAGTGGGTCTTTCTCCGGTCCCTTGCCGGTTTTGTGTTCCATCAGGTTGACGAAGTAGATCTTGTCGCCCGTCTTGATGCCGTTTTTCGCGAAGTTGATGATGATGTCAAAGCGTTCGGCGATGCCCTGGACGGGCAGAATTGCATTATGGTTCTGCGGGTTGCCGTCACCATCCATGTCCATGCTGCCGTCGAACGGCACAGCGTGTTCCATGAGGTTGCCGTCGTTGCCGACCAGGTGGAACGGCACGCGGGCATAAGAAATCCCGGAGCCTGCCGGACCGGGGAATTCGCCGCCAGTGCCGGCGACTTCACGCACCACGGCGAGCCTCAAGTAGCGCGATACCGAGCCATTGAGGATGCGGAAGCGATAGCTGCGTGCGCGCACTTTCAGGCGCGGCTGGTACTGCCAGTTGACCAGGATCTGGTCGCCGAGGAAGCCGTCGGTGTTGAACGGGTTGAACCACAGCTGGCCGTTGGCATCCCAGGCCTTGTCGGCCACCACCAGGTTGACGTCGTAGTCACGGTTACCCCAGGGCAGTGCCGAGCCGCTGGGCAGGCGCAGGTTGACGCCGTCCTCGATGGCTTCGTTGCCGCGATCCAGGGCGCTGTAGTAGTTCATCATCACCGCGTTGCCCTTGTAGACGTTCTGCGCGGTGAAATCGAGCATGTGGTCGTGGAACCAGTGGGTGCTCATGGTTTCGCGCCAGTCACCGCGAATCTTGATGGTGCCGTTGTTGCAGGTCTTCAGGCCCGGGTTGGCGTCATTGACGAACAGGGTTTCACCCGGTGCACAAGGGAAGGCCGCGCGCGGATCGTGAGCGTCGGTGTTGATGGTGTCGTAGCCGGCCAATTGCATCGGCCAGCGATAGTCATAGTACTGACCCGGGAAGAAGAACGCGTTGGTGTAGCCGTCGCTCTCGGCCGGGTTGTGGCCGTTGTGTTCGTGGGTACTGATGGTGTGCAGGCCGAAGCCCATGTTGGCCGCCGGATCGATCGGCAAGCCGTTGTAGTGACGCATCAGCACCGGCTGGCCGTAACGCACCATCAAAAGCTTGGGCGGGAAGGTGCCGTCGAAGGTCCACAGCGCGTTGTGGTTCTGTATCGGAAAGTTGGGGTGGAAACGCGGGTCGATGCCTTTGGTGGTGCCTATGGTGGTCGGGATGTCCGAGGTCTGGTAATACAGCCCGCCCGGGCCGAATTCACCGACCGCATAGTTGTGCAGTTGCCGGCGGTCGCGCATGCCGCCATTGAGCCGCGCACCGGCCTGCACGGTTTTATACGCCACCTGCGGGTAAAACTCGTTCCAGCGCTGATGGGACCAACCCTTTCCTGGTGGACGACCCTCGGCCGGCGAGCCGACCGGTTGGCGATTGAGGAAAGCTTCGATCTGAGCCTTCCACGGGTTGCGGTCCAGCACATTGGAAAATTGCGTCGGAAACGGATAGATCCCCGGTTGGCGCATGAAGGCTTCCAGCGCCGTGCTCGACGGGCCGCTGCGCGCAATGCTATCCGGATCCTGCTGGGGCGCCGGGCCAACAGTCGGCACCGGGAACGTCAGCGGTGGTGCCGGCAGGGTCGGGTCGAGTTTTTCCGTGCCGAATTCTTCGAACAGCAACAACTGCTGGGTGTACGGCTGGGCCCCGAACAACGGGCTGGGTTTGCCGTTGGTGGGGATCTTGAACGACGTTTGCAAACTCGGTGGCAGTACGTTCTCGGCCCGCGGTGAGTTTCGATCACCAAACACGCCATTGGGGTAAGCAATGGAGCCCTGGTTGGCTTCCGGCAACCCCTTCAGCGCTTCCAGTGCGGCTGCGGCGGCCACCGGGTCGGCGGGCAAGGGGTAAAAGGCGGAAGGGTCTGTCGGAGGCGGCTCGCTGACATCGTCAAGCGGTGAAGCGCTGGCGGTGCTCAAGCTGATGTTGATCAGCATCAGGGTGGTGATGCCCGATCTCCTGAAAAAGCCGGGCGACTTGAAGTCAGGTGTGGTTTTCATCTTGATTCTCTCGGGGGGCGCGCCGGTGTGATGGACGCTAGCAATTGGCTATCTGCAAGAGGTGAGCCAATCGCTGATCAGGATGAAAAGGTCTTCTGTGTCAAATTGTTAGATGTATCAAGGAGTTTCAATGGTGGGGCAATATCCTCAGGGTCGGGGAAAACCGGGGCGCGCACCACCCAATTCACCACCGGTTTTCCCCAGCTTGCCAAACGACGCCAACATCAATCAAAATGAGAGTCATTATCAAATAACTCGGGTGTCGGGCTTTCCCATGTCGTCTGCTGATCTTTCGCTGCAACAGGCCGTGCATACGCTTTATGAAGATCATCACAGCTGGCTGTGCGGCTGGCTGCGCAAACGGCTTGGCTGCGTCGACCATGCGGCGGACCTGGCCCAGGACACCTTCATTCGCGTGCTGAGCCAGCGCAAGGCCCATGAGGTGCGCGAACCGCGCGCCTACCTGAGCACCATCGCCCGCAGCCTGATGATCGACACGTTCCGCCGGCGCGCGCTGGAGCAGGCCTACCTGCAAACCCTGGCGGCCATCCCCGAATCCGTGGACGTTTCGCCGGAAACCCGCGAACTGATCATTGAAACCCTGATGGCCATCGACCGCCTGCTCGACGGCCTGGGCGAACGCACCCGCGAGATTTTCCTGTTGGCGCAGCTCGATGGCCTGAGCTACGTCGAGATTGGCCGGCGCTTGCAGGTCTCGGTCAATACCGTGAAGAAGCATGCGGTGCGCGCGCTGACCCACTGCCTGCTGTTGATCGAGGACTGAGCCGTGGCGCGTTCGCAAACCCTTGACCACGCCACCCTCGAAGCCGCCGCGCGCTGGTATGTCGACCTGCGCGGCGAGGGGCCGGATGCGGCGGTCCATGAGGCGCATCGGCGCTGGCTGGAACGCGACCCCTGTCATGCCCAGGCTTGGGAACGGCTGGCGCGCCTGCAGGACAAACTTGGCCAGATCAATCCGGCCATCGCCCGCCCGACCCTGGCCAGCGCCCGGGCCAAACGCCGGGACGTGCTCAAGGTGTTGTCGGTTCTGATGCTGGCGAGCGGGGCGGGGACGCTGGCCTGGAACTCCACGGCGCTGCCGACCCTGATGGCCGACCAGCGCACCGGCACCGGCGAACGCCGCCGCGTGCGTCTGGACGATGGCAGCCAATTGCAACTCAATACCGAAACAGCGGTGGACGTGCGCTACAGCGCGACCCTGCGCGAAGTGCGTTTGCTCAGGGGCGAGATCCAGATCGAGACCGCCCGCGATGCCCTGGCCAGGCCATTCATCGTCCACACCGCCGAGGGCAGCATTCGCGCCCTCGGCACGCGGTTTGTCGTGCGCAGTGAAGCGGGGCAGGCGCAGGTCTGCGTGCAGGAGCATGCGGTCGAAGTGCGTACGGCCAGTCTGTCGTTGCCGGCGGTGCGGGTCGAAGCCGGTCAACAGTTGAAATTCCGTGAAGACAGTGTCGAACCCTTGCGGCAGGCCAACCCCTTGGCGGACGCCTGGACCCGCGACATGCTGGTCGCCAATGACTGGCGCCTGGCGGATTTCATCACCGAGTTGCAGCGCTACCGGCCCGGCCATCTGGGCTGTGATGCGGCGGTGGCGGCGCTGCGGATTTCCGGAGCCTTCCATCTGGGCAACACCGACACGGTGCTGGACAACCTGACGGCCACCTTGCCTGTGCGCATTCGTCGATTCAGCCGGTATTGGGCGTCGGTGGAAGCGGTTTGAGTGCAATCGGGAAAAAAATTGCGGCGGGTGTTGTTGATTTTGATTCTCGTTCGACTTGGTAGTTAGAAGCGCAAACAGACGCTGCCACAGACTGCCAACGGCGAAAGGAAACGGCATGACCCCTCGCAACTCCCCACTTCACATTACTGCTACCCAAACCGCTGTCAAACCCTTGAACCGCGCGGTAAAGGCCGCGCTGTTGGGGATGGCGCTGGCTGTTCCAACGGGGATGGCGTTGATGGCTGTGCCTGCGTGGGCGCAAACCGCTGGCGACGCACAATTCGATATCCCCGCCGGTCCCCTGGGTTCGGCGCTGACTCAGTTTGCCGCCACAGCGGGGGTGACTGTCTCCTTCGACCCGGCCTATGCCAACGGCAAGAAAACCTCGGGCCTGCAAGGCCGCTACACGCCAGAGGCCGGTCTGCGCCAACTGCTGGCCGGCAGCAAGCTGGAAGCGGTCCGGCACGACAACGGCAGCTATTCGCTGTTGCCGCAGGCCGAGGCCGGCGCGGCGCTGCAATTGGGTGCCACCAGTATTTCCGGGGCGCTCAGCGAGTCGGCCTATGGCCCTGTCGACGGCTACGTCGCCACCCGCAGCGCCACGGCGACCAAGACCGACACGCCGATCCTGGAAATCCCCCAGACCATCAACGTGGTCACCGCCGCCCAGGTCGAAACCCAGGGTGCCCGCAACATCACCCAGGCCCTGCGTTACACGCCGGGGGTCAATACCGGTGGTTTTACCGACCGTAACTCGATCGCCGACGAGATCACCAGCCGCGGTTTCGCCCCTACGCCGCTGTATCTGGACGGCGCCTACATCCCTTACGCCGGCAGCCTGGGCGGCGCGCCGCAAATCGATCCCTACACCCTGGAGCGCATCGAAGTGCTCAAGGGCCCGTCATCGGTGCTGTATGGCCAGAACCAGCCGGGCGGCCTGATCAACATGGTCTCCAAGCGCCCGACCAGCGAGCCGCGCAGCCAGGTCAAACTGGGGGCGGGTAGCTACAACCGGGTCAACGGCGCCTTCGACACCAGCGGCCCGCTCGACGAGCAAAAGCAGTTCCTCTATCGCATCGTCGGTGTCGCCGACAAAGGCAATGAACAGGTCGACCACAACAACAGCCAGCGAATGTTGCTGGCGCCGAGCCTGACCTGGAACATCAACGACGACACCGCCCTGACCTTGCTGGCCCAGGCCCAGCGCGATAACGGCATACCGGATTACCAGTCGCTGCCGCGCATCGGTTCCCTCGACCGTGGCCCCACCGGCGAGCGCATCAACCGCCACTTTTTCTCCGGTGATACCGACTTCAACGACTACAAACGCGATCAGTACGTCTTCGGCTATGACTTCACCCATGACTTCAGCGAAGACCTGAAGTATCGCTCCAGTGCGCGCTACACCGACGTACGCGACCGCTACAAAGGCTTCTACCTGCGCAGTTTCGTCACCGATGCCGATGGCGTCACCGATTACACCCGGGCCAACCGCGCCAAGGTCGACTGGCGTCAGCACAACATCGCCTGGACCGTAGATAACAACCTCGAGTACAAATTCGACACCGGTGCCCTGCAGCACACCACGCTGATGGGTGTGGACTACCGGCATTTCAGCCGCCAGTACGATGGCTACAACGCCAACAACGTGTTGCCGGTCGACCTGTATGGCAAGAACAACTACGACACCAGCAGCGTGACGCCGACGCTGACCACCCAGTGGGACAACACCCTGCGCCAGACGGGCCTGTACCTGCAGGACCAGATCAAGCTGGACCAGTGGATCCTGACCATCGGTGGTCGCCAGGACTGGGCGGAAATCGACAACAAGGATTTGCTCGCGTCTACCCACGAAAGCAAGCGCGACAGCCAGTTCACCGGCCGGGTGGGCCTGACCTACGTCACCGAATTCGGCCTGGCGCCCTATATCAGCTATTCAGAGTCGTTCCTGCCGACCCTGGGCACCGCCGCTCCCGAGCGCGGCGGCAAGGCCTTCGAGCCGACCAAGGGCGAGCAGTATGAAGTGGGCGTGAAGTACCAGCCGTTCGAGAAGACCCTGATTACGGCCTCGGTCTATGAGGTCAAGCAGAAGAACGTGCTGACCGGCGACACCGAGTACCCGGAATACATGGCCCAGAGCGGCGAAATGCGCTCGCGGGGGATCGAGCTGGAAGTGAAATCCAGCCTGGACAACATCGACGTGATGGCGGCGGCCAGCTACATGGATTCGTTCTACACCAAGGACACTTGGGGCAGTCAGGACAACCGCAATGAAGCACAGTCGCCGGTGTCGGCTTCGACCTGGATTGACTATCACTTCACCCAGGCCAGCCTCAACGGCCTGACCGTCGGTGGCGGCGCCCGCTACACCGGGCGCAAGCCGGGGGATGCGGCCAACTCGTTCCATGTGCCGTCGTTTGTGGTGTATGACGCCACGGTCAGCTACGACCTGGGCAAACTGGATGCCAGCTTGCGCGGTTTGCAGACACGGGTGAATGTGCAGAACATTTTCGACCGTGCGTACGTATCGGACTGCAATTACGCGTTCGGCTGCTATTACGGGCAGGAGCGGGTGGCTTCGGTGGAGATGACTTACGACTGGTAAGGCTTGGGTTTTTGCGGTGGGGTTGATGGTCTCATCGCTGGCAAGCCAGCTCCCACAGGGATTGTCAGCGTCCGTAGCCTTTGTGCACGCCGTAGAACGCTGTGGGAGATGACTTACGACTGGTAAGGCTTGGGTTTTTGCGATGGGGTTGATGGCCTCATCGCTGGCAAGCCAGCTCCCACAGGGTTCAGCGGTGGAACACGAGTGGTGTTATCACCTCTGAAAACTGTAGGAGCTGCCGCAGGCTGCGATCTTTTGATCTTCAAGAACAAGATCAAAAGATCGCCGCCTCGTTGCACTCGACAGCTCCTACAGAGAAGGGTGGCTGTGTGCAGATTTTGTAAACGACTTAAAACACTGTGGGAGCTGGCTTGCCAGCGATGGGGCCAGTCGATTCAACACATAGGTCACCCCCGATACCGCAACGCCTCCAGCAACAAACCAAACGCCGGTGAAGCCTGGCGGCGGCTGGGGTAGTACAGGTGGAAGCCGGCGAACAGCGGGCACCAGTCTTCCAGGACCCGCACCAGTCGACCGGACGCGATGTAAGGCAGTACCAGATCTTCGGGCAGGTAGCTGAGGCCTATCCCGTCCAGCGCCGCCTCCAGCAACTGATAAACACCATTGAGGGTGATCTGCCCGGACACGCGCACCTTGAGGCTTTCCTGCGCCTTCTCGAACTCCCAGGCGTACAGGCCACCATGGGTGGGCAGGCGCAGGTTGTTGCAGCGGTGGGCGGTCAGGTCGTGGGGTGTTTGCGGCTGGGCACGCCCGGCAAAGTAGTCTGGGGATCCCACCACCGCCATGCGCATGTCAGGGCCGATGCGGGTGGCGATCATGCCCTGGGCCACGTCTTCGCCCAGACGCACGCCGGCGTCGAAGCCCTGGGCGACGATGTCGACGAAGCCATAGTCGCAGCAGACTTCCACCGAGATGTCCGGGTACTGCGCCAGGAAGGGTTTGAGCACTGGCCACAGGATGGAGGCCAGCGCGTGGTCCATGGCGTTGATGCGGATGCTGCCCGCCGGGGTGTCGCGCAGGTGGCTCAGGGCCGCCAGGCTGATTTCGATTTCCTCGAAGTGCGGCGCCACGGTGTCCAGCAGGTGCTGGCCGGCTTCGGTGGGCGCGACGCTGCGGGTGGTGCGCGTCAGCAGGCGCAGGCCCAGGCGGGTTTCGAGTCCGCGGATGGTGTGGCTCAGGGCCGACTGGGAAACCCCCAGCTTGCTCGCCGCCTTGGTAAAGCTGCGTTCCCGCGCAACGGCGAGGAACGCGAGCAGGTCATTGGCATTTTCCCGCAGCATTCATGAGTCCCCCTCATGGGTCTGCGTGGATTCTAGCCGCTCCAGCGCACAAACCGCTGCAATCAAATCATTGGCGGCAGTTTGTCGAGCATCTTGTCGAGGGTAATGGGGTACTCGCGAACGCGAATACCCGTGGCGTTGTAGATGGCATTGGCGACTGCCGCACTGACCCCGCAAATGCCCAGTTCACCGACACCCTTGGCTTTCATCGGCGATGAAATCGGGTCGGTTTCCTCTAGGAAAATCACCTCCTGATGGGGAATGTCGGCGTGCACCGGCACCTCGTAGCCGGCCAGGTCGTGATTGACGAAGTAGCCCAGGCGCTTGTCCACCGCCAGCTCTTCCATCAGGGCGGCGCCAACGCCCATGGTCATCGCCCCGATCACCTGGCTGCGCGCCGAGGTCGGGTTGATGATGCGCCCGGCCGAGCACACCGCGAGCATCCGCCGCACGCGGGTTTCGCCGGTGGCGCTGTCCACCGCGACTTCGACAAAGTGAGCGCCGAAAGTCGATTGCTGGTACTTCTTGCTCAGTTCGGCGAACTCGATGCTGTCCTCGGCGACCAGTTCGCCGGCTTGCGCAGCGTCGGCCAGTTTCACGGTTTTTGCCCCGGCACGTACTTCACCGTCGGCGAAGGTGGCCTCGTCCACCGCCACCCCAATCCGCTGCGCCACGGCCTCGCGCAGCTTGACGCAGGCGGCATAGACGCCTGCCGTCGAACAGTTGCCGCCGAACTGGCCGCCGGAGCCGGACGACACCGGAAAACTCGAATCGCCGAGGCGCACCACCACCTTGTCCAGGGGCACGCCGAGCATTTCCGCGGCAGTCTGGCCGATGATGGTGTAGCTGCCGGTGCCGATGTCGGTCATGTCGGTTTCCACGGTGACGATGCCCTGGTCGTTGAGCCTGACCCGGGCGCCGGACTTGACCGTCAGGTTGTTGCGGAACGCCACCCCCATGCCCATGCCGATCAACCAGCGGCCCTCGCGGCGACTGCCCGGTTGCGCAGGGCGCTGCTTCCAGCCGAAGCGGTCGGCACCGGTGCGCAGGCATTCGATCAGGTGCCGCTGGGAAAATGGGCGCTTCGGATTGACCGGGTCGACCTGGGTGTCGTTAAGGATGCGAAACTCGATGGGGTCGAGCTTGAGCTTCTCCGCCATCTCGTCCATGGCGATTTCCAGCGCCATCATCCCCGGTGTTTCACCCGGTGCGCGCATGGCGTTGCCTTCCGGCAGATCGAGGGTCGACAGGCGCATGGTCACCCGGCGGTTCTCCCCGGCGTACAGCAGTTTGCTCGGCTGCGCGGCCAGTTCGACCTTGCCGCCGGGCAAGTCGCCGGACCAGCCTTCGTGGCCCATGGCAGTGATCTTGCCGTCCGCCGTGGCGCCGATGCGAATGCGCTGGATAGTGGCGGGACGGTGCGTGCAGTTGTTGAAAATCTGTGGCCGCGCCAGGGCGACTTTCACCGGCCTTTTCGCCATGCGCGCACCAAGCGCGGCGAGGAGGGCGTCGGCGCGGATGAACAGTTTGCCGCCGAAGCCGCCGCCAATATAAGGCGAGATCAGCCGCACATTTTTTTTCGGCACGCCGAGGGTAGTCGCCAGATCGGTGACCGACCAATCGATCATCTGGTTGGAGGTCCACAGGGTCAGTTGATCGCCTTTCCAGGCGGCCATCGAAGCCATGGGCTCCATCATGGCGTGGGCCTGGTCGGGGGTGGTGTAAGTCTCATCCAGTTGCACCGGGGCGGCGGCGAATGCCGCTTCGAAATCGCCGTGCAAGGTGTCGGCCATTTGTTCCTTGGATTCCACGCCGGACTCGTGGGTAGCAGCGAGATCGAACACGCCGTCGTCACGCTCGTAGCGAATGTCGACCAGTTGCGCGGCGCAGCGGGCCTGTTCGAAGGTCTCGGCCACCACCAGGGCGACCGCCTGGTGGTAGTGCTGCACCTCGGGGCCGGCCAGCAGTTTCGCGGTGTTGTATTTGCCTTTGCCGAGCTTGCCGGCGTTGGCCGCGGTGACAATGGCAAGCACCCCGGGGGCGGCCTTGGCTTCCTTCAGGTCCATGGAGGCGATACGGCCCTTGGCGATGGCCGAGCCGATCACCACGCCATAGGCCTGATTCGGCACGGCTTCGTGGTGCTCATAGGCATAGGGCGCCTGCCCGCTGGTCTTCAGCGGACCTTCGATGCGCGTCGTGGCTTTGCCGACGACCTTCATCTGGTCGATGGGATTGGTGGTGGCCGGAGTGTCGAATTTCATGCCTGTTCCCTCGCTTGGGCCATCACCGCGGCGAGCGTGCGCTCGACCAGCGTCTGCTTGAAGGTGTTGTCATGGGTGGGCGTGGCCCCGGCCAATAGCTGCGCGGTCACTTCCCTGGCGCCCTTGGCCATGGCGGCTTCGGCGCTTTCCACCCGCCAGGGTTTGGGGGCGACGCCGCCGAGGGCGACCCGGCCGCTGCCATCTTTCTGGATGATCGCGGCCACCGAGACCAGGGCGAAGGCGTAGGAGGAGCGGTCGCGCACTTTCTGGTAGATGTGCGTGCCGCCTACGGGTGCGGGCAGCGTCACGGCAGTGATCAGCTCGTTGATGGCCAGGGTGGTTTCCAGGTGTGGGGTGGTGCCGGGCAAGCGATGCAGGTCGGCGATGGGGATGGTCCGGGTCGAGCCGTCGGGTTTGACCGTCTCCACCTGGGCGTCCAGAGCGCGCATCGCCACCGCCATGTCGCTGGGGTGGGTGGCGATGCAGGCACTGCTGACACCGATGATGCCGAGCTGACGACTGATGCCGCCGATGGCCGCGCAGCCGCTGCCCGGCTGGCGCTTGTTGCAGGCCTGGTTGGTGTCGTAGAAGTAGGGACAGCGGGTGCGTTGCAGCAGGTTGCCGGCAGTGGTGGCGGCATTGCGCAACTGCCCGGAAGCGCCGGCGAGCAGGGCCCGGGACAGCAAGCCCCAGTCTTTGCGCACCCGCGGGTTGGCGGCCAGATCGGTGTTCCTCACCAGCGCGCCGATGCGCAGGCCGCCGTCGGGCGCGGCTTCGATGCGGTCCAGGCCGATATCGTTGACGTCGATCAAGTAGGCCGGTGCTTCGATCTCCAGTTTCATCAAATCCAGCAGGTTGGTGCCGCCGGCGATGAACCGCGAGCCGCTGGTCTGTGCCGCCAGGGTCGCCGCCTCGGTGGGGGATTGCGCGCGCAGGTAAGTGAAAGGTTTCATGCGCTGGCCTCCGCGACTTCGCTGATCGCCTCGATGATGTTGGAGTAGGCGCCGCAACGGCAGATATTGCCGCTCATGCGTTCCTGGATTTCCTTGGCGATTATCTGCGGGGGTTCGGTCAGGCTGGGGCTGGCGTGGCTGGGAATGCCTTCGCGGATCTCCTTGAGCACCGCGACCGCCGAGCAGATCTGCCCCGGGGTGCAGTAACCGCACTGGTAGCCGTCATGCTTGATGAATGCCGCCTGCATGGGGTGCAGGTTGTCCGGGGTGCCGAGGCCTTCGATGGTGGTGACTTTCGAATGCTGATGCATCACCGCCAGGGTCAGGCACGAATTGATCCGGCGGCCGTTGACCAGTACCGTGCACGCGCCGCATTGACCGTGATCGCAGCCTTTCTTGGTGCCGGTCAGGTGCAGGTGTTCGCGCAGGGCATCGAGCAGGGTGGTGCGGGTGTCGAGGTCCAGTTCGCGCAGCTCACCGTTCACCTCGATCGAGGTTTTGGCCTTGACCGGTCGCGCCGCGTTGGCTGCCGAGGCTTGCGCGCAAATGAACGGCGGCAGGGCCACAGTGGCGGCGGTCACGGCGCTGACGATCAGCAGATTCCTTCGGGTCATCGACATCAGGGTGTGGTTGTCCATCGGTTCGATTCCTGTGGTTATCTTTATCGGCACACGCAGCGCACGGCAGCGCTTTAAAAGCCCTCATCAATGGACTGACCCTCGGCATGGGGTAAATGTTTTTGCGGTTTTCAGGCATAGAGTCATGCGCAGGATTCATCAATGCGTTGCAGGTACCGCGCGATCAATCGCCGTGGCCGGGTTATGATAGGCAGCCTCGCCGCTCCCGGAGTCCACCCCGCCAATGCCCCGCATCATTCACTTCAAATCGCCGTGCCCAGAGCACATCAGCAGTCAGGTCCTGCAGATGGTCGTCGACAACCTGACCGACATCAGTATGGTCGCGATCCCGCCGAGCAACCTGTTGTACAACCTGTATCAGTACGCCATCGGCTTCGAGGTGCACCTGTACCTGCAAGCCTTGAACGGCGAAAAGGGCATTGCCGTGGAACTGATTGTCGCCACCGACGAGGACGACCCGGAACAGGTCATCGGCTTTTTGCTCTACCTGCCAGTCAAGGATGATGCCGATGCCTGCGGCGTGGCGTACATGGCGGTGCATGCCGAGCATCGGCGCCAGGGCGTTGCGCGGCGGATGTTGCGGGAAATGGTCGGTCGTTATCCCCATGCCGAACTGACCTGCGCCGTGGCCAAGGTGCCGTATTTCGAGGCGATGGGCTTCCAGGTGCTGGGCGTGCGCGCGACCCAGGTGTTGATGAACACCCGCGACCACAGCAGCGACGGGCTTATGGCGCTGCTCGACGTGGCGTCGATCTACAGCTCGCTGGAGGTGCGGCAGATTCATACCTACCTGCTGCAAAAGCATGGCAAGCGGGCGATGGCGGACGCGGAGAAACAGCGCGACCGGCATCTGGATCAGCTGACGCACAAGGCCGCTGGGTTTGTGCGGGGGCGGTTGGGGGCGGATGCAGTGCCGACGCCGGGACCACGACTGCGGTTGGTCTGAACAAATCCGCTTCAACACACAAATCCCCTGTAGGAGCGAGCCTGCTCGCGATGGTTGTGTGTCAGGCGCTATATTTTTCGTCTGACACACCGCCATCGCGAGCAGGCTCGCTCCTACAGGGGGAGGGGGTTTGCATTCAGCAGATAAAAAAAGAGCCTCAAAGCTCTTTGATGGGGAGGAAGTAGAGCCCTCGAGGCTCAAGATGCGCATGAATCAAGTGGCGGGCTTGTAGGGGTTCAGAGCACCCACCACCTGCGCAACGGCTTGAGCCTTCAAGCGGTCGCGCAGGTTCATCCTAGAAAGACCCAGTATTTTACTCAAGTACCGCTAGTCGCATGCGCCGACGGCCATCCACAAACGTCGACCTGTAAGTCTTTACAGTTTCGATCCGGTTAAAAATGGTCCAGCCTGTCCTCAGTAAACGCCAGGGACCGCCTTCGCCATGAACCTCCACGCTGCCACACCCACATTGTCGGTTATCGATCCACGAACCCTGGCGATTCGTGGCGTGGGTTATTGCCGTCATCCCGACAGCGCGCAGATCGATCCTCGCATCACCCGACAAGGTTTCGACACGGCGGGGCGACTGGTCGAATCGTGGGATCCGCGGCTGTGGGACACGGCGCCGAAGCCAAACCTGAGCACGGTCTACAGCCTGAGCGGCCAGCCGGTGCTGACGGACAGCGTCGATGCCGGCTGGCAGTTGAGTTTGCTCGATCAGGCGGGTTCGCCTTGTTCCTTTTGGGACGCCCGGGGCACTCAGCGCCACATCGGATTCGATGAACAACAACGGCCGATCGCCGTCATGGAGCGGGCTGCGGGAGAACCGCCGCGCGTAGTGGAGCGCTTTACCTATGCCGACGCCGATCCCGCGTTCGCCGAACATAACCAATGTGGGCGGTTGATCCGCCATGACCATCCGGCTGGCACGATATGTGTCGGTGACTACGGGCTCGCGGGTGCAGGGCTGGCTGAGGTGCAGCGCTTTCTCGCCGATCTCGAAACACCGGATTGGCCGCTGCGCCTTGATGAGCGTGAAACCTGGCTGGAAGCTCGATCGTTTATCACCCATCACACTTTCAATCCCGGTGGAGAGCTTGAGCGACAAACCGATGTCATGGGCAACATTCGCACCTATGCCTATGACCTAGCCGGCAAGTTACGCGAGACCTCTTTACTAATGGCCGGCGAAGGCAAGCAGTCGCAACGACTGGTCAGCGACATTCGTTACAACGCTCTGGATCAGGTCGAACGGGAAACCGCCGGCAATGGGGTGCTGACCCGCGGCGAATATTGCGCCGAAGACGGGCGGCTGATCCGGCTGGTGGCGGCGATCGGCAACCAGAGACCCTTGCAGGACCTGAACTACGTTTACGACCCCGTGGGCAACATCCTCGAACTGCACGACCAGTCCCAGTCCATCACCCATTTCAACAACCAGCGCATCGATCCGATCAACCGCTACCGCTACGACAGCCTCTATCAACTGGTCGAAGCCCAGGGCTGGGAAGTCAGCCAGCCGAGTCATGGTCCTGGGCTGCCGGCGCTCCTGCCCACTCCACTGGACCCGAACCAGCGGCGTAATTACAGCCAACGCTTCGAATACGATCGGGCCGGCAATTTGATCACTCGCCAGCACAGCGGCGCCCCCGGCTTCTCGATGTTCACTTCGGCTCAAAGCAACCGCAGCCTGGGGCAACGGGACGACGGCTCATTGCCGGGCGAGCCGGAAATCACCCTGGGTTTCGATGCCTGCGGCAACCAACGGGAACTGCAGCGTGGTCAAGCCATGGCCTGGGACAATCGCAACCAACTGCACCAGGTCACCTTGCTCAAACGCGAAGCCGAGCCCGACGACTACGAATGCTATCGCTACGACCGCCCCGGCCATCGCTTGCGCAAAATCGGATTTGCCCAGAGCAGCGGCCGCACCCCGCGCAGTGAGGTTCGTTATCTCCCCGGGCTGGAAATCCACCGCCAGGCCGATGGCGAAGAGCATCACGTCCTCAGCGTCGAGGCCGGGCGCAGCACCGTGCGGGCGCTGCACTGGCCCGAAGGTGCGCATAACGATCAATGGCGCTACGGCTTCAGCGATCACCTGCGCTCCAGCACTCTGGAACTGGATGATGAGGCCGGCGTACTGACCCAGGAACACTACTATCCCTTTGGCGGCACGGCCTGCTGGGCGGGTAAAAGTGCCTTGGTGGCCAAGTACAAGACTATTCGTTATTCCGGCAAGGAGCGGGATGCGACGGGGCTTTACTACTATGGCTATCGCTATTACGCGCCGTGGTTGCAGCGCTGGATTTGTCCCGACCCTGCGGGGACTGTAGATGGTCTGAATGTCTTCCAGATGGTTGGAAATAATCCCGTCAGACACTACGACTGGCAAGGTACTTTAAAAATCCCTGCGGATATATTTATCGTGGATATTGTTAGCTCGGCGGCCAAGAGTATAGGCACGGGATGGTTCGAAGAATTGAGATGGAACCAAAAAAATAATACTTTTGAGAGTACAGATGAGGTCTATGGCAGGGGTATGGAGGTGTACCCTGGTGAAAGTGCCGCATGGCGTCCCATTCCGGGGGTTGATTATGCAATCGCGTTGTTTCGAGATGATAAAAGTAAGCTCCGTCTGTTTGTCAATACCTACCAACAGCATATGGGTATGCAGCCAGGTATGGGACTTCCTGAGTTTGCCGGGTTATTGAGGGTCGATAAGGCGGACCCGTCAAAGTTCATCATGACGAACCACTCCGGACACTATAAGCCTGAATCAAACATTGATGTTGTGGCGATGATTAATGAAATAGCCCCAGGTCAACAGTCGGTCAGCTATGAGCCGATATCAGAGAGTTCATCTTTTGACTCCGCGCTCAGGATAAATTCTATTGGCTCGCCTGAAGTTTATATGGAACTTGTAAACAAGTTTAAAAGTAATTTTCAATTATTGATCGGATATTTGAAAGAGCAAGGTGTTTGGGAAGACGCCAAAGAACGCTGGAGCGATACCGAGGGGATGAATATCATTTTTGAGATGGAGGCGACGGGAATGACGGTTGGTGAAATATATAGCAAAAAACGTGCAGCCGCCGCCAGGCCATCGTCTCAAAAACCTGAACAAATTCCCGTGAGTGCTCGTCAAACGAGGCCTGCCCCCCCTCCGCAACAGCCGAGCAAGCCTTCGTTTTTTCAAAAACTGTTTGGCAGGCGCTGAAGACGTAACGTTGTGACGTGCCAATGCCTCGATGATGCTCGACTGAGTATCGGCCTGTCAGTTCTAACGGTTTCGGTCCGGTAAAAAGGTTGAGCCGTTCCCTCAGCCCACCAGCCTGAACACCAGCGCCTTCAGGCCGCACTCGATATCGGAATCGGGAAACTCCGGCGGGTTGTCCAGGCGCTGCTCGAAACGCAGGCCCGGCGCCTCCCGGGTGACACCGTCGATGAGGAAGTCGGCACCGAACGCCGGGTCATTCATGCAGGCCAGTACCGTGCCTTGGGGGCTGAGCAGTTCCGGCAAGCGACGCAGCACCCGCTGGTAGTCCTTGGTCAGCAGGAAACTGCCTTTCTGGAACGACGGCGGGTCGATGATCACCAGGTCGTACGGGCCCTTGCCGATCACCTTGCCCCAGGATTTGAACAGGTCGTGGCCGAGAAAGGTCACCTGGCCCAAGTCGTGGCCATTGAGTCGGTGGTTGTCACGACCACGGCTCAGGGCCGGGCTGGACATGTCGAGGTTGACCACGTGAGTTGCGCCGCCTTCGATGGCCGCCACCGAGAAGCCACAGGTGTAGGCGAACAGGTTCAGCACCCGCTTGCCCGTGGCATTGGCCCGCACCCAGTCACGGCCATAGCGCATGTCGAGGAACAGCCCGGTGTTCTGTTTGCGGCCCAGGTCCACCCGGTACTTCAGGCCGCCTTCGGTGATGTTCATTTCGTCGATGACTTCGCCCAGCAACCATTCGGTGGTGCTTTGCAGCAGGTAGCGGTGTTGCAGCAGCAGGGTGTGCGCAGCGGATTGCGCCCATTGCGGTGATTGGGTCAGCGCCATCAGCACCTGCTTCAGGTCCTCGAGTTGCGCAGGTTCCGGTTCCTTGAACAGCGCCACCAGCACCACGCCCTGCAACCAGTCCACGGTCACTTGTTCCAGCCCCGGCCAGCAACGGCCACGGCCGTGGAACAGGCGACGGGTTTCGGCGGGGGCGGCCGCCAGAGCGGTCAGCAGGTGGTCGCGGAGGGTGGCGAGGGCTTCGGGGTTCATCGGTTCGGGTCGGTTGCTTGGAGGGGGCGGCATTTAAGCATAATTGCGCATTCGACGGATCACAGATACCCCTGTAGGAGCGAGCCTGCTCGCGATGGACGTCAACGATGACGCGGGCCGTCTGGAGCCCTATGGTGCCCTGGCGTTCTTCGCGAGCAGGCTCGCTCCCACAGGGTTCTGCGTGGCCTCAAGGGCCAGTTATCACGTTTTATTTAACTCTGCGTGAGGATTTGGCGAACAACCGGCTTCCATACTCGGCTCCAACGAACAACAACACTGGAGCCGGACATGTCGCAGTCAACTGCTGCACCCAAGGCCAGCCATCCGCGCTGGCTACGGTTGACCCATTGGCTCAACGCCCTGGCGGTGCTGGTCATGGTCACCAGCGGATGGCGCATCTACAACGCGTCGCCCCTCTACGATTTCAGCTTTCCCGCGTCTATCACCCTCGGCGGCTGGCTGGGTGGCGCGCTGCAATGGCATTTCGCGGCGATGTGGTTTCTGGCGATCAACGGCCTGATCTACCTGGCCTGCAATCTGTTCAGCGGGCGCCTCAAGCGGCGCTTCTTTCCGGTCTCGCCCAACGGCGTTTTGCATGACCTGTGGGCGGCCTTGCGCGGCAAGCTAGGTCACGCCGACTTGAGCCATTACAACCAGGTGCAACGGCTGGCGTACCTGTTCGCGATGGTCGACATTACCCTGTTGGTGCTCTCCGGGCTGGTGCTGTGGAAGTCGGTGCAGTTTCCGCTGCTGCGAGAGTTGATGTTCGGCTACGAAGGCGCGCGCCGGGTGCATTTCTTTGCCATGGCACTGCTGGTGGCTTTTGTCGCGGTGCACCTGTTGATGGTCGCACTGGTTCCGAAAACGCTGGTGGCCATGATTGTCGGTCGCAAGGAGCACGTATGAAAAAACGCATCCAGATTCCCGGGCTGGACGAGGCTTCGATCCTCACCGAGGCCCGCAAGATCCTCGCCCCGCAGATCGAAGACCGCTCCCGGCGTTCATTCCTGCTGCGCGGCCTGACCCTCGGCGGCGTGGCCATGTTGTCCGGTTGCAACATCAGCGACAACGACAGCGTCGAGACGGCCTTGTCGTCCATGTCGCGACTAAACGATCGAGTCCAGGGCTGGCTGTTCAACCCCAATGCCATGGCGCCGACCTATCCCGAGTCGATGATCACCCGGCCGTTTCCCTTCAATGCCTTTTACGGCATCGACGAGGCGCCGACCGTGGAGGAGCAAAGCTATCGCCTGGAAGTCACCGGACTGGTGGCAGATAAACGCAACTGGCGCCTCGAAGAGTTGCGCGCCATGGCCCAGACCGAACAGATCACCCGGCACATTTGTGTGGAGGGCTGGAGCGCCATCGGCCGTTGGGGCGGCGTGCGCTTCAGTGATCTCCTCAAGCGCGTCGGCGCCGACACCGATGCCAAATACGTCGGTTTCAAATGCGCCGACGACTACTACACCAGCATCGACATGGCCACCGCACTGCACGCGCAAACCCTGTTGACACTGACCTACGACGGCGCGGTGCTGCCACGGGAATATGGCTTCCCGATGAAGCTGCGCATGCCCACCAAGCTGGGCTACAAGAACCCCAAACACATTCAGGCAATTTTTGTCAGCAACACCTACAGCGGCGGCTACTGGGAAGACCAGGGCTACAACTGGTTCGGTGGCAGCTGATGAAGGCCTGGCCATTTCATCCGTACACAACCCACGCTTCAAGGAGAATCATCATGAAAAAGTTGACCACCGTTGTGCTGTCCATGTGCCTGGCCGTTGGTGCTGCATCCGTGTTCGCTGCTGACACGATGAGCAATGACAGCATGAGCAAGGATTCGATGTCCAAGGATGCGATGAAGAAAGACAGCATGTCCAAGGATGCAATGTCGAAAGACGCCATGAAAAAAGACAGCATGTCCAAGGATGCAATGTCCAAGGACGCCATGAAAAAAGATGCCATGTCCAAAGACAACATGAGCAAGGACGCCATGTCCAAGGACGCTATGAAAAAGGACGCCATGTCGCAGTAATCATGGGCAACCGGATACTCTGTAGGCGCGAGCATGCTCGCGAAAAAACCAACATCACCGCGGGATAGCATACAGCCAGCGTTATCGTTGACGACCATCGCGAGCTTGCTCGCTCCTACAGGAAGAAAAATTATTCGCAGCTCGCCTGTATCAAAAATGAATTTCCGGCCGGTCCGTTGCTCATACCCTTTAGGTAGCGGAATAGAGCCCGCGAAATCATTTATGCGATCAGGGAGCTGCAAGATCATGAGTCGAGTTCCGACGACGTTTGGAGATCTTCCTGGCGGGTTGATTCTGGTGGTGGAGGATGACCCGCTGATCCTCGAGTTTCTCTGTGAAATTCTCCAGGAGGAAGGCTTCGCGGTAGAGCCGCAGATCAGTGCCGACGCGGCATCGGTGTATCTTGAGCAGCACGCTCAGCAAGTGCGCATGCTGCTCACCGATATCACCATGCCGGGCACACTCAATGGCGCGGACCTGGCCAACCAGTTCGGCGACCGCTGGCCGGACAAACCGATCATGATCATGTCCGGCTTTGAAACCCCAGCCAGTTCGGGGGTGCGTCATGCGGTGTCGTTCATCAAGAAACCCTGGGCCATCGGGCAGTTGCTCGATTGCGTGGAAGGAGCTTTGAAGCCTTTGCGTCACTGAGATTTTCAACTGCGTGGTTCAGCGCTCCATCGCGCGCTGATGCTACATTGCCGGGCAACTCTGCCCGGTATCCGCGAGGTTTATTCTTTTGTCCGCTCAAGAAGCGCTGTTCAACACGACTTATCGTGCCTTTCTGTTCGACATGGATGGCACCGTTCTCACCTCCATTGCCGCCGCCGAGCGCGTCTGGGCCACCTGGGCGCGGCGGCACGGCGTCGATGTCGAGACCTTCCTGCCGACCATTCACGGCGCCCGCGCCATTGACACCATCCGGCGACTCGGATTGCCCGGGCTGGATGCCGAGAAAGAGGCGCAGTGGATTACCACGGCGGAGCTCGAAGATGTCGACGGGGTGGCCGAAGTGGCCGGTGCGGCAGATTTTCTCCGTTCCTTGCCGACCCGTCAGTGGGCCATCGTCACCTCGGCACCCCGGACGCTGGCGTTGCGCAGGATGGCGGCGGCGGGGATACCGGAGCCTGAAGTGATGGTCACGGCCGAGGATGTCAGTGCGGGCAAGCCTGACCCTGCGGGTTATCGGCTGGCGGCTCGCCGGTTGGACGTAGATATCAGCGAATGCCTGATTTTCGAGGATGCCGCGGTGGGGATTCAGGCGGCGGAAGCGGCCGGGGCGGATGTGATCGTCATCACTTCGACCCATGAGCATCCGATAGAGACGCCCCACAAAACCCTGTTGAATTATGCCAAGGTCACCGCCCAACCGGCGCCGGGCAATCGGATGAGCCTGCACCCTATATGATCAGCGCATCCCTGTAGGAGCTGCCGAAGGCTGCGATCTTTTTTGATCATAAAAGCAGGCTCAAAAGATCGCAGCCTTCGGCAGCTCCTGCAGGGGAGGTCAGTAGACCCCCGGTATCAGCCGCCAGCTGCGGGTGCAGTAGGCCTCGTACTCAGCGCCAAACTGCGCTTTCAGCAACGCTTCCTCGGACCGAATACGCGCCACCAGCGGAATCAACATCAGCACGGTGAGCAGCAGGCCCACTGCCGAGCGAAACGCCAGCGACCAGCCCACGGCGATGATCATCATCCCCAGGTAACTGGGGTTGCGCAGGTGGCGATAAATCCCTTCGGTGACCAAGCGATGCCCCGGCTGGATCGCCACCAACCCGCTGAAGCGATCGCCCAGCACGAACACCGGCCACAAGCGCAGCGCGCCGCCGAGGATGTACAGCAGCGCGCCGAACCAGCGCACGCCTTCGCCACCGAAGGTCCAGAAGCCGATGCGGTCGGTGTAGGCCGGCAAAAAACCGCTCAACAAACCAAGGATTCCCAGTGCGGCGATGACCCAGCGATTGCCCCGGTCTTCACGCTCACCCGAACTCAAGCTGGCTTCGGTAAACAGCGCAGCCACGGCCATGACCAGGGTGGCGAGCGCCACGACGACCAGCGAACCATGGGCAAAGAAGGCGACGAGTCCGCCAATAGCCCAGATCGCCAGCGCGAGGTAGGCGAAGGTAGCGGTGATGGCGAAGAAAGCCAGTCTGGCCGAGAGTTTCATGCGGCCTCCATGGACGGACAGCTGTAGATTGCAGCACACCCGGCGACGGTATTTGTGCGGGCGGTCAGCGCCGATTCATCACACGGGTCGGGAGATACAGGCAGGGCCGGAAACACTGTCCAGCTGTGACAAGCCCCACCGGTGTAGCGATCATCACTGTTCGGCAAAACCGTCCTGAACAAGGATGGCACGGGCCAGGTCTTCGTCGCTGGCGCTGTTGAGGTCGGGATGGTCGTGGCGAATCTTCTGCAGCACTGCCTCCAGGTACGCGCCCCGAATCGTGCCGCCACTGGCCACGAAGCTGGAAGCGTCATCCCGGGCGGGAATCATCAGCTTGTGATCCTTGAAGGTCGAGTACAGGGAGGCGGAAACCCCGGCGGAAGTCGCTACGTCTTCAGCATCGACCTTGGCCAAAGCGGAAGCTGCAGGCAAACAAAGAAGCAGGGAAGAAATGATAAATAGACGGCGCATGACGGTGTCCTCCGACAGCATGAAGCATAAGGGAAGTACCACATAGGTAGGATGCGCGGCGCCCCTCAGGAGTTCCCTGGGGGGCGTTGACTCGATGAAATGCCGGCCTGGCACATGCAGGAATGAATGGCGTTTTCTACCGATGATCAGCGCGCAGGGCCGCCACGGGCCTATCGGGTCTATGCTTGGGAGTGCGTATCGCCAGCGGAGAGCCCTGATGATTACCGCACGTACTGCCTGCCTGCTTGCCGATTACAAACGCTGGGCCAACCAGCGCCTGTTTGACAGCCTTGCGGCGTTGCCGCCGGGGGAGGTCAATAAAGAGCGAGTATCGGTGTTCAAGAACATGATTGGCACGCTCAACCACGTCTATGTCGTCGACTGCATCTGGAAGGCCCATCTCGAAGGCCGCGGACACGGTTTCAAGACGTCCCACGATCTGCTGCACGCCGAACTCCCCGAATTGCGCATGGCGCAAAAAGACCTTGATCACTGGTACTGCGACTGGAGCGCCCGGCAGACCGATGCCTCGCTGGACAAGCCTGTCGAGTTCTCTTTCGTCTGCGGCGATAGCGGCACCATGAGTGCCGGCGCGATGCTGCTGCACGTGGTCAACCATTGCAGCTATCACCGGGGTTGGGTGGTGCAGATGTATTTCGAGATCCCGGCCATGCCTCCGGTCACCGACATGCCGGTTTATTTGCGGGAAATCGAGCCTGTGGTGATCCACCGGATCAGGTCCCCGGCCGCGGCGTCACCCTCGGCCGTGCAGTTTTCCAGCGCAACCAGCGTGCTGCCCGATCGTTATCGTTGAGTCGGTGAGAGAGCACCGGGACAGCTGACAGGGACGTCATTCGTCGGTGTTCATCTGGCCGGGGGGATTCCTTGACTAGTCTGGCTCAAACCTTTCTGGCGGTCCTTGCGCGACGCCGGTGTCCGGGTGCGTACCTTTACTCATCATGGGAGCGGGTTCATGAAGATTGATTTGAGCGGGAAACTGGCGATTGTCAGCGGCAGCACGGCGGGCATTGGTCTGGGCATCAGCAAGGCACTGGCCGAGTGCGGCGCCACGGTGGTGGTGATCGGCCGCGACACGGCGAAGGTCGAGCAAGCCATGGCGAACATTCGCCAACAGGTGCCTGCTGCGCAATTGCGTGGCGTGACCGCGGACCTGGGTACGGCCGAAGGCGCCGAAAAACTGTTCGCCGCCGAACCCCGGGCCGACATCCTTGTGAACAACCTGGGGATCTTCAAGGAAGTGGATTTCTTCGACACGCCGGACAGTGAGTGGACGCATTTCTACGAGGTCAATGTGATCTCCGGCGTGCGCCTTTCCCGCCATTACGTACAAGACATGGTCAAGCAGGGCTGGGGGCGGGTGATTTTCCTGTCTTCGGAATCCGGGCTGGCGATTCCCGCCGACATGCTCAATTACGGCGTGACCAAAAGCGCCAACCTGGCGGTGTCCCATGGCCTGGCCAAACGACTGGCCGGCACCGGCGTGACGGTCAACGCGGTCCTGCCCGGCCCGACCTTTACCGACGGCCTGGAAGACATGCTCAAGGACGCCACCGCCGAATCCGGCCGCAGCGCCCGGGACGAAGCCGACGCCTTCGTGCTCAAGGCCCGGCCGACGTCGATCATCCAGCGCGTGGCGGATGTGGCGGAAGTCGCCAATCTTGTGGCGTATATCGCTTCGCCGCTATCCTCGGCCACCACGGGCGCTGCCTTGCGGGTCGACGGTGGGGTGGTCGACAGCATGGCGGTCTGAACCAGGCTGATCCCCGCTCTGCAGGAGCGAGCCTGCTCGCGATGGACGTCAACGATGACGCGGGGAGCCTGACACCCCGCGTTGCTCTCGGGTACATCGCGAGCAGGCTCGCTCCTACAGGGGGAGGGCGTTATTGGCGGGATTGGGTCAGGTCTGGGAGATCAGGTTCTGCTGGCAGTCGAGCACCAGCCGCGCGCCACCCCATTCACTGCTGCCCACTTCCAGCGTGAACCCGTGCAGGCTGACAATCGCCGCGACGATTGACAGGCCCAGGCCAAAGCCGCTTTTCAGGTTGCCCGCTTCGGCGCGATAGAAACGCTGGAACACCGCCTCGCGTTCGGCCTCGGGAATGCCCGGGCCGGAGTCGAGGACTTCGATGCGCGTGTAGCCGCCGGCATCGACCCCGCGCAAAATCACCTGGCCGCGAGCCGGGGTGAATTTGATCGAATTGCTCAACAGGTTCGCCACGGCTTCGAACAGCAACGCGCGGTCGCCGTTGAGGGGCGGCAACGACGGCGGCAGTTGCAACTGGAACACCAGGCCATCGTCTTCAGCCAAGGGTAAATAGAAGTCGTGCAGTTCTTCCAGCAAAGACACCGGATCGAGCTGAACGAAACCTGAGCGACGCTGGCGGTCTTCGAGTTCGGAAATACGCAACAACCCTCGAAAACGCGCCATCAGTGTGTCGGCCTCGCCGAGTACCAGATCCAGCTGCGCGGCTTGTGGCGAACCCTCGCCAGCCTGCTGCTGCATGCGATAAAGCTGCGCCCGCAGACGGGTCAGCGGTGTACGCAAGTCGTGGGCGATGTTGTCACAGACGCCCTTGACCTCATGCATCAGGCGCTCGATGCGTTCGAGCATGGCGTTGACGATGGCGGCAAGCATGTCCAGTTCGTCACGGCGGTCGGACAGTGGCAGGCGTCGCGTGAGGTCGCCGGCGACAATGGCTTCGGCGCTGGCCTGTATCGCGCGAATACGCCGCAGCGGACGACGGCGCAGCAAGTGCCAGCCGATGATGCCGGGGATGATGGTCAGGGTCACACCCCAGAGCAGGGCGTGCAGAATGATGCGGGTCACGGCGAACAGCGAGCCGTTGTCGCGCACCAGCACCAGCCAGCGGCCGTCCCGGGTCGGGGTCGCCACGGCGTCGCAGCTGTCCGAGGGCAGGGTCGGGTCGTCGGAGTCGGTGCAACTGCTGAGCATGTGAATCTTGCCGTCCAGCGGCAAGTCGCTCGGAATGTGCTGCAGGGCGCCGTCGAGGTAGCGATGCTGGGCGTCGAACAGACCGTAGGCGTCGATGCCGCGGATATCAAAGGTCATGCTGGCGGCGAGCACGGTCACCAGTTGTTCGCCGGTAAAATGCGAAAACAAGTGCTGGCGCTGCATCAGCGAATGCTTGGCCAGGTTGTCCAGGTAAGTGGACACCTCGTAGTACATGACGCCCATGAGAATCCCGCTCCACAGCACGAACAGCGAGCTATAGAGCGCCAGCAGGCGGCTGCTGGAAGAACGCCAGCCGTTAGACGGGTTCGGCAATGACATAACCCGAGCCTCGCACGGTCCGAATCAGTGGGACATTGCCAGGCGGGTCGATCTTCTTGCGCAGACGGCCGATGTGCACGTCGATCAGGTTGGTGCCCGGATCGAAGTGGTAACCCCAGACCTCTTCGAAAATCATCATGCGCGAGAGGATCTGCCCGGTGTTGCGCATCAGGAATTCCAGCAGCTTGTATTCGGTGGGCAGCAGGGTCAGCAGCTGATTGTCGCGGCTGGCTTCATGGGTGATCAGGTTCAGTTCCAGGTCTGCCACGCGCAAGGTGGTGGCCTGGGCGGTCACTGTGCTCTGGCGGCGCAGCAAAACTTCGACCCGGGCGGCCATTTCATCGGTGGCAAAGGGCTTGGTCAGGTAATCGTCGCCGCCCGCACGCAAGCCGCGCACCCGCTCGTCGACATCGGAAAGGGCGCTGATCATCAGGATCGGGGTCGCCACGCCCATGGTCCGCAGCGTGGTGACAATCGCCAGGCCATCGAGCTCCGGCAACATGCGGTCGAGGGTTATCAGGTCGTAGTTGCCACTGACTGCGCGCTCAAGACCTTCGCGCCCATTGTCGACCCAATCCACATCGAGGCCATGGTTGCTCAGTTCGGCGACAATTTCCCGGGCGGTCACGGCGTCGTCTTCGATGGTCAGGATGCGGGGCATAGGATTGGCCTGAAATGGGGTTTGATACGAAGTTGCGAGCATTTTGCCAAGAAATGCGCGGCATTTAATAAATTAACTTTCATCTTCAGTTTGTACAGGCGCTCCGCAGTCGGACATTAACCACTTAGTTCTGCCAGTCATTAAAGCTGTCATCGTCAATGACCAATGCATAAAACCCGCAGTACGAAGGCGTTCGTTGCAATTTGCATGAAACTGGTTAGTTCAAAATTTCTAAGTCATTGAAATATATAATTTTTTATAAGTGACGCGACTGGCACGGTGACTGCAATTCCTTGAACGAAGAGTTGTAACACCATTTTTCTGCCTGGAGCGACACAACGATGAATAGATCCTCTGATGGTTTCTACCCTGGAGTCGATGAGTCCAGCACGCTTTCCGGCGTGTCCTGGGGCGCGATTTTCGCCGGGGCCGCGGCTGCGGCGGCGTTGTCGCTGATTCTGGTGCTGCTTGGCTTCGGCCTGGGTTTTTCGGCGGTGTCGCCTTGGGCGAACGAAGGCGTCAGTGCCAAGGGCCTGGGCATCTCGACCATCGTCTGGTTGGCCTTCACGCAGATCGTTGCGTCGGGACTCGGCGGCTACATCGCCGGGCGGCTACGGGTGAAGTGGGCCTACATGCATACCGATGAAGTGTACTTCCGCGACACGGCCCATGGTTTCCTCGCCTGGTGCGTGGCAACCCTGGTGACAGCCACGCTGGTGGCCGGTTCGGTGAGTGGCATCGTCAGCGGTGGTGTCCAGGCCGGTGCGAGTGTTGTCGGCGGCGCTGCCAGTACCGCAACCCAGGCCATGGGCACGGCTGTCGGCAATACCAACAGCGACCAGTACGGTTACTTTGTCGATAGCCTTTTCCGCGATGATCGTCCGGCTGCTGTCAGCGATGACGCTGCCCGGGGCACAGTGACCCGGATCTTCGTGCGCTCGCTGAGTGACGGTCAATTGTCCGCCGAGGATCGTACCTATCTGGCCCAGATGGTGGCGCAACGGACCAACCTGACCCAGGCCGATGCCGAGCGTCGTGTCGATGAGGTCTATGCGCGCACCCAGAAAGCCGTGGCCGATGCGAAAGCCGCCGCACAACAGGCTGCCGATACGGCCGCCAAAGTGGCCGCCTGGACCACGCTGTGGATGTTCGTTGCCCTGTTGATCGGCGCGTTCATGGCCAGCCTTGCCGCTACCTACGGCGGTCGTCGCCGGGATGCGGTGGTCTATCTGGAAACCGACACCTACGTGACCACCACGCGTTAACTCTGGAGAACTACCATGCGCTCATTACTGCTGTTCTTTCTCGGTGTACCTATCCCGATCATCATCCTGATTGCCTTGTTCATGCATTGATCGAGGTGCCGCTTCCGCCCTGTGCGGAAGCGGTTTTTTTTGCAGGCTTCATCGTGCAAGGGGCACACCTGCTGGATCCGGCTGCAAAGCGCAAACTTTTGGGTTTCATCATCCTTCCTTTATATGGCTTGCGGCCTGATGAACCTGGCTGAACGATACTCGCTGCAAACGGCCAGTCATTGCTCTGCCATGGGGAAAAACGCGATTTTTCCGAAGCCGTGCGGCCGTTTGTCTCCTATATACATCCGCTCGATTGAATTTCTTGCTATAAACGCAATCCGATTGGCATCCCAAAGCCTGCCGCAGAGCAGTTTCAGGGCTGTGTCGGACAAATTCGCTGTCTTTTCAGTTGCTGAGGCCTCAACTCGGCCTTAGACTGCCGCCCCTCGTAAATTGAGTGCCGGGTGGCGCTTGGAACCCATGGCGCCTTTCCGATGGCCTGAAGCGGCCCGCCGGAACGCTCCCTTATTCGCCTTAATGCACGTTTTTTTATAGAGATATCAATGACAAAGGACAAGTTGCTGGCCATGCCGGCGGATGACTACATGAATGCCGAGCAACATGCTTTTTTCTCCGGCCTGTTGCAGAACATGAAAGTCGAAACCCACGAGCGTATCGAACAGAATCGCATCGCCATCGAGAGCCTGGACACCCCGGCCGATCCGGCTGACGCGGCTTCGGTCGAAGAAGAGCGCACTTGGCTGGTCAACGCGATCGATCGCGATCAGCGCATGCTGCCCCAGTTGGAACAAGCCCTGGAGCGCATCAAGGAAGACAGCTTCGGCTGGTGCGACGACAGCGGCGAGCCAATTGGCCTCAAACGCCTGCTGATCAGCCCGACCACCAAGTACTGCATCGAAGCTCAGGAACGTCACGAGCAGATCGACAAGCACCAGCGTCAGGCCTGATTCCGACAAGCAAAAGATCGTCCGAACGCGGCCCGAGCCTGCGGCAGCTCCTACACACATCGGTGTAGGAGCTGCCGCAGGCTGCGATCTTTGCTTTGTTCGTCCGCGATTCCTTGAAACTTCTATTGTTCCCCCCTGCACACCCTCGACTAATGGACCATGGATAATGGCCTGGTAGTGGCGTTCAATGCGGGTACAACAATTAGAAGCGCTTGCGGGGTAACGACGATGACGAGGAATGAATCGCTGGGGGCGGCCGTGCCTGCACCCGTGCTTTTGCCGAAAAACCGCTGGTTGGCGCCCACGCTGCAAAGCATCGCCCTGATGCTGTTGCTGTGCGGCATGACCCTCGGTGGCTGGTCGCTTTACCTCGGCCTGCCGTTGGCCGTGTTGATTATCTGGTTGCCGCGCCTGCGCTCGCGTCCGGCCTCCATGACAGCCACCCGCGATGACGCCCACGCCATCGCCGAGTTGACCCGCGATCTTTCCCGCACCACCAGTCATAACGCGTTGTCCGCCGCTGGCGTGGCCTTTTCCGTGCGCCAATTGGCAGACAAGGTGCAATCGCAGCTCGGCGCCGCGGCGCAAATTGTCAGCAATGCCCAGGTGATGATTGCCACCGAGCAGTCTACTTCGGACCTCAGTCGCCAGGCCCTGAGTGCCGCCAGCGAGGCTAATCAGAGCAGTGCGGTGGGGCGCGCGGAACTGATCCAGTCGATCGCCAGGATGCAGCAGCTGAGCCAGCGCGCCACCAGCAGCCGTGAATTGATGGAAGCGTTGAGCGTTCGCAGCGACGACATTCAGCGGGTGACTCTGGTGATTCAGTCCATCGCCAACCAGACCAATCTGCTGGCCTTGAACGCGGCGATTGAAGCGGCACGGGCCGGCGAACACGGGCGCGGATTCGCCGTGGTGGCCGATGAAGTACGCGGTCTCGCCGCACGTACGGCAAGCGCGACCGGTGAAGTCGGCGAGATGGTGGCCGATATCCAGCAGCGTACCGCGCAAGTGGTGGAACAGATCCGCCAGCTGTCCAGCGATCTGGTCAGCGGCGTCGAGCAAGTCGAGATCACTGGCCAGCACCTGGACAACATTGCCCGCCTGGCGGCCAGTGTCGAAACTCAGGTGGGAGAAATCGCCCGGGGCGCGGACACCAACCGCGAGCAACTCGACAGCCTGTTCCTCGCCATTCAGCAGATGCGCAGCGACCTCGCGGTCAGCGATCAGCAGACCCGGCAACTGGCCGACGCGGCGGTGCAGATGGAGGGGCAGGCCGAAACCATCAGCGAGCGCCTTGCCGAAGTGGGCCTGGATGACTACCACCAGCGGATTTATGAATTGGCCCGGCAAGGCGCGAGCCAGATCACCGTGCGTTTCGAAGCGGATGTCGACGCCGGCCGCATCAGCCTCGACGACCTGTTCGATCGCAATTACCAGGCAATTGCCAACACCAGCCCGAGCAAATTCCAGACCCGCTTCGACCGTTACACCGATCAGGTGCTGCCAGGCATTCAGGAACCCCTGTTGGCGCTCCATGAAGGACTGGTGTTTGCCATCGCCTGCACGCAGCACGGTTATGTGCCGACCCACAACAACGTGTTCTGTCAGCCATTGACCGGCGATGCGCAAGTCGATGCGCTACAGAACAGGACCAAACGCAAGTTCGCCGATCGAACCGGCATTCGCTGCGGCAGCCATGACAAGCCGGTGCTGCTGCAAACCTATACCCGTGACACCGGCGAGTTGATGCACGACCTGTCGGTGCCGATCATGCTCAAGGGACGTCATTGGGGTGGTTTGCGCTTGGGTTACAAGCCGGAAAATTCGCGGTAGACAACGCGCCGGGTCGGACAATTGTTACTTATCCGGTAACAAGTCTGTGCAAAGTCGTACTGTTTCCTGCCCTGGAAACTCATTAACATAGCTAATAGTTAGGTAGCTAATGAGTTTCGGAGGTGGGCATGCAAAGCAGGGTTGATGTCGCGGTCATGATCGGCAGTGGGGTTCCCGCCAGCCTTCGTGCGCTGGGGCGCAGCGTATGTTGGGTGGTATTGCTCAATGGCGAGCGCCGGGGTACGGCGTTTGCCAGTCGCGAGGAAGCGCAGGCATGCAAGGCGGCCTGGGTTGCGCAATTGAACGGCGCCAGGCCAGGCAGCCTGCATTGAAGACGTGATCAGTGTGTCTGGTGCATGCGCAGGTTCAGGTCATCGACTACGCGCGCCCAATCGGCGTCTTCGCGTAGCTGTTCTTTAAGGAATCCGGCTTGTTGCGGAGTCCAGAACTCGGCATCTATGAGTTTTTTGTCATCGGGAAGCGGGGAGTGGCTGGCAATGAAGTCGTCGATAGCATTCTGGGTGGAGTCCAGCCCGAGCTGGTCGAACAGGCCTTTCAAGTCGTGTGTCGGTGAGTCCATCTTCATCTCCTTGCAGTTAGTCAGTCGCATCGCTATACGAAGGTGCGGCGTTACTGCATCTGAGGAGGCCGCACGCCTGGAGTTCGATTGAGTTGCAGCAACTTCGCAAAGAGCATAGACGCTCACTCGACAATCAGGCTTTCAGTGCACCGGCATCGACAGCTTCCTTCAGCGCCTTGGCCGATTCCTGTGCGGCAACGGCAGCAACATCGGAGGTCTTGAACCAGCGATCCTTCTCGACCCGGTGATAGGTCACGGTCTTGAGCGGTGGTTTGGCGCGCATGACAATGATTGCCTGGAATTCACCGTCGATCTCTCTGGCTTCGCCCCGGATGAAAAACTCGCCGATATCGAACTCCGTCATGTAACCGCCTTCCTTATCTATTATTGTGTTCAACACCACCCATGGTGGGGCAAGTGCTTGATTGGACTGGCAGTATGGCAGTAGTTACGCAGTGGCGGCGCAGTTAAGACAGCGAGGCGACGAAACGGCCAGGAAAGTATTGCTTAAGGGTGGATCACGTTCGGGATTCGAGGGCGCGCGCCAGCGCACAGGCTTCGTTATGATTGCCTCGGAAACCTCTTACGCATCCGGTGGAAATTTCCTTGATGTGAAAGAAGGCATTACCAGCCAGGATCACCTGGAATCGCGCGGTAACCACGCCGTCATCGTTGCGGTCAGCGCTGTGCTGCCGCGCTGCCGGGGTGGTCGACGAGGTCTGCAGGTAAGGCATCACGGGGTGGGCGAAGTGTGTCAGTGTGCACATATGAAGTCCTTTTCATTGTTTTACCGACGTGTGTACGTCGTTGTGGGTAGTCTGCAAGCGCATCGCTGCTCTAGAATCACCTTCGATGACAGGTGAGTGATGAATATCTAAAGCAATTTTTTGCTGGCGATATGTAGGAAATATGCTTTTCTTTTTCGGATTTTTCCCTGATGTTGGTAGTCCTAGATTCCCTGGTCGTAAAAGGCTTTTTCCTTCAACCTTTGTCGAACGCCAGACAGGACGATGCGAGTGACACTGGGGTAGTCTCCCAGGCTTCGTGAAGAACGAGTGCACTGCTCATTCAGGACTTCAAACCGGGTTCTTTGGTTTCACCTTCGGCATTGCCGCTTTTTTCGGCTGTGCGCCTTTCCCGCGTACGGCACCATTTATAGATGTGGGGATGTTTCCTTGGCAGTAAGTAATCTCGATATGCATGCTTTGTTCGTGCTGGGTGATTTGCGCGCAAAGCTGGTTAAACAGTTTCAATCACGTTTTGTTTACATCACCGAACAGAACGCAGAAGGCATTTACATTGCCGAAATCGACACCGAATCAGCCCTGGTGGTGGACGATAAACCCGGTCTCAAGCTCAAGGTCGGCGATCATTTCAGCGCCTCGGTGCTGCCCAGCCGCGAAGGCGGCAAACTGGACATCCGCTTTCGCGACATCAAGCTGACGGTATACGGTCTGGGGGATTACGCGTTCGTCACCACCGCCGACGGTCAGGCGATCGTGTTCAGGGAAGGGCACAGCGTGGTGACGGTGTTCGCCGCCCATCAACAGTTGCAGGAGAACCTGACCAAGACCCTGAAGGCCGTGACCGCCAAGGCCGCCAAGTGGCGCAAGGGCGAACTGGTCACGTTCAAGGCCAGCGAGTAATGACCCTGACGCGCGCTGATTTCCACCAACAGCATCAGGCCAGCGCCCAGGGTGAAGCACTGCGGTTGTACGGGCAGAAGGCGCTCTTGCAGGGTGCCTGGCTGAATTGGGTGGCGTCACAGATTTACCTGCTGCGCCCGGCCGAGTACGCCAGCATGGTTAGGAAAGAGCTGATCCGCTTGCAGGAAATTTCCGAAAACTGAATCACGCCCCTTGAAAGCAGGAACCTCTACTACAGTCAATTGACTGAATATTCAGAGGCTTTGCGGTCTTCTGCCAGGCCATCCTGCTATTGCTGTGAACAGCACGAGGTGCAAAAGCATGAATCGATTTCGACGGTTGCTGACGGCGGCTTCCCTGGCCACATTCGCGGTGCTGGCAACGCCTGTGCCGGTGTTTGCCGCCCAGGCGCCGATCCACTTCGCCGACCTGAACTGGGAAAGTGGCAGCCTGATTACCGATGTGCTGCGCATCATTGTCGAGAAGGGCTACGGCTTGCCGACCGACACCTTGCCGGGCACCACCATCACCCTGGAAACCGCGTTGGCCAACAATGACATCCAGGTCATTGGCGAAGAATGGGCCGGGCGCAGTCCGGTCTGGGTCAAGGCGGAAGCCGAAGGCAAGGTGGTGAGTCTGGGCGACACGGTCAAGGGCGCCACCGAAGGCTGGTGGGTGCCGGAGTACGTGATCAAGGGTGATCCGGCCAAAGGCATCAAGGCACTGGCACCGGACCTGCGCAGCGTCAGCGACTTGCCGAGGTACAAAAACGTGTTCAGCGATCCGGAAGCGCCGGACAAGGGCCGTTTCCTCAACAGCCCCATTGGCTGGACATCGGAAGTGGTCAACAAGCAGAAGCTCAAGGCCTATGGCCTGGACGACAGCTATGTGAACTTCCGCAGCGGTTCGGGTGCCGCGCTGGATGCGGAGATCACTTCGCAGATTCGCCGCGGCAAGCCGGTGCTGTTTTATTACTGGTCGCCCACGCCGTTGCTCGGCCGCTTCAAGTTGATCCAGCTGGAAGAGCCACCGTTCGATGCCGAGGCCTGGAAAACCCTGACCGATGCCGATAACCCCAATCCACAGCCGACCCGCTCGCTGGCCTCGAAGCTGTCCATCGGCGTGTCAACGCCGTTCCAGAAGCAGTACCCGCAGATCGCCGAGTTCTTCAGCAAGGTCGATTTCCCCATCGACCCCTTGAACAAGGCGCTGGCCGAGATGAGTGAAAAACACACGGCGCCGCGTCAGGCCGCCGAGGCATTCATGAAGGCCCATCCGCAGGTCTGGCAGGCCTGGGTACCCAAGGACGTGGCGGACAAAGTGTCGGCCGAACTCAAGTAACCGACGACCGGCTCCTTACAAAGTCCGAGGCAGATTGGCCGGAACAGGCTATCTGGCCCGGGCTGTCTGGAACACACTGGCGGGCACAGGCTGGCTCGATCAAATCGGCTGGCACCGATTAGCGGTCTCGAAATCCTGCAGGTGGCTCGCGCTTGAAGAAAAGCCGACTAGGATGTTCTGACCCTTTCCTTTTCGAGGATGCGTGTTCATGACCTTGGTCCTGGCTCGGTGGTTGGTGACGGCCTTCGCCGTCATCAGTCTGGTACATGTCTATTGGGCGCTGGGTGGAGAGTGGGCGTCGGTGGCAGCGGTTCCGCAGGTGCCGCAGGAGGGCAGCGCCAAGCTTCGTCCGGCGTTCAAGCCGCGGGGCTGGATCACCTTGTTGGTGGCAGCGGCGTTGCTGATGATCGCCTTGCTGGTGTGCTTGCGGGTGGGCTGGTACGTGCCGCCTGTGAGTCACTGGTCGTTGCAGTGGCTGATCAGTGGGATTGCCATTCTGTTGTTTGCCCGAGCCATTGGCGATTCGGAACTGGTGGGGTTCTTCAAGGAGGTCAAGGGTTCGGAGTTCGCCCGGCTGGATACCTGGGTGTATTCGCCGCTTTGTGTGGTGCTGGGGGCGGGGTTGTTGGGGGTTGCGTGGATTTGATTGGCCCCGGAATCTCTACTGCCTGGGCCGGCCCCTTCGCGGGCAAGCCCGCTCCTACAGTTGACTTGGTATGACCACCAATTTGTGTACAACAATGATCCCTGTAGGAGCGGGCTTGCCCGCGAAGGGGCCGGCCGGGTCAATACTGACGCTGGATCAACCCCCAGTCTCACTCCGCCGACTGCTCACCTCCGCCGGCACATCATCCCCGGCCATGCGCTTGCGGAACAACGCCGCACGGGCCAGCAACAAGGTGGTCACCGGCACGGTGATCGCCAGCAGGATCGGAATCAGCCAGGCATGCAGCACCGGCCCGGACTTGAGGGCCGAAAAGTAGATGATCGATGCCAGCGCCACGCACCAGGCACCCAGGGTCGAGGCCAGGGCCGGTGGGTGCATGCGCTGGAAGTAATCCTTCATGCGCAGCAGGCCGGTGGCGCCGATCAGCGCGAACAGGCCGCCACAGACCAGCAGCACCGCCACCGGAATTTCCACCCACAACGACAGGGACGGGTTCATTCGATCACCTCGCCACGCAGCAGGAACTTCGCCAGGGCGAAGGATCCGACGAAACCGAACAGCGCGATCAGCAGCGCCGCTTCGAAGTAAGTGTCACTGGCGTAGCGAATGCCCAGCGTCAGCATCATCAGCATGGCGACGATGTACAGGTAATCCAGGGCCAGAACCCGGTCCTGGGCCGATGGCCCCTTGAACAGGCGGATCAGGGTCAGGATCATCGCCAGGGAAAAGAAAAACAGGCTCACCAGAATCGCGTTCGACAGCAGCGCGCTCATTCGAAGATCTCCATCAACGGACGTTCGTAAGTCACCTTGAAGTGCTGGATGAATTGCGCCTCGTCATCCAGATCGAAAACGTGCAGCAACAGAATGCTGCGGTCCAGTGCGAGTTCCGACCAGACCGTGCCGGGCACCACCGTGGTGATCATCGACAAGGCGGCCAGACCGTTGGCGTCGCGCAGGTCCAGGGGCACCTTGATGAAGCGCGAGCGCGGTGGCCGCCGCCCGGCGTTGAGTACGCCCCAGGCCACGGCGAGATTGGAGGTCAGCACGTCGCGACCGACCACCAGGATCAGGCGCAGGATTACCCCCGGCCGGCGGATGCGCACCGGTAACGGGCGCAACCTGCGCATCATCAGTGGCGCACAGAAGCCCAGTGCGGCGCCCAACAGCAGGTTGCCCGGACTCATCGACAGATTCAGCAGCAACCACAGCAGCCACAGGGCCAGCGACAACCAGGGCGCGGGAAACAGGCGCTTCATGGCTGCACCTCCAGCATCGCCGCCTTGACCGGCGGATTGGGTACCACGCGGGTGTCGAGTACGGCGCTGATGTATTGCTGTGGGTTGTTCAGTGCGTCGGCCGCGGCCTGGGTGAAGCGCAGCAGCGGCTCGGCCTGGAACGTCAGGGCAATGCTCAGGCCGAGCAGGGCGAAGATCGGCACGCATTCCAGTCGTCGCAGCAGCGGCGAAGGCCGTTCCGCCGGGGTCCAGAAGCGCTGGACACCCAGGCGCGAAAAGGCGATCAGCGAGGCCAGCCCCGAGATGATCAACAGCGCCAACAGGCCCCAGGCTGCATTCGAAACCGGGATATCGGCGCTGTTGCCCAGGCCCAGCGGATTGAGCAGGGCATTGAGCAGGCCGAGCTTGCCGATGAAACCGGAGAGTGGCGGCATGCCGATGATCAGCAGGGCGCAGGCGATGAAACTGAGGCCGAGGAACGCCATGGTCCAGGGGATCACCTGGCCGACCACGGCCTTGCGGTCATCGTCGAGGTTGGTGCCCTTGGGTGGGTGCAGAGACTCCAGGGGGCGCGGCAGCAGTTCGGTTTCGTCCTCGAGAAGGATTTCATTGGCCGATCGCGAGCGCTCGATCAGTTCGGCGAGCAGGAACAGCGCGCTCAATGCCAGGGTCGAGCTGACCAGGTAAAACAGCGCCGCGCCGATCAGGTTTGGTTGAGCGAATCCGATGGCCGCCAGCAGGATGCCCGCCGACACCAGGATACTCAGACTGGCCATGCGCTCCAGGCGTTGCGCGGCGAGAATTGCAATGGCCGCGCAGGCGATGGTGGCCATGCCGCCGTAGATTAGCCATTCGCCGCCAAAAAACGCCGAGGCGCCGGCCTGGGCCGAGAACAGCAGGGTCCACAGGCGCAGCAAGGTGTAGATGCCGACCTTGGTCATGATCGCGAACATCGCCGCCACGGGAGCGCTCGCCGCGCTGTACGCCGGCACCAGCCAGAAGTTCAGCGGCCACATCCCGGCCTTGGCCAGAAACGCCACCGCGAGAATGCCCGCGCCGGCATGCAGCAACCCGCGGTCGGCCTCGGACACCAGCGGGATCTTCAGCGCCAGGTCGGCCATGTTCAGGGTGCCGGTGACGCCGTAGATCAGCGCCGCGCCAATCAGGAACAGCGAGGAGGCCAGCAGGTTGATCGAGATGTAATGCAGGCCCGACGACACCCGCGCCCGTCCCGAACCGTGCAGCATCAACCCGTAGGAGGCGGCCAGCAGTACTTCGAAAAACACGAACAGGTTGAACAGGTCCGCGGTGAGGAAGGCGCCGTAGAGCCCCATCAATTGAATCTGGAACAGCGCGTGGAAGCTCGAGCCGGCACTGTCCCAGCGGGCCATGGCGAACAGCAGGGCGCAGACGCCGATGATGCCGGTCAACACCAGCATCAATGCCGACAGGCGATCGACCACCAGCACCAGGCCGAAGGGCACCTGCCAGTTGCTCGGCAGGTACACACCAATGGAGCCGGGCACGTCGGTGGTCTGGGTCCATTGCAGCAACAGCACGGCAATGCCCAGCCCAAGCAGGCTGGACAACAGGTTGATGCGCGCCTTCAGCGGGCGGTGTTTCTCGCCGAGCATCAGCATGATTGCGGCGGTCAGCAGCGGCAGCAGGATCGGTGCGACGATCAGGTGGTTCATCACCATCATTCCTTGGGCTCCCGGCCGTCCACATGGTCAGTGCCGGTCAGTCCCCGGGACGCCAGCAGCACCACGAGGAACAGTGCGGTCATGGCGAAGCTGATGACGATCGCGGTCAGCACCAGGGCCTGGGGCAGCGGGTCGGTGTAGTGCAAAAGGTCCTGGGGCACGCCGTCCTTGATGATTGGTTCCTTGCCAATGAACAGGCTGCCCATGCTGAAGATGAACAGATTGACGCCGTAGGACAGCAGGCACAGGCCCATGACTACCTGGAATGTCCGTGGTCGCAGGATCAGCCAGACCCCGGAGGCCGCGAGGACGCCGATGGCGATTGCGATGACTTCTTCCATCAGACGGCTCCCTTGGCGGCAACGGATTTGGGCTGGCCAGCGGTTTTGTGACCGCGCACCGATTGGTGGGCGAGGGCGGTGAGAATCAGCAGGGTCGAACCGACCACCACGGCGTACACGCCGATGTCGAAGAACAGCGCGCTGGCGAGGTGAATGTCGCCCAGCAGCGGCAGGGAGAAATGCCAGGTGTGGGTGGTCAGGAACGGGTAGCCGACCAGCATGGCGCCCAGCCCGGTAGCGGTGGCGAACAGCAGTCCGGTGCCCATCCAGCGCAGCGGTCGCAGGCTCATTTGCGCCTCGACCCACTGTGTGCCGGCGACCATGTATTGCAGGATGAACGCCACCGACATCACCAGCCCGGCGACAAAGCCACCGCCTGGTTGATTGTGTCCGCGCATGAACAGGTAGAACGACACCACCAGGGCCACCGGCAACAGCAGGCGCACCAGCACCGCCGGAACCATCATGAAGCCGAGCGCGGTGTCGCTGGCATGGCGCGGGTTGACCAGGTCGGTGACCACGTCCGGCGCGAGCAGGCGTTGCTGGGCTGGCAGTTGCAGACTTTCTTTTGGTGGGCGGAAACGACGCAGCAGGGCGTACACGGTCAGCGCCACGGCCACCAGCACGGTGATTTCACCCAAGGTGTCAAAGCCACGGAAGTCCACCAGCATCACATTGACCACGTTACTGCCGCCACCTTCGGGCAGGGCACGGCTCAGGTAGAACGAGGAAATGTCGTTGGGGGTCTGGCGCGTCAACATGGCGTAGCTGAGCAGCGCCATGCCGACGCCGACCGCGGTCGCCAACAGCAAGTCGCGGATACGCCGCACCCGCGCCCGGCGCAGGCTGCCCGGCAACGGCGAGACTTCTTCGATCCGCCGTGGCAGCCAGCGCAGGCCCAGCAGGATCAGCACCGTGGTCACCACTTCGACCGCCAGTTGCGTGAGCGCCAGGTCCGGCGCGGAGAACCAGACGAAGGTGATACAGGTCATCAGGCCGCAGACGCTGACCATGGTCAGGGCCGCGAGCCGGTGGTACTTGGCCTGGTACGCCGCGCCGAGGGCGCAGGCGATGGCCAGCAACCACAGGGTGACAAACACGATCGACCCCGGGATCTTCGGCCGATCACCCCAGTGCAGGTTGCTGTGCAGCATCGGGGTCAACCCGGCCAGCACGGCGACGAGCACCATCAGGAACAGTTGCGCCTGCAGACGCCGGGTGCCGAGCAAGCGGTCCAGATGCCGGGCCATGCGCATCTTGATGACCAGGACAGACTCGAACAGGCGTTTGCCATCGAGGCGGCCAATCAGCGGCGGACGGGTGAAGCGCCCACGCTTGAGCTGCTTGCGCAACAGCAGGTAGAGCAGGGCGCCGCAGCACAAGGCGATCAGGCTCATGATCATCGGCGCGTTCAAGCCGTGCCAGATCGCCAGGCTGTACTCCGGCAGCGGGCCGCCCACCACGGGTTGCGCCGCGGCGGCGAGCAGCGGGCCAACGATCTGGGCCGGGAAAATTCCCACCAGCAGGCAGGTGAACACCAGCAATTCCACCGGGGCGCGCATCCAGCGCGGCGGCTCGTGGGGCGTGTGGGGCAGGTCGGTGGCCGGCGGGCCGAAGAACACGTCCACGGTAAACCGCAGGGAATAGGCCACGCTGAAAGTGCCGGCAATGGTCGCGACGATCGGCAAGCTCAGCTCGACCCAGCGCGTGGCATTGATGAACACGGTTTCGGCGAAGAACATTTCCTTGGACAGGAAGCCGTTGAGCAGCGGCACGCCGGCCATCGAGGCGCTGGCGACCATGGCCAGGGTCGCGGTAAACGGCATCAGCTTGTACAGGCCACTGAGCTTGCGGATGTCGCGGGTGCCGCTTTCGTGGTCGATGATCCCGGCGGCCATGAACAGCGAAGCCTTGAAGGTCGCATGGTTGAGAATGTGGAACACCGCGGCGACGGCCGCCAGGGGACTGTTCAGGCCGAGCAGCAGGGTGATCAGGCCCAGGTGGCTGATGGTCGAGTAGGCCAGCAGGCCCTTGAGATCGTTCTGGAACATCGCGCAATAAGCGCCGAGCAACAGGGTGCAGGCGCCGGCGCCGCTGACGATGTAGAACCACTCTTCACTGCCGGACAGCGAAGGCCATAACCGCGCGAGCAGGAAAACCCCGGCCTTGACCATGGTCGCCGAGTGCAGGTACGCCGACACCGGGGTCGGCGCAGCCATGGCGTGGGGCAGCCAGAAGTGGAAGGGGAACTGCGCGCTTTTGCTCAAGGCGCCAATCAGGATCAGGGGCAGGAGGATGGGGTAAAGGGCATGGGCGCGAATCAGCTCGCCAGCGGCCAGGACCTTGTCCAGGTCATAGCTGCCCACCACATGGCCGAGCAGCAGGACCCCCGCCAGCAGGCACAGACCGCCGGCGCCGGTGACCATCAACGCCATGTAGGCGCCCCTACGGGCGTCAGCGCGGTGGTGCCAATAGCCGATCAGCAGGAACGAGAAGAGGCTGGTCAGCTCCCAGAAAAACACAATCTGGATCAGGTTGCCGGAGATCACCAGCCCGAGCATGGCGCCCATGAAGGCCAGGAAAAACGCGAAGAACCGCGGTACCGGATCGTCCGGCGACATGTAGTAGCGGGCGTAAAGCGACACCAGGGTACCGATGCCCAGCACCAATATGGAGAACAGCCAGGCGAAGCCGTCCATGCGCAGGACGAAGTTCAGCCCCAGGCTGGGCAGCCAGAAATATTCTTCGCGAATGACCCCGCCGTCGGCGATCTGCGGGAACAGGAAAGCGACCTGGACCGTGCCGATCAAGGCGATCAGGCCGGCCAACAGGGATTCGGCGTTGCGGGCGTTGTGCGGCAAAACGGCCGCCAAACAGCTGCCTATGAAAGGCAGAAGCAGTAGAACTATCAGGGACATAGGCTTCTAATCTGCGGAAGTTTGTGAAGCATCATACGTGCCAGCTCCCGGATCACCAAACGCCAAGCTGTCGCAGAATCCTACAAGGTAGACGGAAAAGCCTTGATTCACATTGTTTCCGGCAGATTGAAGTCAGCAGGTCCGGCCCCTTCGCGGGCAAGCCCGCTCCCACAGGGTTACAGGTGTACGCAAAATCAAGTACACCACAAGACACTGTGGGAGCGGGCTTGCGGGACTGTCAGATATTTTGTGTGCGGGCCGGTAACGGCCTGCCGTTAGGCAGGCCATGCTTTACCAGGTCGGCCTGATAAATCGATCTCCGTACAGAATCGCGAATTGATTCATCGCACTT
>Ga0160472_100237_pt1 | contig 65620 bp, 49 predicted proteins | sample HID1973M_E11MG_FD_108267 | JGI IMG/M metagenome (GOLD analysis project Ga0160472, IMG submission 108267) | Enriched mosquito-associated microbial communities from UW Madison campus, WI, USA - HID1973M_E11 MG | ecosystem: Host-associated > Arthropoda: Insects > Digestive system > Unclassified ... | reverse complement strand
GATCGGCAATTGCTGGGAATGGACGCAGGACTGGTTCTCGGCCAAGCATCCGGCGGACGCGGCCAAGGCCTGCTGCATCCCCGAAAACCCGCGCGGCGCCGCGATGGAGGGCAGCTTCGACCCCCAGCAGCCCGCGATCCGCATTCCGCGCCGCGTCATCAAGGGTGGCTCGCATCTCTGCGCGCCCAATTATTGCCGCCGCTATCGCCCGGCGGCGCGACATGCCGAGGCAGTGGACACCTCGACCAGCCATCTCAGCTTCCGTTGCGTGCTGAGGGCCGGGGGTCCGGCGACCTGAAACCGAGGAGGTCCGGATGAGCGAGCAAAACAAGGGACGGATATTCGTCGGCATCGGCGGCTGGACCTATGAGCCGTGGCGCGGCAGCTTCTATCCCGAGGGCCTGCCCCTCAAGCGCGAGCTGGAATATGCCAGCCGGCAACTTACGGCGATCGAGGTGAACGGCACCTATTATCGCAGCCAGACGCCCGACACCTTCCAGAAATGGCATGACGAGACGCCCGAAGGCTTCGTCTTTGCGCTGAAGGCGCCGCGTTTCTCCACCAATCGCAAGGTTCTGGCCGAGGCCGGCGAGTCGATCGAGCGTTTCGTGACCGGAGGGATTACGCGGCTGGGCGACAAGCTTGGCCCGATCAACTGGCAATTCATGGCAACGAAGAAATTCGATCCCGCCGATTTCGAGGCGTTCCTGAAGCTGCTGCCGAAATCGGTCGATGGGCGGGAGCTGCGACACGCGGTCGAAGTCCGGCATGACAGCTTCCGCACCGAGGCGTTTCTGGACATGACCCGCGCCCACGGGGTCGCGGCAGTGATCTCGGCCGAGGGGGAGTTTCCCCAGATCGCCGACCCGACCGCGCCTTTCGTCTATGCCCGGATCATGGGAACGACGGAGACGGAGGAGCTGGGCTATTCCCCTGCCGCGCTGGACGAATGGGCCGGCCGGGCGCGGAAATGGGCCGAGGGCGGCGTCCCGGACGGCCTCGACTATGTCGGCACGCCCCGGCCGGGCGACCCGCGCGACGTCTATCTTTTCGTCATCAGCGGCTACAAGGAGCGAAACCCCCTCGCGGCGGCCGCGCTGATCAAGAGGCTGGGCTGATCCGTCGCCCGACCCAACGGCCGCAACCCGGGGGCAGCGGGCAGGCTGCTGCCATCACACGCATGGCGCGATATCTTCCACGACTGCTCAATCAGGACGACGAATGACCCCTGACCGGCTTCCCGCCGACCGTTTTTCTCTGGATTGACAACATCGGGGCGAAGGACTTCTATCGGCCCGACGCACCGGCTGTGCGCCCGGTCCGTCGCGATTGCCTTGCCGCCCGCACCGGACCACATAATTGGAAGACTCAGGACCGGCGAATGCTCGCACCATTTCTTATCATGCTGCGCGAAGGCCTTGAGGCGGCGCTGATCGTCGGGATCATTGCGGGGTATCTGCGCCAGACCGGGCGCCAGTCCTGGCTGCCTGTCATCTGGGTCGGCGTGCTGCTTGCCGTCGCGCTCTCGCTGTTCGTCGGCGCGGCGCTCCAGCTTGCCAGCGCCAGCTTTCCGCAAAAGACGCAGGAACTGATCGAGGCCGTCATCGCGCTGATCGCGGTCGCGGTCCTGCTTGGAATGGTCTTCTGGATGCGACGCGCGGCACGCTCGATCAAGGGCGAGTTGCAAGGCTCGGTCGATCGTGCGCTGGGTCGGGGGGGCAGGCTGGCAAGCTGGGGGCTGATCGGGATGGTCTTCCTTGCCGTGGCGCGGGAGGGGTTGGAATCGGTGTTCTTCCTCCTCGCGATCTTCCAGCAAAGCCAGGATGGCGCGGCACCGATCGGCGCGGCGCTGGGGCTGATCGTGTCGGTCGTCGCGGGCTGGGCCATCTATGCCGGGTCGCTGCGCATCGACCTCAGGCGGTTCTTCCGCTGGACCGGCATCTTCATCCTGTTCGTGGCCGCCGGATTGTTCGCCGGTGCGATCCGGGCGTTTCACGAAGCCGGTCTCTGGAACGCCTTGCAGGAACCTGTCTATGACCTGAGCGGCCTGCTGCCCGAAACCGGCCCGCTGGGCAGCGTGCTTTCCGGCTTGATCGGCTATCGCGAGGCCCCGTCGCTTGGTGAATTTCTGGCCTGGTCGATCTTCCTTGCCGTCAGCCTGACGCTGTTCCTGCGTCCGGTCAGGCCCGTCCTTGCCACTTCGCGGGTGGAGGCGCCGAAATGACGCATGCTCCTTCGCGCATGATCCCTTTGGCCATCGCCGGTTCGGCCGGTCTGGTGCTGCTGGGCGCGGCGGCGTTCTGGTATGCGACGTCGCGCCAGCCCGTGCAAACCGACGCGGCCGACCAGCTTGTCACCGTCGATGCCCGGACCTGCAACCCGAACGAAGTCACCGTGCCGGGCGGCAGGCGCAGCTTCGAGATCCTGAACAGTTCTGATCGCCCCATCGAATGGGAAATCCTGAACGGCGTCATGGTCGTTGCCGAGCGCGAGAACATCGCGCCGGGCTTTCGCACGACGCTTGTGACCGACCTTGCCCCCGGAAGTTACGAGATGACCTGCGGCCTTCTCTCGAACCCGCGCGGCAGGCTGATCGTCACCGCCTCGGACGAGGCGGCAAGCGCCGCATCCGAGGTCACGCTGCGCAAGTTCCTTGGTCCGCTTTCGGAATACCGGGTCTATCTGGTCCTGCAGGGCAATCAGGCGGTGAAGAAGGCCGAGGCGCTGCGCGATGCCGTGGCGGCGGGCGATCTCGATGCCGCACGCGAGGCATGGCGCGAGGCGCGCCTGCCCTATCGCCGGGTCGAGCCGCTGGCCTATCGCCTCTCGGACCTCGAAAACCCCATCGACCCCCGCGCCGCCTATCTGGCCGGCCGCGAGGATGACCCGGCATTCACGGGCTTTCACCGCCTCGAATACGGGCTTTTCCGGCAGAACAGCACCGAGGGCCTGCAACCCTTCGCCGATCGCATGGTCGCGGATATGCACACCCTCGCGGCGAGGTTGAAGGAAATGCCCCTTGATCCGCAATTGCTGATCGCGCTGCCCGGCGACATGGCCCGCCAGATCGCCACCGGCCAGATCCCCGAGGGAGAAAACACCTATGCGGGCAATGATGCCGAGGATCTGGCGGCCAGCCTCGACGGGATCGCCAAGCTGACCGGCCTTCTGCGTCAGGTTTCCGCCAGCGTCGATCCCGCGCTGGACGAAGAGATCGGCAAGGCCCTGCAGAAAAGCCGGGACAACGTCGCGGCGCTTGGCGATGTCGCCTCCTATGCGGAGGTTCCGGCCGCGACGCGCTCCGCGCTGGCGCAGGATCTTCTGGGACTTGCCGACAGCCTTTCGCGGCTGCAACCCGTTCTCGGGAAAAGCTGACATGACCGGATGCCCCTTCAGTTCCGGCCCCAGCCGCCGCAGCGTTCTGATCGGCCTCGGCTCGGTCGGGACGCTGGGCGTGGTTCCCGCCAGTGCCGCGCCGCAGGTCGAGGATGCGCCCGCCCGCGAACCCGACCTTGCGCAGCGCCATATCCCCTTTCACGGCACCCATCAGGCCGGTATCACTACCCCCCGCCCCGCCACGGGCCTGATCGCAAGCTTCGACATCGTGGCGACGTCGCTGGACGAGATGGAGCGGATGCTGCGCCGCCTGACCGAGCGCGTGGTGTTTCTGACGCAAGGAGGCGAGGTTCCCCAGCGTGACCCGAAGCTGCCGCCCGCGGATTCCGGGCTGCTCGGTCCGGTGATCGAGCCCGACAACCTGACGATCACGCTGGGCCTTGGCGCATCGTTCTTTGACAAGCTCCCCGAACTCGGCCGGCTGAAGCCCGCCCGGCTGGAGCGCATGGTGCAGTTTCCGAATGACGCCCTTGTCGCGGCGGACTGCCACGGGGATATCTCGCTGCAATTCTGCGCCAATCTTCAGGACACCAACCTTCACGCCCTGCGCGACGTGGTGAAGAACCTCTCGGAGTTTCTGGTCCTGCGCTGGATGATCGAGGGCTCGGTCCCGCCCGTCACGCCCGCGCCGGACGGCTCGACCCCCAGCGCGCGGAACTTCCTCGGTTTCCGCGACGGCTCGGCCAATCCGGATTCCACCGATGCGGAGCTGATGCGGCAGGTGGTCTGGACCTCGCAGCCGGACGAGCCCGGCTGGACCCATGGCGGCAGCTATCAGGCAATTCGCATCATCCGGAATTTCGTCGAGCGCTGGGACCGCACCCCGCTGGCCGAGCAGGAGCGGATCCTGGGCCGCACCAAGATGAGCGGCGCGCCGCTCGATGGCGACGCCACGGCGACCGAGCATCACCTGCCCGATTTCGCGGCTGACCCCGAGGGTGAGCGGACCGCCCTTGACGCGCATATCCGCCTTGCCAATCCGCGCAGCGCGGAAAGCGACCGGAACCTGATCCTGCGGCGGCCCTTCAACTATTCGCGCGGCGCCACGACCAATGGCCAGCTTGATCAGGGCCTGCTGTTCATCTGCTACCAGTCGGATCTGCGCGAGGGTTTCATCACCGTGCAGGAGCGCCTGAATGGCGAGCCGCTGGAGGAATATATCAAGCCGGTCGGGGGCGGGTATTTCTTTGCCCCACCCGGCGTTCCGGGGCCGGGGGATTACCTCGCCTCGGCCCTGATTACCGAAGCCAGGCGGTCCTGACCCGCCAAAGCCGCCAACCGAACCTCACGACACGGGAGCGTGACATGAACGGAACCCTGAAGACGACCGCAATTGCCCTGGTGCTGGGAGGATGGGGCCACGCCGCCCTTGCCGCCGATCCCTCGCTGGACCTGATCGGACCGCTTTCCGAATACAAGATCTTCGTGGCCGAGAACACCGCGAAGCTGGTCGAGGATGTCGAAGCCTTCACCGGCGCCGTGAAGGCGGGCGATGTCGAGAAGGCGAAGGTGCTTTTCGCGCCCACCCGCACCAGCTATGAGCGGATCGAGCCGATCGCCGAACTTTTCTCGGATCTGGACGTGTCGATCGACGCGCGGGCCGATGATTACGAAAAGGCCGAGCAGGATCCCGCCTTCACCGGCTTCCACCGCATCGAATATGGTCTCTGGCAGGAAGGGTCCACCGCGGGGCTGGAGGAATATGCGGACCGGCTGCTCGCCGATGTCAAAAGCCTCGACCAGCGCATCAACGACCTGACCTTCCCCCCCGAGGTGGTGGTCGGCGGGGCCGCCGTGCTGATGGAGGAGGTCGCGGCGACCAAGATCTCGGGCGAGGAGGATCGCTACAGCCGCACCGACCTCTGGGATTTCGATGCGAATTTCGAGGGCGCCGAGAAGATCTATGTGCTGCTGCGCCCGCTGGTCGAGCAGGATGGAGAGTTCGTCCAGAAAGTCGACGGCAACTTCAAGGCGGTGGCGGTCGTTCTTGAGAAATACCGCACGCCCGAGGGCGGCTATGTCTCGTATGAGAAGCTGACCGACGAGGACCGGACGCTGCTTTCCGCCAAGGTAAACACGCTGGCCGAGGATCTGGCCACCCTGCGCGGCAAGCTGGGTCTGGGCTGAGGCATCCGAACTTCATGCCCCGGCCGGGTCGGCAATGGCTTCAATGCCGGCCCGGCCGGGGCTATGGAGGTTCATCGGGTGCATGGGACAAGAGGCAGGAGCCAGATGATGAATGAGATGACCAAGGTCGAGGATTATGTCTTCGCGCCCGCGCCGGTGCCGACCATTCCGGTGACCGGCAGCGACAAGCTGTTCCCGGTGCGCCGGATCTATTGCGTCGGCCGCAATTTCGCCGATCACGCGATCGAGATGGGCCATGATCCCGACCGAGAGCCGCCCTTCTTCTTCCAGAAGAACCCGGATGCGATCGTCCCTCCCGGAGGCGATTTCCCCTATCCGACGGAATCGAGCGATGTGCATCACGAGATCGAGCTTGTCGTCGCGCTGAAATCCGGCGGCACCGATATTCCGCCCGAACAGGCGCTCGACTGCGTTTTCGGCTATGGCGTCGGTCTGGACATGACCCGGCGTGACCTGCAGGCGGTGGCGAAGAAGATGGGCCGCCCTTGGGAGACTGCGAAATCCTTCGAGGCCTCGGCCCCCTGCTCGGCCATCCATCCCGTCTCCGCCATCGGGCATCCCGAGGCGGGCGTGATCGAGGTCGAGGTGAATGGCGAGACGCGCCAGCGCGGCGACCTGAACCAGATGATCTGGAAAGTGCCGGAAATGATCTCCTATCTCTCGCGGCTGTTCGAGTTGCAGCCGGGCGACGTGATCTTTGCCGGCACCCCTGCGGGCGTCAGCGCCGTGGTCCGGGGCGACGTGATCACGGGACGCGTGGTCGGTGTCGCGGAGATTACCGTCAGGGTGGTCTGACCTTCGGGCCGCTGGCCGACCGCGGGCCGTGGCCCGTCATCCGGTGCTGTAGAGCCCGAGGACCAGCACCCAGGCCGAGATCATCAGCCCGACCACGATCGCATAGGCCCCGTTCCAGCGCAGCCCGGCCTGGCGGGGCGGCACCTCGCCATAACTTCCGACCAGCAGCACCGAGGCAGTGAAGGGCGAGGTCGTCCCGCTGATCGCCCAGCCGCCCGTGATCGCGGCGACCAGCACTGCGGGATGCAGGCCCATCTCGGCCGGGGACGGCAGCATCGGCACGATCAGCGATACCGAGAGGATCGGGTTCATCCCGAGCTGCCCGGTCAGCGGCACCAGCCAGACCATGGCGATCGCGATGGCGAGGGGCGGCACGGCGCCCAGATCCAACCCGAGGCGCGGCATCAGCGGGACGATCAGGAACGCGCCGAGGCTGCCGATGAAGGCCGCCATGAACAGCAGCACGATCTGGCCGCCATAGGCCGGCAGTTCCCGCTGTAGGAACTCGGCCACCTTGCGGCCCAGATGCGCCATCCGCCCGCCGCCCATCCCCCCGCCCTGCAGCCAGATCCAGCCGAGCGCGACAAGCGGCACGAAAGACATGACCGCGCCGATGACATCGATCCCCGTCGCCTTGCGCAGCAGCAGGATGCCACAGGCGACCAGTCCGAGCAGCAGGAGGAGGGGTCTCAGCCGGACCAGCCAGCCGCCCGAAGGCGCGGTGCGTCGCGGTGCCTGTCGGGCAAGCTGGGGTTTGAAGATGCTGTCCATGCCCCAGCCGGTCAGGATCATCATCGCCGCATTCACCATGCAGGGCAGCGCGACGCTGCCCCAGCTTGCGCCGGGCACCAGCCCGACCGTGATCGCCATGGAAAACCCCAGCGGCGACCAGCAGAGCGTCGAGGCAAAGCCGCGCTGGATCGCCACCAGCATGCGCCGCAGGCGAAGGCGGCGGATATGCGGGTCCGGTTCCTTCGCGGTGCTTTCGGCGGCCAGCGAACCGAGCAGCGCGATCGAGCCATAGAGCAGGATCAGCCCGAAAAGATGCCCGCCGATCGTCAGCGCGACATAGCGCAGGTCGGGCCTCTGACCGGCGAGGAAGCGGCCGCATTCGAGGATCTCCCACGACCCGATCGCGGCGATCCGGATGGCGGTCAGCGCGGTATAGAGCGCGACGACGAAGCTGCCGCTACTCACCGCCGTCCAGGACCCCGCCAGCCCGTCGGGCCGGGTCGCAAGCGCCCAGCTCACCATCGCGAGGCCGACGAAGACGAAGATCCGCGGAGAGTTCCGGTCGGCAAGGCTGAAGGCGAGGATTGCCGCCAATGCGAAGGCGCCGGCGAGGGCATGAGGGACGGGGCCTCCACCATATTCATGGAGGATGGTGGCAAGCATGCAACCGGCGGGCAGCAGTCCCGCGAGGCTCAATATCCTTCGGCGCATCTCCGGCCGCAGGCCCGGTTGACCGGAACCGCCGGGCCGGCCTTGATCAGGCATCCATCATCTGCCCGCACGTCGATCGCGTCGGCTTGCTTCCATGCGGGGTGCGAGGCGGCAAGCGACCGTCAAGCAGGGCGTCGGAGTGGCGGCAGGCCCGATGATATTTGACGCCGATGCGCATGGTTTCCCGGTTTTCGTCCAGATCCGCGACCATCCGAAGGGAACGAGACGAATCGTGGCAAGCCTTGAGCAATCCCGACCGGGCGTCAATGGCATGCCCGGCCGGAGCATGAGCTTTGGGGCATTGTTGCTTCTCGTTGGTGCCATGCGGGTCCAAACCTGAAACTCGGCGGGCGCAGGCATCGGGCCTGTTCGGAACCGCCTGCGGCTGTCGGTTCCACGGCCCGATCGAGGATGGCCAAGTCACCGCGCCGGTCTTTATGTCCCGCCCCGAGTCGCCAAAACATGAGCGGGCAGGCATGGAAAGCTCTTCGAGCGTCCAGTAGACCTCGCCGGATCGAAAGTCCCCGGCCCTGTGCGGGTTCCGACGATGCCTACAACTTGCGGTCTGCTGTCATGTATTCGCAGAAGCCTACGGCCCTGCGATGACCGAAGGTTCGGCGTGAGCCATTCGTAGTCGATCGCATGCGCAATTGACTACGAGTTGGCAAAGCCTGACACGACTGCCGGCAGTTCTAATCCGATCAACACGGGTCATATAATTTAATAATTATCTTGAGTTTGCTATTCATTCCTTATTCATATTCTCACGAGATCAACTTCCATTAAAACGGCATCCCTTCCGCCAGAATACGCTCGCTCGTCCCGGCCGGGATCGACCCGCCAAGCCGTCCTCTTTCACCGGAAAGGCGCGTCTGAATGAAGGCCTCGGCAATCGGGGCATTCGCGGTTTCGATCAGGGTGGCCGCGGTCAGCAGCAGGGCTGTCCGCTCGACAAACCAGCGCGCCTCGGCCTCGGGCACCTGCCCGCCCCAGCGCGCCCGATGCTCTGCCAGCGCGGCATCATAGCCGGGATCGCTTCCGCACGCTGCATCGAGGCGGGCCGCCAGCACGGCGGAGGCCAGCGGCTCCCGCGCGAGGGTGCGCAATGCGTCGAGGCAGATGACATTGCCCGAACCTTCCCAGATCCCGTTGAGCGGCGCTTCGCGGTAAAGCAGGGGCAAGGGGGTGTCCTCGACATAACCCATGCCCCCCAGCACCTCCATCGCCTCGGCGATGACGGTCGGGCACAGCTTGTTCGAAAGATATTTGGCCAGCGCGACGGCGATCCGGGCAAAGGCGCGATCCTCGGGGGTCCGGCCGTCGAAGCTTTTCGCGACCGACAGGCCCAGAGCAAGGCTTCCCTGCCAGTCCAGCATCAGATCGGCGAGGGTCGCGCGCATCAGCGGCTGGTCGATCAGCCGCCGCTGAAAGGCGCTGCGGTGGCTGGTCCAGTGGCAGGCCTCGCGCAGGGCCGAGCGCATCAGGCCGGCAGGCGCAATCGCGGTGTCGAGGCGGGTGTGGTGAACCATTTCCAGAATGGTGCGGATGCCGCCGCCCTCCTCGCCGACCTGCCAGGCCAGCGCCGAGTGATACTCGATCTCGGCAGAGGCGTTCGAGCGGTTGCCGAGCTTGTCCTTGAGGCGCTGGATCCGGATGGCATTGCGCCCGTCCTGCAACCAGCGCGGCACCAGAAAGCAGGTCAGCCCGGCCGGGGTCTGGGCAAGGGTCAGGAAACCATCCGACATCGGGGCGGAGCAGAACCACTTGTGGCCGGTCAGCCGCCATTCCGTCCCATCCCGCTCGGCCCGCGTGCTGTTCGCGCGCAGGTCCGAGCCACCCTGCTTTTCCGTCATCGCCATGCCAAGGGTCACGCCTGACTTCCCGGCCACCGGCCTGACCGAAGGGTCGTAGCTGCGCGAGAGCATCTTGTCCCGCCAGTCATCCGGCAGGCCGGCGGCGGCAATCACCGGCATCGCGGCATAGGTCATGGTCAGCGGACAGCAATGCCCCGGCTCGACCTGACTGGCGAGGTAGACCATCGCGGCATGGGCCAAATGCCCGCCTTCGGTCCCGTCCCAGGCCACCGAATGATAGCCGGCCCCGACCGAGCATGTCATCATCGCGTGATAGGCGGGGTGAAACCGCACCTCGTCCAGTCGCCGCCCGCCGCTGTCGAAGAGCCACAATTCCGGCGGGTTGCGATTGGCGTCGCGCGCGGCCTCGCGCGTCGCGGAGGAGCCGAGGGTCGCGCCGTAGCTGGCCAGCGCCTCGGTGGCCTGCGATCCTTGCAGCGCATGGCGCAACGCCGGATCGTCCCGCCAGAGATCGCGGTCCCCGGCAGGCTCGGGCTGGTTTCGAACCTCATGGGTGTCCAGCCGGGCCGTTCCCTCCAGCTCTGCCATGCGCATCCTCCCGTGATCCGGCAGGGAAACCCTACCCGATAGCGGCGAGGAAATCCCGCCCCGTCGCAGACTTGTCATCGCAGGATCCGGCGTGGTCTATGGTCAAGTCAGCGGAGAGATCGGATGAAACAGCGGTTCCTGTCCCCTTCCCCCCAGGATGCGGAGGCCCGCAGGGCGGTTCGTCACGTCATCTGCTACCCGGTCGAGACCCTTCCGATGCCCGACCTTGGCGCCTATCGCGCCTTGCGTGACGGTCTGGAACTGGTCGAGCGCCTCACCATTCCGCCGCGCGAGGCCCGCTGCTGGACCCTTCCCGCGGGCAGCTTCTTCCGCATCATCTGCAAGGACGGCCCGCAGGTCGGCGACCTCAATTTGTTCAACGCCCATGACCTTTCGGAAAGGTTCTATTCCGGCAAGACCCGGGCGCTGAACGGCACGCATGTCGGGCTGGGCGACCAGCTTTTCTCAAGCTTTCCTAACCTCCGGGCGATGGCGACGATCACGCATGACACGCTGGACTGGTATGGCTTCGACGCGTTCGGGGGCGCCGTCCATGATGTGATCGGGACAAGGTGTGATCCCTATACCCACAACCTGCTGAGCAATGGCGGACAATATCACCATTGCTGCCATTCGAACCTGACCCGCGCGCTGGCCGGGCATACCGGCATGACCGTGGCCGAGGCCGAGCCCCATGTCCACGATGTGCTGAACGTCTTCATGTGCACCGGTTTCACCCGCGACACGGGCCAGTATTTCATGAAGGCCAGCCCGGTGCGGCCGGGGGATTATCTGGAGTTCTTTGCCGAGATCGACCTTCTCGGTTGCCTGTCCGTCTGTCCGGGCGGCGATTGCTCGGCAGGGCATTCCTCCGATGCCGCGATCTGCCACCCGCTGGTGGTCGAGGTGTTGAAACCCTCGCGCCTTCCCGAAGGATGGAGCCCGCCCGCGATCAACGGCTACGACCGCAGCCACGGCGCAGGCTGAACCCCTGCGGGACCAGCTAGCGGGGCGGGATCCGGCAATGGCCGGGATTGAGGATATCGGCCTCCTCCAGCCCCGATATTCCGGCAAGCCTCAGCCGCAGATCCCCGATGGTGATCAGAAGGCCGTCAGAGTCGCTTGCCAGTTCGGGCCGGCATCGCGGCCGCGCGCCCGGAATCGCAAGGTCCAGCACATCCTCGCCGGGGGTGAAATCCGTGATCGTGACCTCGCCCGCGACATCGGGCAGGAAGCGGTCGGCACCCCTCCCGCCCGTCAGGGTCGCAACCGCAGGGGCAGCGATCAGCACGTCGTCGCCCGGTCCACCGTCGAGCACGCCCTGCCCCTCCAGATGGTCGTCGCCTTCGCCGCCCGAGAGCGTGTTGTCGCCCTCCGGGTCGATCAGCACGTCGCGGCCCGCGCCGCCTGCGAGGGCATCCGCATCCTGATCGCCGAACAGCCAGTCGCTGCCATCGCCGCCTTCGATCGTATCCGCGCCGGGACCGCCATAAAGCAGGTCGGTCCGGTCATGCCCGGTGATGCGGTCGGCGCCCTCCATCCCGAAAATCAGCCCGTGAGGGTTGCTGACACCGGTGGTCACATAGCCCGCATCCGGGGGACCGGACGGATCAACGGCAAGCCGGTCGTCAGCGGAGGAACCCCAGCCCCAGCCCCAGCCCGCCGGCCGGTCACGCTCTCCCCTCGCCCAGCCCCAATGGGCGAAGGCCGCGGATTCCAGCTCGACCGCATAGGCCTTGTTCCTGCCTTGCCATTGCAGCAGATCGCTCTTGCGTCCGGTTGGCGGCCACCATGTCCAGCCGATCCCCTGATCGGCGAACCAGGGCAGCATCCGGGCCATGTTGTAGCTGACCACCGACCGCTTGCCGGAGGCGGCCGGGTCCAGCGAGCCTTCGGCGGTGTGAAGCTGCGACTCGGTCACGACGATGTCGTCGCCCTCGCGGGTCAGCGTGCCGATCCGGTCGCAGATCTGCTTCCTGAAGACGGTGCCGCTGCTGTCCGGAAACGGTGCCGCCACCCAGCCGGGATACATGTGGACGGACCAGACCAGCCTGTCACCGGCAGCGTTCCGGATCAGATCGTGGTCGAGCCTTGCGAATTGCGCAGATGCCCCGAGACCGCCGACAAGGATGCGCTTGTCACCCCAGTCGAGCGAGGTGATCAGGTCGGCCATGTGGCGGCTGTAGAGCGCGCCCGCAGCGGCGTTCCGGCTATAGGCCATCGGCTCGTTCACCAGCTCCCACCCGGCCACGGCATCGAGGATCGAGGCATGTTCGGGCAGCCGGAACCACGCGAGCATCTCCTGCCAATCCTCGCGCACCTCGTTGATCTTCCACTGGCCGTCCGGCTCTGCCAGCGCATCCGGGGGGCCAAGCCTGTCGCGCCCGATCATGTGTTGTTTCGTGGGCCCGCCCCGCACGAAGCCCCCGGAGAGTTCCCCATCCGAATATTGCACGATCAGCTTGTATCCCCGTTCCGCGGCGGCATCGGCGAAACCCGCCCAAGCCTCCGCCGCGCCGGGAGACCTCGCGACCGCGGCATTGAAATCGAGGCGGAGGACATTGACCTCGGGGAATGCCCCGGAAAGGGCATCGAGAACCTGCGCGGCCGAGCCGTGATGGGCAATGCGGAAGCCGGAATTCGCGCGCCACCCGACCATGGATTTCAGTCCCGGCACCGCCGCACCCTTTTCCGCGACCCGCATCACCAGAAGCCTGCCGGAGGCATCGCGCGCCGGCTCGCCCGTGATCGGGTCGTCGAAAACGGCCAGCTTCTGCTTCCCCCTCGAACGCGGCAGGTCCGCCCTGTCGGCTTCGGTCACATCCGGGGCATCGGCCGTCAACTCGCGCAGGATATGGCCGCGCAGGGCGAGATCAAGCCGTCCCTGTCCGGGCAGTTCGATACTGGCGGGGTCTTCGACCACGGTGACGTAATCGGTCGCGAAGGACACGACATTCCAGCCATCGAGGCGGGAGTGGAACTCCGGGTCGGTGCAATCCATCAAGCGGCACCTCTGCAAGGGCTGGTGAACATGGCGATGCGGCGGCCACGATAGAGGCTGGGCGCGGGCACGGCCAGCCCGACGCCCCGATCCCGCCGGGTTTCCGCCGATCCTGCCGCCGGGACCACGGGCAAGCGCCCGCCTGCCTCCTGCAAGACCACTTGCGCGCATCCGCGCCGCGTTGTCAGCTAGCCCCATCGTCGCGGGTGGGTGCGAAGAGGCGGAGGATACCAGCATGTCCGGCAAGACCAGGAAATATGTGATCCTTCCGCAGGACAATGTGTTCAACGACAGGATGGAGACCTCGAGCTTCCGGCTGTTCCGGTCCATGCATCAGCACCTGTTCCGCAAGCCCGCCGCCCCAGCGCGCCCTGCCAGCCTCGAGACCGGCGCGCATGAGGGCGAGATGCCCGCGACCCGCCCGCCCCTCCGCGTGCTGGAGACCGAAGCCGGGCCGATCCGCCTGATCGATTCCATCGGGCAGAACGAGGCCTCGCTGGTCAGCATGACGCCCGATCAGGCCTTTGTCCTGCAACGCAGCTATCCGGGCCTGCGGGTGCGGCCCGAGCTTCGGCTCTATCCCCTGCGATACGGGACGATGGACCTGATCCGGAAACAGGCCAAGCCAGCGGCCTTTCGTTCGACCCGGTCGCTGGCGGTGCGGGCACTCGATGTGGAAACCGGAGAACCGGTCGCCGATGCCGATATCGTCATCGTCCTCAACGCGCATCGGGGCTTTGGCATTTCCGGGGTGCGGACCGACAGTGACGGATGGTTCCGCACCGCCCTGCCCGCCGGTCAGCAGCGCGTGCCGGCCGTCATCTGCTCGCCCCATTCGGGCTTCTGGCCGGGCGGGCAACAGGACCTCGCCCTGAAGGACGAGGGCGAAACCCTGGTCGAGCTTTCGATCGCGCCGATCAGGGACGGGTTTGCCGACGGGCTGGCGCAGATGTTGAAGCCGCCGCGACCGGATGACGGCAGGGCTGTGCGGCTTGCCATCATCGACGCGGGCGTTGATCCCGCGCCGGGCCTGAACCTCGTCCGAGGGCTGAACACCACCGGGACCGAACCCGCGGATGAGTGGTTCGACAATGGATCGGGCCACGGCACCCATGTCGCGGGCATCGTCGCGCGCGTCGCCCCGGCGGCCGAGCTTTTCGCCTATCGCGTCTTCGAGAAGGACGGCGAAGGGGCCAGCGAATTCGCCATCGCCCGCGCGATCCGGCAGGCGGTGGATGACGGCTGCGACATCATCAACCTCAGCCTCGGCCAGCAGCTCGAGCCGATCGCCATCACGCGCGAGGTACGCCGCGCCCGCGCCCTTGGCGCCGTCTGCATCGCCGCCAGCGGAAACGACTATATGTCGCCGGTGTCCTATCCGGCCCGATCCTCCGCCGCCATGGCGGTTTCGGCGGGCGGGGTCATCGGTGCCTGGCCCGAGGGCGCCGTCACCAGCCGAAGCATCGCCAGCACCCCTGCCCCGGTCGGGGACCGCTTCTTTGCGACTTTCAGCAATATCGGCCCCGAACTGGACTTTATCGGACCGGGCGTCGGGATTATATCTTGGGTCAATGCAAGGACCAAAGGGGTCATGGACGGCACCTCGATGGCGTCGCCCGCGGTTGCGGGATCGTTCGCCCGGCTGCTGTCGCGCGATCCGGGGCTTTTGTCGGCGGAGCGGAACCAGCAACGCTCCGACGACATCATCAAACTGGCCAACCGCCATGCGACGCCGATCGGTTTCGGCAAGGAATATGAAGGGGCGGGGGCAATCGACTAGGGTTCGGGAATGACAACGCAGCGCAGACATGTCCAGAACTGGGTGCTCGTCTATTCGGAGGAGCACGACCCCAGCCGCGAGGAAACGGCGGAGGTGCTGGACCACCTGAAATCCGTCTCGGCCAGGGAGATCATCCCCGGCACCATCCAGATCACCGGCAGCGAAAGCGAAATCGGCCGCTGCGTCGACGGCCTCGATCAGTGGAAGCTGTCGACCGAGAAGATCTTCAACCTGAACCCGCCGCACAAGTCCCGCTTGCGCTAGGCAGGGCAGATCGGGGTCGCACCCCCTGCCGGGCAGGAGGTGCGGTGGTCGGGATCAGAAGGTCGAGGTCAGCGTCATGTAGAACGCCCGGCCCGGCTCGTTGAAGGTGTTCGAGCCTTCACCGGAATCCGTCCGCAGGACCGACTTGTCGAAGAGGTTGGTGATCCCCGCCGAAAGCCGCGCCTTGTCCGTCATGGCCCAGTTCGCGCCGAGATTGACGAGCGTATAGGGCTCGCGCGAGTCGGGGTCTTCATAGGGCGCGCCCGTGGTCGGGTTGACCGAGGTTGCGTCGATCTCGCCGTAATGGGTGGCGCTGAGGGTCACGGTGATCGCATCCGTCGCAAACCAGTCCAGCGCGGCGTTCACCGTATAATCCGGCACGAGGCTCAGCGGTTCGCCATTCTCCATCTCGGACTTGATCATCTTGGTGAAATTGGCGTTGAACGCGAAGCGGTCGCCAAGATCGGTGGCGAAATTGCCCTCAAGACCCGAGATGACGGCGTTCTTCTGGTTTTCCCAGCGATACATACGGTTGGTTTCGGCGCCGTCGTTATACTGGACCGAGCCCGAGCCGATGCGGTTGTCATAGTCGTTGTGGAAATAGGTCAGGCTGCCGCTGATGCCGTTCTGGCCCTGATAGGCGACGCCGATCTCCTTGTTCCAGCTTTCCTCGGGCTCAAGGTCCGGGTTGCCCAGAACATAGCACGGGCCGCCGACCTGCTCGCCGTCGATATAGGGGCAGCCATTGCCGCGGGTGCGGTAGACATAGTTCGGGTTCAACTGGAACAGGTTCGGGGTCTTGAACGCGCGCGCGACACCGGCCTTCACCGTCCATTCGCTGTTGATCTGGTATTCGGCGTTCAGGCTGGGCGACCAGTTCGAGCCGAAATTGTCGTTATAGTCGAAACGCAGGCCGGGCGTCAGCGTCAGCTGATCGGTCCATTCGATGTTCGCCTCGGCGTAAAGACCGATGGTGTTCTGTTCGGTCTTGGGGTCGCGATTGTCCGGGTCGGGATCGACGCCGCTTTCATCGACGATGCTGTCATCGTCGATCGTGTTGCGGATCGAATAGGGGTCGTCCATGAACTCGCCGCGATATTCGGCACCGAAGGTGACGCGGCTGGCCTTCCCGGCCAGGGTCATCGGCAGGATCCACTCGGACTTGGCGGTGATGTTGTCCAGCGTGATCGTCTGGAACTCGGTCGCATCATCGACCCCATCACCATCGGTATCGACGCAGGCCATGTCTATGCTGTCCTCGGGACCACCCGACAGACCCGAGCAGAGGCGAGAGTTGCGGGTGTTTTCCCATTGCAGGTAGCTGTTCGACTCGCCGAAGTCATACTCGCCGCGATGCGTGATCGCGAGCGTGCTGCGATACATCCGGTTGGTTTCCTTGCCCAGCAGCTCGTCATACTGCTCGTCCGTGGCGCCGCTGCGCGTATCGCCGGCATAGAGGTTGCCCTGACGCGAGAAGTTCCACTCAAGGTCGATCTCATGCCCTTCGATCCCGTGCCAGGTCAGAAGGGTGCTGAGGTCCTTGTTGACCACGCCCTCGGTCCCTGCCATCGCCGGCTCCTCGACCCCTTCGTCGTCATAGCGCGGGGGGTTGATGTCGGCGGCGTCCGGCTCGGTCCGGTTGTAGTTGCCATAGACGCGGAAGGTGAAGTCGCTGCCTGCCGGACCGGCCAGCATGAAATTCGCGCGGTTGGTAGCGCCTTCCTTGCTGCTTTCGGGCTGGGTCGTGTGCATGCTGACCTGCCCGGTCAGCACCTCGGGCCGCTTGGTGATGATATTGACCACCCCGCCCGAGGACCCCGAGCCATAGCGCGCCGCAGCGGGACCGCGGATGACCTCGATCCGCTCGATCATCTCGGCGGGAACCCAGTTCGAGTCGCCGCGCGTGTCACGCTCGCCGCCCCGGCTCATCTTGACCGCATTGCGCGACATGACGGGCTTGCCGTCGATCAGGATCAGCGTGTTCTCGGGGCCCATGCCGCGAATGTCGATCTGGCGGTTGTTGCCGCGCTGGCCGCTGGTGTTGTTGCCGGTCAGGTTGACGCCCGGCATCTTGCGCACGATCTCGGAGATGTCGTTGACGACCGGCTGCCGTTCCAGATCCTCCTCGGTGATCTGGGAGACGCCCAGAGCCTGCTTGTTCTGCTCCTCCGCCGAAAGCACGACCTCGTTCAGGACCACGGCGTTTTCGTCGCCGGGGGGCGCTTCTTGCGCGACCGCGAGGCCCGAAAGGGCGGGAAGGGACATGAGTAGACATAGGGCCGTGCCGGCGGCAGGGCGCACGAATGAGATCGCCATGAGCGGTTTCCTGGGATGCTGCGATGGAAGGCTGGTTGGCTGGCGATAACGGGCTGCGGCGCTTCAACCACTTGTGAACACGGGCTTCAATCCCTGGGGCCGGTTTCTTTTGTCGCAACATGTCGCAAGATGTCCGAACATGTCCCGGAGCGGTTCATGCCTGCGAAAACGCAGACACCCCGCAGCATGCCACGGGGTGTCGGGATCCTTATCGGATGAACGGCAGATCAGTTTTTGGGCGCGATCCGCCAGATGCGGTCGCCTTCGGGATCATCCTCGCCGCGCGACTTGTTCACCGCCCAGACATTGCCCTCGCCATCGGCGCGAAGCTGGTTCGGCATGCTGCCCGCGTCGAGGTTCGCGACGATCTGCCCGTTGGTATCGACCACGGTGATGGTGCCCGCGCCGCGATTGGCGACAAAGGCGGTTCGGCTTTTCGGCTCGAACGCGACGTTCAGCGCGCCCGCGCCCACCGGGACGTCATGCAGGACCTCGCCGGTTTCGGCCTTGACGATCAGCAGGTTGTCGGTGCCCTGCGCCGCGACGAAGATCAGCCCCTCCTGCGCGTCATAAGCCACGCCCGAGGCGGTCTTGACGCCCGGCAGCGGGATCACCTTCACCTGACCCGAGTTCAGGTCGATGAAGGCGGCCTCGGGGGTGCTGATGCTGACCGTGACCAGCTTGCCGCCCGCCTCGTCGATGTCGAGCGCCATGGTCGAGAATTCTTCCCCGCGAATGTTCGACCTGATTGCGATCGGCTCGAGTTTCTCGAGCGACTTGATGTCGAAAACCTCGATATTCGGAGTGCCGGTCGCGCTGGCATAGGCGCGGCCATTGGCTTCGTCCACGATCACGTCGCGGGCATGGGGCACGGCTCCCGGCTCGAACTGCTTGACCAGCGACAGGTCGGATTGCTTGTAGACCGCAGCGGTGTTCTGCCGGGTATTCGTCACCCAGACATTGCCATTGGCATCGTCCACATCGACGCCATAGACGGCGAAGAGGCCGCCATCGCTGCCGTCTTCGCGCGCCGGAGCGGCGGCGGGGACGACCTCGGCCTGAACCTTCAGCGTCTCGGGGTCGATCCGGACCAGCTTGGCTTCCTTGACCGGCGGACGGCCGACCGCGCTGGTGACGAAGACCCCGCCTTCGCCCGATCTGACCTGATAGAGGCCGCGCGTCACCGGCTCGCTGGCGATATCGAACTTCTCGGCGCCGGAGACCGGAACCTCGGGCGAGATCTTGAGCTGCAGCACATCGGCCGCGGCGGGGTTCTCGGCAATCACGACGACCGGCTGGAGGCCGGTCTCGGCCTCGGCATCGATATCGATGGTGACGGTGAAGCCGCCCTTGTCGTCGACCGTGACCGGCTCGGCGTTCAGGACCGTGTCACCGCGAAGCAGCCTGATCGTCTGGCCGGGGATCAGGTCCTTGCCCGAGATCACCGCCTTGCCGCCCTTGTAGATCGGCTGGCCGCGTTCGGCCCCGCTGGCCTGAATGTTTCCGGGGAAGTCGACCAGCGACCGGGTGAAGGCCGTGTCGGAAATGGCCATGCCGGTGCTGGCGGTCAGGGCGAGGGCCGATGCGCAAAGCATCAGGCGCATGCGGGCAATCAGAGGCGTGGTCATGGCTGTTTCCTTGTCGTCCAGTGGATGCACGCCCGCGCGGCCCGCAAACGGGCCCGCAGGACATCGAGATTTCGGTGCTGGCATCTGGCTGGCGCGCGGCGATTACAATCATCCCGCCCGGCGCTGCGCAAGCATGCCGGACATTTCTTTTGTCGCAACATGTCGCAAGGCCGGTCACAAATACGCCAGCGCGCCCACGGCAGGCGGGACGCGCAAGGATTGCACCATGTCGCTCGCACAAGAAGTCGTCCTGCCCGTGATTGGCAGCTCTGGTCTTGCGAACCAGAATGTCGAGGCCGGAATGCGGAACCCCCGCCCCGGAATTCCCGCCGGTAAGATCGACAGGCCGCAGAGAATTGATGGTGGTTGAAGAATGAATTATTATTCTGGAAATTTTTCGCTTGATTCGATAATTATAAAACTCACCAAGGGGGAGAACATCATGGCGAATGTTGCGCTGATTATCGATTCACTCCAGAAAATCGCCGCGGCCGATTATCACTCGGTCCACGGCCGCCCGCAAGCCAGCCGAAAGACCGGGCACCAGCAGTCATTCGAAACGCTTCAAGGCACCGCCGGTCAGGTTGCGGAAATATTGCGGCAGAACCCGAACCCCAACGCCGATACGCAGGAAAATATCAGCTCGATGTTCGAGGCAATGAACAAGATCGTCAGTTCCTACATCCAGATGACGGACGGGACACGAAACATATTGATCTGGTTCAACGACGCAAAAGTCGAATGGAGCTTGCTTTTGGCGGGAAAATGACCCAATCCAATTCGCCTTTTACGCGAGAACAACCTTCAAGATATCCGATCTGATACAATCATTTATCACTTACTTCGCTGATTGTTCCGCGGAATAGTTATTTCGCGTGGATTGGAGTGCGCTGCACCCGGTGCAGCGCACTCCTCAAGGCAGGCGAATGCGTTGACAAGCAGATTGCGGACTGTACTATTCCAATTGATTCTTCCATTGAGATGAGTCAATTTTCCGGCGACAACAATCAACACGGCCTCGCCGGGACACGCCCTTGACTTCACGTCGCTGATATCTCGAATATAGCACGCAAAATCTTCCGATCCTGAATACAAGACCGATTCGACGCCTGATCGATCCGGTTTCGGAAATCCCCTGAATTTTTCCTTCTTTTAACGCCATCAAGGGAATCTGTCCGCCATGGGAAATGATTCTGCCACCAATCAAACCCCCTCCGCCGGGAACAGAACAAAAATCGGCCTGCGTGCGGATATGACGATCGACGAGGAACCCGTCGCGATCGAAGGGCTACTGGGTGGCGATTTCTTTCTGCAGCTGAGCAAACCCGCGACGCTCGGGACGCCGATCTCATTCGCATACTGGTTGCGTGACAAATACCAGGTCGGGAACCTCGATATCATGCTGCCGGAGCAGTATGAAACCGCGGCTGAGTTCAAGACCGCCTACAAGCAGTACAAATCCGCGACGACGCCTGCCGATCGTTCGGCGTTCGAGACGGTGATCGGCGACCACCTGAACGGACAGGTTCCGCCGCAACTGGTCAATCTGGTCAGGACCGCCTTTCTGGCCGAGCTGACGATCACCGACCTGATCATCGACATCAAGACGAAGGAAACCGATGACGGCAAAAGCGAGGTGACGTCGCAGAAGATGATGTTCGGCCTCTCTGTGGGCTTTCCCGCGCCTCTGGACCTGATCCCCAATGTGGAGGTCAACAAGGTCAGCATCCTCGTCATGAACGCGCCGAAGGACGATTTCGAGTTTCCCACCCGTGTCGCCCTTCTGGGGGCGAAGGAATTGACGATGCCGCCCCGCAAGGCCACGGGTCACATTGCCTTCACGGACAATCCCGCGCCGAACAGCACGATCACCCTGGGCGAGGACACGTGGAAGTTCGTCACGGGTGATGCGACTGACGACAACCTGTCGCTCGGCAGCAATCTGGAGGCCTCGCTGACGAAGATGGCAATCCACCTCAACGCTCGGGAAGATGGTGCTACGGCGCTGTGCTCCTATCACGCAAATCTGGACGCGCAGCGGCTGGAGATCACCTATCGGACTGCGGGCTTTGCCGGAAACAGCTTCCGGATCGCCACAAGTCCGGCCTCGAACGCGACGGTGTCCGGCGCGACGCTTTCGGGCGGGTTTTCAAGTGATGAATCTGGCGACGAGAAGTCCGATGCCGCAAAGGCCCGCGGCACCATCGCCTTCAGCGATCAGCCCGCCGACGCCAGCACGATCAAGTTGAACGGTGTCGCATGGGCGTTCAGCAAGAACGACCCGAAGGCGGGTTCGAACGCATCGAAGCTTGGCGATACCCCCGCGGCATCCGTAGCGAACCTTGCCAAGGCATTGGCAGAATCCGCCAATCCCAAGCTGAAACCATGCAGCTATGCCGCCGAGGGCACGACGCTGACCATTACCAGTAACCAGCCCGGCAAGGAGGGCAACAGCTTCACCATCGAGGCGACCGACGCTTCAAACGGCAAGCCATCGGGACCGACGCTGACCGGCGGGTGATGCGGTCGGAACGGTCCGAGGGGCTTCAGATGTCCGATACCGGGGAAAATGTCACGCAGCTGGCTATCGGTCTTGCGATCCATGTCCTGGGCAAGCCGGTGGAGTTGCGCGCCGCGATCGGTGGCGACAAGGGCTGGACCTTCGAAGGCGAGATCGCGATCCGCGAGCGGCTGAGCAGCCTCATTGCCCGGTTGCAGGCGGCACAAGGCGCGGATGAGGACTGGTTCGCCGCCGCACCACTCGCCGATATCGAGGTCAGGGTGCTGGCGGTTTCCTATGCCTCCGAGACCGGCAGCTTCTCGCTCCGAAGCGATCTCGCGGTCGAGGTCGCGCAGGGTCCGCAATTCGACCTGTCGCTCATCTTCGCCCGGACGGCCCCTCAAACCGATGGTATGGTTGCCGAGGCAAAGCCCGGTAAGGGTGAGGTTCTGGCCGGGCTTTTCAGCCGCAGCCCCATCGACTTTGCCAGCGTCATCGGCACCGATAGCGGCCTCATCGGCCGTTTCCTCGGCGGGCTGGAGCTTGACCGGCTGAGCATGTTCTACTCCTCGGCCGCGCAAGAGATCGACGGCCTTCTGATCGACGCCCCCGAGGCTGGGCCGGTCGCACTCCCCAGCGGTCTGTCGATCGCGGCGCGGCTCGGTTCGGGCGGCAATTATACCGATATCGCCCTGCCCCCGCCTGCACCCGACGATCCCCCCGCCGACCTGCCCGAACAGGTGCCAACGACGCCGACAGTCCCGAAGTCCGGCCTTCCCGCAGCAGACGGCCCGCCGATGCGGATGTGGAAGCAGGTCGACAAGACCATCGGCCCCCTGCAATTGCGGCGGATCGGGGGCGAGTGGCACGAGGGCAAGCTGGGCATCCTGCTTGATGCCGAGGTTGCGCTGGCCGGGTTGACGGTCGGATTGGCGGGTCTCGCCGTGAGGGTTCCTCCCTCGAAGCTGACGACACTGGCCTTCTCCGACCTCGAATTCGGGCTCGACGGGTTGGAACTGGCCTTCTCGCGCGGACCGGTAGCGATCGCCGGCTCGCTTCTGCGCGTGACCGAGGAAGGGCGCGTCGGCTATGCCGGGCTGGGCTCGATACGTGCGGCGGCATTTTCGATCGCCGCGCTGGGGGCCTATTCGACCACCAAGGAAGGCGAGCCCGCCTTCTTCATCTATGGCGCCTATCAGGGCACGATCGGCGGGCCCCCCTGTCTTGTCGTCACCGCGATCGCCGCCGGTTTCGGTTATAACCGCGCCATCGTGCTGCCCGAGATTGACGAGGTGCGGGACTTTCCGCTTGTCAGCCTTGTCATAGGCCGCTCGGACGACGGATCTTCGGGCATGGCCGAGGCGCTTGGCAGGCAGGATCGGTTTCCGGCTGTGACCGGGCAGTATTGGCTGGCCGCTGGCATCAGGTTCACGTCGTTCAAGCTGGTGGATGCCTTCGCGCTGGTGACGGCCCAGTTCGGCACCCGGTTCGAGATCGCGATCCTTGGCATCGCGACCTTGCGCCAGCCGCCGGAACCCGCACCCAGGGCGCTGGTCTTTGTCGAGATGGCGCTGAAGGCCCGCTTCGCGCCGGATGACGGGCTGCTGTCGGTCATGGCGGTGCTGACCGACAATTCCTATCTTTTCGATCCCCGCTGCAAGCTGACCGGCGGGTTCGCCTTTTGCGTCTGGTTGCGCCCTTCCGATCCGTCGGTCATCAGCCGGGCGGGGGATTTCGTGCTGACGCTGGGTGGCTACCATCCCCGCTTTCAGGTGCCCGCGCATTATCCGAAAGTTCCGCGCATCGGCTTCAACTGGCAATTGCCGGAATGCGGCGTCACCATCAGGGGCGAGGCCTATTTCGCGCTTACCCCCTCCTTCATCATGGCAGGCGCCCGGCTCAGCGCCGTTTTCCGCGCCGGCGATTTCTCGGCCTGGTTCGAGGCCCACGCGGATTTCCTGATCGGCTGGGCCCCCTTGCATTACGAGGCAGAGGCGGGCGTCCGGATTGGCGCGGCCTATGTTCTGCGCATCGGCTCCGTGTCCTGCCGCCTCTCGTTTGAGCTTGCGGCCATCCTGAAGATCTGGGGACCACCCTTTGCGGGCGAAGCCTATGTCGATCTGGGGATCGTCGCCTTCACTATCCCCATCGGCGACCAGTCTGCCCCGCGTCAGCCGCCAAGGATCTGGTGGCCGGAATTCGAGACGACCTTCCTGCCCGAGGAGCCGCTCTCGATTACCCTGGCCAGCGGTCTGGTTGCCGAGCGGACCGGCAAGGATGGCTATGTCATCGTCAACCCGTCCGAGCTTTGCCTCGCGGTCCAGTCCTTCATTCCGATCACCCGGCCCGAACTCGCTATCCGGTTGCTGGACTCGCGGCAGCTGGTGAAGGCGGCGCCTTCGCTGGGGATCAGGCCGACGCGGCAGGAAAAGCTGGATTCGTCCCTTCACCTTGCCTTTTCGCGCAATGCCGGGGGAAATTCGGTCTCGCAGGAAGACCTTCTCGTCTATCGCCCGGTCCTGCAAAACGCCCCGGAGGCGCTGTGGAGCAGCACGCCGATGCCGGACGCAAAGACCGCCACGACCCTTTCGGCCAATGTCATCGAGGACGTGCTCATGGGTGTGCAGATCCTTCCCGCCGAATGCCGGACATTCGGCAGGACCACGACCGCCAGCGCCATCAGCCCGGTCGCCGCCAAGCTGCGCGCGCGACCGAGATACCGGCATAGCGACGCGCCCTATGAGGAGCCAGAGAAGCGCGCGGCGAAGTTCCGCAACGGCTGGAGGCTGCCCGATGCGGAACTTGTGGCAAGCCTCGCGGCATCGGGCTTTGCCGTCCCGCCGATCGAGATGGGCGCGGAATTTCCGGCAGTCTGGCAGGCGACACCGACGCTGGCCGGGCCGGGCGAACTGCCCGCCGAGCATGGGGCCTGAACCGTGGAACCCGACCCCGAAATGACCCTTGTAGATGCCTTCGTCCCGCAACTCGCGGCGGGCAGATATGTGCTGACCGCGACCCAGACCCTGCAGGTCGAAACGGAGGGCGGGGGCATTGCCGAGGTTCAAAAACTCGGCAGCAAGGCTTTCTTCGTTCAGGGACCGCGCTTTGCGCTGGCCCCGGACGAGATCTATTCCCGCTATCCGGCGGACGGGCAAAGCGGGCCTTTTCACGACACCCTGCCGCATGTGGTGTTTCGCAGAAAGGCCCTGCCATGGGAGCGGTCGCTCGACGACAGCCGGGGCAGCGACCAGACCCCGCCCGCGCCATGGATGATGCTGCTGATCCTTGGAGAGGAGGAATCGTCCGCGGCGGGCTTTTCCATCAGGCCGCTCGGTGATGTCGTGCACCCGCCCGCGGGCATTCGTGGCCCGGCGATCAAGCTAGACCCTTGGGAAACGGCGGACGAAGCAGGAGAGGCGCAGACCTGTGCCGTCCTCGACCTGCCGCTGGACATGTTTCGCCGCCTCGCCCCGCGCCGGGATGAGCTGCGCTGGCTTGCCCATGCCCGACTGTCCGCGACGCGGCACAAGGAGGATCTCTACGGCATCGGCGACGGCTGGTTCGCCGTGATCCTCGCCAATCGCCTGCCGCAGGATGACGCCCGCAATCTGGCCGTCCTCGTCTCGCTCGAGGGGCATCTGGACCTGATCGGCGACACGGAACCCGATCTGCAGGATGGCAGCGCGGTGCGGCTGGTGGTGCTGGACAAATGGGCCTTCGTGTCCAGAGGGCCGACATTCGAGGAGCGGCTGCGTCACCTGAGCGAGGGCGAGGAGTCCTGGCTTCGCGTGCCGGGTGGATCGGATATGCCAGATGCGCGGTTGGCGACAGCGCTGTCGCTGGGCTATGTGCCGATGGCCCATCGGCTGCGGGATGGCAGCCAGTCCCTATCGTGGTATCGCGGACCCTTCGTGCCGGTGGATGTCCCCGCGCCGTCGCGGCCGGAGGTCTTCGCCAACCCGGACGAGGCGCTGCGCTATGACGCCGCGACCGGCATGTTCGACACTTCCCTTGCCGCCGCGTGGCAACTCGGGCGGCTGCTGGCCCTGCAAAACCAGGAATTCGCGCGCGCCCTGCATCAGGCCGAGAACGGCCAGGTCGCGAGGGTGCTGCTTGCCGAGGCCGAGCGGAAGCTTGCGGCCCATGACAAGGACGCACCCGAAGCCGAGGCCGAGGCGCGGCACGCCGCACGGCTCGGGCAGGCCATCCGCCTCCATCGCGACGACCTGATGGCGGCGCTGGCGCTGGAATGGTCCCTGTGATGGCGGGGCTTTTCGACCAGAGCGAGATCGCCGCGATCACAAAGGACGCGATGACGCCGCCTCCGGCCCCGGCATCGATGACCGCTTTTCTGGGTCGACTGTCGCTGCTCTACGGGGTGCCCTTCGCCTACCTCGTGCCGGATGAGCGCCTTTTGCCCCCCGAGTCGCTCAGGTTGTTCCGGATCGAGCCGCGCTGGCTTGACGCGCTGGTCGGCGGGGCGCTCAGTCTGGGGCGGGGCGGGATGACGCGGCATCTTCTGAACAAGACGCAGGCGGGAAACTTCATTGCCGCCATCATTTCAGCCGCCCATGCCGCGCGACCACCCGGACGCGGCGATGATGTCCTGCCCTCCGCAACCATGCCTGCCTTTGCCTTCAGCGGCTTTCTGCTGCATTCGCGGGTGCTGGAAGCATGGCCGGGGCTGGAGGTCCGCGCCTATGGCGCCGGACGCGACAGCGACCGGCCACAGGCCCTGCTGAGGCTTGAACGGATCGCGCCCGCGATCCTTCTGGGCATCGCCGACGGTCCGATCCGGGCGATCGAGATCACCCAGCCGCCCGAGGGGCTGCATTTTTCCGCCGGAACCGCGCCCCAGCGCGATGATCGCGTGATCAACATCGCGCAATGGGCGGGCGACTGCACGGGTTCGGCGACACTGGCGAAACGGCAGATGTCCCGACCCCTTCGTTTCACCTTCAGGGTCGAGGGATAGCATGGCCGCGCCCTCCCCCGATCGCCGTCTGTGGGTGCCGATGCAGATCCAGTCGCTGGTGTTCGGTCGTCCGGGCACGGCCGCGTTCCTCGACCTGACCCCGCGCTATGAGGAATTGACGGATACCGAGCAGGCGCCCCTTGGCCGCCATATCCGCCCGAACCTGCGCAGAACCTCCCCGCGCCCGCAATACCTGCGGCCGGGCATCCACCTGCACTGGATGCTGCCCGCCGCGTTCACGCATCTTCAGGCCGACAGTTCAGGGCCTCCGCCCCGCGTCCCCAATCGCTGGCTGGTGACGCGGATCTGGATGCGGGACGGATTGCCTGACCTGCGCTGCAAGCTGGTCGAAAGCGACAGCATCGCCTCGGATGATGACGCGGACCGGGGCAGCGTCCCATGGTTCGACGAGCGCCTTGATCCGGCACTGACAATGGGCATCACGCGCAATCTTGCGAATTGGCGCGAGCCGGGCACCGCCAATCCCGGCTTCAGCGCCTTCGCGCCCGGAAATCCCGGTTTCGCAGCCTCCTATCCCGCCTGCCGCGGGGTCTTCGGATTCCACGATGATTGCCGCGATCTGCCGGCCGGGACGGTATGCACCTATCTGGTCAACGGCTGGTTTTCCGACCCCACGGCAGACCCCCTGCACATCGCCGATGCAACCGAGGGGGCGTGGTCGGAACGCATGGAAAAATTGCGCTGGCTCGTTGCGGGCGACCGGCCCTTTCTGCCGACTGCCGTGACCTGCCATGCCATCGCTGCCGGGATCCGCTGGACGCCGGATGCGGCCTGCACCTCGGCCGCGCAGCCGGACCTGCCGGTTGCGATCGGGCGCAGCTTTACCGAGGCCGTGGCTGCGCTGGCCCGTCGCAACGGCAATGCAAGCGAACGCGACGGCTTCGTCCAGCTCCACCAGCTCGCAATCCTCGATGAACGCCTCCCTACGGCGCAGGATCTTGCCTCCGGGTTCTTTCGCGACCTCGACCGGATGCCCGCCGCACAGGCGCGTCTGCATCAGCGGGGCTTCTCGGCCAAGGACGGGGGCACATTCTGGGAAATCGCCGCGGTCGGCTCGGCAACAAAGGCAGCCGAGGGTCAGGCACCCGTCATGCCCCCGCTGCCCGCCGATCTTGCCGGCGCTCTGGCCGAACTCAACCGCCGCCAAATGGCGCTCGACGCGGCAGAGCGCAGGCTGGCCGCAACGAGGGAGCTGCTTTTCCTCGGCTGGTCTCAGCATCAGTTCTGGACGATCCGCCCGGTCGGCAAGGTGGCCGAGCCCGAGGCCAGTTCGCTGGCCGCCGAAGTTGCCGCCCGAATGGCCGAAGTGGGGCAATGCATCGCGGATCTGCGCGAGCTGCAAGAACAGCGGGACATTGAGAAGGACGGGATTGCGGCCCGGCTCGATCAGGACAGCCCCCGCGCCTTCGACCTGCTCTCTCGGGCGATGCCGCGGTTCTGGCGTCCGGCAGACCCCTTCGTCCTGACATCGGGTCTGGAGATTCCGCTGATGCAGGGCGGCGCAGGCAGGCTGCTTTGCCGGTTCAGCAACCAGACGATCCCGCGGATCGACGGCCGCCTGCCGGTTTCGCGAAGCACATTGCGGGGCTGGCTGGAGAAGCGGATGGCGGGGATGACGGGACTGCCGCCCGGCAATCCCGACCTGCCCCCCGATTGGATCGACCTTCTGCTGGACACGCTGTTTCTCGACAGCAGCATGGTCCGCGCGCTCGCCCTTGCGGCGCTGAGCACGGGCACCGCCGACCCCGACAAGGCCCAGATCAACGCCGCCGAGGAGAAGATCGTCGCGGCGCAGAAGCCGGTATCGGCTGCTGCCGAGGCGATCAATCGTGGCAGCCTCGATCTGCCGCAGCTTCCGTTCGGGCTTGAGGGCAATGTCGCGCGCGCGCTGCTCTCGGCGGTCTGGCTACCCTCGATGCCGCCCCGGCCGGTCTTCATGGTCTGGCAGGCAAACTGGCGGCGCCTTGCCCCCGAGGGCTGGACGCTGGCCGGGGATTGCGCGGACTTCACCTGCTCGGGAACGGAGACAGGGGCGGGCGACCACATCCTCGACGGCTTCGTGCCGCTGGCCACCGGGCTTGAACGCGGCCTCGACCCCACACGCGGGCAGTTCGCCGCGCAGGCCTTCGCCCTCAAGGGACTTGATCGCCTGTCAGGGCAGACGCTTGCCGGACTGACCGATGCATTGGCGACCCGCGACGTCAGCGCGCAACTGACACCGCTGCGACGCGAAGGTGGAAACCTGCATCCCGACCCGGTCAATGAGCTTCTTGGCGGGCAACCCCTGACCGGCCCCCTGACCGGCGACACCGATCCCTCGCCCTTCTCGCCCCTGCGAGGAGGGGAACTGGTGCTGACCCGGCTGTGGATCGTCGACAATTTCGGGCGGGTGCAGCGTCTTCTGGACACCGAGGATGGCAGCCTCGTTCAAGCCGCGCCGATGATCTCCCGCGCCCTCGCCGCCCCAAGGGCAGGCGCAGCCCTGCTGCCGCCGCGCCTTGTCCAGCATGCGCGGATCCGCCTTGACTGGAAGGCGGCGCGCGAGGACGGCACCGATGCCAGCCCGATCTGCGGCTTCTTGCTGCACAACCGCCTTGATCGCTGCCTTCTGTTCTATGAGGCCGGGACGCCGCCCAGGTTCCTTGGCGCCTTGCAGCCGTTTCGCCTTGCCCATGGGCAGGAAGTCGTTCGCTGGTCCGCCATGCCCGCCCGACCCCACGGCGATGCCGCAATACACCCGACGCCCCTGACCGACCGCGACATATCCGACCCGAGACTGCGCGGCTTCGTGAACGGGCTTCTTGCCGGGTTCGGCCATGCGGAGGGCCGGGGTTTCGAGGATTTCCGCACCCTGCTTGCCCAACACGACGAGGGCACGGAGTTCGCAGGCGATCAGGGGCTTCAGTCGATGCTGACCGGGCGACCCCTTGCACTGGTGCGGGCCGGGATACGGATCGAGATGGACGCGCCGCCGGTGGCCGACCAGCACCGGCGCGCGATCCTTGAACCCGATCCCTCAGCACCGCTCTGGTTTCGCGGCCTGTGTTTCCCTCTGCGGCTTGGCGACCGGCGGCTCGGGCCCGAGGGACTTGTCGGTGCCTTCGTCGATGACGGCGGAGGTCCGGCGTTTCAGGCGCTGCGCCCGCGCCCCGACCTCCATTTGCCTGCGAGCCTCGCCCGCCACGGTTATTTCGACCGTAGCCCTCTGTCGGTGCCGGCCGATCCCGAGATGCCACCGCTGCCCCTCGTCCTGCTGATCGACCCGCGCCGACCCGTCAATCTGGTCACGGGCATCCTGCCGGCAGCCAGCTTCCGGGTGCCTCAGGACGCGTTGACCGCCGCGGCGGCCAGCCTCGAGATCCCGTTCCTTGTCGCGCCGATCCTTGGTGAGGCCGCGCCCTCATCCGGGCGTGCGATGCCGTTGCCGACCGGCAGCCATGACGAATGGCGATGGGCAGGGTTCCCCGACCGGACTTCGCCCGCGCAAGACGAGCCGGTCAGTGGTGACACCGCTGCGGTAGGCAGGCTTCAGGTCCGCAAGGCACTCGATGAAGGCTGGTTGCGCTATTGCCCGACAAACCGGGGGAGATGATGACAGGGGACAGCATCGCAAGGCTGGAACGGATCACCCGCGACCCCCTCAACGCGGGGCAGCGGCAATCGTTGGCATTGCAGGTCACGACCAAGGGCAACAAGAGCATCTATGTCCGCTTTCCGCTCGGCACCGGGGCAGACGCGCTGATGACGCCGCAGGAATTCGAGCAATGCCCGGTCATCTTTCCCGAGGACCCTCCTCCGGGCGTCAACGAAATCCAGACCTACCCGGAAACGGGCTGCGCCCGGATATTTATCCGCAAGCCCGACCTGCAGCTTTCATTCACCTTCGTGCTTGAAGATTTCCTTGTCGACGCGACGCCCGGAACCGTCGAGCTGGCGCTGCACGCCGACAGCCCCGAAACCGAGCCGCTGGAAAGTGTCGCCGTCGAGAAAACCGGAACCCGGCCCGAGATCGTGAGCTTCACCGCCTCGGCCTATAACGCGCTCAACCAGTCCCGCGTGGCGCTTTCCTGGGCGCTGAGCGAGGCGGCCGATTACGCCCTCTACAATGACAGGTCGCCCGAGCCGCTGCTGACGGGGCATGGCCTCAGCGTCAACTCGTCGATGCAGACCGCCGGAAGCTATGTCCTGAAGGTCCTGCAGGGCGGGGAAGTGGTCGATAGCCGCCACCTGCGCATTCACAAATACAGCAAGACCGGCTTTCGCAGCTATCCGCTGGACCTGCCCGTCACCTCCACCGCGGGGACGGCGGCGATCTGCGGGATCCTCGCCCTCTTTGCCCATGCCGGTCGGGGGCGGCTTTACGCGCTGCTGCGCGTGACGGGCGAGGAGACATCTGCCCAGCTCTGGTCAACCGATCACGGCTTCGCCGCCGCCACATGGCAGCCTGAAACCAACGCGGTGGGCGAGACGATCCGCATCCCGATCGAGGCCGCGACCCGGCCCGGCGCTATCATCCATGACCGGCTCTGGCTTCTGGGCGGGGACTGCTGCGACCCGGATTCCCCCGGCCGCGACCTCGGCTATTACGACTTCCAGCACAATGTCTGGCATGAGGTCAGGGATGGCGATGGCCGCCGATGGCCGGACGGGATGGCCGCGCGCATGGGCCATGCGGTCGTGGCCTTGCCTTCCGGCGACAGACTGTGGGTGATGGGCGGCTGGAGCCAGGACGGTGGCGCCTGCGGCGACATATGGGAGTTTGACGGAAAGGACTGGACCCCCCTCGACGAGGGTTGCGAGCTGTGCCTTTTTGGCGCGACGGCGACCGAAGGCGGCATCTGGCGCTTTGGCGGCTTCCCCGAGCCGGGCGGCGCCGGGCAGCTTACCGCCGCGCGCCATGAACTGGATGGCAAGGCCGTCACGCATACGGATCTGCAGGCGGGATTCGGATTGTCCCCCAAACAGCAATTTTGCGCCGGAAATCTCTTTACCCTTGATCCGACCCACGGGTCCGGGGGCGTCAGCGTGCTGTTCGCCAATCGGACCTACAGCTCGGCCCTGTTCTTTCTGGGCAGCGAGCAGATGGAACTGACCTTCCAGAAAAGCGAACTGGCACAGGAAACCGCGGTCGGCGTGCTGCTGCCCCGGGATTACTCGCATATCCAATCGGCGGTTTTCCAGGGCGCGGCCTTCTTCCGGTCCCTGCTGCCCGATCGCAACACCCGGCTCGCGCCGCAGATCAGCTACCTCGTCAAGGTGAACTCGGACACATGACAATGACCCAGCTCAGGTTGATATCCGTCATCGTCGCGCTGGTCGCGACACCCGCGATCGCTGAGCAGGCAAGCACCGTGATCGCCTCGGAGATCTCTCCGCACGGAAGCGCGATTGTGATCAGCGCGGACGAGAGCAATGTGCCGACCGCGACGATTGAAATGCAGTTCGCCCTTTCCCCTCTGCCCTCCGGGATCGAACTGACCAGTTGCGCCTTGCGGGTGGTGCTGGACAGGAACACCTCGCAAAGCGACGACAATGGCGTCCTGCTGCAATTGTTCGAGGCGGGCGACAGCGCCCGCCCGGTCGCCGCACTTCGGGTTCCGCCCAGATCCGTCGCCGGCGCGGCTGTCCATCTTCGCAGCAGTAGCCTTTGCGGCGTGCTGGAAAGGGCGCTGAAGGAAAAGAACGCCACCGTCAGGTTCCGCCTGCAGACGACGACGCGCAATGGCAGGCTGTCCTTTGCCGGCTCACGCGGCGAGGAACAGGCGGCGCTGCCCCGCCATGGCCATGTGCCCCGACTGCTGTTGCGCTATCATGGCGCCGCCGAGGGACGGGTCGGCGACGCCGATTGGGGGCAGATCCGCCATGGCGCGGGACATGGCGGACGCTCGGACTGGCGGCTCCATGATCCGGGCGGGGGTCTTGGCCCGACCACATGGACCACGGCACCAATCCCGGTCACCGAGGTCGCAACCGACCTGCGCCAGTCGCCGATCCTCTACCGTGGGCGGATCCTGACGGTGACAGGCCCCGGCGAAGGTCCGTTCCGGCTGGTGACGCTGGATCGGTCGGGTGCCGTCGTCGGCCAGACTGCGCCGCAGCAGCAGCCGCGCTTTCTTGCGGCGGGCGGTGCGGGACGCCTTGCCTATGCGACCGAGAACCACGTCCTGCTGTTCGACCCGCTCGCATTGTCGACGCCCTCGGTCGCGCTGCAGTTCCCCGACAACGAAACGATGCGCGATCCCCCCACCATCGGCCGCGACGGCGCGCTTTATACCGTCACCAACCAGAACATTCGCGGTTTCACGGCGGGTCTCGCCGAATCCTGGCGGTTTCGAATCGGCAATCAGGACGATATCTCCGCCGTGACCCTCAGCGATGACGAGACGACAGCCTATGTGCTGATCGGCGGGGCACAGCCAGCGCTGATGGCGATTGATGCCGGGACCGGAGATTGCAGGTGGAGCCAGCCGTTGAAGGCGATCCTCCACGGCAGCAATGAGCCGATGCCGATCCCGGTCGTCACCGGAACGGACATCCTTGTCACCGATGCCTTCCCGACCGGCGACAGCCTCAATATCATTCACGACATTCCGCCGCCCGCACCCCCATCCGACCGGGGCGGGATCGTGCCCCCGACGCCGACGGCGACATGCCGGGCCGAAACCGCTCCGGCGGGGTTGAGCCGGATCACCGAGGCCGAGGCCCATGTCCCGACGCCGGTGGCGGGCATCAGCAACGATGCGTTCTATCTAAGGTCAGGCAGGCTGTGCCGTGGCCGTAGCGGTCAGGGCGACACCGGCCGCATCTGGGACGAGTCATGCATCGAAATGGATGGCTGCCCGGCCAATCTGGCCCAAGGCATCACCCTTCTGATCGGCGACAGCAGCGGGGGCGCGAACGCCGGCCACCTCTACGGCCTCGCCCCGGTCTCGCGCCAGATTTTCTTCATCACGGCCACGCCGGAGGAAAACGGCGGCCTCCGGGCCCGCTGCCTTGCGCAAACCTTCGCCGGGCTCGGCCCGAACCTTGTCCTTGGCCCGGACGGAACGCTGTTCAACACCACCATTGACCGTGGCATGCAGGCGATCGTTCCGGCGGGCTTCGAGGCTACCGCCGGCGACATCACCCTGACCGAGGAGCTTCTGGACCAGAACCGAGGCAGCGCCTTCCGCACGCCGGGAGAGATCGTCACCAGCCCCGACCTTCGATTTGGTCCGACGGCCGACGCCATCCTCGTCGCCGGGAAACGGGTCGTCTTCTCGACCGGATTGCGCGTGTCCCAGGGCGCATATCTGCGCGCAAGGGCGGGGTTCTGATGGCGGGGTCAGGAAAAGAAAGCGAGGAGACAGACATGGAATCCATCCGGCAGAAAGTCAGAACGCGCGGCGCCGCGACGGTTTTTGTCATCTGCGCCCTATATGCCGCCCCGATCGCCGCGCAGGACGCGCTTGTCATCGACGGGGACGGCATCCATGCGGGGGCGAACCTGAGTTTCGGCAACCGCATTGGGCCACTCATCACCCTGTGGAAGCCCAGCTACACCATCGGCATCCAGCCCTCGACGATGTATTTCCGCACCAACAAGCGTTTCATCTGGTATCAGTCCGGCACCCATTCCGACACTGAACTGGATGCCGGAGGCGGGACTGCCCTGATGACGCTTTCCTCGGCCCCCGCCGCAGGTAAGGGCACGCTGGATGTGAACGGGCTGATCACCGGTAAGGGCGCCGTGCCGGTGGGCGCGATCCTGATGTGGTCGGGCGATCCCTCCAAGCTTCCGCCGAGTTGGGTGCTGTGCGACGGCGAGAACAACACCCCCAACCTGTTGGGCCGCTTCATTGTCGGATACCAGCCGGGTAATCCCGATTATGCGGTCGGCAAGACGGGTGGTGCTGAAAAGCACACGCTGACACTGGCCGAAATGCCCACCCACAACCATGGCGAGGCGGGAGAGCACCGCCACACCCTATGGGCATCGGGTCATGGCTGGGCCTATCCGGTCGTGCAGACCGGTGACACGCGGGAAAAGGGCAATTCCCATACCGTCAGCACCGACCCGGCAGGAAAGCACACGCATAACAACGAAGGCGGCGGTCAGCCGCACGAGAACCGGCCGCCCTATTATGCGCTGGCCTATATCATGTTCACCGGCAAATAGCCCCGCCGGGAAAACTAGAGGCCCACGAACTTCTGCTGCGCTTCGGAGTAGCGGTCGCCCTCGACGGGGATCGCCGCCGCCGCGGCCTCGATGCCTGCTAGCTCCTCGGGGCTCATGTCGATGTCGGTCGCGGCAAGGTTTTCGGCAAGGCGATGAAGCTTCGTCGTCCCGGGGATCGGCACGATCCATGGTCTCTGCCCCAGAAGCCATGCCAGCGCGATCTGGGCGGGCGTCGCGCCTTTGTCCTCGGCAATCCGCTTCAGAAGCTCGATCAGCGCCTGGTTCTTCTCGATCGCGGCAGAGGAGAAGCGGGGCAGGTTCTTGCGGAAATCGGTCGCGCCGAACTCGGTGCCCTTGCCCATCGCTCCGGTCAGGAAACCCCGGCCGAGCGGGCTGAACGGCACAAGCCCGATGCCCAGTTCCTCGCAGGTGGCAAGGATGCCGTTCGTCTCGACCCCACGGGTCCACAGCGAATATTCGTTCTGCAGCACCGTCACCGGCTGCACGGCATGGGCGCGGCGCACGGTCGCCGGCCCCGGCTCGGACATGCCGAAATGGCGCACCTTGCCCTCGGCGATCAGATCCCTGACCGTGCCGGCGACATCCTCGATCGGCACCATCGGATCGACCCGGTGCTGGTAGAGAATGTCGATCACATCGGTCCGAAGCCGCTTCAGCGAGGCGTCGCAGACAGCGCGGATCTGCTCGGGGCGGCTGTTCACCCCCGCCATCTTTCCATCGACGATGTTCATGCCGAATTTCGTCGCGATGACCACGCGGTCGCGCAGCGGGGCAAGGGCCTCGCCCACGATTTCCTCGTTGGTCCAGGGACCATAGACCTCGGCCGTGTCGAAGAAGGTCACGCCCAGATCGACTGCCTGCCGCAGAAGCGCCACCGCCCCGGCCCGGTCGAGGCCCGCGCCATAGCTGGAATTCAAGCCCATGCAGCCGAAACCGAGGGCCGAGACTTCAGGGCCGCGGACCCCAAGCTTGCGCATCTTCATCCTGCTCTCCTTCGCATTCCCCCGGGTTCTGACGAAACGCATGCGGCCAACCCCGGTGCCAATTCTGCCGCCACAGCATGTGCCAGCATCACACCTCTGGCAAGCTTTGCGCCTTTCCGGGCCAGAATTCGCTGACGCTCATCGCTGTTCCGGGCTATCCTGAGGAACCCGGAGGAGTGCGCTTACACATGGCAAACTTCGTCTTCACATTGAATGTGTCGCTGGATGGCTATGTCGACCATGACGGGTTCGCGCCCGATGCCACCCTCTTTCGCCACTGGACCGATTATGTGGCCAGCCTGACCGGCAGCCTCTATGGCCGCCGCATGTATGAGATCATGCGCTATTGGGACGAGGACGATCCCGCATGGACGCCGGAACTGCGCGATTTCGCCGCAGCATGGCGAGGCCAGCCTAAATGGGTCGTGTCGCGCAGCCTGAAGGCGGTCGGCCCCAACGCCACGCTTCTCTCCGATGACATCGAGGCGGAGTTGCGCAGGCTGAAGGACCGGATTGGTGGAGAGGTGCAGGTCGGTGGTCCGGGTCTTGCGCGCAGCCTGACCGACCTTGGCCTCATCGACGAGTATCGCCTTTATCTGCACCCCGTCGTGCTTGGCAGGGGCAAGCCCTTCTTTGCCGCCCCGCGCCCGCCGCTGCGCCTTGTGGCGCAGGACATGTTCGGCGAGGGGGTGATCAGGCTGACCTATGTTCCGGCCTGACCGACGCGAAGCGGCTCGGGGTTGCTGCGAAAGGTCGTGACAAGACGCCCGGCGTCGGTGAAGATCAATTGGTAAATATTTCGCCTTTCGTTCCTGCCGGAGCATTTGAATGGCAAGTTCCTTCCTTCCCGACCCTGCCGGGATGTGGCGTTTGCGAACCGATCTGCATGACCGCATCCACCTGTCCCTGTCCCATCTGCTGACCGAAGTGATCGAACCCGATGCCGGGCAGGCAACCCCGATCGCGGAGGGGCTGGCGGGGCTGCGGGCCGATTTTCCCGAACCTGCCCTGTTCGCCCTGCACATGGCATTGCGCGACAGCCTGCTGGCGGAGGATCTGGAGGAGTTTGCGACCCTGCGCGGCCGGTTTGCCGACTGGAGCTTTCGCGACACGGCCCAGCCGGGCCTCACGGTCCGGCCGCTTTCGCCGGATCACATGGGGACCGTGCGGGCGGGCCTGATCGCGCGGGCGATAGCCGACGATGTGGGCCTCACCACCGCCCTCGCCCCGCCACCGTCCGAGGCCGTGGCGACAATGGCCGCGACCATCGGGCGAGCCGATACCCTGCTGCGGCAGGTGGCACCGGATTGGGCAGAGGAACTGCACCTCCTCGTCACCGATGTGATCCTTGCCGTGAACGGCGGGGCCGATGGCCGTCAGGGCTTTGCGGGCGGCTCCAGCTTCGACCTGTTCGGCGCGATCCTGATGAACCCGCTCTACCGCAACGATCTGGCGCATGGGTTGATGACGCTGATCCACGAATCCTCGCATCTGCGGCTTTTCTGCTGGCATCTCGACGACGAAATCGTGCTGAACGGCCCGGAGGAGACCTTTCGCTCGCCGCTGCGACGCCAACCTCGCCCGATGGAGGGGGTGTATCACGCGACCTGGGTTTCCGCGCGCATGGCCGTCTGCGGCGAAGCGATCCTTGCGGGTGCCGGAGACGAGCTTTCCGGCGATGAAAGGACGAGATTGCGCAGGGATGTCGATCAGTCGCTGGCCACGTTTCGCGACGGGTTGGGCGTCGTCAGTGAAGGGGGGAGGCTGACCGCCCTCGGCGAGCGCCTGATGGCTGATGCACGCGACGCGGTCGAGGATGCGGCGCTGAACCCGGTCAGCCCGGCATGAGCGAACCGGAGGGGTTTTCCGAAGCCCTGCGACAGAGCCTCGCGCGGGATCCCGCGCGCGAGGTGATCCGCGAGCCGAAGCGCAGTTTGAGCGCGGGCGAGTTTCTGGGTCAGTCGGACGCCATCGCGGGCTGGCTGGCCCGGCAGCCCGGATGCGCCGATGCCCCGACCGTGGGTCTTGCGCTGCACCGCAACAGCTGGATGATCGCGGCTGCACTGGCCTGCTGGCGTCTCGGCAAGACGGTGCTGTTTCTGGACTATCGCCTGTCGCCGGCGGATGCCCGGTCGTGGCTGAGGCGCGCGGGATCTGCGATGATCCTCGCCTCGCAGGCGCGGTTGCGGGGTGTCGATGCGGCGATCCTGCCCTTGCCCGCCCCGGACACCCTTCCCCCGCTCGGCTTCACCCCGCGCGACCCCGCGCCGGACGATATCGCCGAGTTGCTGACAAGCTCGGGCGTCAGCGGAGAACCGAAGCTTATTCCCCTGAGCCAGCGCCAATTGCTCGACATGGTGCGTGCGTCGGCCGAGGATGGCCGGCGCGGTCCCTGGGGCGAGGCGCTGTCGCCGCTCAGCGTCGCCTTTGGCGGGTCGCGGCACATCTGGTGGCGCAACCTGCTGGCGGGCAAGCGCATTCACGCGATGGAACTGCTGTTTTCGGTGGCCGAGCTTGACCGCGCCCTCGGCGCGCCCGAGGTCGAGGAATGCAGCCTGCCGCCCCACCTGGTCCGGGCATTGCTGGATCATGCCGACCGCGACCCCGGCCCTGTGCCGCGCTATCCCCACCTGCTGAAGCTGCAAAGCATTGGCGGCCCGGCGCTGGCCGAGGACAAGCTGGCGGCGCAGGCGCGCCTCTGCCCCGGTTATCTGATGACCTACAGCTCGACCGAAACCGGCGTCCTGAGCCAGATCGCGGGCGCGGATCTGCGTCGCAAGCCCGCCTCCTGCGGCAGGGTCAGCCTGCCTTCGGGCGCGCGGCTGGAGATCGTGGATCGTGACGGCACCCCTCTGCCGACGGGTCGAACCGGCCGGATCCGCCTGACCCATCACGCGCAGGACGGCGACACCCCCCGGCAGGATTTTCCGGGCGATGAAGGTTGGCTCGATGACGAAGGCTTCCTGTTCATCGCGGGCCGTGGCGCGGGGATCATCTGCCGCAATGGCGTGAACTTCTCGGCCGAGGTGCTGGAGGCGAAGCTGATGGCCAGCGGCCTCCTGCGCGCGGTGGCGGTCCTGCCCCTGCGCGCCGAGGCGGGGGACGACGCATTGGCGATCGCGGTCCTTCCGCTGGACGCGGGTGCCAGCGGCATCGGCCCCGCGCTGCGATGCCATCTTGTCAGCCACGAACAGCCCGAACACCTGATCCGCCTTGCCCCCGCCGACCTGACGGCGGGCGGCAAGATCCCCCGCGCCGAACTGACCCGGCGCCTGCGCGCCGCGCCCCAGACCCTCACCCATATCTGAGAGCATGCCATGGATGAAGCGACGCTTCGACGGGATATCAACCAGCTCTTCTCGGACGTCCTTGGCTGCGAGGTGGGGGAGTTCGAGAATTTCTTCGACCTTGGCGGAGATTCCCTGAAAGCCGCGGATCTGATCGAGGCGATTTCCAGCCATGTCGGCATCAAGCTTGAATTCGCGCTGCTGCTCGACTGCCCGAGTTCGGCGGAAATGTCGGGGCGGGTGCTTCAGAAGCTGCGCCGCGCATGACCGCCCCGCCAGTCGATCTTGCCACCGTGCTGCGCCGGATCGAACTGGTCAGCCGCAGTTGGCCGGGCGAGAAGCTCGACCCCGGCGGATGCATCCGGGGTGTCGGGTTGGTTGGGGGCATGACCCCGATCTTCTGGACATTCAACACGGCCGCCGAGCTGCCCGCCCTTGCCGCGCATCTGCCCGAAGGGCAGCCCATCGTCGGCACGCGTTCGCTGAACGAGATCGTCGAGAAGCCCACGCGTGAATCCACGCGCATCGTCGCCGAAGTTGCCGAATTCTATGCCCGGCACCTGATCGCGCGTTTCGGAACCGGCTCCTGCCTCCTCGGCGGCAACTGTCAGGCGGCGGAGGTTGCCTGGCATATCGCCGGGCATCTGATCGCGGCCGGGGTCGACCTGCGCGGTTTCATCACGCTCGATGCCGACTGGCAACTGCCCCTTCCGGTTCCGGTGCGGATGATCTTTGGCCAGACCAGCCGCTTCAACCCCACTCTGGGAACGTCCGGGGCATTGCAGCGCCGCCAGACGAACTGGCGCGCGCTTTTTCCCGCATATGACCTGCGCGTCATACCGGGAAATCACGGCGAGTATTTCCAGCCCGAGAATGTCGCCGCCCTCGCCCGCCAGATACTCGACCCGATGCCGCAGGCCAGACCGGGGCCGCCCCCGGCCATATCGCAGGATTGGCGCTTGCGCCGCGATAGGCAGGGCTGGGTGCTGACCCTGCCCGCCCGGCAGATGCCGGAGGCTGTCGAGGGCATCGTGCTGGCGCCGCTTCTGGGACGGAAGGCAGCCCTGCCCCTTGCCCGTCCGGACCTGTTCGACTTCGCCTCGCTACCGGAACGGTCCGGCCGTCACTGGCGGGTGCGGCTGGGCCCGCTGGCCGATCCCGGTCCGTGGCAGATCACGCCGCTGCTTTGCGCGCCGGGCATCGGGCCGCTCAACTGGCCGCTGCGCCCGCAGGTGCTGTCACCAGCCGATGACACGACAAGAACACCCGCCAACCGGAGAGGCTGGCGGGTTTGGTATCATGCCCTGCAGATCAGGATTTCACTCTGGCGGAGCCGGTTCGCCGATCTTCGGCGCCGAAGCCGCCGCACCGCCCCGGAGCATCAGGATTTTCGAGAGATTCAGTTTCGAGAGGATCGTTGAACTCATAGGCCACTCCCCTTTTTCGCCTGCAAAACGCTTGCCATTGAATGTTAGATTCAGCAACCCGGTCTGTAAATGATTGTCTTTGCAAACGGCTCCGGGACCGGCTGCAAGGATGGCGACGCAATGTATCTTCCCGGCGCCACGAACTTTCCGGCAAACGACCTTCGCCACGCGGTGACTTGACGTCGGCCCCTTGCGCTGCCGAAGGTTATGGTCCGCTCGCCCTTCGCATGAGGGAACGCGCTGCGCTCGATCGGGAGAGGGAAAGCGATGACGACGGATCTTGCGACTGTTCTGGCGCTGCTGGTCATGGCCATCGTGATGTTCGCCATCAACCGCCCGCGCATGGACGTGGTCGCGCTGCTGGTCATCGCCGCCCTGCCGCTGACCGGGATCATCACCCTAGAGGATGCTCTGGCCGGGTTCAGCGACCCGAATATCATCCTGATCGCGATGCTTTTCGTGCTGGGCGAGGCGCTGGTCCGCACCGGCGTCGCGCAGCGCACCGGAGACCTGCTGGTGCGCTATTCGGGTGCGTCGGAGACGCGGCTGGTCGTGCTGCTGATGGTCGCAGTCACCGGGATCGGCGCCTTCATGAGTTCGACCGGGGTTGTGGCGATCTTCATCCCGATCGTGCTGCGGATCGCCACGAATATCGGCGCGGCGCCGGGTCGGCTGATGATGCCCCTCAGTGCCGCGGCGCTGATCAGCGGGATGATGACCCTGGTCGCCACCGCGCCGAACCTCGTCCTCGACAGCCTGTTGCAGCGCGCCGGACATGAAGGCTGGAGCTTTTTCGCCTTCACCCCTTTCGGCCTGCCGGTTCTGGTGCTGGCGATCGGCTACATGCTTGTCGCCCGGCGCTGGCTGGCGGCGGACAGCAAGACCGCGCCGCCCTCGCGGCCCCGGCTTGCCGACTGGATCACCAGCTATGGCCTTGCCGAGCGGGAGTTCCGGCTGCGGATCGCCCCCGGCTCGCCCCTGACGCACAAGCGGCTCGACCGGCTCGACCTGCGCGGCACTGCGGGCGTCAACATTCTGGGGATCGAGCGCGCCTCTCCTTATGGCAGGCGGCTGATCCAGCCCACGGCCGACACGGTCCTGCAAACTGATGACACGCTGTTTCTGGACATCTTCGGCAAGGGCACCGACATCGAGGAGTTCTGCCGCCTGCATGGCCTCCAGCGGTTGCCGATGACCGGCAACTATTTCATGGATCACGCCCAGGAGATCGGGATGGCCGAACTCATCGTGCCTCCCGGATCGCCAGTGACAAGGAAAAGCATCGCCCAGTCGCGCTTCCGCTCGGTCTTCGGCCTCGCCGTCGTCGGGCTGCGCCGCGACAACCAGCCGGACGAGGATGTAGATGCGCAGACCGTCCTGCGGGCGGGCGACGTGCTGCTGGTGGTCGGCCCCTGGAACCGGATCCGCGAGTTGCGCCACAACCGCGATCTGGTCGTCCTCGCCCTGCCCGGCGAGATCGACGAGGTGCTGGAGGTGCCGTTCCGCGCGCTTCCTGCCGTCGCGATCCTTGGGCTGGTCGTTCTGATGATGATCACGGGCATCGTGCCCAATGTGTTGGCGGCGCTGATCGGTTGCCTGCTGATGGGGCTTTTCGGCTGCGTGGACATGCCCTCGGCCTATCGTTCGATCCATTGGCAAAGCCTGATCCTGATCGTGGGCATGCTGCCATTCTCGATCGCCCTGCAAAAGACCGGCGGCATCGACATGGCAGCCGATTACCTGCGCGACATCATCGGCGAGGCCAACCCGCGCATCGCGCTGGCGGTGATATTCGTCACCACGGCGGTTCTGGGCCTTTTCATCTCGAACACCGCGACGGCGGTGCTGATGGGACCGATCGCGCTGGCGCTGGCTCAGGACATGAACGTATCGCCCTATCCCTTCGCGATGACGGTGGCGCTGGCGGCCTCGGCCGCGTTCCTGACACCGGTATCCTCGCCGGTGAACACGCTGGTGGTCGATCCGGGCGGCTATCGGTTCTGGGATTTCACGCGGATCGGCCTGCCGCTGGTGGCAATCGTGCTGGCCGTGGCGGTCGGGCTGGTGCCCGCAATCCTGCCATTTCATCCCGCCTGACAGGCAGGATCATGGCCGCCATGCAACGCCAAACGGAACTCATCAGGAACGCGCACCCTTTAACATGACAATTCCATGTCAGTCATGCGACGCTTGACATGACAGTCTGAAGCCGGAGCACCATGGCGTCGATCGGGATATTTCTACAGCTTGCGGGGGCGGTGGCGCTGCTGCTCTTCGGGCTTGGCCTTGTCCGGGACGGCATGGTCGAGGCCTTCGGGCTGCGGATGAAGATGATCCTGGGCGTCGGCACACGGACAGGGCCGCGCGCCTTCTTCTCCGGCCTCGTCGCGACGCTGGGCCTGCAATCCTCGACCGCATGCGCGCTCTTGACCGCCTCCTTCGTCGATCGCGCCATGATCGGAAACCGCATGGCCCAGATCGTGCTTTTGGGGGCGAATATCGGCACGGCCTTGACCGCGGTGATCGTCTCCAGCCAGGTCGAGGCGGTATCTCCGGCGCTGATCCTGCTGGGTTATATCCTGCGGCGGTGGAAAGGCCCGGTTCAGGCCGGGATCGGAACCGCACTGCTGGGTCTGGGCCTGATGCTGGTCTCGCTGGCGCTGCTTGAGCATGCGACGGCGCCATTGCGGGACTCGGCCGCGCTCTCGGCCTTCCTGCCCATGCTGGAAGATGCCTGGCCGGTGGCGCTGGTGTTCTCGGCAATCGTCGCGATGCTCTGCTCGTCCTCGCTGGCCGGGGTGTTGCTGATCGGCTCGCTGGCGCTGCCGATCGACCTTGCGGTTGTCATGGTCCTCGGCGCAAATCTCGGCGGCGCCATCTCGGCTGTGATCGCGAGTTCGGGGCTTGGCACGGCGGCGCGGCGCGTCACCATGGGCAACCTTGTCGTGCGGGCAACCGGATGCCTGTTGGCCCTGCCCTTCGCGGGCGTCGCGGCCTCGCTTCTTTCGACGATGCCGCTGTATTTCTCGGGGATCGCGGTCGAGGCGCATCTGGCCTTCAACCTGGTTCTCGCCGCGCTGATCTGGCCGTTCATCGGACCGGTCTGCGCCCTGCTCGCCCGGCTCATCCCGGACGAGGATGCCGGATCTTCGGCGTCGTCCCGCTGGCTGGACGAAACGGCGCTTTCGACGCCGCTGGTCGCGCTGACCGGCGCGCGGCGCGAGGTGCTGGCCATCGGCGACAGTGTCGAGCGGATGCTGGACCAGACCCGGACCGCCTTCAGGAAGAACGAGAGCAGCCCCCTTGCCGAGGTCGCGGAACTGGAGGATCAGGTCGATCGCAGGCAGCAGCAGGTCAAGCATTACCTGTCGCGGCTGAGCGGCGACGCGACAGAGGCCGAACGGCGCAGCACGATCGAGATCCTCGACTATGTGATCAACCTCGAACATGTCGGCGACATCATCGACAAGGGCCTTGGCCCGGAGGTGCGCAAGAAGATCGGCTTGCACCTGCGCTTCTCCGAGGCGGGATATCGCGAGCTGGACGCATTGTTCCTGATGACGCAGGAAAACCTGCGCATGGCCCAGACCGTCTTCATGACGCGGGACCGGGACTTGGCGCGACGGCTGATTCAGGTAAAGGTCGATATCCGCAATCACGAGCGCCAGTCGGCGCAGCGGCACCTGATCCGCCTGCGCGAGGGGCAAAGCGAGAGCCGCGAGACTTCCTCGCTGCATCTCGACCTGTTGCGGGATCTCAAGCGCATCAACGCCCATGCGCTCTCGGTGGCGCATCCGATCCTCGACGAGGAGGGCCTGCTTGTCGAAAGCAGACTGCGCCTTCGGTAGCGCCCGCCAAACGCAAAGGGCGGCCCGAACTCCGGCAATGTCACTCGGCCGCCAGCGCGCTCACCCGATGAGATTCGATGAGGGCGCGGATCTCGGGTCGGCATGAGCCGCAATTCGTGCCAGCCCTGAGGGCCGCGCCGACGGCCTCGACCGAGGCGGCCCGTTGGCTGGCGATCAGGTTGACGATGGTGTTCACGCCCACGCCGAAGCAGGCGCAGACCAGCGCACCCTCATCGGGTCGATCGGCGCCGGGGCGACCCGCCAGCAGGTCCTGCTCGCATTCCCCACCGAGGGCTGCCGCCACATGGCTGCGCGACAGCGCCACCGGATCGGGTGAGACGAAGAGCGCGGCCAGAAGTCGCCCCTCGACCACGAAGGCGAGGCGGATGAGACCGCGTTTCGGATCACGCACGACCAGTGGCTCGGCGGTGAGGCCGAAGAGCGCCTTTGCCGTCGCAACCCAATCCTCGGGCGCTTCGCGTGAGGCGAGTTCAGCCTGCTCACCCTGCGGCAGCGTCGCCCGCGCCCAATAGTCGAAATCCGGCTGCATGGGTTTTGTCGAAACCGCATAGCCGAACCATGCCGCGGCAAAGGGACGGATTGCGACGGGGGCCGATTTGGCGGCGGGCTGGCCGGAAATCGGGTCTACAATCGACGGAACCAGCGCGCCCACGCGCCCGGTCGGCGCATTCTCTCCGGTCCAGTGGATCGGCGCGAAGGGATGCCGGGGGGCCACGCGATCCGTGACCAGAACCCGCAGGACAGCGCGGCCATGCGCGCTTTCCACCTCTGCCAGCATCGCGGGCTGCAGACCAAGCCGCGTCGCGTCCGAGGGGTGAAGCTCCAGAAAGGGCTCTGCCAGATGGCGGGACAGGCGCGGCGAGGCACCGGTCCGGGTCATCGTGTGCCAATGGTCGCGAACCCGGCCGGTATTCAACCGGAAGGGATGCTCGACCGCCACCGGTTGCGGCTTTACCGGCGTGACCGGCACCAGCCGCGGCCTGCCCGATGGCGTGTGGAACCGGCCGTCGCCGAAGAAGCGCCCGCCGCGCTTCGACGCTGATTGGGGCCAGAGGAAGGGCTCCAGCCGGTCATATTCCTCGGTGGTGATCCCGGCATGGTCCGAGATGTCGAAATCGCTGCCAAGCTTTCCGGCGACCGCCGATAGCGAGGCGTGCTCGGCAAAGACCTCGGCCGGGTGCTGCCAGTTGAAAGCTTGCTCCCAGCCCATGCGCCGTCCCACCTCGGCAAGGATGCGCCAGTCGTCGATGGCCTTGCCGGGTGGCGGCAGCAGACGGCGCTGGCGGCTGATCCGACGCTCGGAATTGGTCACGGTCCCGTCCTTCTCGCCCCAGCCGGTGGCTGGCAGAAGCACATGGGCAAGGCGCGCCGTGTCGGTCCGGGCCATCATCTCGGACACCACCACGAAATCGCAGCCGGCGATGGCGCGGGCAACGCGATCTGCCTCGGGCATCGACACGGCGGGGTTGGTGCAGATGATCCACAGTGCCTTGATCCGCCCGTCCTCGACCGCGCGGAACATGTCCACGGCCTTGAGGCCCGGCCGCGCAGGGATGCAGGGGGCGTCCCAGAAGGCGCGCACCGCCTCGCGGTGATCGGGGTTCTCGATCTCCAGATGGCAGGCCAGCATGTTCGCCAGCCCGCCGACCTCGCGGCCGCCCATGGCATTGGGCTGCCCGGTCACGCTGAACGGACCCATGCCGGGACGCCCGATCCGGCCCGTCGCGAGGTGGCAGTTCAGGATCGCGTTCACCTTGTCGGTGCCGCTTTCGGACTGGTTGATGCCCTGCGAATAGACCGTCACCACCTTTTCGCGGCCAAGCCAGAGGTCAAGGAAAGCCGAGATTTCAGTCTGGCTCAGCCCCAGATCGTCAGGGCAGGCCGCGTCGGCAGCCGCCAGCGCCGCCTCCAGCCCGTCGACCTCGGCGCGGATCGCGCCGCGCTGGTCGATTTCCTGCAGAAGCAGGTTGAACAATACCGCGTCCGCGCCGGGCGCCAGCGCAAGGTGCAGATCGGCGATATCGCAGGTCGCGGTCCGGCGCGGATCGATCACCACGATCCGCATTTCCGGCCGGGCTTCCTTGGCGGCGGCGAGCCGCTGGTAGAGGACCGGATGGCACCAGGCGAGGTTCGAGCCGACCAGGACGACCGTATCCGCCAGTTCAAGATCCTCGTAGAGCCCCGGCACCGTATCCGTGCCGAAGGCCCGGCGATGCGCCGCGACCGAGGACGCCATGCAAAGACGCGAGTTCGTGTCGATATTCGCGGAGCCGATGAAGCCCTTCATCAGCTTGTTCGCAACGTAGTAATCCTCGGTCAGCAACTGCCCCGAGACGTAGAAGGCGACCGAATCCGGCCCATGCTCGGCAATGGTCCGTCTGAAGCGGTCGGCGACGAGGTCCAGCGCCTCGTCCCATTCCGCCTCGCGCCCCGCGATCATCGGGGCGAGGAGCCGCCCCTGATGCCCGGTCGTCTCGCCCAAAGCTGCGCCCTTGACGCAGAGCCGCCCCCTGTTCGCCGGGTGGTCGGGATCGCCTGCGATGGCAACCCCTCCCCTGCCGTCCGGGGTCGCCAATATCCCGCAACCGGTGCCGCAATAGGGGCAGGTCGTGCGGATCGCGGGAATTGCCGGCTGCGTCATGCTTGCTGCCCCTTATTCTGCGGGAACCGCTACGGATTCACCCTCGGCCCGATCGAGGGGCGTGCGCGCGGGCGAGGTCTTGTAATGGGTCGAATAGATCACCGCGCCCACGAAGGTCAGTCCGCCGACGACGTTCCCAAGCACCGTCGGGATCTCGTTCCAGAGCAGATAGTCCATCCAGGTGAACTGGCCGCCAAGCAGGATCCCGGCGGGGAACAGGAACATGTTCACGATGGAATGCTCGAACCCCATGTAGAAGAAGATCAGGATCGGCATCCACATGGCCATGATCTTGCCCGACACGCTGGTTGACATCATCGCTGCGACCACGCCGGTCGAGACCATCCAGTTGCACATGACCGCCCGCACGAACAGCGTCAGCATCCCCGCCGCACCATGTGCGGCATAGCCCAGTGTCCGACCCTCGCCGATATGGCCGATCTTTTCGCCGACCGCGTTCGGGGCCTCGGAAAAGCCGAAGGTCACGGTGATCGCCATGAAGACCGCGACGGTGAATGCCCCGGCGAAGTTCCCGGCAAAGACCAGCCCCCAGTTGCGCCACAGGCCCGCCATCGTCACGCCCCGGCGACGATCGAGCAGCGCCAGCGGGACCAGCGTGAAAACCCCGGTCAAGAGGTCGAAGCCCAGCAGGTAGAGCATGCAGAACCCGGCCGGGAAAAGCAGCGCCCCGATCAGCGGGTTGCCGGTGTTCACGGTGACCGTCACGGCAAAGGCGGCGGCAAGGGCAAGGATCGCGCCCGCCATATAGGCGCGGATCAGCGTGTCCTTGGTCGACATGAAGACCTTGGCCTCGCCGGCGTCGATCATCTTTTTGGCGAAATCGGATGGATTGACATATGACATCAGAGATACCTTCCTGTGGCGCCCCTTGTGGCCGGGGCCGGTTTCCGGGGCGTTACCAGTTCGAATAGGCCAGATACTTGCCGGACATGGTCAGGCGGACGCGGTCGCCCTTGGGGTTTGGCTCACGCTCGATCGCCATCGAGAAGTCGATTGCTGACATGATGCCATTGCCGAATTCCTCGTTGATCAGCGCCTTGATCGTCGGGCCATAGACGCCCACGATCTCATAGAGGCGATAGATGCAGGGATCGGTCGGCACCGCCTGCTCCCAGACCTTCAGCGGGCTTTCTACCAGCAGGTCGACCGCGCTTTCGGGCAGCCCGAGAAGTGCGGCAAAGGCACGCGCCTTGTCCTCGGGGAAGGCGTTCATGCCGGTGGCCGCGGAGTGGGTCCAGACCGGGGACATGCCGATCTGATCGGCGATTTCGGCCCAGCCAAGACCCGCGCGTTTCTTGGCGCGCAGGATCATCGCGGTCAGGTCGTCGCGCGTCAGTTCCTCGACGGTGATCTTGTTCATGGCATCTCTCCTTCAGGCTGCGTGGCTGCGGGTGACAAGCTCGGCGCTGATCAGGACCCGCCCCCCTTCGACACGAACCGGGAAGGTGCGGACCGTCCCCTCATCCGCGCCCTGCGCCACGCCAGAGTTCATGTCGAAGACCCAGTTGTGCAGCGGGCAAGTGACCGAGGTGCCATGGACGATCCCCTCCGAAAGCGGGCCGCCCTTGTGCGGGCAGCGGTCCTCCAGCGCGAAGACCCGGTCGTCGGCGGTGCGGAACACCGCGACGCAGCCCTGGGCGGTCCTGACCACTCGGGCACCCTGCGGCGGGATGTCGTCAAGTGCGGCGATATCGACGAAAATGGTCATTCGGCGGCCTCCAGCGTCAGGTCGGCAAGGGGAGCCCAGCGGGGCGTCTCGGTTGCGGTGGAATGCTCGGCCCAAGGATCCTTGCGATAGACCGACTGGCTGATCTCGAACCGCTCGGCCAGCGCGCGGCGACCGGCGAGGTCGTCCACGACCCGCTCCTTCACCCAGTCGAGCCCGACCTTGGCCACCCATTTATAGGGACGGTCGAGGTATTTCGCATGCTCGCGGTAAAGCTGGACGAAGGCCGCGATGATCTCGACCGCCTCGTCCTCGGAGGGGGTGGAGGCGAGGTGCTCGGTCTCCTTCACCTCCATCCCCGCCGCGCCCGCCACGCTGATCTGGAAGCCCGAGTCGACGCAGATCACGCCTACATCCTTGCAGGTCGCCTCGGCGCAGTTCCGCGGACAGCCGGAAATGCCCAGCTTGACCTTATGCGGCGTCCATGAGCCCCAGAGCAGCTTCTCCAGCCGGATGCCGAGGCCGGTCGAATCCTGCGTGCCGAAGCGGCAGAATTGCGAGCCGACGCAGGTTTTCACCGTCCGCAGCCCCTTGGAATAGGCGTGACCCGAGACCAGCCCCGCCGCGTTGAGGTCGGCCCACATATGGGGCAGGTCCTGCTTGCGCACGCCGAGAAGGTCGATCCTCTGACCGCCCGTCACCTTGACCATGGGCACGTCGTATTTCTCGGCCGCATCGGCGATGGCGCGCAACTCGGCCGGGGTGGTCACGCCGCCCCACATGCGCGGAACCACGGAATAGGTGCCGTCCTTCTGAATGTTGGCGTGGTTGCGTTCGTTGACGAAACGCGACTGCCGGTCATCGCGATATTCCAGCGGCCATTCAGCCAGCAGGTAATAGTTCAGCGCCGGGCGACAGGAATGGCAGCCGCCGACGGTCTTCCAGCCCAGATCCTGCATCACGGCGGGGATGGACTTCAGCCCCATCGACTTGATCAGCCGCCGCACGTCCTCATGCGTGTGATCGGTGCATTTGCACATGCCGGCGGGGGCCTCGACCACCGCGCCGCCAAGCGCGAAGGCCATCACCTGCTGGACAAGGCCTGTGCAGGTGCCGCAGGAGCCGCTGGCCTTGGTGCAGGCGCGAACCGCGTCGAGCGTATGGGCGCCGCCCTGCACCGCGTTGACGATCGTGCCCTTGCAGACGCCGTTGCAGCCGCAAATCTCCGCCTCAGGCGGCAAGGCTGCAACGGCCGCCATAGGGTCCAGCTTGGACCCTCCCTGGAAGGCCGGGCCAAAGATCAGCGTCTCGCGCATTTCGCCGATATCGGTGCCGTCCTTCATCAACCCATAGAACCAGTTGCCGTCGCCGGTGTCGCCATACATCACCACGCCGATGATGCGGTCGTCCTGCAACACGAGGCGCTTGTAGAGGCCACGGCCCGGATCGCGGAAAACGATGTCCTCGCGGCCCTCGCCCTCGGCGAAATCACCGGCGCTGAACAGGTCGCAGCCGGTGACCTTCAGCTTGGTCGCGGTCTGGACCGGCACGAACTCGGCGGCCTCGTCCAGCAGGGTTTTCGCCAAGACCTTGGCTTGGTCGTAAAGCGGCGCGACAAGACCGAAAAGCTGCTGGCGATGCTCGACGCATTCACCGAGCGAGAAGATATGCGGATCCGAGGTCCGCATCGCGTCATCGACGACGATGCCGCGCTCGACCTCGAGATGGGCATCATTGGCAAGGCGCGTCTCGGGGCGGATGCCCACGGCCATGCAGACCAGATCGGCGGGATAGACGGTTCCGTCCTCCAGCAGCACGGCCTCGGCCCGGTCGTGACCGAGGATCGCCTTGGTCGCGCCCTTGCAATGGACGGTGATGCCGCGCTTTTCCAGATCCTTCTGCAGCAGGTAGCCAGCGGCGGGATCAAGCTGGCGCTCCATCAGGTGGCCCATCAGGTGGATCACGGTGACTTTCGCGCCGCGGGCGGCCATCCCGGCGGCCGCCTCGAGGCCCAGAAGCCCGCCGCCGATCACCACCGCACTCTTGCCGGCAATGCCGGCCTCGATCATCGCGTTCGTGTCCTCGAGGTCGCGATAGGTCACGACGCCGGGCAGGTCCTTGCCGGGAACCGGTATGATGAAGGGGGCGGAGCCGGTCGCGATGACCAGCGCGTCATAGGGCGCGCCGCCCTTGTTGGAATAGACCACGCGGTTCTTGCGGTCGATCTTCACCACCGGCTCGCCAAAGCGGCAATCCACGCCATGCGCGGCATACCAGTCGTCGTCATGGGTGACGATGTCCTGATAGGTCTTTTCGCCAGAAAGCACCGGGGAGAGCATCAGGCGGTTGTAGTTGCCGCGCGGCTCGCCGTTGAACAGGGTGACTTCGTAGGCGTCCGGCGCGGCTTCGAACAGTTGCTCAAGCATTCTGCCGGAGGCCATGCCGGCGCCGATGACCACTAGCTTCTTCTTCATGGCTGTGGGCTCCTTTTCAGGCGGTTTGAAGGGCGACGCCGCGATTGAGGCGGCGAATGGAGAGGTGCATCCAGCCAAGGCAGCCGGCGACGAGCAGGAAGAGGACCATGAAACAGCTGGACCAGAGGCCGGTCTCGTCTTTGAGCCAGCCGAAGAGCAGCGGCAGGAAGAACCCACCAAGCCCGCCGATCATGCCGACGAGGCCACCGACAGCGCCCACGTTCTGCGGATAATAGGTCGGGATGTGCTTGAAGACCGCCGCCTTGCCGAGGCTCATGAAGAAGCCGAGGACGAAGATCACGACCAGAAAGAGAGGGGTCGGCACGCCCGCCGGGACCGAGAGGATCGCCGTCGCGAAAAGCGAGACCGCAAGGGTCCAGTACATGACCGCGCGCGCCCCGATACGGTCCGACAGCACGCCTCCATAGGCGCGGAAGATCGAGGCGGGGATCGAATAGGCGGCGCCGACCATCCCGGCGGTCTTCACGTCAAAGCCGTAGACGCCGATCAGGTAATGCGGCAGCCACAGCGCCAGCGCCACGAAGGCCCCGAAGGCGAAGAAGTAATAGGCCGAGAAACGCCAGACCTGCAGGTTCTTCAGCGGCTCGAACTCTGCCCTGAGGCTGCGGAGGGGGGCTTTTGTTCCCCGGCGCGCGACCGTGACCGGATCGTCCTTGCTGAAAAGCCAGAAGAGGATCGCCGTGAGGGCCAGGACCCCCGCCCAGATCTGGGCGGTTGCCTGCCAGCCCCAGGCCAGCATGATGAAGGGGGCGACGAACTTGGTCACCGCCGCGCCGACATTGCCAACGCCGAAGATGCCAAGCGCCGTCCCCTGCCGATCGCCCGAGAAGAAGCGCGAGACATAGGCCACGCCCACCGCGAAGGACCCGCCGGCCAGACCGACGCCAAGCGCCGCCAGCAGCATCTGCGGATAGGTCGTGGCCCAGCTCAGCAGGAAAGTGGCAAGCGCTGCCGCGAGCATGGTCAGCGTATAGACGATCCGACCACCAAGGCGGTCGGTCAGCACGCCCAGCAGGATGCGGACGAGCGAGCCGGTCAGGATAGGCATGCCGACCAGCAGGCCGAACTGCGTCTCGCTGAGCGAGAGCTGCTCGCGGATCTGGATGCCGATGATCGCGAAGATCGTCCAGACGGCGAAGCAGACGACGAAGGCAGAGGTCGAGAGGGCCAGCGCGCGGCCGGAATCCTCGGGAGTGGCGGGGGCAATGGCGGACATGGATGCTCCGATGGCAAACTGGGTTGCAGTGGCTGTCGGAAAGCACGGACGATCGGGAACCGGCGTCGGCGCTTTCAGGGATTCCGCGTCATCGCGGGATCAGTCATGCCGCATCGTTGCGAGCGGGTCGCTGGCGCGCCATTGCACCGGACCATGATTGTCTTTTTGCAGTTCACCCCAACCCCGGCAAGCCTGCGCTGGTTCGAAACCGGGTTTTCAGGGATCTCGATCCGCGCCCGCACGGGATTTGGGCGACTGCTTCGCGAACTGCCCGGTGAAAGGTCAGTTTGCGATCAGGCCTGGATCTCGGGCTCGAAGGTGAAGCCGTCGAAGAAACGGTCGGCGCGCAGAATCATCTGCCCCTTTTCGGCGGGAACGGTGCGATCCTCGGTCAGCATCCCTTCCAGCCGCAGCGAGGCGCCGGGCAGCGCGGCCCCCGCCGGGCGAAGATGCTGGCGGTAAAGATCGGTGCGGAAATGCGCCATTGCCGCCTGCATCGCCCATGCGGGATCAAGACCCCGCCGTCGCGCGATATTGCCGCCGATCAGCGCGGCGATGCTTTTCCACGGAAAGCTCGCGGCGCCGGCGTTGAAGGCGATGAAGCCGGGCGCCTCGCGCATCTCTCCACCCGAGGCGACCATCAGCTTGCCGGCCAGCCCCCGTTCTGCCAGTTCGGAGGGCAGGTCGAGATATTCGGGCCGCGATAGGATCTCGGCCGCGGTGCCGCGATGGGCCGGGTCGTCCAGCCAGCGACCCGCGCGCCAGAGCGCCCGCATCAGCGCGCCGGTTTCGTCGGATCGGGCCTCGGTGAAATCTCGGCGCAGGACCAGCCCCTTTTCGGGTGGCGCGGCCCAGATCGCCACTCCCGGCAGCAGCAGGGCCGCGACCCCACGCTCGACGGCGAAAGAGGCCCAAGGCTCGCCCACGCAGATCGCATCGACCTCGCCCACGGCCACCGCATCGGCCATCTTGGGTGGCGGGACGGTGACCAGCTCAAGCTCCTCATGCGAGAAACCGCAGGCCCCCAACCAATGGCTCACCAGTTCGAACTGGGTCGAGAAGGTGAAGGGCACGCCGACGCGCAGCGCACCCGGCACCGCGCGGCGCAATGCCTCGCCCGCAGCGCGGGCGTCGGCGAAATCGAAGCCATGCCCAAGGGCGCGCAACCGCGCCTCGATCGCGTTGTTGACGGCCACCGCCTGCCCGCCATGCGACAGGAACATCACCAGATCGAAGGGCGGCAGGTCAGGACCGAGGCGCAGCGCCTGCCCGATCGGCATCGGGACCAGCATATGCGCCGCGTCGATCAGTCCCGCGCCCAGCATGTCCCGGCTTTGCGCCCATGCGGTCAGCCGCACGAGGTCGAATTCCAGCCCTTCCTCGGCCGCGAAGCCCATCTCGCGCCCGATCACCAGCGGCGCGGCGTCGATCAGCGGCACATAGCCAAGGCGCAACCGGGTCAGCGGCATGTCAGCAATCCCGCCGCCATCACCAGTTGCTGGGCGATATCGGCGACGCGCTTACCCTGATCCATGGCGGTCTTGCGCAGAAGGGCATAGGCCGCCGCCTCGTCGATGCCGCGCGCCTTCATCAGGACGGCCTTGGCGCGGTCGATGATCTTGCGTTCCTCCAGCGCGGCGCGGGTGGCGGCAAGTTCGGTCCGCATCCGCTGGAACATGTGGAACCGCGCGATGGCGGCATCGAGGATCGGCTTGATCCGGTCGGGTCGCAGCCCGTCTACCACATAGGCCGACACCCCGGCCTCGATCGCCGCCCGCGTCAGCTGCTCGTCCGAGCGATCGACGAACATGGCGACGGGCCGCTCGGTCGGACCGGAGGCGAGGGCGAGTTCCTCGAGAATGTCGCGGGACGGGTTGGCCAGGTCGATCAGGACGACATCCGGCCGATGCTCGGCAATCTGCCGCGCAAGGCCGGTCTCTTCCGAGATGATGCGGATGTCGTGGTCGCCCACCTCGCGCAGGCCGTCGACGATCGGCAGGGCGCGCTCCTTGTCAGGCTCGACAATGATGATCGAAAGACGCTTTTCCATGCCCCGCCCGATGGATTTGCCCCTGCCCTGCCATTGTGCCGGTGCAAAAGGCAACGCGGACCTCGCCAGAGAGCATGCAGACGGCGGCCCTGTTGCTGTCACATTGTGCAGCGGGCCGCCGTCCGGTTCAATATTCAGGCAGATCAGGCGGCAAATATGGCGTCGATGATCTCGGCCTCGATCGCGGCGAGCTCGGCGCTGCCGCGAGGGGTGGGACCGACGCGCAGGATGTCGACCCGGTGCAGGATGCCGCCCTGGCCAAGCACGATGACGCGGTCGGAAAGCGCCACGGCCTCGGCCACGTCATGGGTGACGAGGATGGCCGTGAAGCCCGCCTTGGCATGCATGTCGCGGATCAGGTTCTGCATGGTGAGCCGGGTCAGCGCGTCCAGCGCCCCGAGCGGCTCGTCGAGGACCAGAAGATGGGGATGGCTGACCAATGCGCGCGCGAGCGCCGCGCGCTGGCGCTGACCGCCCGAAAGCTGCGCCGGCCAGACGCCCGCCTTGTCCGAGAGCTGGACCGAGGCCAGCGCATCGGCAACTGCCTCGGGATCAGGCCCGTTGCGCAGGCCCACCGCCACATTCTCGGCGACCGAGGCCCAGGGCAGCAGTCGCGGTTCCTGGAACATGATGCGCAGACGGTCGCCCGCCTTCTCGGCGGGGATGTCGTCGATGGTGACGCTGCCCGCTGTCGGTTGGTCCAGACCCGCGATCAGCCTCAGCAGCGTCGACTTGCCGCAACCGCTTTTGCCCACGATCGAAACGAATTCGCCCGGCCGAACGTCGAGGTCCAGATTGCTCAGCACGCGATTGCCGTCGAAACTGCGCGAGACATTGCGGATCTTCACGACCGCCCCGGAATTGTCGCGCAGCATCGGAGGCAGCGGGAAGACGTTGGGCAGGGTCTCAGCGGTCAGCATAGGCAGGGCTCCATTGCAGGGCGCGGCGTTCCAGCACGCGGGTCAGGCTGTCGGCAAGCTTGCCGAGCGCGGCGTAAAGCAGGATCGAGAGGACGACGACATCCAGCACCATGAACTCGCGCGCCTTCATCGCCATGTAGCCGAGGCCCGAGGAGGCGGAGAGCGTCTCGGCCACGATCAGCGTGAGCCACATGATCCCGAGTCCGTAGCGCAGGCCGACGAAGATCGAGGGCAATGCCCCCGGCAGCACGATGCGCCGGAAGACCTGTCGCGGGCTCATCCCGTAGGCGCGGCCCATCTCGACAAGCTGCGGATCGACATTGCGGATGCCGTGGAGCGTATTGAGGTAGATCGGGAAGAACACGCCGAGGGCGACGAGGAAAAGCTTCGCGCCTTCGCCAATCCCGAACCACAGGATGACCAGCGGGATCAGCGCGAGATGCGGGATGTTGCGGACCATCTGCAGCGTCGAGTCGGTCAGCGTCTCGCTGAAGCGCGACACGCCGTTCGCCACGCCAAGGGCGAAGCCGATCCCGCCGCCGACGACCAGCCCGGCCAGAGCCCGCGTGGCCGAGACGCCGAGATGGGTGAAAAGCTCGCCCGAGAAAGTCATCTCGACGGCGGTGGCAAGGATGGTCGAAGGACGCGGCATCACCCTGTCGGCGATGATCCCGGCCGCGCCAAGCGCCTCCCACACAAGAAGGATGGCGACGGGCACGGCATAGGGCAGCAGGCTCGTGGCGCGCGGCAGGCGCGGGCGCCATCCGGTGCTGCGCCCGCGCGCGGCGCTCAGGCTGTCGGTGAGGCTCATCTTCTCGCTCCCTTAGCTTGAGGTTTGCGGCGTCCAGACGACCGAGGCGATGTCGAGCTGGCGCGGGATGATGCCGAGCTTGTAGAACTCGTCCGCGACGCCTTGCTCGTAGGAGACATGCTTCTCCTCGACGAAGCCCTGTTTGCCGAGGTCGAAGCCCTTGCGGGTCAACCAGCGCTCCACCACCGGTTCGCTGAGACCGGTTTCCTGCGCAAAGGTCCTGATCGTGGCGGGCAGGTCGGCCTGCCCCTGCTTGCCGACCTGCGCGATGACCTCGATCACCCGCTTTATCAACTGGGGATTGTCCTTGGCATAGTCGCCATTCGCCGAAAAGAAGTTGTAGTCGGGCTCGACGATCGCGGTCGTCTCCAGCACGCGGGTATTCGGGCGCTCTTGCGCCATCGCGAAATAGGGATCCCAGATCGTCCACGCCCCGATCGCACCCGCATCGAAGGCCGCGATCGCGTCGGGCGGCGACAGATCCTGCGGTTCGACGTCGTCGAGCGTCAGGCCCGCCGTCTCCAGCAGCTTGATGGTGGCGTAATGCGCCGAACTGCCGCGCTTGAAAGCGATCTTCTGGCCTTTCAGATCGGTCAGCTTCTGAATCGGCGAATCCTTCGGCACGAGGATCGCATGGCCTTCGCGCGAACCCTCGCCCGCGCCGACAAAGACCAGATTGCCACGAGCGGCATGGGCAAAGATCGGCGGGACGTTTCCGGTATAGCCGAAATCGAGCGCATTGGCCGACAGCACCTCCAGCAGCGGCGGGCCCGAGGTGAATTCGGACCAGCTGACCGAGATCCCCTGATCGGCAAAGGCCTGCTCGAAGGCCCCTGCCCCCTTCACCAGACCGAGGATCCCGCCCTTCTGCCAGCCGACGCGCAGCGTCTTGGCGGGTGCGGCGCGCAGGATGGCCGGCGTGGCAAGCGCGGCCAGTCCCAAGGCAAGCGCCGCGCGGCGGTTCAATGTCGTCGTCATCGCGTCGCTTCCTTTCAGAGGGCCTGGAGCACCGGCAATGCGTGGCCAGCGGAGGCGGGAACCGGGTAGTCGGCGAAGAAGGGCGCGAACTGGCCCACCGCGCGGCCAAGCCGGGCGTGAGCCGCCTCGTCCACCAGCTTGCCGCCGACGAAGTCGCGGTCGGAGGCATAGATCCCGGTCGCCAGCGGCTGCGCCTCGAAGAAGCCGAAAAGCGGGCGGAGCTGGTGTTCGATCATCAGGGCATGGCGATCGCCGCCGCCGGTCGCGGCCAGCAGGATCGGCTTGCCATGCAGCATGCCGGGATCGAGCAGGTCGAAGACATGCTTGAACATGCCGCTATAGCTGCCCTTGTGAACCGGGCTGGCGATGACCAGAGCATCCGCGCGGATCAGCGACGTCACCAGTTCCAGCGCCTCCGGCTCAAGATCGCCAAGCTGGCGCGCCGCGCCCAGGGACGGTCCAAGCTCGCCAAGGTCGAAGACATGACCGATGGCATTGTAGCGGTCGGCCGCAAGATCCACCGCGTGTTCGACAAGCGCGCGGGTGCGCGAGGGTGCAGAAAAACTGCCGGCAAAACCGGTTATGGTCAGAGTCGACATGTGAACTCCTGTCGTTTTGGTTTGGAAGTGACCCTCAGGCCAGATTGACTGCCCTGTCATCGGGCAGGCCGGAATGTCGCAGGATGGGGGCAAGGATCGCGCGCCGGGCGATCTGCTGGGCCAGCGTGCGGGCATGGGCCGCGCATTCCGGCGCGCCGACCAACTCACCCACATGGCCGCGCGCCAGCGGGCCGGCAATCAGGATACGCTCGCTGGGGTTGCCCTGCGCATCGACGGCGCGGCAGGTATCGGTAGTCGCCAGACCCAGACCAAGCGGACAAGGCGCGATCATCCCCAGCCGGGCCAGCGCCCCCAAGGCGGGATTCCAGTCGATGCACCGCCCCTGGGCAGGTCCCGTCGTGATCACGATCTGGTCGAACACGCCGCTGACAAGATCCTGCCCCCCGCGAGGACGCCAGGTGACCCGGACCCCGTTCCACTCGCGTTCGGCCGCGATCATGTGGCCTGCCTGATATTCCAGTCGTCCATCGGCCTCCAACTGGTCGAGCATGTCGCCGATCTGCGGAGCCAGACGATAGCGGTGGACGTCCCAGAAGGTGCGCAGATGCCGCAGCAGCCGCGAGCGGCCCGCATCATCCAGCCCCGCCCAGATCTGTTGGCCCTGCGCACGCAGTCTGAACATCGTGGCGTGCCAGCTTTGCCCCTTCGCCAGATCGTCGACGATCGAATGGCGGACGCGGCGAAGAAGCTCGGCGACGCTGGTGATCGGCGGGTTGACGAAGTCCTGCTGACAGTCATGAACGATGGTTCCATGCGCGCGCGACCGCAGCCCGTGCCGCGAGATACAGGTGATGCTGCCCTCGAACCCCTGCCGTTCGAGCGCGGCGATTACGTCGGCCGAGCCGAGCGCCGCACCAAGGACAAGGACGCGCGCATCCCTGCGCACCGCGGCGATGCGGACGGGATCATAGGGATCGGCAATCAGCTCCGGCGAACCACTGAGACCGGCCAGCACCTTCGGCACCGCCGGGGCAGGATGGCCGGTCGCGAGGACCACAAGATCGGCCCGCATGCGGCTGTCGTCGGAAAGCAGCAGGACCAATGCACCGTCCGGCGCCCGCTCGATATCGCCGACGCGGGCGCGGACATGCCGGATGCGGCCCGCGCGCAGATGCGGAGCCAGCCGGTCGCCGACATATTCGCCGAAAAGCTCGCGGCGCGGAAACCGCTCGCCCGTCGCGGTCAGGCTTTCTGGATCCGGACTTGTTCGACCCTGAGCCTCGCGCTCGGCGATCCATTCGGCGAAATCATCCTGCCGGTCCGGGTCCACCGTCATCCGCTTTGCCGGAACATTGATGCGATGGGAGGGGTCTGTCGTGGAATAGGCCAGCCCCCGGCCCAACTCTGCCCGAGGTTCGACCACGGTGATGATGGCCGGCACCTGCATTTCGGCAAGCTGCCAGGCAAGGGATGCGCCGCTGAAGCCGCCGCCGATGATGACGACGCGCAGACGCGGAGATTGGATCATGTTCATCGCTTCATCCTCCCGTCACCAGAACCGGGCGCGGCTTGGCCATCGCGGGGCGGTAGTCGTTGCCGACAGTCTCGCCAAAGGGTCCCATGTTCGCGCTGAGATCCGCCTGCGGGATCTCGTGGTCCAGCGGCAGCAGCGGCAATACCCGCTCGCCGAAACTGTAGGCTTCCTCCAGATGGGGATAGCCCGACAGGATGAAGGTATCGATGCCGATGCGTCGATATTCGTCGATGCGCTCGGCCACGGTTTCGGCATCCCCGACCAGCGCCGTCCCTGCCCCGCCCCTGACAAGACCGACCCCCGCCCAGAGGTTCGGGCTGATCACCAGCCTGTCCCGGCGGCCACCATGCAATTCGGCCATGCGGCGCTGTCCGACCGAATCCATGCGCGCGAAAGTTTCCTGCGCCTTGGCGATGGTCTGGTCATCGAGCTTGCTGATCAGCCGGTCGGCGGCGGCCCATGCCTCCGCCTCGGTATCGCGAACGATGACGTGGAGGCGGATACCGAAGCTGACCTCGCGGCCCTCCGCTTCGGCAAGCCGGCGCACGCTTTCGATCTTCTCGCGGACTTGCGCGGGGGGTTCACCCCAGGTCAGATACTTGTGGACCTGCTTGGCTGCCACTTCGTTCGCCGCATCCGAGGAACCGCCGAAATAAAGTTGCGGCCCGTTTTCCTGCAACGGCGTGAAGAGCAGCTTGCCGTCGGTGATCCTGAAATGCCTGCTTTCGTAATTGACCGTCTCGCCCGCCAGCAACGCCTTGTAGATGTCCAGAAACTCGCGCGTGACCTCGTAGCGCTCGGCATGATCGAGGTGGATGCCGTCCCCCGCGTTCTCGACCGGGTCGCCGCCCGTGACGACATTGATCAGCAGCCGACCGCCCGAAAGGCGATCAAGCGTCGCCGTCATTCTTGCCGCCAGCGCCGGGGATTGCAGACCCGGCCGCACAGCGACAAGGAAACGCAGCTTTTCGGTCTGGGAGGCGAGTGCCGCCGCCACGACCCAGCTATCCTCGCAGCTGCGGCCGGTGGGAAGAAGAACGCCATAGTAGCCCAACGAATCAGCCGCCTGAGCGATCTGGCGCAAATACGGAAGGTTCACCGCGCGACCGCCATCGGCCGTGCCGAGATAGCGGCTGTCGCCATGAGTAGGCAGGAACCAGAGAACCTTGATTTTTTGGGGAGTGGGGAGGGTCATGTCCGTCCTTTCCTCATTGAGCGGCTGGGCAGTTCTATTCGCGCTTGGGCACGGGAACGAGAATACATCAAATCACTACCGAGTATATAGAGATTTAGTTGTTTACTCGATTCAGGACAGGTTTCCCGCCTATTGCACGCCTCAAGGAAGGCTGTTTCAGTGGCATCCGAGGGGCGGGAAATCGGTTCCGACTTTTTGGCCACCTCTCCTTATAGTATTGTAATTAAACAAATATATTTAGGATCGGCCCTGAGATCCACCGGAGTTGCCCAATTACAAGGCTGCTGTCTCCGGCTGACGTGGCATCATTCCGAGCAGCCCGGTTGAGCCGGTCAGAACGGCCCCCTAGATTGGTAAGAACGGATCCATCGCCAAGGAAAACCACGGATGCTCGCCGCGCCAGCCGATAGCCGCCCGATGACCCGGCGCGAGAACGAGGTGCGCCGCTTCGTCCGCGAGCGCTATGGCCTGCGGGGCACGCTGCGGCTGCACCGCGCGGCCATAGGTGGCGATCTGCTTCGTGCGCCCGTTAATGTGACCCTCGCGCCGGTCTTCCTGCTGCTGAGGGTCATTGCGATGCTGCTCCGGCTTGTTGGCGCGCGACGCGCCTCTGCCTGGCTCGCCTCCCGGCATGTATTTCTGACCACCGACGTGGCCCGGCAGATCGGAACGGATGTCAGTGGACTCGTCGAGCGTCTCGAGATCGTGGGAGCCGCTCCCCGCGCCCCTGCCCCGATGATCCAGAGCGCGATCAGCGGCTATTCCGAAACCCGGAACGCGGTTTCCGAAATCACCACCTCCATCCTTGTCCTCGTGACCGGATACCTGCTGTTCTACCAGCCGACACTGGGGGTCTTCTCGCTCGCCGTGCCGGTCGCAGAGATGCGGGCGCATGCGCATGCGGTCGAAGGTTTCGCCCTTGGACGTTGGGCGGGCGGGCTGTGGTATGGAATCTTTCCCAGCAGTCTTTCGACAATGGAACTCATCCTGACGGGCGTCGTGCTCTCGGTCATGGCCTCTCTGCTGACGACCTTTGCCGGCATCATCGCCGATCCGATCCAGGTCTGGACAGGCATCCACCAACGCCGGCTGCTCCGCATGCTCGCCCGGCTTGACCGGCGGCAGCGAGCCTCAGGTCTCGGGCGCGAGCATGTCCTGGCCCGGCTTGGTGATCTGGGCGATATCGCCTCCTCGATCTGGCGCGCCTTGCGCTAGGCCCGCCGGGAACAAGCACGCTTCAGCCTAAGGCGCGATCACCCTGAGTCGAACTGCGGAGGCATTGCAGCGGCGCACCGCGATGCGGATACGTTCCAGAAGATGGGTCTGGACGTAATTGGCATGAAAGCGGGTCGGGGCGAGAAGTGTCAGGCAACCATCCGCGAGTTCCGCCTCCGACATGGTCGAGAACCAGCTTTCGTAAAGAACGCGATCTTCTTCTGCCAGGTAGCTGCATGCCTCAGCCCAGAGACCGCCCCCGGAGACCGCGACGGCAGGCGTGCGATGGAGCGGCACGACATTCGAACTCGACTCCCGCCCCTCACCGCCGACGCGGGCAACGAAGTCAGGGCCGATATGCGACCATTCCTGGCGCGTGTCCAAGAAGATGCGCTCGATATTCAGGCTTAGGACAGACACCCTGCCCCGCGCGCCCTGTTGCTTCACTTCAACCCAGCCCATGGTCCTGAGTCGGGACATGTCACGCTTGACAGTGCGCTCGTCCACGCACCAGAGCCGTCCGATCTCTCGTTGTCCGACGGCCAGTTCGTCACGCTGCCAATTATATCGCGCAGTCATCAGCACCATCAGACGCAGGATGAGGCGCTGACGATGCTTGTCGCCCGCGAGCGCATGCGCCATCATCGCAGAAAGTAAGTCATATTTTCTGGCCGCGGCATCGCGGCCTACGGCTCGTATCACCTGCATGTCTGCCCCGCCCCGGTTTACCGGAAGTTATTATGATGCCCGCATTCGTTCCGCGAGTCTGACGGTTTCCGGCTGACAATCTCTGCTGCCTAAACGCTTTTCACCGCCTTGTGGCTATTTGCGTCCTGTTTTCCGATTCTGTCAAGCCGATGGCTCGGACCGATTGGCATGCATGTGAAATTCCATTCGAAAATAGGTTCCAATGGTAGATAGGGGACACATTGGATGTCCCGCATTCCGGCGGATTTGTCCCCCATTCCCGCCGTGGGGTGAATTTCCTGTCCCGTATTCGATGGTTGCTCTCCATCGGGCTGCAACGGGGACCGATTCGCGATTAGGCCGCAAAATTCATGGTTTGCGGGGAATTTCGAGATTATTGAAATCGGCTTTTGCATGGAAAGCAAATTCAGCGTAAATGAGGAACACGAAGAAATTTACGTCCCGAGTTAACAGGCAAGAGATGTATACGCACGATGACCTCGCCAAGCTGCAGTCCCAATCTCTCAAGATGCAGAGTTGGATCCGGCGGCAGACCTTCAGCCCGTCCAACGAAAAGACCTTGCGCCGGTTCTCAAGTTGGGAAGTGGCCGAGCTGATCTTTCGGATCAATCAATCGACATTTCGCGGCAAGCTGGCGGCAGACCCTAACCTTCCCCTCGGGGAAGTCGAGGAGGATGGCCGCCAGCGTTGGTTCTCGCTTGAGGAGGTCAATGAGCTTCGCCGGCGGATCAAGATCAACCGCAAGACCCTGATGCCGCCGCGCCCCGCCGGAAAGCGCGCGTTCCGCGCCGCGATTGCCAACTTCAAGGGTGGCGCCGGCAAGTCCACGGTCGCGCTTCACTTTGCCCATGCGGCGGCGCTCGACGGCTATCGCGTTCTGGTTGTCGATTTCGACCCGCAAGCCACCCTCTCGCATTCGATGGGCCTGACGGATGTGGGCGAGGATCACACCGTCTGGGGTATTATGGCGCGCGATCTAGAACGCGAGACAGATCGGATGAACGCGGCGACGTCCGGAGCGGAGAGTGGAACCGCCCTGCCCCGCCGGAAACTGCCAGCCTCCATTCGGGACATGGGGCTTGGAACCTTGCGACCCGGTGACTTCATCAAGCCGACTGCTTGGCCTACGATCGATATTGTACCGAGTTGCGCCAATGCGGCCTTTGTCGAGTTTGCCAGCGCTCAGTACAGGCATCTTAATCCGGAATGGACCTTCTTCGGCGCGGTGTCGCGGTTCCTCGATTCATTGGCCGATGATGCCTACGACCTGATCCTTTTCGATTGTCCGCCGGCGATCGGCTATCAGTCAATGAACGCCGTCTTCGCTGCCGACATGCTCTATATTCCGTCGGGGCCCGGATACTGGGAATACGACTCGACGACCAGCTTCATCGGCCAGCTTGCGGAAGCGCTGGAAGATCTGTCGCACGGGTTCGAAAACTTCCCCACGGGGAAGATCAAGTTGCCGAAGACCTTCATGGATATCCGCTTCCTCATGACCAGGTTCGAGCCCTCGAACGAGTTGCATCAGGCGATGTACACGGCTTTCCAGCAGGTTTTCGCAGGTCGCATGGCCCAGCATCCGGTCGAACTGACGCGCGCGGTAGAGCAATCGGGACGGTTCCTCTCCTCGATCTACGAGATCGATTATCGCGAGATGACACGGGGAACGTGGCGGCGCGCCCGGGCGACGTTCGACCAAGCATATGAGGAGTTTCGCCGCCACGCCATCGCTGCCTGGTCGAAGCTGGAGGAAGAGGCATGAGCCGCAAGCGACGCATGTTCGACATTTCCATGCCGGAGGAGGAGGGTGAAAACTTCCCCGCCGGGAAGGTTCCCGAGCCGGAAAAGGACCTCCGCCGCGGGCCGATGGCCACGGCCATCGCGGAGACCGTGGAGTCGAGCCGCGAACGGGCGCGGCTCGAGGCGGCGATCCGCGCCGAGAACGACACCTTGGCGCAGGAACATGTCCGGCTGAAGCGGGCGGGCCTGGTCACCGATCTGATTTCGCTTGATGCCATTGACGCAAGGAAGCTGACCCGGGACCGCGCGCCAGGCGAAGATCCGGAGCTTGCCGAGCTTATCCAGTCCATCCGGGAAATAGGTCTCTCGAACCCGATCAGGGTCGAGCCGGCGGGCGAGGGGCGTTATGAGCTCATCCAGGGGTGGCGTCGGCTTTCGGCATACAGGGCGCTTCTGCAGGAGACGGGCGACGCCGAAGCCTGGGGTCGGATCCCCGCTGGTATAGCCGCGCGCGGCGATGAACTTGAACAGCTCTATCGACGCATGGTCGACGAGAACATGGTCCGAAAGGACATCTCATTCGCCGAGATGGCGCAGTTGGCGATTCACTATGCGGCGGATCCGTTGACCGAACTGGGCGATCCCGAGAAGGCCGTGGCGGTGCTTTTCAAGTCCGCTGGTTACCAGAAGCGAAGCTACATCCGGAACTTCATCAGGCTCCTGACAGCCTTGGATGGCTCGCTTCTTCACGCCGCGCAGATCCCGCGGGCGCTTGGTCTGGTGCTGGCCCAGAAGATCGAGGAAGTGCCCGCTCTCGCTCAGGCCATTCGCGCCGAGCTGAAGGACTGGGATGCCCGCGAAGCCAAGGATGAACTCGATGTTCTGCGGCGATATGCGGGGCAGGAGGGGGATATCGACGATACCCCGGCAGCGGGGCAGAAGCGCGATCCGGTCCCGGCCGGAAAGGCGCGCACGACGTTCCAGATCCAACGTCCCCAAGGGAATGCGAAATGTGTCGCGGCCAATGGAAGGTTGGAGATACGGCTGACGCGCGACTTTTCTGCCATTGATCGGCGGAAGCTCGAGGCGGCCGTGAGGACGCTGCTGGAGAACCTCGACTAGATCCGGTTTTGCGAGCGGGTATCTGTGTGAGAGGTTATCCGCATTTTATATATTAAATGCGGATAAACGGTCGGGAAATGCAGTTAAGATTAGCTCCAGCACCTGATCACTCAAGCGCCGAAAGCTTGGGCACCCGCAGCTTTGTAGGGACGGGCCATTCTCGTCCCTCAAGCAGGGGGAGAGAACCAGCGGGCTCTTCGTTCCTCTCCGTTAACAGGCTGCTGAAAAAGGCCTTTGGGAGGAACGGCTTCCTTGGTTCGGCGGGTTCGGTGCGGCGTTTTCCGGGAAAGATTGGCTCGGGTGGCGCGCGTCCATCTCAGCCTGGAAGCAG
>Ga0160472_100236_pt1 | contig 65733 bp, 58 predicted proteins | sample HID1973M_E11MG_FD_108267 | JGI IMG/M metagenome (GOLD analysis project Ga0160472, IMG submission 108267) | Enriched mosquito-associated microbial communities from UW Madison campus, WI, USA - HID1973M_E11 MG | ecosystem: Host-associated > Arthropoda: Insects > Digestive system > Unclassified ... | reverse complement strand
GGTGGTGATTTAATTTTACCATTGACCAAACGCGAGCTATATGTTTTAACCGTCTTAGAAACCTAAGAACATCTAAGTTTTTATACGCGTAAATAACTTTGTCGCAACTTCCAGCTAAGGTGCTCTTAAATGTCTTAGGTGGTGATTTAATTTTATGATTGACCAGACGCGAGCTATATGTTTAACCATCTTAGAAACCTAAGAACATCTAAGTTTTTGTACGCGTAAATTAACTTTATCACAACTGTGGTTTAGTTTTTGATAACTGTATTGAAAAATTAGTACACTATGAAAAATTTACTATTCTTAGGATTAATGATTTGTTTTTTTAGTTCTTGTATTGAAAAAATAGACACTAAAGCATTGGCAAATACAAAATGGGAATTATCAGAATTGCCTGGGATGACATTGCCAAGCACTTCGAAGGCAACCTTAAACATTGCCGATAGCTTAAAAATTGGCGGAAAATCCTTCTGTAACTCTTATGGCGGTCAAGGAGAGATTATTGATAATAAACTGGCCTTAAAAAATATTTTTGGAACAAAGATGTTTTGTCAGGATACAGATGCTGCCGAACGCTCATACTTGCAAGCTTTAAACCAAGTAGATAACGCAAAAATTGTAGATGGGAAATTGCATCTATTGGCCACCAACAAAACTCTTTTGGTATTTACGAAAGTGAATTAACCATATTTAACAATCAGAATAAGCCCGAGCAAACTATTTTTAGTATTTTCGGGCTTTTTAGTTATTACAAAGGATGCGATTTAAAATTAAAGAAGATTTAAAGTTCTTTTTCTCTACCATTAGGAAAGCATTTATCTTGTTCCAAAAAAACGATCCTTTGCGTTTGGCCGGGGCAACGGCATTCTTTACCAACTTTGCGCTTCCACCAATATTAATCATACTAATTCGCCTGTTTGGTATGTTTACCGACAGGAGATTATTGGTAACGCACATTTTTGAGCGATTAGCCAATATACTGGATGACAGCAGTATAGCGCAAATTAGATTAACCTTAAGAAACATTAGGGGAATCGATCAAGCCTGGTATGTAACACTCTTCAGTTTTGTGTTTTTCCTTTTTGTGGCCACCACGCTTTTTAACGTAATTAAAAATTCTTTAGAGCAAATTTGGACAATTGGTTTACAAGCTAAAAAAGGAATTCTGGCAACACTTAAATCTAGGGCCATTTCGGTTACAATAATTTTATTGGCTGGTATTTTATTCTTTTTAGGACTATTGGCAGATAGCGTTCAGGCTTTTATTGGGGCCTATTTAAAAACCGGCTCGCCATCTTTCAGTTTGGTGGTTTCCTCAATTATCAATCAAATTGTATTTGTACTTATTGTAACCACTTGGTTTACGATACTTTTTAGGTTTTTAACAAATGGAAGGCCAACTTGGAGAGCTGCAATATCTGGAGGTTTATTAACTGGATGTTTATTTACCGCTGGAAAATATATTCTTAGAATTCTCTTGCCATTAAGTAATATTAGCAATATTTACGGATCGGCAGGATCTATAATCGTTATTATGCTTTTTGTATTTTATTCTTCGCTAATATTTTATTTTGGAGCATCGTTTATTAAAGCCTTAAGCAATGAAAGAGATACGCCTATCGAACCAAAGAATGGTGCTTTTGCTTACGAACTTACTCAGGTAGAACACGAAATCCTAAAACAAAAAAAAGGCAGATAAATTATTTACCTGCCCTTTTCATATAACTTTTCCGCTATTTAAGCTAAAACTTTTTCATATCCCTGCATTTCGAAAACTGCAAGTTTATTCAACAAATTGTAATGTAAAGTTCCGAAAAGGTTTACCAAACCATCGTTACTTTTGCCTTCTATCCAAACCGATTCCTTAACTACTTCTGTATTTTTGTTGTTCTGATTATTAAAAATCATTTCTTCATCTTTAATAATCAAATCTTTTGCATCAATACGAAATTGATTGAGTAGGGAGATAAAATTCTGGCCTTTCAGTAATAATTCTTTTAAGTTCATAAGGCAATATTTGATTAAGTTAGTCTGTACACAAACGCAATTATCAAACCAATTAAACCCTTAGCTATCAAAATGTTGATAACTTACAAAATTCTATATCCTATACCAACGGTAAATAGATTTAGCTTGGTTCCAGGGTATCCTGATTTATTAATTTTAGATAGCCCCAATTCGTAACGGGCATCAAAACTGATCTTTTTAATATCCAGTCCTGCACCAAATTGCCAGGCCAATGCCTGATCTTTGAAGTCGGCTTTAAAAACATTTCCAGCGGCCTGACCAAAACTTTGGTTTTCATCTAAAATTAAAGAGAACATTGGCCCTGTATTTAATCTTAAGCCAATTCCTGCAGCACCAAATTTAGTTCCAATTAAAAGTGGAACATCCAAACTGGTAAAGCGAACCCGATTTATTTCGCCTGTAGCATCGCTAACCAGATTTGCTTTTTTTCCAGAAATATATAACTCTGGTTGAAAATAAACACCAGCAGCTCCTACTCTTGCCCACAATCCACCATAAAAACCAGTGCGATTTTCACTGCTAAATGTATTTTCAGAATCAAACTTCGAAAAATTTGCTCCAGCCTTTAACCCCAATTGGAATGTAGGCAAAACCTGTGCACTGGCATAAAAGCCGGCAAATAAACAGGCAATAGTAAGATAGAACGATTTCATATTAATAGGGTGATTTTTAGGTTAATTAACTTGTTGCATTGTTAATGGCCTCTTGCTCTTTAAGTGCATCAACATTGTTTTTATCGCCAAAATTTTGGGTTTTATCTGCAAAATAATCTAAAATTCCGACAATTGTATCTAAGTTATCGGCCAAACGCTGATGCATATCTGGTAAGTCTTTTTCAAGTCTACCATCACTTAATTCGATATTATCAACTTCTATTTTTCCAATTTTTTGAATAAGTGCCTGCTGAGAATTTTGTAAATCTTCTAATTCACGCACAATCTTTTCCATCAATTCAAACTTCTTTAAAGTATTCATAGGTTCTTATTTTTAATTTTTAAACTGTTTCCATAATAAACCCATACCTCTTCAATTTGTTTTTATTTCCATTTATTTGGAATTGCGAAAAACAACTAATAAATTAGTTTAAATATTAGATCATGAAAAACTCTCTATTCATTATTTGTTTTTTATCCCTAAGTAAATTGATGTTTGCACAAAGTTCTACAGCAATTGATAAGGAAAAACTGTTCGATTTTTATCAGACCCAGCGTTACGCCGAAGCTGCACAGTATTTAAAAACAGCTTATACCGAAAGCACCTCAGATTTAAAGGCCGTAACACAAATTGGATATTGTTATTTAATGGCTGGAAATACAGCTGAGGCTGAAAAATATTATCTTAAGGCTTATCAACTCCAGCCAAAGAGTTTGCCCATCCTTTTTAGCATGGCAAATATTGCCGGTAGAAGAAATAACGTAGAAAAGGCAAAAAATTATTATGAGGAAATTATCAAAATAGATACGGCCAATTTTGCTGCCTATAAACAATTAACCAGTTTGTACCCAGAGCAGTTCAACATCAAAAAAATAAACTATTTAAAAAAAGCTAATAAGCTAAATCCATTAGATGCAGATATTGTGTTTGATTTAAGTGAAATCTATATGAAGATGCATATTTTTAGCCTTGTTGACAGCATTCTCAAACCTGCTTTAAATGCAGATTCAAATAGCATTCAGCTTTTGAAGATCAAGCTTCCACTGTGTTTAGCAGAAAATAAATTTGACGAGGCCATTAAGTCTGGAGAACAGCTTTTTAGTCTGGGCGATAGCTCTTCCTTTGTTCTTAATAATCTGGGAAAAGTTTATTACATGAAAAAAGAGTTCGTAAAAAGCCTAAATTATTTTAAAAAAGTACGTTCAAACGCTCCGGATGATAACGAAAGCTTGTTTTATAACATGGCACTATGTTATCGAGGCTTGAAAGATTACATCACGGCAGGTGATTATTTCAAAAAAGCGATAGACGCTGGCATTTCTAGGAATACTTTATTGTATTACACCAAAATGGGCGAAAGCTATGAACAGGCAGAAAAGTTTGAGCTTGCTGCATCGGCTTATAAAAAGGGCGCTTTCTTTGATACCGAGAGCAATCTCATTTACATAGCTGCACAGATTTTTGATAAGAAGCTCAATCAGAAGGCAAATGCCATAAGCGCTTATAATCAAGTTTTAAGAAATCTTCCTGATACTGAAGGGAACAAACCCGTTGTGGAGTACATTAATAAAAGACTTACCGCACTAAAAAACTAACTCAAATCTTCAAATACTGGCTTCACATTATCCCAAAAATCATCGAGTGCGATTATCCGTGGTTTATAGAACGAAATCAGTTCTGGCCAGTGTTGCTGGTTGTAAATATTTACGTTCTCAAGGCTAATCGAAATCTGACTGATGATTTTACCATACTCATCCGAAGCATCTTGTTCCCAATTCCATTCCTCACCCATTGTGTTGGTTAACATCAGTTTAAATTCTTCAAATTGATTGAAGATTAAATGCCTGATTCCAGCATCGGTGTGAGCCAATTGAATGGAGATTATTGCTTTTTTTTGATCAACATCCATTTTAAAAAAGATGTTTTTCACTCCTGTTTTATAGTTAATCCAATTTACAGAAGAACCACTTGCCGATGGAACGGGTTTCATATATTGCCCAAAACTGATCCAGAACTGTTGCCTTAATCTTGCTGCCTCTTCTTTACTGTACATATTTATCTGCGATCGTTGGCATAAAGAAGCCTCCGTTTTATTAATACGCTACAATATTAAAAGTTTAGTATTTGGTTTCAAAATGATAATTACCTGATCCTATTTCTTCTTTCTTACTGTTCTTGGGCAAAATTACCGTTGCCTTTGCATTAGCTGGTACAGTAACATCAAGTTTAAAAACTCCATCTTTAATTGTCCAAGAAGACTTAACTGTTCCATAAACTGTTTCGAGTTCTCCTGATGCACTGGTTAAGTTGCCACCCGGTTTTGGTGAAATTAAAATTGCTTTATAACCCGGGGTTTCGGAAACTGGATTTATTCCAGCAATATTTTTGTACATCCAATCGCCAATTGCGCCGTAAGCATAATGGTTAAAGGAATTCATATCGGCAGTTTGAAACGAACCATCTTGTTTTATTCCATCCCATCTTTCCCAGATGGTTGTTGCACCCATTTTTACAGGATAAAGCCAAGATGGATAGCTTTCCTGCAAAAGTAAATCGTATGCTACATCTTGATGTCCAAATCTGCTTAAAACATGGCAAAGGTAAGGCGTGCCCAAAAAGCCGGTTGTTAAATGATTGCCATAATCTCTAACATTTTGAGCCAGTCTTTCTGCAGCCTGTTGACGCATATTTTCTGGAAGCAAATCGAACTGAAGCGCAAGAACATAAGCCGTTTGAGTATTAGAGGCTAGTTTTCCGTTCTCCGTCATGTTCTCACTCACGTAGGCTTTCTTAATTTTTTCCAATAATGAGCTGTACTTTTCTACATCTTCTGTTTTACCCAAAACTTTAGCTGCGTTGAGAAGCATTTGAGTGGAATGTGCATAAAAAGTTTGAGCAATCATGTATTTGTCGGTTACCGCAGCACGACCATCGTTATCGTCATTCGGACGGTAGAACAACCAATCGCCGAAGTGAAATCCACTGTTCCAAAGATTATCCTTTGCCACTGAGGAAATATAATCTACCCACTTCTTCATACTTCCGTATTGCGCTTCTAAAATGCCCTTATCACCATAGGCCACATACATATCCCACGGAATAATGGTTGCCACATCTCCCCAACCAGATGAGCCCGCATCTCTTTCACTAATTACATTTGGAACAACAAATGGAACACTTCCATTGGGCAATTGATCTGCACTTACATCTTTCAGCCATTTGGTAAAAAAGCCCGATACATCCATATTGTAAGCAGCAGTAGAAGCAAAAGCTTGTGCATCGCCAGTCCAACCAAGTCGTTCGTCTCTTTGCGGGCAATCTGTAGGCACATCTACAAAGTTTCCTTTTTGTCCCCATTGAATATTATGTTGCAATTGATTCAACAGCGTATTTGATGTGGTGAATTTTCCGGTTGCATTCATATCAGAATATACTGCAACTGCTGTTAAATCTTCTAATTTAAGTTCTCCTGGGAATCCTTGAATTTTTACATATCTAAACCCTTGAAACGTAAAGTGAGGTTCGAAAACCTGTTCTGATTCTCCCTTTAAAATATAATTATTCTGCTGTTTGGCAGATCTTAAATTTGTTGTATAAAAATTACCTGCCTTATCCAAAACCTCAGCATGACTAATGGTTATTTTTGTGCCTGATGGCCCTTTAGCTTTAAGCATTACCCATCCCACCAAATTTTGACCGAAATCTACAACCGTTTCTCCGGCAGGGGTTTTAAAAATTTTAAGTGCTTTAAATTCTTCGTGTTTGCTCACGGTTGGCCCACTCATTCCAACCAGCTTTTCGGTCCCATCTTTTAAAACGCTAACAGGTTTCCAGCTGGCTGTTTCTTTAAATTTAATATTATCCCATCCAGAAATTTCCAGTCGTGCATCATAGGTTTCACCATCATAAATATTGGATGATAAAATTGGGCCATTAGCTGTTTTCCAACTGTTATCTGTATTCACTACTTCCTTTGTTCCATCTGTATATTCAATTTCTACCTGAAGCAATAACGCTCTTGTATCTCCATAAAAATTATGCTGATTATTGAAACCTATTCTACCTTTGTACCAGCCATCGCCAAGAATTACACCAATGCTGTTTTCGCCCTTGTTAAACGATTTAGTAACATCATAGACCTGATATTGTATGTGGTTTTTATAACTCGTCCATCCCGGAGCAAAATAATGATTGCCTAACTTTTTACCATTAATATGCGCTTCGTACAGTCCTTTAGCTGTAATGTAAACTGTTGCTGAACGAATCGTCTTTTTAACCTCAAAATCTTTCCTAAACAAAGGACTGGCTAGTGATGAATCTCTGCCTTCAACGGCAATCCATTTCGCTGTCCAATCACTGGCTTTTAAACCGGTTTGAAAATACTGAACTGGAGACCAAGCTGAGGTATTGCCATGATTATCCTTTACCCTTACCTGCCAAAAATATTTGGTTTTTGAAGAAAGTTCTGGTCCATTATAAGCAACAAGAACGGATTCATCTCCTTTCTGATCCACATTCCATAATGCCTTTTTAGAAAATGAAGCAGTATTTCCCAATCGAATTTCATAACTCACTTGGCTAGTATTCTTTATTTCTGAAACGATTTTCCAGCTAAATCTTGGATGTGGATGATCAACGCTAAGCGGATTTGTTAAATGCTCTACCGTTAAATTATTGACCGAAATTTTCTGAGCTGATGTATTGATAACGAAAGAAAACAGCATGAATAGAATAAGCCCTGCTGTTGTTTTGGGAAATGAGTGTTTCATAAATGGTTAGCGTTAATTTATAATCTTAACGGTGCGATAATCAGAAATATAATTCAGCTTACTATCCTGCACTGTCATGAAAAATTAAGCGTTACAAACACGTCAATTACAACATAAAAAACTGATATACAGATGATTAAATTTTATATATCGTTAGAAAAGAATCTTCATAGTTTGATAAAGAAATTATTTGCCCATTAAGCGGGCGACATATTTTCCAATAATATCGAATTCCAAATTTACGGTATCCCCTACCTGAACTTCTTGCAGGTTGGTGTGTTCAAAGGTGTAAGGAATAATAAATACAGAAAATTCATCATCGGCAGAATTAACAACTGTTAAGCTAATTCCATTAACGCAGGCCGAGCCTTTTTCTACAGTTACATTTCCAGCTGAAGCATCATATTTAAAACGATATTCCCAGCTCCCATCCAATTCTTCACGTTTAACGCAAACCGCAGTCTGGTCTACATGGCCTTGAACAATATGTCCATCTAAGCGGGCATTCATTTGCATGCAACGTTCTAGATTTACTTTTCTACCTACTTTTAGGTGACCAAGATTTGTCTTATTTAATGTTTCATCTATGGCTGTAACCGTGTGGCTTCCATCATTTACAGCTACAACAGTCAGGCAAACACCATTATGGGCAACGCTCTGATCGATTTTTAACTCATGGCTTATAGCCGATGAAATGGTGAAATGGATATTTGTATGATCGTTTTTTATGGCCGTTATTTCGCCAAGCGTTTCTATAATTCCAGTGAACATTTTTATTTTATTGTAGCCATCAGCGATGAAATTTTCTGCAAGATGGTAGTTTAATATTTCAATCTATTTTTTCTCCAGTCAGAACTGCTTTTCAAATGCTCTCCTGCTGAAATAACATCACTTTTCTTTTCAAAAAGAGCAGATGCAATTACCGCTGCAATTAAAGCCTCAGTTTCATCTTCAACTTTCAAACTATCGGCGTTAAAATATTTGCCAACAAAATGAGTGTCGAAATTGCCTGTTTTAAATGCGTCATGTTGCATTACAAAATTACCAAAAGCCAATGTAGTTTCTATCCCGGTAATCTCATATTCTGCAATTGCCCTAATCATTCTTTCAATCGCTTCCGTTCTATCTTTCCCATAGGTGATCAACTTGGCGATCATTGGATCGTAGTAGATTGGGATGTCCATACCTTGCTCAAAACCATCATCAACCCTTACTCCATTTCCTTTTGGTGTTTTATAAGTTTGCAAAGTTCCTATATCCGGCAAGAAATTGTTTTTAGGATCTTCGGCATAAACCCGAAGCTCTATTGCATGACCATTTATTTTTAAATCTTCCTGATTAAAACTCAATACTTCTCCGGAGGCAATTTTGATTTGTTCCTTAACCAAGTCTATTCCAGTAATTAATTCAGTTACAGGATGCTCTACCTGCAAACGCGTATTCATTTCTAAGAAAAAGAAATCTAAGTTTTCATCCAAAATAAACTCAACTGTTCCCGCACCAGTGTAATTAACGGATCGGGCAACATCTACGGCACATTTACCCATTTGTTGCCTAATTTCTTCCGTTAGTACAGATGAAGGAGCTTCTTCAACTACTTTTTGATGTCTCCGCTGAACGGAGCATTCCCGTTCAAAAAGATGAACAATATTTCCATGCGTATCGCCCAAAACCTGAATTTCGATGTGCCTTGGCGAAGTTACATACCGCTCGATAAACACAGAACCATCTCCAAATGCAGAAGTTGCCTCGCTTACGGCCAGTTGCATCTGTTCTTCAAAATCGTCAGCCTTTTCTACAATGCGCATGCCCTTGCCTCCACCACCTGCCGCTGCTTTAATCAAAATCGGAAAACCAACTTCAATTGCTCTTTCTTTGGCTTCGGCAACATCCTTAATGGCTTCTTCCGTTCCCGGAACCATTGGAATGTTATATTTTAGGGCAGCTGCTTTTGCCGAGAGCTTGTTTCCCATAATTTCCATTGCCAAAGGCGATGGACCAATCAAAATTAAACCCGCATCAGCAACCATTTGTGCGAAACCCGCATTTTCTGATAGAAAACCATAACCGGGATGAATGGCTTCGGCTCCGGCTTGTTTGCAGGCTTCGATTATTTTCTCACCAACCAGATAACTTTGATTGGAAGGTGCGGGACCAATAAAAATCGCTTCATCAGCATATCGAACGTGCAGGGCATTTCTATCGGCTTCAGAAAAAACAGCAACAGTTTTTATCCCCATTTCCTTTGCCGAACGCATGATCCGCAGGGCAATTTCGCCACGATTGGCAATAAGAATTTTGGAAATTTTTAATTTATGGTTTTGGTTTTCAGACATTTGGCTATTAACTATATACGAACCTACTATTAACCTTTCTTACAAATGTAATATTATTTCGATTGCCTGATCAATCATTGTAGCGCTCAAATCCAAATGGGTAACCAGTCTAACTGTACTTGCACTTGTGGTATTGCAATGTAACCCTTTTTCTTTTAATTGATCAACTACCTTTTGAGCAGTTCCTTTTGCTACTTCGAATATCACGATATTGGTTTCTACAGGCATTACAGATACTACATAACTGGTTGAAATTAATACATTCGCCAAGGCTTTTGCATGATCGTGATCTTCTTTTAATCGTTCTACATGATGATCAAGTGCATAAATTCCAGCAGCTGCCAAAAACCCCGCCTGGCGCATTCCTCCGCCGAAAGCCTTTCTAATTTTTCTTGCTTTTTTAATCGTTTCCTTACTGCCCAATAAAACTGAGCCCACTGGCGCACCTAATCCTTTAGATAAACAGACAGAAATTCCATCGAAATACTTTCCATATTGATGTGCTTTATCGCCGGTAGCCACTAATGCATTAAAAATTCTTGCCCCATCCAAATGAAGCTTTAAGCCTTTAATGTTACACAAATGATGGATTGGCGCAATTTGATTCAATGTATAACAGCTCCCACCGCCTTTATTTACCGTGTTTTCTAAAACCACTAAAGAAGAATTCGGATAGTGAATGTTATCTTCATTAATTTCAGGCTCTATAAGTTCAGGAGTTAAAATTCCACGCTCACCATATAACAACCTTACTGATGCAGCAGAGTGATAAGCAATTCCTCCAATTTCATACCGATATACATGTGCAGTTTGATCACAAATCACTTCATCCATGGGTTGTGTAAAACATTTAATTCCGATTTGGTTGGTCATTGTTCCCGAAGGACAAAAGAGACCAGCTTCCATATTAAATGTTTCGGCCAATCTGGTTTCCAATTTTTGCACGGTTTCATCTTCACCAAAAACATCATCGCCAACTTTTGCGCTCATCATCGCATCCAACATTCCGGCCGTTGGCTTGGTTACGGTATCACTTCTGAAATCTAAAAAACTGCTATTCATTTTTGTATCTATTGTAAAATATTTCTGACTGTTAAAAAAAAGACCAATGCCCTTTATGGTATAATTTTAAGGATTTAAGCCGATTAAACACGCTATATAGTGTATTTTTTACACACTTGAAATCCTACAACAACAAATTGTTAAAAAATTATTAAAAAAAAAGATACAAAATATAAGAGTTTTTATACTTTTATCGTGCTAAAACCAAAAATAAATAAAATGATAGTAATTGCAGACGGTGGATCTACCAAAACAAATTGGTGTTTGATTAACGAGGCCGGCAGAAAAATTTACTTTAACACCGAAGGTTACAATCCATATTTTTCTAAAGGAGAATACATTGTAAAGTCTTTAAACGAAACGCTTCCAGACCACTTGGAGCGAGAAAAATTAACAGCAGTTTATTATTATGGTGCCGGATGTTCTACCGCTGCAAACGTAAAAATTGTGGCTGATGCCATGAAACAGATTTTTACAAACGCATCAGTATTTGTTGGTCATGATTTACTTGCCTCTTGCAGAGCACTTCTAGGAAACGAGCCCGGATTTGCTGGCATTTTAGGTACAGGAACAAACTCTTGTTTGTATGATGGAACAGATATTACGTTGAATATCGATTCATTGGGTTATTTTTTAGGTGATGAAGGAAGTGGATCTTACATAGGTAAGCGTATTTTAAGCGATTACATGAAGGGCTACATGCCAAAAGGTTTACGTGAGGCTTTTTATGATAACTATGCCTTAACAAACGAGGACATTTTTGATAACATTTATAATAAACCCTTACCAAACCGTTTCTGCGCAAGCTTCAGTAAATTCTTATACGATTTTAAAGATAACTACGAAGATTACGCATTCAGTACAATTGACTATGCTTTTACAGCATTCTTTGAAGCTTTGGTTATCCACTATCCAAACTATAAAGACCATAAATTAAACTGCGTAGGTTCTGTAGGTTACAGTTTCCGTGATATATTAAGTATTGTAGCAGATCGTTATGAAATGGGCGTTGGAAAAATCATCCGTTCGCCTATAGATGATTTAGTTCATTATCACTTAGAACTGGCTCCTAAAGTTTAGTTCCAAGTGTAAGGTTTAAGATTTAAAGTTCAAGGTCTTTAATATAAACTCATAAAAAAGTCTGGTTTGAAATTTCAAACCAGACTTTTCATTTTAAGCTATCCGCTTTCAACTTTTCACTTATAACTTTCCACTTAAAAAGATATTTCCTTACCAAATAATTTCGCGTATTTACGCTTATCAAAGCGATATAAGGTGGCAGCTCTGTACGAAACTCCCTTTTGTTTTTCATCGAGTTCTTTCAAAACACCAAAACTTACAATCTTCTTTCTGAAGTTACGCTTATCCAGTTTTTTGCCCAACACCAACTCATAAACATGTTGCAGCTGAGTTAAGGTAAATTTCTCTGGCAAAAGCTCGAAAGCAATAGGCTGGTGCTTAATTCTACGCTTTATTTTTTCTAAACCCTTATCGTAAATCTTTTGGTGATCGAAAGCCAGTTTAGGTAAATCCGTAATGGGCAACCAATTTGCACGTTTAGCATAATTGCTTACTGGCCTAAGCTCTTTATCTCCACCTAAACGAATCAAGGCATAATAAGCCAACGTAATTACTCTACCTTGAGGGTGCCTGTGCGGATCGCCGAAAGCATAATACTGTTCCATATAGATTCCACGCAAACCCGTAAGTTCATATAGAATCCGCGAGGCAGATTGATCCAGACTTTCATCAGGGCCAACAATGTTACCGGGCAATGCCCACCAATCTTTAAATGGTTCTTCGTTTCTTTCGATGAGCAGGATTTTTAATTCCTTTCCATCAAATCCAAATAGGACACAATCTATAGAGAATACGGAATCTAAATGAGGTAAAATTTGTTCCAAGGTAAAATTTAGTTATTTTAAGCAGATAAAGGTATGACTTTCAATATTAAGTAAAAAAAATAAAAAAAATTACTTAGTGTAAAAATTACACACTATATTCGTATTATAAAGATGAAGCCAAATATTAAAAATATAGCTGTATTAACTTCTGGTGGCGATGCCCCAGGAATGAATGCTGCGATTAGAGCTGTTGTACGTACCGGAATATATCATGGCATAAACATGTTTGGTGTAATGCAGGGTTACCAGGGTCTAATTACCGACAATATAAAACCAATGGATGCCCGTTCTGTAAGTAATATTTTACACTTGGGCGGAACCATATTAAAAACTGCCCGTTGCTTAGAGTTTAAAACAGATGAGGGACAGGAAATAGCTTACAAAAATTTAAAGAAAAACGATATCGACGGATTAGTTGTGATTGGTGGGGATGGAACCTTTACAGGTGCCAGACGTTTTTCTGAAAAATACGGAGTTAATGTTATAGGGATTCCCGGAACGATAGACAACGATTTGGTAGGATCTGATTTTACCTTAGGTTATGATACTGCAATTAATACTGTTATTGAAGCTATAGATAAAATTAGAGATACCGCAGACGCACACGATCGTTTATTTTTTATTGAGGTAATGGGTCGCGATTCTGGCTGTATCGCTTTAAGAAGTTCCATTGCCAGTGGTGCAGAGGCCGTATTATTACCAGAAAAAGAAACCAGTGTAACTGAACTTATCGAGAAACTAGCTTTAGGTGCAGCAACCAAAAAATCATCAAGTATTGTGATTGTTGCCGAAGGACATAAAAAGGGCGGTGCGTACGATATTGCTAAAAAAGTAAAAGAAACATTTGACCATTACGATACTAAGGTTACCATTTTGGGTCACTTGCAACGTGGTGGTAGCCCAAGTAGCTTCGATCGTATATTAGGCAGTAGATTAGGTTTTGCGGCAGTTAATGCATTAATTGCTGGAGAAACCGAACAAATGGTTGGCCTAAAGGGCAACGAAATTAAATTGACAAGTATTAAAGAAGCTTTAACCGCACATAGCTTTAAACTTGAGCCTGATTTAATGGAGATGACCGAAGTTCTATCGATATAATATGATAGCAGTTGTTTACAGCGGATCAAGAACAGCGTTTTGGAAACTCACTCAAAATGGACAGGTGGTTGCACATTGCAATACAACCGGCATTAACCCATGTTTTGTAGACGCCAAAACCATATTACAAATTTTGAATAAAAAAGTTGTTCTGGTAAACAATGCAGAAAATATAAAGAAAATTTATTTCTTTGCTGCCGGAGCTTCCTCTGCAGATCGAAAGGAAGAATTATCTAATACCTTATCATCATTTTTTAAATTCAGTAAAGTGATTGTAGAAAATGATTTATTTGGAGCTGCAAAAGCAGCTTGTTTTGACAAGACCGGAATTGTTGGAATGTTGGGCAGTGGAGCAAATTGCGCATATTTTGACGGCAAAAAACCAATTAACAATAACTTTGGATTAGGTTATATTTTAGGAGATGAAGGATCATCCAATTATTTTGGTAAAGTTTTATTAAAGGATTTTTTAAGCAAAAAATTACCTAAAGATTTAGAAAGCAAATTCATTACAAACTATAATCTAGATCGCCCTCAAATTTTAGAAAGAATTTATAACAAGCCTCAGGCAAATATATTTTTAACCTCTTTTTTCGATTTCTTTACACAAAACAGCAAACACGAGTACATTATCAAGCTGATTGATGAAGGATTTGAAAAATACTTCGAAACCTATGTGTTGCCCATGGTAAGCAAATATGGAAATGAAGAAATACATTTTGTTGGTAAAGTAGCTGCCGAGTTAGAAGATCGATTGCTCCTTACCGCAAAGAAATACAACTTAGAAATTAAAACGATTATTAAAGAACCAATACTAAATTTATTAAAACATTACATTAATTAACAAAACAATGAGCAAAATTGGAATTAACGGCTTCGGCCGTATTGGCAGACTGGTTTTCAGAGCTGCTTTAAAAAGAGGATTAGATATTGTAGCTATAAACGACTTAATTGAGCCGGATTATATGGCTTATATGTTGAAATATGATACTACCCACGGTAAATTCGATGGAACAATTGAAGTGGTTGATGGTAATTTAGTAGTAAACGGTAAAACGATTCGTGTAACTGCAGAAAGAAACCCTGCAGATTTGAAATGGGATGCTGTTGGTGTTGAAGTAGTAATCGAATCTACAGGTTTATTTTTAACTCGTGCTGATGCTGAAAAACACATCGCTGCAGGTGCTAAAAAAGTAGTTTTCTCTGCCCCAGCCAAAGATGGCGATATCCCAACTTACGTAATGGGCGTAAATCATCATAAATTAACTGCAGATCAAACAATTGTTTCGAATGCATCTTGTACTACAAACTGTTTAGCGCCTATTGCAAAAGTACTAAATGATAACTTCGGTATTGTAGAAGGGTTAATGAGTACAATCCACGCGGTAACTGCAACTCAAAAAACAGTTGATGGTCCATCTGCAAAAGATTGGAGAGGTGGCCGTGGTGGTTTCTCAAATATCATCCCTTCATCTACTGGTGCAGCTAAAGCAGTTGGAATGGTTCTTCCTGAATTAAAAGGTAAATTAACAGGTATGTCATTCCGAGTTCCGGTTGCTGACGTTTCTGTTGTAGATTTAACTGCACGTTTAGAAAAACCAGCTACTTACGAACAAATTAAAGCAGCAATGAAAGCTGCATCTGAAGGTGAATTAAAAGGTGTATTGGCTTATACTGAAGATGAAGTTGTTTCTTCTGACTTCATTGGTGATGACCATGCTTCTATTTTTGATGCAAAAGCGGGGATTTCATTAAATGACAACTTCGTTAAAGTGGTATCATGGTATGATAATGAATGGGGATATTCTTCTGCATTAGCTAAATTTGTAGAATACTACGCAAGTTTATAGTAAAAATGGCCTAAAGGCTGATTTTTAAATATTTTAAAAGGCAACATTGTTAATCAATGTTGCCTTTTTGTTTTAAATTTCATTTTCATCAGTAAAATATATTTTTATTTTAATAGAATATTTTAAAATAATTAAAACAACAACACATATTTATACGTTTTTACCACTGATAAGCATTTACAAGACAAATTATTTTGCCATTAGCTGTTTTTACAATTAAAATTGATATGATTTGAATATATCGTACCGATTTTTGACAATATTTAACAATTGCTTAACACATTTTTGCACTATATTTGCATTACAGTCATTTTAAATCCTCAAATCTTCCATAAAAAGAATAGTAAATAAAAAATGACAAAAAAAATACTTAAAAATTTCTTAGTGTATTTTTTACACTATCAATTTTTTTACTATATTTGTAGAGTAATAAACGGAACGATGTTTATCACCACAAAAAAAGATAAATCATTTTCTTGAAAAACCCAGGTTTAGATAGAAGATTAAAGACAAAGCCTGGCTCATAACAGGTTTATATTTGGTTAGAAAAAAGAGACAAGTCTGGATAGATTGTCTCTTTTCTTATTTTAAGGGAGTTTGAAATCTAGACCTTATGATTTTATCACTTAAGATTTTCAATAGCATTATCCAGTACAGCTTGAGATTATTTTGTTATCAGGATACAGTTTTTCTGTAACTGAATAAAATAAGAATGTGCAATAGCCTTATTAGAAAAAGATATTTTATTTATAAGAAAGAAATTTATATTGGTATTTATTAAAATTTGACCAGACTACTTTTCTGCTTTGCGATTCTATTTAACCAAGTAAACATTTTACATTGAGATTCATTGTATTTGGGAAGGAACTCCCAGGCTTCGATAAATGTTTCTTGTAGAATAGTTTCTGCCTTTTGTTCATCGGTTACGGTTCTTATTATCGAGCCGTATAAAGAAGCAGCATATTGTTTGTATAAAGATTTAAATGCCAGAACATCTTGCATTTTCAGTTTTTGTGGAAATACATCTTGACCAATTATCCATGCCTTCAGATTTTTATCTTCTTGTTGAAGGTTAATACTTGGTAAAGATGATTGCATTTTACTGATGATTATTAATGCTTAACAGTATAATTATGCAATTGTTCTTTTTGAAGATTATAAATCAACAACTAAATGGAATGGGCTATAAAATCACTCATCTAATTATTGAGATCAATGAAACATTCTGGTGATAAGGTTAATTTTATATAAAAGCATTTATAACTTACCCAATAATTCGACCGCAACTTTGTAATGCGGTGTTCCTGCTGGGATTTTTTGCAACCATATTTTACAATCTGCCTTCCTATCGTTTTTTAAATAACTAAGTGCAATAGAATATGCCGCATCATATTTAAACACTGACGCTCCAGAATAAACCTTCAATAGTACAGATCTTGCTTCATCAACATTATTGGTTTCTACCAGAGTATTTCCGTAATAGTATGCTAACGATGCATTTGTTGGAGCCACTTTATATTGTTTCTCTAGCAAGGGCTTTGCTGCATTAAAATTCTTTTGGTTGTATAACTGGGCAGCTCGATCTAGATCCGTTTCTTTTTCTGCCTCGCGTTCGGTTACGCTCATGGTACTGTTACCAGCATATTCTTTATACAGGTTGTTTCGCCAAGGCGCCCAAATTAAAAAACCGACCAAAAGAACCGCAGCAATACCCGACATCCAGTTTACTATGGGTTTAAGCGATACGACTTTGGTCTCTTCAATAAAATATTGTCTATTAAAAGCAAAAAGTGTATCCCTAAAAAGCTCATTTTCCTGACTAGGTGCCAAATGAATTTTTAAACTTTGATGAATTTCGTTATAATCTCTTAAATGCTGTTGCAAATCGAGTTCATTTTTCACACGCATTTCAAAACCTATTCTTTCGGTTTCATCCATATCTCCCTCTACATAACGGGCTGTAAGTAAAATTTTATCTTCTGTCATTTCCCAAAATTATTTTGCCTGCACCCTTTTTACAAGGCTTGCCGTACACTCCGATTTCTATTTGCATAAATCCATAGTTAATACCCAAGGTTTCGGGCACTTTTACCTGGGCTTCTCCATTCATGCTCCATTTTATAATCTCTTTATAGTGTCTCCCGAATTTTTCAAAAGCTTTCAAAAATATCTGTGTTCGAAGTTGTTCTTGCTTTAACAATTCTGCCTGCTATTTTGTGTCGTCGCTAATGTTAAATAAATCGTCATATCTACTTTTACCGGCAACACCGATTTTTATTAATTCTTTGAGTCCGTTGCGCTTGCACACCGTTAACAGAAAAAGGTTCGAAGGGGCAACTAAGCTTTAAACCTTTATATTTTGCCTGATTATAAACATCAATCAATGACTCCTGAAAAATCCTAACAAAATGGTTTTGAGCAGAATGAGTAATCGTTTTTAACCGGCTGTCGGTAAATCATTAAACTAAAATCTGTACAAACTGGAACAACATTTTTATGTGACTTTCTTTAACCACCCACCTTTTTGTAATCGGATTTATATTTATGAAATTGATTAGATAAGATTGGCTACGAAAATTTAGGCTAATGTTATTTCGATTTGTACATTTGCAACACAAAATGAAGATTTTAAGCTGCATATTAAGCCTGAGTATTTTAATTCTTTCTTGCATTACCTGCGAGGATTTACCCGAATTTACAGATACTGGCTTAGCCAAAATCTCTTCAACGAACGTTCACAAACCAGATAATCAAACAGAGAAAGACAATTGTTCTCCGCTGTGCACCTGTAATTGCTGCGGACAACCTTTGCTTAGCACACTTTCTTTTGCATCTTTTCCATTCATAAAGGTTCAGGCAGTAAGCAAAAAGAAGATTGATTTTAAAAATCAGTTTGTAAGTGATTACGTTCAAAATATATGGCAACCGCCAAAGTTGGATAAATTTTTAATCGGTTAATTCCGATAATTCACAATCAGTTTATGCTGATTTATTTATTCAATATTCATTAAATTATAATGCGAAAAATAATATTAATGTTGTGCACCTTTGTGTGTATAACGAGTGCTTATGCACAAAATAGCTTTAAGGTTTTTGTTAAAAACAAAGAAAGCAAAGCCAACCTATCGGCAGCAACCATTCTTATAAAAGGAACCAGCTTGCTAGCTAAAACTGCAGAAAATGGGATGGCGACCATCAACAATATCCCAGATGGAAATCAGGTTTTAATAATCAGAAATGTTGGTTTTGAGGAACAAACTATTACTTTAACGTTTCCTATAAATCAGTCGGCGCCTTTAGAAATTTTTCTACAGGAATCGGAGGATGAACTGGAAGAAGTAATTGTTTCGTCAACCAGAACCAGCAGAACCATTAAGAATACGCCAACTCGTGTAGAAACCATTGAGCTTGAAGAAATTGATGAGAAAAGCAACATGCGACCTGCGAATGTTTCCATGATCCTGCATGAAAGTACCGGAATTTCCGTTCAGCAGACTTCAGCAACAAGTGCAAATGCGAGCATTAGGATTCAAGGTTTGGATGGCAGATATACCCAACTGTTAAAAGATGGCTATGCCAGTTTCGGGAATTTTGCCAGCGGCCTCAGCATTCTGGAAATCCCGCCCTTAGATTTAAGTCAGGTGGAAATTATTAAAGGCCCATCATCAACTTTATATGGTGCTGGCGCAATTGCCGGAGTGGTTAATTTTGTTTCGAAAACGCCCAAAGAAAGAGCAGAGTATAATTTTATCCTAAACCAATCAAACGTTGGACAGACAAATATTGGTGGTTTTGCGATGAAAAGAAATAACAAAATTGGTTATAGCTTATTGGCCTTGGTTAATTTCCAAAAACCTTATGATGTAGATAAAGATGATTTTACCGAGCTTCCGAAAACGAGAGATTTTACGCTCCATCCAAAATTATTCCTCTATCCAAATGATAAAACAACTCTAATAATAGGGAATGCTTTTACCAAGAGCGATAGAACTGGTGGCGATATTTTCGTAATTAAAGAGGGTACAGATGTAAATCATCAATATTTCGAAACCAATAACAGCATTAGAAATACCTCTACATTAGATTTTAGTTATAAAACTGGAGCGATGGATTTACTAAAAGTAAAAACCAGCTTTAACTACTTTAAACGCGACATTTCGATTCCGAATTATAGTTTTAATGGGATAAATTACAATGCGTATACAGACATTAGTTATTTGAAAAACTTAAAAAATCAAAGTTTAATTTTCGGAGCTAACCTTGTGTATGATGAGTTTTTAGAACAGAATCAATCACAAAATTTGGCTAAAAACTTCAGCACCAAAACTGCTGGTTTATATGCACAGCAAACTTGGGATTTATCCGATCGTTTTAAACTTGAAAGTGGCTTAAGAACAGATTTGGTTCAGTATTTCAATACCTTTTATAGCAAAACGGAATTCTTTATTCTTCCTAGAATTTCAGCGCTATTTAAATTTGATGATAAGTGGAGTTCCAGAATAGGGGGTGGTTTGGGATATAAAACACCTACCCTTTTTACAGAGCAAACTGAAACTTTCCAATACCAGAATTTATTGCCACTAAACAATGTTGAAGCCGAGAAAAGTTATGGAGGTACAGCCGATGTAAATTTTAAAACGAGTATCGGAACAGATTGGATGTTGAGCTTCAATCAAATGTTTTTCTATACGAGAATCACAAATTCGACCATTTTATTACAAGATAAGAATGGCTTTTTTCACTTTGAAAATACAAGACAGCCCGTTCAAAGTTTAGGTTTTGAAACAAATGCAAAAATTATTTTCAAAGAATATTTTAAGCTTTTTGCTGGCTATACTTTTACAAATGCAAAGGCAGATTATTTGCCTGTGATCCAAAATATTAGATTGCTACCTAAAAATAAATTAAACCTAGCCTTACTTTACGAAAAAGAAAGGAATTTTAAAATTGGATTAGAGGGCTATTTTACGGATAAACAATATCTATACAATAACTTAGAAACAAATCCTTTTTGGGAATTCGGCTTTATGGCCGAAAAGGTTTTCGGTAAAATTTCCATTTTTATAAATGCAGAAAACTTCACTGATACCAGACAAAGCAAATATAAAAGTGTGGTAAATGGTTCTCATCTTAATCCAACATTTGATGACATTTGGACACACACCGAAGGAAGAACTTTTAATGGAGGAATAAAGCTGAAACTGTAAATTTCTTTAATGCTAAAAGAGGCTGTATCATAAATAGGAATTGTCATCCTTAGCTTGTCGAAGGATTAATAAAAATGAATTTAAAGCATTTCGACAGGCTTAATGTGACAAAAATCTAGAAATATAATTTATGATACAGCTTCTTTTTTATAATTATTTGCTTTTAAAAACAATCACCGCTAAAGGAGGTAAATTTACATTAATTGAGAATTCCTGATTATTATATCCTTCCAAATAAGGTATAATATCTCCCCTGTTGTTAATTCCACTACCATAATAAACAATGTCATCAGAATTAAAAATCTCTTTCCATTTGGTTTTAAATGGTACGCCTACTTTATAATTTTCTCGAACTACAGGCGTAAAATTCATTACAACAATTAATGTATCCTTAGCTTTAGGGCCTTTACGGATATAAGCAAAAACAGATTCATTGGAATTATCAGCGTCGAGCCATACAAAGCCCTCATAGCTAAAATTGAAATGGTATAATGCAGGCTCTTTTCTATATAAGAAATTAAGCGCTTTAACCGTTTCCTGCATGCCTTTATGAGGTGCGTACTGAAGTAAATGCCAGTTTAAAGATTGTTTAAAATTCCACTCGCCAGTATCGCCAAACTCGTTACCCATAAACAAAAGCTTTGCACCTGGATGTGTAAACATATAACCATATAAAGCCCTTAAATTGGCAAACTTCTGCCAGTCATCTCCAGGCATTTTATACAACATAGGCGATTTACCATGAACAACCTCATCATGAGAAAAAGGCAGCATAAAGTTCTCAGTAAAAGCATAAGTCATGCTAAAGCTTAACTGGTTATGATGGTGTTTTCTACCTAACGGATCAACCTTGAAATACTTCAAGGTATCGTTCATCCAACCCATCATCCATTTCATACCGAAGCCCAAGCCACCAGCATAAACAGGTCTTGTTATACCATCAAAAGTACTACTCTCTTCTGCAATGGTTTGAACACCTTTAAAATTGCCGTAAATGGTTTCATTTAAATCCTTCAAAAATTGAATGGCTCCCAAATTTTCGCTTCCGCCAAATTCATTAGTTGCAGAATCTTCATCCTCGCGAGAAAAATTAAAGTACAACATAGAAGCAACAGCATCAACCCTTAAGCCATCTGCATGGTATTGATCGATCCAAAATGTAGCATTACTAATTAAAAAGGAACGAACCTCTGGTCTATCATAATTAAAAATATACGATTTCCAGTCCGGATGGAAACCCTTACGCATATCTGCATGCTCGTACAAATGCGTTCCATCAAATTCATATAATCCATGCCTATCTCCAGGGAAATGTGATGGGACCCAATCTAAAATAACGGCAATATTTGCTTTATGGAGTTCATCAATTAGATACATTAAATCCTGAGGAGAGCCATATCGAGAACTCGCTCCGAAATATCCTGTGATCTGATATCCCCAACTTGGCGAATAAGGAAACTCCATTACAGGCATAAGTTCTACATGCGTAAAACCCATTTCTACAACATAAGGAATTAATGTTCGGGCAACTTCCCTACAATTTAAAACACGTTTTGGATTATCGGGATCGCGTTGCCAGGAACCCAAATGGATTTCATAAACGGAGATCGGCTGATCTAAATTGTTAAGTTTTGGCCGTTTGTTTAACCAAGATTTATCTTTCCAAGCGTAATCCGTATCCCAAACAATAGATGCCGTTTGAGGAGGATGCTCCCATCTTCTTGCATAAGGATCGCCTTTTTCGTGTTCCGATTTATCGAAACCTTTTATAAAATATTTATAAACTTCGCCCTTGGCAATATTTGGTATAAAGCCTTCCCAAATTCCAGATTTATCCCAACGTTTATTTAGCTCGTGCGATGCTCTATTCCAATCGTTAAAATTACCGACAACACTCACATTAATGGCATTCGGGGCCCAAACCGAAAAATAAGTTCCATGAACTTTTTCTACCTCAATAAGATGAGCACCCATCTTTTCATATAGGCGAAAATGTTTTCCAACCAAAAATAAATCAATATCATAATCAGAAAACAGGCTAAAGGCCCAAACCGATTTACGCTGATCAATCTTTGCTAAAACTGCTTTTTTTGCAGGAACTTTTTTTGTAGATGGCATAGATATTTTTGGCTAGATAATTATAACCCCAAATGCTAAACAGCATTTGGGGTTAATTGTTACAGACTTAAAATCTGTATTTCGGAGAAGTTTTTATTGCATTTAAAGTGTAAGCAGTTTTTATCGTCAGTATAAAAATCTGTTACTTCCTTATTGTCAACAATAATCTTTTTTACCTGAAACTGTACCCCCATCACGTTACAAGCATAAAGCTCGTAGTTTGGAGTGTACAATCCTTCGGTGAGTTGATTAACTCTTAATATTTGACTATCGCCTTTAACGGTAAATTTCTTTTCTAAATAAATATCCTGTTCGTAAGCAAAGGTATCTCCATGATCTTCGTACATGAAAGAATTGACTTCATAATCACTGCTGTAGATGTTCATAACAACTTCTGTAATCGCTTTTTCATCAACATATTGCATTACTGGATATTCTGGTATAACCGAACCCGCCCTAACAAACATTGGCATACTATCGATTTTTGCATCAACAGTATACTCGTTTTCGCCAACTAAAATTTCATTTGTCCAATAGTTATACCAGGTTCCTTTCGGAAGATATACTTTTCTTGAGATTGCACCTTGTTCCAAAACAGGACAAATCAATAATTTATCGCCATAACAAAACTCATCCTGACGGAAACTATTACTGATATTTTCCTGCTCAAGCATAACCAGCGGTCTTAAAATCGGGAAACCGTAGCGGTGGTGTTCCCAGAAAACTGAGTATAAATAAGGCATTAAGCGATATCTCAACTCTATGAATTTTCTGTTGATGTCTTCAAAGAATTCGCCAAAACTCCATGGCTCACGCTCGGCAGTATCACCAGCCGAGTGCGCCCTCATAAATGGCGAAAAAGTACCTAACTGAATCCAACGCGTAAATAATTCGCCGTCAGGCTCGCCACTAAAACCGCCGATATCCGTTCCGCAGAAAGGCACACCGGATACGGATAAGCGTTGGCATTGAATGTTGCCAATTTTCAGGTGTTCCCAAGTTGCAATATTATCGCCCGTCCAAACGCTTGCATAACGTTGCATACCAGAATAACCTGCTCTAGTAATGGTAAAGGGGCGTTTATTGCGCATCAGCTTTTTAAGTCCTTCGTAGGTAGAACGAACCATCTGCATTCCATAAACATTGTGTGCTTTTCGGTGCGAACCACGGAAACCATCATAATTATGGCGAACATCATTAGGGAACGTTCCCGACCCAAATACTGCAGGCTCATTCATGTCGTTCCAGAAACCTGCAACGCCCATATCTACCAGTTCCTTATATAAATTACCCCACCAAGTACGCACTTTCGGGTTGGTAAAATCAGGGAATTGGCAACGTCCGGGCCATACATGCCCTTCCATATAGTAATCATCGCTTCTGCGGCAGAAAAATCTTTTCTCTTTACCTTCTTTAAAAACCCAGTAATCATCATCCACTTTAATTCCCGGGTCAATCATCACAACGGTTTTAAATCCATCATCAGAAAGCTCTTTAATCATTCTCCTTGGATCAGGAAAATATTTTTTGTTCCAAGTAAAACAACGATAACCGTCCATGTAATCGATATCCAGATAAATGGCATCACATGGGATTTTCCGATCTCTAAATTGTTTTGCAATTTCTTTAACCTTGGTTTCTGGATAATAGCTCCAACGGCACTGTTGATATCCTAAGGTCCATTTTGGAGGCATTGGATGCGTTCCTGTTAAGCTAGCATAACGCTTAACAACATCCATCATATGCGGGCCATGAATGTAATAGTATTGCAACTCGCCACCATCTGCCCAAAAGCTTGTTTTACTTACGTCTTCGCCACCAAAATCGAAATAAGATTTAAATGTATTATCGAAAAATATCCCGTAAGAAGCTTGATTATGTAAACCTATGTAAAAAGGAATGGTTCTATAAAGCGGATCTTGGTTCCATCCAAAAGAATATGCATCGGTATTCCAGTTTTCAAATCGACGACCACGAAGATTAAAGTTTCCAGATTTATCACCTAAACCAAAGAAATTTTCTTCAGGATGGCATTTTTTGGTTGCAAAAATATAGTATCCTCCAAAATCCGTATTTTCTTCCCAGTGCATAGAATTGGCTTCATCAACCATAACCAAATTGGTAATGTTATCAGAAAATGAAATGTGGAAATTAGCCTTTTCTATTTTACAGGTAACAGAGTGCGTAGAAACAGTGAAACTATCTTCATGCTCCTGCATTTTGAACACGGTAACTTTCTGGTCTACTTCTGGTACGGCATAAGAAAAATCATCTAAGAAAACACCGTGTGGGGCTAAGCGAACGCGAATAATATCATCACTAACAACTCTAATTTCCACCCTAGCATCGCCATCAGAGAAATAAAATCTGTTGCCTTCTTTTTTTACTTTCTTAACTGTGCCTAGATATTGTTTAACAATCGGTTTAACAGATATATCAACCGGGTTGTTTAAATGCTGTATTTCTTGTTCTTTTTCAATTAGATCGCTAACCTCGTTTGGCTTATCGTTTTGCGCTTCCATCCTTATTTATTCAAAAATTTAATATTAATTACCCCTTAAACTGGGATGTGCTTAAGAAAGTACTATAATACAAATATTTTAGATAAGCGCCTTAATAAATCATAAAAAAAGCCTTTCTTACATGGAAGCAAGAAAGGCTTTAGTGATAAGCAGTATAAATTATGGATTAAATGTAAATGCCAAATAGTAAATGGCACCCGCTTGCGGATTTCCATAAGAAGTGAAATAATATTTATTTAAGATATTTGAACCACCTAATTTAACAACCGACATTACTGAAGGGATTCTTAAACTAACCTGAGCATCCAAAGTACTGTATGCTGGCACCTGCCCTGCTGAGAATGATGAATTCCAGTAGAACTGATCCTGCCAGCGATAAGAAACATTAAAACCAAAGTTTTTAACAATTTCCTTATTTCCTAAACCCAGATTATAGCGAATTTTAGGTGTATTGAAATCGTTAATATAATTTGCAGGAAGATCGCCGATCTGGTTATAAGAAACGTTTCCACTGATGTTGTATTTCCCAATTAAATAATCTAATCCCAACGCCGCTCCGTAAGAAGTTACTTTACCTTCAGCATTAACTGGAACACCATATTTTACATAATTCGTTGTTGTACCAACTTGTTGATAAACATTTACTGCAGTGATGAAATCTTTATATTGATTGTAATAACCATAAGCATCGATCAATAATTTAGGTCCTAGCAAGCCCTTGTAACCAATTTCATAGGCCTGAACACTTTCTGGTCTAACGCCACGACTATCAAATGTATACTTCCGCAAAATGCCTGTCGTAGGACTTCCGGTAGCTAAAGCTGATTGATAAGCACGGTAACTGTTTTCTGTGTAACCCTTAGTTGCTTCGGTACCTAAGCCATATTTAGCCAAACTTTCTGGTAAACCACCGATCAATCTTTGCGATCCACCACCTACAGAAAGATCTATATATTGATTTTGTGTAGTTGGATTACGATAACCTGTTTGGTAAGACAAACGGATGTTGTTGTTTTTGGCAACTGTGAAAACTCCAGTAATACGAGGTGTAAAACGGCCTTCGAAATTGGTACTTTTATCGTAACGGCCAGCAACTGTAAGTTTAAAAAACTCTCCGAATTTCTTACCTGCCTGAGCAAAGGCTCCGTACTCATTAATATCGATCTTTCGATTTAAATCATCAAAAATTGTCCCGCCAGATCTAAGCTGATATAACCTGCTTGATGCACCAACTTGAAACTCAATTACGTTATTAAAAGCATTTGTAAAATTGTACATGCCTTCATAATGATATAGATTTGTTTTATCATCAAATCGAGCACCATATATACCTGTACCAAAGTTTGTTGCACTGATATTGGTGTTCTTTATCGTTTCTTTGTTGGTTCCAAAACTAACCGAACCTGGCTGAGCTCTTCCGGCATCAGCAGCAGCTCTTGCAGCCGCATTCGCAGCCTCTTCAGAAGCACCTTGAGATTTTGCCGCAGAATAAGCTACAGTATAAGTTGGAAACCAAGCGCTAGCAGATGGGGTGGTTTTTTCGTTAATATAACTTCCTAAAATTGATGAGATGTAAGAATCTCCGGAACGTTCCTGAGTTGTATATGCCTTAACAAAGAAATCTTGCCCCTTCAATTCTAATTTATATTGACCAATGTTAAAATTACGTAACGAATAACGATCTGATCCTGTATAAACCGAAGTTCCTGTACCCCAGTTTGCCTGAGCTGATAATTGAATGGTATTGGTAAAATTGTAATATAATGCACCAGAGGTTTTAAGAGATTTTGTATTGTAATCTACCAAATCTTCTTCATTATAACCTGTTCTAGATACCTGTTGATTAGAAGTTGTTCCTTTGTTTAAACTGTATGCAACACCTAACAATGGCAAAGCTGGCCTTAAAGCAGTATAAGCTGGATTCGTGCTTACCAAGTTTACAATTTGAGGATACGTTAAACCTAAACCAATAAAGTTATTAAACGCACCAACAGCCGCAGGTTGGGTAGCCAAAACTCCCCTTGCTACAAACTGTAAATTTGCATTAACCTCGTCACCATAAACATTTACGCCATCGTATCCTGGATCAGAAGCACGGGTACCTGGCTTTACGCTATTTGCTACACGGTCAAAATTAGAATAGTTATTGCCGAACCAATCTTTAGCCTGCAAGAAAGAGAATGCGGCTTTAAAACCGAATTTATTATTCCAAGATTTAGCTAAGCGAACATCCAATTGATTAAAGGGCTGAACGCTGCTATTATCATCATTTACGTGGTTTACACCTGTTTTATATTGAAAGCTTGCGCCTTGGTATTTGAAAGGATCTTTTGAGGTCATCAATAAAGTACCATTAATACCACCTGCACCATACAAAGCAGAAGATGCACCGGGTAATAGCTCCACATTATCGATATCAAGCTCGGTGATTCCTACAATATTACCTACAGAGAAGTTTAAACCTGGAGCCTGATTATCCATTCCATCGATATATTGGTTAAAACGCGTATTACCATTAGAGTTGAAACCGCGTGTATTGATCGATTTAAAAGTTAAACTCTGCATACTGCTTTCCACGCCTTTCATATTATTCAAAGCATCGTAAAAAGAAGGTGCGGCAATTTCCTTTATGGTTGCAGCGCTCATTCGCTCAATAGATACAGGGGATTCCAAAATACGCTCTGGGGTTCTTGATGCAGAAACCACAACATCTCCGCCCAATACAACAGCAGTTTCCAATTCAATATTGATTCCCGTTGTGCTTCCAGTAATTTGTTGTTCTACAGTGCCAAAACCAACCGATGATGCCACTAAGGTAAAAGGAAGCTTTGCGGTTGTAGAAAATGTAAAAGCACCATTTCCATTTGTTGATGTACCACCAGACTGGCCTTTAATAATTATACTAACGCCAGCAAGTGCCTCTTTAGATTGCTTATCCTTAACGGTACCGCTTACCGTTATGCTTTGTGCCTGTACTACAACTGAGGTTGCGCATACAAATAAAACCACAAAGATGATCTGTGTAAAGATTCTGCTCATAAATGATTATAGTTTGGTTATTTGTTATTTAGTTAATATAAACTTAAATGGTTTTTTTTAATTAAACAAATTATGTTTGCATAATAATTATTATCAAATTTTTAATTTTGATTCATATCCACTTTGTTGTAATTTGCATGTATTCAGCTACAAGAAAAAAATAAAGTTGAATTTTTAGCTAACCATTATGAATAAAATCAAGGCTCTTTTCTGTATCATAATCCCTATAGCATTAGCTTTTCTATTTAATACCAAACTCGGAAGCACCCCCCCTCTTCTAAAGTTTTTAAATCCATTTATGGGTTTTTGGCAAAATGCTGAAAACAACCATTTTATGTTTAACCATAAAGCAAAAATTAAAGGCGCAATTGATGAAATAGAAATTGTATTTGATGACAGAATGATTCCGCACATTTTTGCGAAGAACGACCATGACCTGTATCTGGCACAAGGATATGTTACCGCTATGCATCGCCTATGGCAAATGGATTTTCAAACTCGTTTTGCAGCCGGAAGAATTAGTGAGGTTGTAGGTGAAAAAGCTATTGAAGTAGATCGTTATCAGCGAAGAATGGGCATGGTTTACGGTGCAGAAAACTCTTTAAAGGGCATGATGCAAGATCCGAAATCGAAAGAAATGATTCTGGCTTATACAGACGGAATCAACGCTTACATTAAAACGCTTTCGCATGCTAATTATCCTATTGAATATAAAATACTGGATTTTAAACCGGAAAATTGGACACCGGTTAAATGTGCGCTTTTATTGAAACAAATGTCGGCGGTTTTGGCAATGGGATCTGATGAATTTTACATGACGAACATCATGAAAAAGTTTGGCCCCGAAATCACTAAAGATCTTTTTCCTGATTATCCTTTCCGTGAAGACCCCATTATTCCAGTAGGAACCAAATGGGATTTCTCCCCTTTACCTGTACCAAAAACACCCGAGAGCTTTACAAAAGCACAAACTGGCGATGTAAAAACAAAGGAGAAAGTTGAAGGAATCGGCAGTAACAACTGGGCATTATCGGGTTCTAAAACAGCATCTGGATTTCCAATTCTATCCAACGATCCACACTTAGATTTAACCCTACCGTCAATCTGGTATCAAATACAATTAAATGCGCCTGGTGTAAATACTTATGGGGTTTCGCTTCCCGGCGCTCCTGGGGTAATTATCGGTTTCAATCAAAAAATTGCTTGGGGCGTTACCAATGTAGCAGCAGATGTACTTGACTTTTATCAGATTAAATTTAAAGATAATTCGCATAACGAATATTGGTATAACAATAAATGGAACAATACGTCTAAGCGCTTAGAAACGATTAAAATTCGTGGGGGAAAAGACGAGGTTGATACCGTTTATTACACACACCATGGTCCTGTTGTGTATTTCCAAAAGCCAAAATATGCAAGGGCAAACAATGTTCCCGTAGGTGATGCATTGAGGTGGATTGCGCATGATGAATCGAATGAATTAATGACGTTTTACTATTTAAATCGCGGAAAAAATTATAACGATTACCGCAAAGCGCTAACATTTTATACCGCACCTGCACAGAATTTTGTCTTTGCTAGTGTTGATAATGACATTGCCATAACGCCAAATGGCAAGTTTCCCTTAAAATGGAAGGATCAAGGTAAGTTTATTTTAGATGGAACAGATCCAGCTTACGATTGGCAAGGATGGATTCCGGCCAGTCAAAATCCTACGGTAAAAAATCCACCACGTGGTTTTGTAAGTTCTGCAAATCAATCTTCTACAGATAAAACCTATCCATATTATATCAATTGGGAATTTGCACCTTACGAACGCGGGAAAAGGATTAACGATAGGTTAACCGCCATGACAAAGGCAACATTAGATAGCATTAGGTTAATGCAAACAGATAATTATAGCATAATGGCGCAGAATGTTTTGCCTAGCATTATGCCTTTAGTTAATACCGAACAGCTTAACGCAACCCAAAAAGAAGCTTTATCTTATTTAACCAAGTGGAATAAAAGATATGATGCAAAAGAAATAGCAGCCAGTGTTTTTGAAATTTGGACAAAGCGTTTGAGTTTTGATATTTGGAATGATGATTTTGAGGTAGACGGAATACCCATGCGCTACCCATCGAGAGATCGAACAGTAGAAATGATTATTAATGAACCAAATTCAAAATGGTACGACAATACAAAAACAAGCCAAAAGGAAACACTTTCTGATTTGGTTAACGAAGCATTTAAATATAGCTGCGATAGCTTGGAGCGCCGATTTGGCCCGATAAATAAAGACTGGAACTGGGCAAATGTTAAACAAACAAACGTTCCGCATTTGGCAAAAATTCCGGGATTTGGATCAAAAGTATTGATGATTGGCGGAGCAAAAAGCACTATAAATGCACTTGGCGAAAGTAATGGCCCTTCGTGGAGAATGGTTATTGAGCTTGGCAAAACGCCTAAAGGCCATGGCGTTTATCCAGGCGGGCAATCAGGTAATCCAGGAAGTAAATTCTACGACAATATGATTGATACCTGGGCAAATGGCAAACTCTACGATTTGTTTTACATGCAATTTGCTGATGATAAATCAGGAACAATTATCTCTCGTTTAAAAATTTCAAAATAGTAAAAATGGTTTTCATCGTTATATTAATTATCTGCTTTCTTCTTCAAATGGTTATGCCTTGGTGGGTAATCATTGTTATTTCCTTTGCTACTTGTGGCATTATCGGTAAAACTGGTAAAATCGCTTTTTGGCAATCTTTCTTAGCCATATTTTTATTGTGGATTGGTTACGCTCTTTTCAAAAGCTTACCTAACGACAATGTTCTAGCCAGCAGAGTTGCAGTTATGACTGGGATAAAATTATGGTGGGGTTTACTTCTGGTTACAGGAATTTTAAGTGGTTTAGTGGCCGGAATAAGCGGTTATTGCGGTTATCAATTCCGTAAAGCCATGCTTGTTAAAAAAACTGACGAAAAAATAGCATAAGCCTTCGTACTTTTGCTGTGTGAATATTACCGCAGAAGCTATTTTTTCGATTGAGAATGATGAACAGTTTAAAAAACTGGCATTAGAAATATTTAAGTTTCAAGCAGAGCATTGCTCCGTTTACAAGGAATATATTCATCATTTACATATCAATATTGAAGCTGTCTCGGCAATTGAACAAATTCCATTTTTGCCAATAAGTTTTTTTAAAAGCCACAGCATTTTAAGCAATACAAATCCTGTCGAAATAACTTTTAGCAGTTCGGGCACTACAGGCATGACTCAGAGTAGTCATCATGTTACCAATATTAAATTATATGAACAAAGCTACCTTAAGGCCTTTAATCAATTTTATGGCAACATAGAAGATTATTGCTTTCTGGCACTGTTGCCATCCTATCAGCAAAGAGCAGGTTCATCATTGATATACATGGTTAATGATTTAATCGAGAAGAGTAAGCATCTAAAAAGTGGCTATTTTCTTTATAATTATGATGAGCTTTTGCAAACCCTAGAAGAACTTAAATCAAAAAATCAGAAAACTGTCCTTATTGGCGTTACCTATGCCCTACTTGATTTTATTGAACAGTACGAAATCGATTTCCCAAACTTAATTGTAATGGAAACCGGTGGCATGAAAGGCAAGCGCAAGGAAATGGTTAGAGAGGAACTGCACGAACAACTAACCAATGGTTTCGGCATCAAATCTATTCATAGCGAATACGGAATGACCGAACTGCTTTCTCAAGCCTATTCCTTAGGCGAAGGTATTTTTAATTGCCCAAGTTGGATAAAAGTATTAATTCGTGATACAAACGATCCTTTAACATTAATCCCCAATGGCAAAACCGGCGGAATAAATGTAATAGATCTTGCTAATATAAATTCATGTTGCTTTATTGCAACACAGGATCTTGGAAGAATCAATCCCGATCAAAGTTTCGAAGTTTTGGGCCGTTTTGATAATGCAGATATAAGAGGTTGCAATTTATTGGTGCAGTAAATCATAATAACCTATTGTCAAAACTGAAGGTTTTAACCTCGATAATTTTGATTTTATCAACTAAAGTATGGTTCACATTCATTAGATAGTTAAATTCGTCATCAATTATTGATGATGGTACTTTTAAAAGTAAAAATTTATTTTCCCGTACAAAGGTATCGCCCAGTTTAGCTAAACTTAATGGAGCAGGATAAGCTTTCCAATTTTCTGGAAGACTTGTTTTATCTAACCTTTGAATAGAATTTTCTGGCAATTCAAAAACAGTTAAACACAAATTCTTCGAATTAATCATTGAGTTTTTGTTTACTAAGACCTCTAAAGCGGCCAATGCACGGGTACTTGCCATATAATGCAATGGTATTCCAACCGAATTCCATCGCCCCCCAAATAATTTAGCACCTGTACCGCTGTAGTCTCTTGCGTGTTTGCAATTGGATATTCTATATAAAACCATTAGCTGAAGACACCGTATTCTATTCTACCTAAAATATTCAGGACCATCTCAAAACCAATTCTGGTATCCAACAGATTAAATGGGATTTCTCCATTTAGAGCCAAATTTGGTGCTTTAACCCAACTATTAAAAGCTTTGGCACTTCCTAAAACTTCAATGCCACGTTCGTATAAACGGGCAAGTTCAATAGCCCTATCGGCATATTCGGTTTTAACTAAAGTAGTGGGCGCATAACGTTGCAAAGTACGTTCTGAGATATGCAGAATACCTGCAATTTCTTCTAGCGTTAAAGAAATCTGTTTTGCCAGTGCAGTTATAGCTTTTTTTGATATGCCCTTACGTGCAAGATTAAGTAAATCAAAATCAGTGGGGTTAGCATACGTATTTCCCATCATGGCCACCATGGGTGTATTAATACTAGCATAAGCAACCATTGGCTCTTCTACAACTAATGTTGATTTTTCTAATTTCCTTTTCATATCAGACAATTATACTCAAATATATACATTTTGTCCGAAATTAAAAATTTGCACATAAAAAAAGTCTCAATTTTCATTGAGACTTTAAAAGCTATTTTTCAGGATTTACTCTGCAATTAAAAGAAAATAATTCTTCTTTCCTTTTTGAAGCACAATAAACTTATCGTTAATTAAATTTTCAGAATTAAAAATCTGAGCAACTTCGGCTATCTTCTCTTTGTTAACCGATACACCACCGCCCTGAATCAGTTTTTTTGCATCTCCTTTTGAAGATGCTACGGTAGATTTCTCAGCCAACAAAGTGGCAGCATCTATTCCGTTAGCCAGTTCTGCTTTAGAAATGGTAAACTGGGGTATTCCTTCAAACATATCGATCACCTGATTTTCATTCAAGCTTTTTAAAAATTCTAATGAGCCATTTCCAAAAAGAAATTCAGAAGTTTTTATAGCTGTTTCCAACGCTTCAGAAGAATGGGTTTTAACTGTAATATCTTCAGCTAAAGCTTTTTGCAAAATACGCAGATGAGGTGTAGCATCATGCTCAATTTCCAGCGCTTCTATTTCATCTTTACTTTTTAAGGTAAAAATCCTGATCCATTTTTTAACATCATCATCTGATGCATTTAACCAAAATTGATAAAATTTATATGGAGATGTTTTGGCTGCATCTAACCAAATTGCACCGCTTTCGGTTTTACCGAATTTAGTTCCATCCGCTTTCTTAATTAATTGAGTAGTAATTGCATATGCAGTTCCCTGATCTTTTCTTCTGATTAATTCTGTACCGGTAACGATATTTCCCCACTGATCGGAACCACCCATTTGAACCATACAGTTATGATTTTTCCATAAATAGTAAAAATCATAACCTTGTACCAATTGATAGCAAAACTCTGTAAATGACATACCTGTATCGCCCTCTAAACGTTTTTTTACGCTATCCTTTGCCATCATGTAATTCACGGTAATGTGTTTACCAACATCGCGGATAAAATCTAAAAAATTCATGTTTTTAAACCAATCGGCATTGTTAACCATCACAGCGCCATTGCCAGAATCCTCAAATTTTAAAAACTTTGATAGCTGGCTTTTCATTCCTTTAAGATTGTGCTCAACCATTTCTGGAGTTTGAAGATTGCGTTCATCAGATTTACCAGATGGATCGCCAACCATGCCCGTTGCACCACCGACTAAAGCAAACGGCTTATGTCCAGCGTTTTGAAAGTGAATAAGTGTCATGATTTGAGTTAAATGTCCAACATGCAATGAATCTGCAGTAGGGTCAAAACCAATATAACCAGAAGTCATACCTTCATTTAACTTTTCTTCAGTATTCGGCATAATATCGTGTAACATGCCACGCCATCTTAACTCTTCAACAAAATTCGTCATTGTACAAACACATTAATTATTGTGCGTGCAAAGATAAAATTTTAGCACAGTTTACAGCAAAATTAGTTTATCGGGTTAAACCAAGATTTAAAATCAGCCTTTGCAATATTAAAATCTGCATGGCCGAGTAAGCAATTTAAGCTTCCATCGCTTCTAATGGTCTGGTTTGGAACACCTCCATTGCTCAGCCAGTTGTCGCAAAGTTTCTTAATTAAATTTATTTCATCATCTTCTACCGCATCCATGTCCATTTTATTAAGCAAAACATATTCCTCAGCACTAATTCCAATAGGTAAATCCCATACTTTGCGTGAAGATTCCTCTCTTAAAACCGGTCGAAGATTTGGATTCATCCGAATAAAATCTACGGGCTTGGCTGGCATCAAAGGATTCAAAATCATATAAGCAATAAAAGTTGCGGTATCGGGTGGATCGTTAAGAATACTTGTACCCATTTTCTGTACATCTTTTATCAAGCCAGGTTCTTCTTTTTTTGATAAAAGTTCTGAATATTGAACTGGAATTTCTTCGTCGGATTGCAATTGAGATACCGTTCCAGTACCAATCGACAATACCTGCACGTTTTCGATCTCATATTGTTCTTTATTGCAAATGGCCTCCACCACGCCTGCCAAAACCGGATTATTGTTTCCTGTAACACCTCCATCCCAATAATATTTAAGTTTGTTATTCACCTTAAACATGGCGGGCTCGTTAAAATAATTAACGGGTGCAGTGCTCGATGCGTGAATGGCTTCAACCAGGCTTACCACACAATCCGAAGCTGTTTTAGCAGGACTTTTATTAATTTTCTGTTCTATTGATGAAGTAGAACCCATACTATCACAATCTGTTCTGAACAGCTCGGCACGGTTTCGATAATAATCATAACCGATAATCAGAAAGTGGGTTTTGGTTTTTCCCGGAACAGAAATATAAGCAGGGATATCTTTAAGATCGATGGTTGCAATTTTATTTAGAATTTCCTTCAGCGCCTGGTGCTTACGTTTTGTAGAATACTTTGCACCTATTTTAAAAATACGGGCAACACTAGAAAGAATGCTCTTCTCAAAAAAACCAAGTTTGGAAAAAACCTTATTTCTTAATTCCTTATCATCAAAAATCTTTTCGATCTCGGAAAGCCGCAGATTTTCTGCCATAGCCGCCGCAACCAGGCTTCCGCCACTATTGGCAACAACCAAATCAAACTCTGCTAAAACTTCGTGCCCGGTTGGATCAGCATTGCCAAAAGTTTCGGCAAAGAGTCGGCGTAAACATTTAACTTGGATTATTGCCCAAGATCCTCCTCCATCTAGAGAAAGAATCCGGTAGTTTTTAGCGTTAGGCATGATTAGCTTATTGGGTATAATAAATCTATAAATTATTAGTTGACAAACCAATACAAATTTTAAATGCAATATTTTAACCTTGTTGTTTTCTACGTATAATTTAAATATTACCTTGCAACATGAACTTTTTATCTCATTACTATTTCGATCGATTAACTACAGATGCAAATGTTGTAATGGGAACCGTATTACCAGATTTAATTAAAAATGCATCTAAAGAGGCTAACCTTTATCCTCAAAAAAACGAATTTCTGTTTATCGGCAATCCTGATGAAGAAGGTTTATTACGTGGATGGAAAAGGCATTTAGCTGTAGATCTTCTTTTTCATTCTTCGAATTTCTTCTTAGAAAAAACCACAGAATTAAAATTTCTTATTATTCCCGTTGTCGAAAATACCCCTATAAGGCCTTCATTTTTGGCACATATTGGTTTAGAACTGCTATTGGATCATCTTTTAATTGAACATAATTTAATTCAGGTTCATCATTTCTACGATAAGTTGATTGCTGTTAAAAATGATTCGTTAAGTGATTTCTTAGAGCACTGCAAGCTTAATAATCCATCTGTTTTCTTTGGATTTCTTGAACGATTTATCAGTAGCAAATACTTGCTGAGCTATCAAAAAATAGAAAATATCAGCTATGCTTTAAATAGAATTTGCATGAGGCTGTGGCCAGAAAGCCTGGAAGAAAAACAACTCGCCGAATTAACAAGCCAGCTTAGTATTTTTAAAACCATTTTAGAAAAAGATTTTATGGATATTTTCCATGAAATTGAGGCGAAATTGATTTAAGCATTTGCTTCGAAACCCGTGTTTACTGCGCAAGCCTTTTGTAAATAAACCTTATTGCAGCGGAAATCCTTTTTTGTTTTTTTCTAACAAAAAAGATTTGAGCGGAAAGAAGGACAGCAGGAACCGATAAAATACTTCGCTTTGTTTTCCAAAAATTTTCCATCGATCTAAAACTGATTAAATACGCTTTAATTGCTTTAAAAGCAGAAAAAGGCACGAAAAATACAACATGTATAAGTAAAAAAAGAACAATTTTATCTAAGTTTGTTTTATGTCGCAATTTGCTGTAAAAGAAGAAATGGATGCCTTGGTTGCAGAGCTTAACCAACACAATTACAATTATTATGTGCTGGCAATGCCTACCATTGCCGATTATGAATTTGACAAAAAATTGGCACATTTAAACGAACTCGAAAAAGCTAATCCTACTTTTGCAGATCCAAATTCGCCTACTCAAAAGGTTGGTGGCGATATCACAAAAAATTTCATTACAGTAAAGCATAAATATCCGATGCTTTCTTTAGGGAATACCTACAACGAGCAAGATCTACGCGATTTTGACGAACGCATTCGTAAAGCAATTGGGGATAATTTCCAATATGTTTGTGAGCTTAAGTTTGATGGATTATCTATTAGTTTAACCTACGAAAACGGAAAACTTGTACGTGCAGTTACGCGTGGCGATGGAACCAAAGGTGATGATGTTACCAATAATGTAAAAACCATCCATACCATTCCACATCAAATCAAGACAGATGATGCGCCTGAACACTTTGAAATCCGTGGTGAGATTTTTATGCATAAGGCTGCGTTTTTAAAGTTAAATGCGGCTAGAGAAGAATTGGGAGAAATTGCTTACGCAAACCCTCGAAATTTTGCATCTGGAACCATTAAAATGCAAGATAGCAAAGAGGTAGCCAAACGCCCTCTGGATGGCTTTATATACTTTTTATATACAGACAATAACGAATTTAAAACCCATTGCGAGAGTTTAAATGCTGTAAAAGATTGGGGTTTCCATGTTTGTGAACACAATAGACTGGTTAACAATATAGACAATGTTCTTGATTTTATCCATCACTGGGAAAGCGAACGTTTTAAACTGAGTTACGATATTGATGGGATTGTAATAAAAGTAAATAGCTATGCGCAACAACAGGAATTGGGCTTTACATCAAAATCTCCGCGATGGGCAATTTCATACAAATATAAAGCTGCAGAAGTTGAAACTGTTTTAGAAAAAGTGACTTATCAGGTTGGGCGCACGGGAGCCGTTACGCCAGTTGCTAACTTAAAGCCTGTTTTACTTGCAGGAACTACAGTTAAGCGTGCAACACTCCACAATGCTAATGAAATAGAGCGTTTAGATTTACACGAAGGCGATACTGTTTTTGTTGAAAAGGGTGGCGAGATTATTCCTAAGATTATAAAGGTAAACGTAGACAAGCGTTTACCAAGTTCGAGCAAGGTGCATTATCTGCATAATTGTCCAGAGTGTGGTACAGAGCTGATTAGAAAAGAGGGTGAAGCCGTACACTATTGCCCGAATGATGAAGGTTGTCCGCCACAAATTGTAGGTAAAATTCAACATTTTATATCTCGCAAGGCGATGAATATTGACGGGCTTGGCGATGAGACCATTGAAACTTTTTATAAAAGAGGATTGATCAACCACATTAGCGATTTATACACTTTATACCAAAAATCTGATCAGCTAAAAACCATCGATCGTTTTGGAGAACGCTCTATAGAAAACATGCTTGGCGGTATTGAAAAATCAAAAGAAATGCCTTTTGAAAAGGTATTGTTTGGATTGGGCATAAGATATGTTGGCGAAACTGTTGCCAAAAAATTGGCCGCTGGAGTAAAAAATATCGATAACCTGTCTACCGCAACTGTTGAAGATTTAATTGCCATTGATGAGGTAGGCCAGCGAATAGCAGAGAGTTGCGTTGAATATTTTGGAAATTCTGAACACATAAAGCAGATTGAATTGCTAAAATTGGCAGGATTGGCTTTTGAAATTGAAGAAACCGTAATTGAGCTTGCAAGTGATAAACTTATTGGAAAAACATTCGTAATTTCGGGCGTTTTTGAAAATTACAGTCGCGATCAGTTAAAAGATTTAATTGAAGCTAATGGAGGCAAGATACTAAGTGGGATTTCAGGTAAATTAGATTATTTAGTTGCTGGAGATAACATGGGGCCATCTAAATTGGAAAAGGCAACCAAATTAAATATTCCGATTATAAGCGATGCTGAATTGTTGGAAATGGTTAATTAACCACAAAGACACCAAGTACATAAAGAAATATTAGCATCCCTATTACTATAAAAGAAATATTTAATTTTTAGGGATGAATGAAAATGAAATTGCCAAAGCAATTGTAAATGCAGCATACAATGTCCATATTGAACTTGGACCTGGCTTATTAGAGTCAGCTTATGAAGCATGTTTACTTTACGAATTAAAAGATAGAGGATTACAAGTAGTTGCTCAAAAAGAACTACCAATCATTTATCGAGATGTTAGATTAACCTGTGGATACAGGATAGATCTTTTGGTTGAGCAAAAAGTTATAGTAGAAATCAAATCTGTAAATATTTTAAATGAGGTGCATTTAGCACAAACGATTACATATTTAAAATTATCTAATTGTAAACTTGGGTTATTGATAAATTTTAATGTCGCCAAAATAAAAGACGGGATAAAACGGGTTATAAATGGTTATTTGTAATCTATAATTATAAAAATCACCTTGGTGCTCTTTGTGGCTTCGTGGTAAAAAAACAATAATAATAATATAATGAATAAATTTCAGGGTACAGGTGTAGCTCTAATTACGCCTTTCAACGCAGATGGATCAGTTGATTATAATGGTTTAAAAAACCTGATTAATCATTTGATCGACGGAGGGATAGATTATCTCGTTTCTTTAGGTACAACCGGCGAAACTGCCACAATGACCAAGGACGAGAAGAAGAAGGTGTGGGCTTATACTGCTGAAATTAATAACAACAGATTACCATTGGTTGCGGGCATTGGCGGCAATGATACTTTGGCTGTTGCTGAAGACATTAAAGCTTTTAATACAACCGGATACAGTGCTATATTATCTGTAAGTCCGTATTATAACAAACCAACTCAAGAAGGAATTTATCAGCACTATAAATATCTTGCTGAAATTTCTCCACTGGATTTGATCTTATATAATGTACCTGGTCGTACGGCAAGCAACATGTCGCCCGAAACCATTTGCAGATTGGCTAATGATTTTGACAATATAATTGGCATAAAAGATGCCTGTGGAAATTTTGACCAGTTTAATCAGATTATGAGAGATAAACCAGCTGATTTTCTTTTAATCTCTGGTGATGATCCAATTACTTTGCCGATGATTGCATTGGGCGCTTCAGGAATTATTTCAGTTGTTGGAAATGCGCTTCCTAGACAGTTTTCTGATATGGTTAGAAATTGTCTTGCTGGTGATTTTAAAACGGCTTTACCGGCTCATTTAAGTTTAGTTGAGTTTACTCGACTAGCCTTTGTAGAAGGAAATCCAGCAGGCGTTAAGGCAGCCTTAAAATATTTAAATATCTGCAACGATACCGTTAGGCTTCCTTTATTCAAAGCATCTGCTAATTTAGAGCAACTAATTGTATCAGAAATTGAAAAATTGAGCCAGCTTGCTTAAATATCTGGAATAAAAAACAACAGGTTTCCATTTTAAAGAACAGATTTATTCCTGTTTGCGTCTAGCAAACGGAAAGATCTGTTTTTTTGTATGTAAGCGAAAAATTACGATTAAAAATTTGCCTGATTTACAGGAAGTTAACTTAGATTATAATGCCCTAATAACCCAAACAAAAATTTGAAATAAGTCAGGCTTAATTATTGAAATCATTGGTGTACACACAAATAAAACACAAATGAAAAAATTATTTTTATTAGGCTTGGCAGTGGTTATGCTCGGCTGTAAAACACCAGCCATTTTCCCGATTGGAACAAGCGAGACAGACTTTAAAAAGTCTAATCGATCAGCGGAATTAGTTTCTGCAGCAGCAGACGGAACAAGTATTTATCGAGTTGGGCGACGAACGTTCGATTCGATTAACACACCATTTTATTCTTTCTATTATTTCTACAAGGCGAAATTGGTTCGCTATGAACAATCTGGCAATGCCGAAGATTACAAATTTATTAGATAAAGCAAAAGGCCTCAAGAGTTTCTTGAGGCCTTTTGCTTGGTTCAAATATTTTGGATTGCTTAAGCTTTATTTTTAGTGTCTTGCACTTCCAAACGAATCGCTTGAGCTAAATTTTTTAAATCTTGCATGCCCTTACGAACACGGGTTCCAGCAGCGCTGTTTCCTTTGTTATAAAACTTGTCTGCATCAGCTTCCAAAGCTGCAACTAAACTTTTTACTTCTTCAAATTTTTTCATTTTTAATTACTCCTATAATTCTTTAAGGTTTAAGTTTTAATTATCTTACTCTAATTTAAACTGTTTAACGAAATAAAAAAACTTTTAGCATAAGAAAAAACAGGCTTTAAAGTGGTTTTTTTCCACAATTCTTCCTTTTATAAACATTTAAAAGATGAAAAAAGAACTTAAAACACTATAAATCAACCATTTGAGCCAAATTTTAAAATAAAAAAGCCCTTTAAACATGTTTAAAGGGCTTTGTATAATTTATTTGTTACTTAAACAGTTGCAAATAGATTTTCTTTATAATATCCGTTTTCCAATTTGGTAGCTACCTCACTAAAGGCATCTAGCGTACGCTGAACATCTTCCAATGTGTGTACAGCAGTTGGAATTAACCTTAATTCGATCATTCCTTTTGGAATTACTGGATAAACAACGATAGAACAGAAAATGCTATAGTTTTCGCGTAAATCAAAAGTAATAGCAGTCGCATCAGATAGTTCTCCTTTTAGGAAAACAGGTGTAACTACCGAGTCTGTAACACCTAAATCAAAACCTCGTTCACGCAATCCTTTTTGTAAAGTCATTGCAATTTCCCAAAGTTTATCTTTTAATTCTGGCTTACTTTTAAGCAACTCTAAACGTTTTAACAAACCAATTACCATTGGCATTGGTAATGCCTTTGCAAATGTTTGTGAACGCATGTTATATCTTAAGAAATTAGTAATTTCTTCAGTTGAAGCAACAAAAGCACCAATTCCAGCCATTGATTTTGCGAAAGTTCCGAAGTAAACATCAATTCCTTCAATACAATCCTGAGCCTCGTGTGTTCCTGCTCCAGTTTTACCCATTGTACCAAAACCGTGTGCATCATCAACCAAAATACGGAAGTTGAAGTCTTTTTTTAACTCAACAATTTCTTTTAGTTTACCTTGCGCACCGCTCATTCCAAATACACCTTCAGTAATCAAAAGGATTCCGCCTCCAGATTCGTTGGTTAATTTTGTAGCACGCTCTAATTGTTTTTTGGCGCTATCAATATCATTGTGCTGATATACAAACCTTTTACCCATGTGCAAGCGCAAGCCATCAATAATACAGGCATGAGATTCTCCATCGTAAACAATAACATCATTTCTATCTACCAAAGTATCGATAATAGAAACCATACCTTGATAACCATAGTTTAATAAAAACGCATCGGGTTTACCGACAAAAGAGGCCAACTCCTGCTCCAATTGTTCGTGATATTTAGAGTTGCCACTCATCATTCTGGCGCCCATTGGGTAGGCCATACCAAATTCTGCAGCAGCATCTGCATCCGCTTTTCTAACTTCTGGGTGATTGGCTAAACCTAAATAGTTGTTTAAGCTCCAAACCAAATGCTCTTTTCCTTTAAATTGCATGTGCGGTGCAATTTCTCCTTCTAATTTTGGAAATGAGAAATACCCATGAGACCATTTTTGGTGTTGACCAAGGGGGCCCATGTGCTTTGCTATCTTATCAAATATATCCAATGTAATTATGTATTTATTGTACTAAAATTTTGCGAATTTACGGTTTATTCGGCTTAAAATCAACAAGATTCATCTCTAGGCTGTTAATTAACCTAATTTAACACACCAATTTTATGCCAAAAAGGCCCCCGATGTAAAATCGAGGGCCTTGTAATTATATCTGGTTTATTCTAATCAACGTTATCGTGTAAGAAAGAATTATTTGGTCTGATTTCAGTTCCACCTTCTTCATCGTTACTTAATGTAAAGCGACTTACTTGTGACTCGGAAGAATGCTGCACTTGTTGCAATTGCATTTGCTTGCGTTTATAAGCAGGTTCATTTTCCAATTCCTGTAAACCATTTGTGGTACGCAATTTCATACTTAAATCTTTTAAACGTAAAATACGCTCTTTAGATTTTTTTAATTGCTCTTCCATCGATTCATCATTCTTGTCATCATCTAAACCAACAACTGGCATTTCTGGCTCAGGTTCTGGAATAGGCATTGAAGGAATTTCTGCAACCGGTGTTTCAAAAACATATTCAGTTTCAGCCAATTTAATTTCAAACTCAAAACCAGTTTCCTGAGGTTGCTCAGCTTGAGGTTCTTCTTCAATTAAAGTATGACGAACAACATTATTCTCAGGCTCCTGAACTTTAGGTGTTTCTTGTTTGTTTGCAAACATTCCCCCAAAAAGATCCGCCTGTGCAATTTCTTCCTTAGCTTTCATTACCGGCTCGTAAGAAGGTGCTGCTTTAGGCTGTATAAATGAATTTACAGGCTCAACAGGACGAACCAAAGGTGCTTCTTCTGGAGTTAATAATGATATTTTCTTTTTGTTTTTCTCTTCGTTTACGCGTTGTTCTGAAGTTTGGAAACCCGTGGCAATAATAGTTACCGAAAGTTTATCTCCAAGAGATTCATCAGAACAATTACCCCAGATTAAATCTGCCGATAAACCTGCTTTTTCCTGAATGAAATCCGTAATAATAGAAACCTCGTCCATGGTTACTTCTCTAACACCAGAACTGATGTTTAATAAAATATAACGTGCGCCTTCAATTTCATTATCTTTTAATAATGGTGATGCCAATGCACCTTCTACAGCTTGTAGCGCACGGTCATCGCCTTCTGCAGCAAAACTACCCATAATGGCAACACCGCTATCTTTCATAACGGTACGCACATCTTTAAAGTCGACGTTTATATAACCTGGAACTGTAATGATTTCTGCGATACCTTTAGCAGCAGTTGTTAAAATATCATCTGCCTGACCAAAGGCAGAACCTAAGGTTAAGTTTCCGAAAATCTCGCGCAACCTATCATTCGAAATAACCAAGTAAGAATCTACATACTTTTTAAGTTCTTCCATGCCTTCATCGGCTTGAAGCTTACGTCTTTTTCCTTCGAAAGAAAAAGGTGTAGTAATAATTGCAACTGTTAAAATATCAAGTTCTTTAGCAGCTTTGGCAATAATCGGACTTGCTCCAGTACCTGTACCACCCCCCATTCCTGCTGTTATAAACAACATTTTGGTTGTGCTGCCAAGCATTGCTTTAATATCATCTATATTTTCTATAGCTGAGTTTTTACCAACCTCAGGGATAGAACCTGCACCCATTCCTTCGGTTAAGCTAGCACCCAATTGCACCTTATTAGGGATAGGGCTAAACTCCAAAGCCTGAGCGTCGGTATTACAAATAATAAAATCCACACCGTTAATACCCGATAGGTACATATGGTTCACTGCGTTGCCGCCACCGCCGCCAACACCAATTACCTTGATGATAGACGACTTATCTTTTAACATTTCGAACTGCATATCTTTATGAATCAGTTGTTTAAAAATTTTTAAATTCTGTTCATTACTCAACGTAATATTAACACTTTTTCAACAGACGTTTTCCACAAGTGTTCATAATGTGGAAAACTCATGTTTTGTTGAAAAATAATTAACTTTTCAAGTAATCTTCATCACTTACATTCATATCATCTTGAATGAAAGTTCTAGTTTTTGCAAGTAACTTATCGAATAAACCTGGTCCGCGTTTCTCTTTATCCTTGGCCACTTTTGCTTTTTCCACAAACACACCCGGTTGTTTCATTTCTTCAATCAGCTCTTCAGCTTTTTGGATTCCTTTTATCAACAAACCTACGCTGGTTGCATACATTGGGCTTTTTAAGTCGTCGTAAATTGCTTTTGGCATTTCTTCATATTTAGATAAATGCTCGTTTGGATAACCAATGCGGCAATCTAAACCGGTAACATATTCTACCGCTTGACTTAAATGTTTCAACAATGCGCCACCGCCTGTAATTACGATACCACCGATTAATTTCTTCTCGTAACCTGAAGATTTAATTTCGTAATATACATGCTCGATGATTTCTTCCATACGGGCCTGAATTACATAGGCTAGGTTTTTAACCGAAATTTCTTTTGGTTCGCGGCCACGCAATCCTGGAACACAAATAATTTCGTTTTCTTTATTTTCTTCAGCCAATGCCGAACCGAAACGCGTTTTTAACAACTCTGCCTGGTTACGCATTACCGAACATCCCTCTCTAATATCTTCCGTTACGCTATTGCCACCAAATGGGATTACAGCCGTGTGGCGAATAATGCCTTCGTGAAAAATTGCAATATCGGTTGTACCACCACCTATATCAACCAATGCAATACCAGCTTCTTTTTCTTCATCGCTCAACACCGATTCTGAAGATGCTAGTGGCTCAAGAATTAAATCCTGAGTTTGTAAGCCTGCATTGTTCACACACTTGATAATGTTTTTAACCGCGGTTACCTGTCCGGAGATGATGTGGAAGTTTGCCTCAAGGCGAACACCAGCCATACCAATCGGATCTTTAATACCCGGTTCGTTATCAATTGTAAATTCCTGTGGCAATACATGGATAATTTCTTCTCCAGGAGGCATTACCAATTTAAACATATCATCGATCAACTTATCGATATCTTTTTTACCAATTTCGTTGTTCAGTTCTCTTCTTGTTAAAATCCCTCTGTGCTGTAAGCTTTTAATGTGCTGTCCAGCAATTCCCACATTTACCACCTGTATTTCTACATTGGATTGCCCGCTTGCAACTTCTACTGCCTGAGCAATACCCTGCACGGTTTTTTGAATATTAGAAACCACCCCACGTGTTACCCCCGCTGATTCTGCCTTCCCTATTCCTAAGATTTCTATTTTGCCGTGTTGTGTTCTACGACCAACGATGACACAAATTTTCGTAGTACCGATATCTAATCCTACTACAATTGGCGACTGACTGGTAAATTTTGCCTTGTCCATATTCGTTAATTTTGTTGAGTTTTATATTGTTTTTCTAGGGATCTAATTTCTCTTTCTCGGCTTAACTTGAGTTCTGCTTCAGTTTTTTTAGGCTTCGAAACCGTTGTTGTCTTTTCTTTTTTATCGTCTGGTTTTGCAACCTTCGGCTTAGTAACTGTTGCTGTCTTTTTATCCTCAGGTTTTGGAGTTACTGTTTTTTTAATTTCGGGTTTTTTAGCCTCAACCTTTTTGGGCTCAGGTTTTGGCGATTCGGTTGCTTCGCTTCTTTCACTTATAATATCGCCAATAACATCGTTCACTAAAGAATCGGATACTTTTTGATGTAACCTTAAACTATCAGCAGCAGAAATTGTTTTGGCTTTTCGTGCCAATTCTAGCGTATCTCTTCGCTCGCAAACAATCTGATTGCTGTATTTAATATTGATGGTTTTATAGCGTCTGGCGATAACTTGTGGTAATGCTCTGTGATAGAAAACCTTAAGATTTTTCATTTTTACATCGAGCGAATCTGCATTGCCCAAAATGATGGTTTCGTCTCCAACTCGAGGAATCAGCACCATATCATTTTTGGTGTTTACATCAATCTGTTCTATTTGATTATCCCAAAGGGTATCTTTTTTAATGTATAAGGCCGTTTTGTATAAATCTCTTGCCAGCTGCGTATGTAAAGTATCAACCCTGCTTCCAAAAACCTCCGTTATATTCCCGGTTGCTACCAGAACATTGGCAGTAAAGTTTGATGAAATTGGCATTTTCAAACCATCATTGTCGATATAAAAATCCTGTCCGTTTGCATTCATGATTCTTAGGATTGGCTGGCGTTGCTTAACCTCGATGTGCATTACGCCATCCATATCGATATAAACCTTTGCGAAGCCTATGTAAGGATTGGATCTTAGTTTTTTCTCAATCTGGTGAATATTAATATTTTCGATATTTCTACCCAGCAGTACGCCTTGATCTTGTCTTAAAATCGCATCGATCTCTTCTCTTTCAATAAAATTATCTGCCCCAGGAATTAAAATTTTAACATCGGTACATTTAACGGTTTGCTTTTTAACATTGATGAAACTTAAAAGCACCACCACGCCTGCAAGACTAATCAGCCAAGCAAAGCTTGTAAAAATGGCGTTCCAGTTTATCCGTTTAAGCATTGCTCAGAGTGTTTTTTAAAGGTTCAATTAAAGTATCGATATCGCCTGCGCCAACCGTTAAAATTAACTCAGGTTTTGTATTCTTAACATGCTGAATTACAAATTCTTTTCCACATATTTTCTTGTCCTCCAAAGTAATTTTATCCAATAAAAACTGCGAATTTATCCCTTCAATTGGCAATTCTCTGGCTGGGTAAATATCTAAAAGCATCAATTCATCAGCAGTGCTTAAAACTTTTGCAAATTCGTTTGCAAAATCCCGGGTGCGTGTAAATAAATGAGGCTGAAAAATTACCGTCAGTTTTTTGTTTGGATACAACTGTCTAACGGCATCAAAACAAGCCTTAAGTTCTTCTGGGTGATGCGCATAATCATCTATATAAATTTGCTTATCGTTATTCACGATGTACTCAAAACGTCGTTTAACCCCTTTAAAATTCGCGACAGCTACTTTAACCTTATCTTCATCGATTCCCAATTGTAAAGCGATCGCTATGGCCACTGTTGCATTTTCTACGTTATGCCTGCCAGGTAACATTAAGCTAATATCTTTAATGCTTTGTGAAGCATCAGCATAGTCGAAAACAAATTTGGAACCTTCTACACGCAGATTTTGGGCTTTTGCCGTTGCTGTGCTGCTGGCTGCATAACTGGTGCTGTTTACCAAAGGCAAACCTTCGTGAGCATACAGTTTTCCACCTTCTTTCAACTGTCCGGCAAAAAGTTTAAAGGATTCTTCCAGTTGATTTTTATCTCCGTAGATATCCAAATGATCTGCATCCATTGAGGTAACCACAGAAATATCAGGATGTAAAGTCAAGAAAGAGCGATCATATTCATCAGCCTCAACAACAACTACGTTATTTTTGCCAAAGAGCACATTACTATTATAATTGGTTGTGATACCTCCTAAAAAAGCCGTACAATCGTAACCTGCATCTTTTAAAAGATGTGCAACGATTGATGAAGTTGTTGTTTTACCGTGCGTACCTGCAATGGCGATGCAGAACATCCCTTTACTGATGATGCCCAAAACCTCCGAACGTTTTTTAAAGCTGAAACCTTTATTTTTAAAATGATTTAATATTTTCGAATCTTTTGGAATTGCAGGCGTATAAACAATTAGCGTATCATCGTGATTATCCAAAAAGGCACATGGCAATGCCGATGCTTCATCTAGATAAGTAATCAAAATTCCTTCCTGCTCCAAAGTTTCGGTTAACTTGGTTCTGGTTTTATCGTAACCACAAACTGCACAACCACGCTTGGCAAAATAACGAGCAAGTGCACTCATACCGATACCACCGATACCCACGAAAAATACTCTGTTAATTTTGCTTAATTCCATTTTATTCTGAGTTAAAAGCCCCACCCCAACCCTCCCCAAAGGAGAGGGAGTACAAAGCGTTAATTGCAAATTTGCTCTTTTCGTTCCAAATCTTCGGTCTTCCGACTTCCGACATTTTTTCTATTTTATCAATTTCAATACTTCGTTAGCGATAATTTCGTCTGCTTCAGGCAAGGCCATTCTACCTAAGTTTTCTGAAAGTTTATCTCCCAATTCTTCATTTTTCAGCAACTGTAATGCATCACGCACCAAAATATCTTCTGCAGAGCGATCGTTAATTAAAATTGCAGCATTATTTTTAACCAATGCCATCGCATTTTTAGTTTGATGATCTTCGGCCACATTTGGTGATGGAACCAAAATAACGGGCTTTTTGATTAGGCAAAGCTCTGCTATGGTTCCTGCTCCTGCCCTACTAATAATTACATCAGCAGCGGCATAAGCCAAATCCATTTTATTTAAAAACTCCAGGATGCGAACATTCGGATGATAATCCAAGCCCAAACGTTCCATAATTCCCTTATAATAGAATTTGCCTGTTTGCCAGATCAACTGCGCATCTTCAGCAATAATTTCTGTAAGATGTTTTTCAATGCTTTTATTCAAAGTTCCGGCACCCAGACTTCCTCCTGTAACCAAAATGGTTTTCTTCTGCGGATCTAGCTTTAAAAGTTCTGCTCCTGCAAAATGTTTGCCCTTTATATCCACCACTTCTTTACGAACCGGATTCCCTGTTTTTAATATTTTATCTGCAGGAAAAAACTGATCCATATCATCAAAAGCAACACAGATTTTTGAGGCTTTTTTTCCTAACCACTTATTCGTTACGCCAGCATAAGAGTTTTGCTCTTGAATTAAATAAGGTATTCCTTTTAAAGATGCCGCGTATAATAATGGCCCGGAAGCGTAACCGCCAACGCCCACCACTACATCTGGCTTAAACCCATTAATAATTTGCATTGCTTTGCGCACACTTCCAATTACTTTGAAGGGTAAAGCCAGGTTTTTTACAATTGAGCCTCGTTGAATCCCACTAATGTTTAATCCAACAATTTTATATCCTGCAGCCGGAACTTTTTCCATTTCCATTCTGCCAGTTGCGCCCACAAATAAAATTTCACAAGCAGGCACAATGCGTTTTAATGCATTGGCTATGGCTACGGCGGGAAAAATGTGCCCGCCGGTGCCACCACCTGATATGATAATTTTTGGGGAATTATTCATTTTTTAATTATTAATGTTGTTGTTCACCACAAAAGAAACAATAGCGAACAAAAGCTTTTATTTATTTAATCTGGTAAAATTCTATACAAATCGTTTACGTAGGTTCTTTGTCCTTCGGAATATAAGTTAACAGTATTGAAATTGTAAATAATCCCTTTTGGGGAGCCTAATAATTTCATATAAGTAATAATTTGTGCTTCGTGAATAGGCATAACTTTATCCACCGACTTTAGCTCAATGGTTAGCACATTTTCTACAAATAAATCACATCTAAGGTTGGTATCTATATCCATTCCTTTATAATGAACAGGAACCAGCATTTCAGTTTGAAAAGAAATCCCTCTAAGTAAAAGCTCGTGTATCATACATCTATGGTACGCACTTTCTAACAATCCAGCACCCAATGCCTTATGCACTTCAATGGCTGCTCCATTGATTTGATAAGTCAAATCTGTTAAATATGCTTTACTTGTTATCATTATACTTATGTGTCCTTTTGTTTCTTTTGTGGTTAAAAACTACGCCATAGCTGGTATCTCTCCAACAATAACTTTATTATTTTTAATCTTTTCACTTGTTTCTTTTCCGGCGAGGTTTTCTTCTACATCTCTACTTACGCTCAAAATAATACCGAAAGCCACACTTGTAAAAATCATTGAGGTTCCGCCCATACTTACCAATGGAAGTGGCACCCCTGTTACCGGGCCCAAACCTACTGCAACTGCCATGTTTGCAAAAGCTTGAATGGTTAAACTAAAGCTTAATCCTGCAGCTAATAGTGCCCCAAAAGCTTTGGGCGCTCGAGTTACAATTTTTATACATCGATATAAAAGCACCAGGTAAAGCATCATAATTACAATTCCTCCCAAGGTTCCCCACTCCTCAATAATAATGGCGAAAATAAAATCCGAGTAAGGATGTGGAAGGAAATTGCGCTGAGTACTGTTACCTGGTCCTTTACCAAAAACACCACCGGTTGCCAAAGCAATTTTTGCCTGATCTGCCTGAAAAGTCTTATCTGCTTGGGCAGTTTCAGGATGCATAAAAACCTTTATTCTAGATTGCCATGTTGAAGCTCTTGGGCCGATAAACAAAAGCAGAATTAACATCAATAAACCAGCAAGAGCCACAATCGATATTTGCTTTATACTGATCCTTCCTATAATAAGAAGTAAGATACTTACACCAAAAAGCATCAATCCTGTTGACAAGTTAGCATATGCAATCAATCCAAAAACAACGACTACTGAACCCATAATTGGGATGAATGCTTCTTTAACATCTTTAATGTTTTCTTGCTTTTTGGTAAGCATCCTTGCAAGGAATGTGATTAATGCAAGTTTTGCCAAATCGGAAGTTTGAAATGTCAAACCAATAACGGGTATTTGAACCCAACGAGATGCATGGTTAATTTCCCCACCAAAAGCTGCAGTGTAAAAAAGTAATGGTATAGTAATAATCATTAGTATTTTTGAAATACCTGCATAATATCTATAATCTAAAAGATGTGAGATATAAATCATGCCAATACCCATCAAAACAAAAATTAAATGTTTTGTCAACAGTACCTTTTCTACTGTTTTACCCATTCGCCAAGCATAAGCTCCTGTTGCACTGTAAACTGCCATTACAGATATAAGCGAAAGCATGATGATGATCAACCAGATCCATCTATCGCCTTTTGTTTTATTAAGTAGTGCTTGCAACATATTTTAGGCCTCCTATTATAATTCTCTTACTGCCGCTTTAAACTGATTTCCGCGGTCTTCATAATTTTTAAACAAATCGAAACTTGCACATGCCGGTGATAACAAAACTGCATCGCCACGCTTTGCCAAATGAAAAGCAATCTGTGTAGCTTCTTCAGCAGAAAATGTATTTACAATTACCTCTACATCATCTTCAAAAGCATCGTGAATGCGTTTGTTATCCTTGCCCAAACAAACAATTGCCTTAACCTTGCTTTTAACCAAATCTTTAAGCATGTTGTAATCGTTTCCTTTATCTACACCACCCATAATCAAAACCACATCGCTTGTCATACTTTCCAAAGCATACCAGGTAGAATTAACGTTTGTGGCCTTGCTATCGTTAATGAAATCTATTCCAGAAATTTTGGCCACATGTTCTAATCTGTGCTCAATATTTTTGAAATTCCCCATACTCTCGCGGATGGTCTCATTTCTAAGTTCTAAAACCTTCGCAACAATGCCCGAAGCCATAGAATTATAAATGTTGTGCTTGCCCTGTAAGGCTAAATCTGAAATAGACATGGTTAGTTCGTTATTTGGTTCTGTAAGGATGTGTATTGTATTGTTCTCTAAATAAGCGCCTTGTTCAACAGTTTTAATGATTGAAAAAGGGTAAGTTTTTGCCAATGGCTTAATATTTTCAAGTTCTTTTAAGCTTTCCTCATCGTCTGCACAATAAATGAAGACATCATTTTCTGTCTGATTTTGGATGATGCGCATTTTCGATGCCGCGTAGTTTTCTAATTTATAATCATACCGATCTAAATGATCTGGAGTAATGTTCAACAATACTGAAACATCAGCCTTGAACTCAAACATATCATCAAGCATAAAACTCGAAATCTCCAGCACATACCAATCGTAATCTTCCTTTGCTACCTGAGCAGCAAAGCTTTGTCCGATGTTTCCGGCTAAGCCTACATTTAGTCCTGCATTTTTTAAGATGTGGTAGGTTAACAAACTGGTTGTCGATTTTCCATTCGATCCGGTTATGCAAACTGTTTTGGCCTTTGTATAACGTTTCGCAAATTCTATCTCAGATATGACCGAAATCCCCTTTTCGACCAATTTTTTTATCATTGGAGCCGTTGCCGGAATTCCTGGACTTTTAATTACCTCTGTTGCATTAAGAATCTTTTCCTCTGTATGTTTTTCCGATTCAAAAGGAATTGAAAGTCCTTCTAAGATGGCTTTGTACTTATCGGTAATTACACCAAAATCAGAAACAAAAACATCGAATCCTTTTTGTTGAGCCAATAATGCAGCGCCAACACCACTTTCGCCAGCACCCAAAATAACCACACGACCTTGCCCTACCATTGCTGATTGAGTTAAGTTTGCTGTATTTTGATTGGTGCTCATTTATTAATCGTTTTTGGTGCTATTCTTTGTTCTTTTATCCTTGTTCTTTGCTCTTTACACTATCTTAATTTCAGTGTTACAATCGTCATAATGGCTAGCATAATTCCGATAATCCAGAATCGGGTTACAATTTTTGCTTCGTGATATCCCTTTTTCTGATAGTGATGATGCAGTGGAGACATAAGGAAAATCCGCCGTCCTTCTCCAAACTTCTTTTTGGTATACTTGAAGTATGATACCTGCATAATTACCGATACAAGCTCAATTAGAAACACGCCGCATAAAATTGGAATCAACAACTCTTTTCTAATCATGATGGCAAATGCCGCTATGATTCCACCTATGGCCAAACTTCCTGTATCGCCCATAAAAACCTGAGCAGGGTATGAATTGTACCAAAGAAAACCAACACAGGCCCCAACAAATGCACCTGCAAAAATCATCAGCTCTCCCGAATTCGGGATATACATAATGTTTAGATAATCAGCCATTACGGTATTACCCGAAACATAGGCTAAAATACCAAGTGTGGTACCGATAACAGCCGATGTTCCTGTGGCGAGGCCATCTATCCCATCGGTAATATTTGCACCGTTTGAAACTGCCGTGATAATAAATACTGTAAATGCCAAGAACACGATGAAAGCATATTTTTGATAGTCATCGCCTAAGAACTTTAACACTTTCGCATAATCGAATTCGTTGTTCTTATAAAATGGCATGTTGGTTTTAGTCGATTTTACATCTTGTGTATAATAGAAGGTTTCTCCTTTTTGGCGTAAAACCATTGGAACAGATGATGTATTTTTAACATTATCCTGAACGGTTTCTCTAACTACAATATTTGGATTGTAATACATGGTCCAGCCAATAATTAAGCCCAAACCAACCTGACCAACAACCTTAAAACGACCAGCTAATCCTTCTTTATTTTTCTTGAACACTTTAATGTAATCATCCAAGAAACCAATTGCGCCCATCCAAATGGTGGTTACAATCATTAAGATTACGTATACGTTTGTGATGTTTGCAAAAAGAATTGTCGGAATCAGAATCCCCAACAAAATCATGATCCCACCCATAGTTGGTGTACCCTGTTTTTGCATTTGTCCTTCCAAGCCCAAATTCCTTACGGTTTCGCCAACCTGCATTTTGTGCAGGAAATCTATAATTCTACGACCATAAACGGTTGTAATAATTAAGGATAAAATGATCGAAATAGACGCACGGAACGTGATGTACTGGAACAACCTTAATCCAGGAATGTCATAATGCTTATGTAGGTATTCGAATAATAAATATAACATTAGCTGTTCGGGTTTAATTGTTCAAGTAAAATCTCTTTATCATCAAAGTGGTTGCGTACCCCATTAATCTCCTGATATTTCTCGTGGCCTTTTCCGGCTACAAGAATTATGTCTCCACTCTGCGCTAAATGGCAGGCCGTTCTTATGGCTTCTTTTCTATCCAAAATGGATATCGTTTTACGTTTATTTGTTGGCGAAACTCCAGTTTCCATCTCGTTAATAATGGCTTGTGGATCTTCCGTTCTAGGGTTATCAGAAGTTAAAATCACCTTATCGCTCCAATCGCAGGCTACCTGCGCCATAATTGGGCGTTTGGTTTTATCTCTATCTCCACCACAACCAATTACAGTAATTACCTGTTCTGTTCCTTTTCTAATGTTTGCAATGGTGCTCAACACATTTTGAACAGCATCTGGCGTATGTGCATAATCTACAATGCCGATTATTTTCTCTGGCGAAACAATATAATCGAAACGGCCTTCGGCACCTGATAAACGGCTTAATAAGGTTAAAACTTTAAGCTTATCCTGCTCCAGTAAAATTGCTGTTCCGTAAACCGCCAACAAGTTGTAAGCATTAAAAGAACCAACCAATTTGAAATAAACATCTTCATTATCGATATCTAAATGCAAACCGCTAAACTGGTTTTCTATAATTTTGGCCTTGAAATCTGCAATCTGCTTAAGCGCATATGTTTTTTTGTATGCCTTGGTATTTTGCAGCATTACAGCACCATTCTTATCATCAATATTGGTTAAGGCAAAAGCATTTTTCGGTAATCCATCAAAAAAGGCTTTTTTTGCTTTTAAATAGCTATCGAAGGTTTTATGGAAATCTAAATGATCGTGTGTGAGATTCGAAAACACACCGCCAGAGAAAGTTAATCCTTCAATGCGATGTTGCGAAACTGCATGCGAACTCACTTCCATAAAGCAATAATCACAACCCGCATCAACCATATCTTTTAACAATTGATTTAATGCTATTGGATTTGGAGTGGTATGCGTTGCCGCAACAACAACTTCGTTTATGTAATTTTCTACAGTTGATAATAAGCCTGTTTTGTATCCTAAATCTCTAAATAATTTAAAAAGAATCGTTGCAATAGTGGTTTTGCCATTTGTTCCTGTTATGCCAATTAATTTTAAATCGGTAGATGGATTACCAAAATAGTTGCCAGCCATTATACCCAACGCTACAGAAGTATTCTCTACTTTAATGTAGGTTACTGTAAAATCTTTAACCTCTGGCAAATTTTCGCAAATGATCACACCAGCACCCTGAGCAATTGTTTGTTCGATAAATTGATGTCCATCTGCTAGCGTTCCAACTACCGCAAAGAAAACATCATCTTTAGTTACTTTCCGCGAATCAAAGTTAAGGGTGTTTATTTCCCTATCGGTTTTACCAACCAATTCTTTAATTGTTACGCCATAAAGTAAATCCTGTAATTGCATTTTTTATTAATTATTGAATGATTGCATTAGAGAATGTTGAATGTGGCAATCTCCTTAAACATTCACTCATTCAAAATTCAATCATTTTGTAATTGCTTATTCTAATTCTATTTGTACGCCCAAGCCTTTTCCAACTTTTGTTCCGGCAAGGATGGATTGGCTAACTACTTTTCCCGATCCTGTTGCCTTGGTCTTTAAACCTGCATTACCCAAAAGGTAAAGGGCATCTTTCAATCCCATTCCGGCTACGTTTGGCATTACACCCTTACGCTCATTATTTTCTTGAAAAACGGCACCAGCACTTGTATCAATTATATTATAGTATTCGGATTTGGAAGCAAAAAGTGGCTTAAATCCAAATGCTTTATAAACTTTTTGAGTGGCTTTGCTTTGTCCGGCTTTGGTAGGCGGATTACCTGTGTTGCCTACTAAGCGAGTTGGTACATCATCATACATTTGCATATCACTTGCATAAATACGATCGGCAATTTCTCTAAAAACAGGACCCGAAACCAATGCACCATAATAAGCGCCTTTTGGATCATTAATTACTACAATCATGGAATACTTAGGCTTATCTGCAGGAAAATATCCAACAAAAGAAGCCTGATATTGCTTATTGCCTTTATAACCCTTGTTCGCATCGGCAACCTGAGCCGTGCCCGTTTTCCCAGCAATTTTATAAAGTGGGTTGTAAACAATCTGCTTACCGCTACCTTCGGTTACCACACCTTCGAGCATGCTTTTAATCTTGCTTAAGGTTTTATCCGAACAGATTTTATCGTTAATTACCTTAGCCTGAAACTGCTCGATGGGATTACCCAGCCTTCTAATTTCCTTAACAAAAATTGGAGCGATGTATTTTCCGTTATTCGCAACTGCATTATAAAAGGAAAGCATTTTTAATGGAGTTAGCTGCATTTCATAACCGTAAGCCATTTGTGGCAAAGTCATGTTTTTATTCCAGCTTTTATTTTTGGGCGTTTTAACTACCGGTTGCGCTTCTCCTGGGATCTGTAATCCCATTTTCTCGTTTAAATGCCAATCGTACAGATGATCGGTAAATTTAGATTGATCATCGCGATAGCCATTGTTAACCAAGTATGCCACTGCAGCATTTGAGGATTGCTCAAAAGCTTTTTTCACCGTAACTACTCCTATACTTCCGTGAGAATCTTTAATTAAATGACCCGGAATTTGATAATTGCCGGTTGCAACCATAGTTCCAGTATCCACGATTTTATCTTCTAGCAATGCCATGTAAGAAGCCAGCTTAAAGGTTGAGCCTGGATCTTGATTACCCGCAATTGCGTAATTAAACTTCTCTTTATAAACACCTTCTTCTACCTTTGAGAAATTGGCAACCGCTCTGATTTCGCCAGTTGCAACTTCCATAACGATCACGGCGCCGTGATCGGCCTGGCTTTTAATTAATTGTTTTTCTAATGCGCTTTGAGCCAAATCCTGCATATTGATATCGATGGTAGAAATAATATCCGCTCCATCTTTTGGCGCAACTTCTGCTTCTTCATTTACAGGAATGTAGATACCCCCTGCAATACGTTGCATTAACCTTTTACCGGTTTCGCCATTAATGTATTCATTGTATGCACCTTCTAAACCAACACCATTTTTTACGTTTTCATTTTTGTAACCAATGGTACGAGCTGCTAAAGCCTGAAAAGGAAGAATGCGTTTGTTTTGCTGTACAGCAATTAAACCGCCACTAAATTTACCGATATTATAAAGCGGGAAAGTTCTGATTGTTTTTAAATCCGCATAACCAACCTTGCGGTGGATTAACAAATAACGGGCGCTGTCTTGGCGACCTACACGCAAATAGCGGGCATATTCCTTAGGTGTTTTATCTTTAAAAAGCTGAGCCAGTTTTAATCCTAATGAATCTACTTTCTCATTAAAAACCTTATCATCTGCAATACCACCAGCAAACATATCCATGCGCAACTCATATTCTGGTACAGATGTAGCCAATAGACTTCCATCGTTCGAATAGATGTTACCACGGGTTGCTTCTACATTTACATAACGCGTAGAAAGACTATCTGCCATAGCTTTCCATTTATGCCCCTGTACAAACTGCACCTGACCGAGGCGGAGAAATACCGCTAAAGCAAAAAGCACAATTAAGCCAAATGCCAGATATACACGAAGCAAGATGTTTGCTCTAATATTCATCGCTTTTAACAATTATTTTTTTTGGTGGTTCGATTAATTCTTTAATTCCGAGCGTATCTACCTTTTTAGCAACCTCTGTTAATTTGCTTTTGAACATGAGGTCGGCTTTTAAGGATTTATACTCCCATCTTAATTCTTTTACTTCTTTATTTAACTTATCAATTCGGCGCACATTGTTTACAGCGAAATGGCTATTGGCAATGTAGACCATGCCTAACAATGCCAGAAAGCACAAAAAAGGCAAGGCATTAGTTGCTGCCTCTTTGGTTACCAATCCATCGTTAAAAAGCTTACTGATGAATGAATTGCTATCCATTTTTTCTTCGGCAGTTTTTGGCTTTTTAGGCACAGCTTTTAATTCTGGCTCAGGTCCAACTTCCTCTTCTTCTATATCTTCTCTAAACCTGTTCATATCTTCTCCGCAATTCTTAATTTCGCACTGCGAGCTCTATTATTTTGAGCAATCTCTTCATCAGAAGCAATAATCGCCTTACGGGTAATTACATTAAATGGTTTTTGCTGGTTTCCGAAGAAATCTTTCTCTACCTCTCCCTGAAATTTACCTTTAGCCATAAAGTTTTTAACCGGCCTATCCTCTAAAGAATGATAAGACATCACAACTAAATGCCCTCCTGGTTTTAAAACATCGGCCGCCTGTTGAAGAAAATCTTCGAGCACCTGAATTTCAGCGTTAACCTCAATCCGCAAAGCCTGGAAAACCTGCGCTAAATATTTATTTTCTTTTCCTCTCGGGATGTATTCTGAAATGGCCGTTTTGAAACTATCAATATCGGTAAAGGATTTTTCCAAACGAGCGGTAACTATGGCACGAGCCAAAGATTTAGCATTTTTAACTTCGCCATAAATTCCGAACAACTTGTGAAGCTTATCTTCTGAATAAGTATTCAAAACTTCAGCAGCCGTTAGTTTTCCGTTCGGATCCATACGCATATCCAAATCTGCATTGAAGCGAATAGAGAAACCACGCTGAGGAACATCAAACTGATGAGAAGACACTCCAAGATCGGCTAGGATTCCATCTACTTGTTTAAATCCTTTTAAACGTAGATTATTTTTAAGGAAACCGAAGTTTTGATCTATAAATACAAAGCGATCATCAGCCGGAATATTTGCCTGCGCATCAGGGTCCTGATCAAAAGCAATCAAAGTTCCCTTCGGCCCCAAATGCTTTAATATTTCTTTTGAATGGCCACCGCCACCAAAAGTTACATCTACATAAACACCATCTGGCTTAATATTTAATCCATCAATGCAGGGTTGCAACATTACAGGAACGTGGTAATTATTCTCCATCTTCCCTCCTGTTTTTACTTCCCATTACTTCCTCCGCAAGATTTGCAAAGTTTTCAGGCACATCATCAAATAAATCTTCGTAAGCTTTTTTATCCCAAACCTCGATTTTATCTAGCTGACAAGCCAAAACCAAATCGGTTGAGATTCCAGCAAATTCAGCAAGAGATTTTGGCAAAAGCACACGGCCAGCCGCATCAAGCGAAAGCTCTGTTGCGCCACGTGTAAACGCCCTTAAGAAATCACGATTCTTTTTTTCGTAGATATTTAATTTGTTTAGGTCTACAAGAATTGCATCCCAAACCTTTCTTGGATAAATAACAAGATTTTTTTCAAATCCACGGTTAATTACCAACCCATCTTTCTCGGCTTCAGGCAATTGTTTCTTAAGCGCAGCAGGAACCATAAGGCGTCCCTTTGCGTCAAGTTTACAATCAAATTCTCCTAAAAGTTGGGTCATAGTGGTATTTACACTTTTTATGTAGTGTAAAAGTAAATAGTTTTACCACTTTTTACCACTTTTTACCACAAAAAAGTTTTCAACACCTAGATTTTCCTTTTTATGGTTTAAAAAGATACACAAAATAAACCAAATAGAAAATTAAAAAACCGCTTATTTACTGATAATTAAGGGGTTTACATGAAAATATGATGAAGTGTCACGTTCGCCCAAATTGTAAACTCTGACCATAAAAAAAACCTTTCTTAATAGTTATCAGATGAATAAAACCGAAATTTTCTTTTACGCATTACAGCCATCGGATGAATACATACAGGATGCCCATATTCATCCGATGGCTGTAACCGAAATTTTCTTTTATGTATAATAGCCATCGGATGAATATGTACAGGATGCCCATATTCATCCGATGGCTGTAACCGAAATTTTCTTTTATGTATAATAGCCATCGGATGAATATGTACAGGATGCCGATATTCATCTGATGGCTGTAACCGAAATTTTCTTTTACGTATAATAGCCATCGGATGAATATGTACAGGATGCCGATATTCATCCGATGGCTATAAGTGAATTTATTTACTTAATTTAATCTAAGAAAACCCATACATCAAACTCAACGCAAAAAATATTATTATGAATTTTAATGGAGGCACTGTTTATCATATTTACAACCGTGGCAATAACAGTCAGCAAATTTTCTTTAATAACGACAATTACTTATTCTTTTTAAGAAAGCTCAAAAAAGAACTGCTTCCATTCTGTAACTTACTGTGTTATTGTTTAATGCCGAATCACTTTCATTTAATGATTGTTACAAATGAGCATACTAATGATTTAAATTTACTGAACAAAGGAATAGGAGTTCTACTGAGATCTTATACACGAGCAATAAACAATCAAGAAGCGAGAACAGGGTCTTTGTTTCAACAACAAACTAAAGCGAAAGAGTTGATTGACAAAAACAATAACAGCACCATAAGTTATGCTTCGATCTGTGCACACTACATACATCAAAATCCTTTGAGGGCTAATTTAGCAACCGACTTGGCGCAATGGAAATTTTCATCTTATCTTGATTTGGCAGGATTAAGAAATGGATCACTGTGCAATCAAAATTATTTTTTGACTTTACAGGAATAAAAGAAGATGAATTTATTGAAGAAAGCAAGACTATGATATCAAAAGATAGATTATAAAAAAGTCATCGGATGAAAATTTAGCACCTGCCTAAATTCATTCGATGACTAACCAATTTCTTTAAACAAATAGTCATCGGATGAAAACTGAGCACATGCCTAAATTCATCCGATGACTAAACGAAATAGATTTAAAAAGTCATCGGATGAGTATTTAGCATTAGCCGATTCATCCGATGACTAAACGAAATGGTTAAAAAGTCATCGGATGAATGCTATCATCTGCCCAAATTCATTCGATGACTAAACGAAAATTGGTTAAAAAGTCATCGGATGAATACTATAATCTGCCTAAATTCATTCGATGACTAAACGAAATAGGTTTAAAAAGTCATCGGATGAATACTAGCATCTGCCTAAATTCATCCGATGACTTTTTCTAATTTAGTCGTTAAGGGCTTTAACACCTGGCAACTCTTTACCTTCCATGTATTCTAGTAATGCACCGCCTCCGGTTGATACGTAACTTACCTCATCTTCGAAACCAAATTTTGCAATGGCTGCAGCAGAATCGCCACCACCAATTAATGAGAAAGCACCATTTTCTTTTGTTGCAGCAACCACTGCTACTGCTACTGCTTTGGTACCTACTTCGAAGTTTTCCATTTCAAAAACACCCATTGGTCCGTTCCACAATAAAGTTTTAGAATTTTTGATTACATCTTGAAATAAAGCAACTGATTTCGGGCCGATATCCAATCCCATCCAATCTGCTGGAATCTGACCAGAATCTACATCTTTTTTATCCGCATCGTTTGCAAATTTATCTGCAATAACGGTATCAACAGGCAAAATTAACTGAACACCTTTAGCCTTAGCCTTCTCGATTAATTCTAAGGAAAGCTCTTGTTTATCTGCCTCTAACAAAGAAGTTCCGATTTCGCCACCTTGTGCTTTAGCAAAAGTATAAGCCATACCACCGCCGATAATTAAGTTGTCTACCTTATCCAATAATTTCTCGATCAAGAGAATCTTATCTGATACTTTAGCTCCGCCCATAATTGCCGTAAAAGGTCTTTCTGGATGGTTTAATATCTTTTCTGCATTTGCAACTTCGCCAGCCATTAAATAACCAGAAAATTTTGCATCCGGAAAGAACTGTGCAATAATTGAAGTTGAAGCATGTGCACGGTGAGCTGTACCGAATGCATCGTTTACATATACATCACCAAGTTTTGATAATTTCTCGGCAAAGGCAACATCGCCTTTTTCTTCTTCTTTATAAAAACGAAGATTTTCTAGCAATAAAACCTCACCAGGGTATAAATTTTTAGCTTGATTTACTGCGCTTTCTCCAATGCAGTCGTCTGCAAATTTCACTTCTAAATCCAACATGCGAGAAAGATCGCCAAGAATATGCTTTAGAGAATATTTATCCGTTGGACCATCTTTTGGACGGCCTAAATGCGACATTAAAATAACTGAACCACCATCATTTAATATTTTTTCGATTGTAGGTAAGGCAGCACGCATTCTCTTATCATCGGTAATTTTAAAATCAGCGTCAAGCGGCACATTAAAATCTACTCTGATTAATGCTTTTTTATCTTTAAAGTTAAACTGGTCGATCGTTTTCATGTTTAATTTTTATTATTTTAAGTTTAATTTCATTTCGTAATGGAAGCCAATACCTGGGATATCGAATTCTGGAGATTCGGTTGTAAAACCTAGTTTTTTATAGAAAGATGCGGCCGTTGACCGAGCATTGCACCACAAATAATCTGTATTGTATTCTTTTAAATATTCTATGGCGAAGTTAACCAATGCTGCCCCATAACCTTTGCCTCCTTCATCGGGATGCGTTGCCATTCCTCTTAATTGATAACCCTCTCCTTCTTCCGGAAAAAAGTCGTTTCGCATAAAAGTTGCTATGGATTTAATATCACCATCATAAAGAAAACCCAGATGAAAAGTATCATAAGCCAAATCGCCATCAAAAACACATTGATCAAAGGCCTTACCGTTTCGTAAAACCAAACTTCTCAAGGGTAGAACATCTTTTGGAAGAATAAATTTGACCATATTTAATTATTGAATTTTGAACGAGCGAATGATTGAATATTGTTTTTAAACCTATCTTAATTCAACTCAAATGCCTTTTCTTTATCCTTTTAACGCCTCAATTTTCTTTACTACATCCATTAAACGGCTGCTGTAACCATATTCATTATCGTACCAGCCAACCACCTTTACCAAATCGCCCACAATTGAGGTAAGCTGCGCATCAAAGATACAAGAATGTGGATTATCAATGATATCAACTGAAACAATTGGATCTTCGGTATACTCCAGAATATTTTTTAAGGAATTTTCTGATGCGTATTTAAAGGCGAGATTAATTTGTTCGATGGTTGTTTTATTTTTTAACAGACAAGTAAAATCAGTAAGCGAACCGTTTAAAACCGGCACTCTTATTCCAGCGCCGCCCAACCTGCCTTCCAATTCGGGAAAGATATGCGTAATGGCTTTGGCTGCACCTGTAGTTGTTGGAATAATTGATGACGATGCCGCTCTCGCTCTGCGTAAATCTTTATGGTTACTATCATGAAGATTTTGATCGCCAGTCATAGAATGGATTGTTGTAATATATCCTTCTTCTACTCCCCAATTGTCGTTTAAAATTTTGATCATCGGTGCGATGTTGTTCGTGGTGCAACTTGCATTCGAGATTATAGGGCTTGTCAAATCAATGTTTGCATCATTTACGCCCAATACCACCATTGGAATATCATCTGCAGCCGGTGCAGATATAAGCACCTGGCTTGCACCCGAGGTTAAATGTTTTTCTGCTGCTTCTAAACTTAAATTTTTTCCTGTACAATCTACTACCAAATCTACTCTCAATGCAGACCAAGGCAATTCATCAGCCTCTTTTATAGAAAAAACAGGAATGGAAAGCTGACCAATGACAAGTGAATCTGGCATTGCAGACACTTGATCTGGATAAACGCCATGAACCGTATCATATTTAAATAAATGTGCCATGGTTTTGGCATCAGCAAGATCGTTAATTGCAACTACATCAAAACCTTCGGCCAATGCCAAACGCAAAAATGTTCTACCAATCCGACCAAAACCATTAATTGCAAGCCTCATTTTATATAAATTAGAGCGCAAAATTAGTGTTTATTTTCATATTTGAATTATGGGCAGATTGGTTAAATCCCAATTGAATGTAAATAGATATTGAGCCATATATTAACTACTGAAATACTGATAGTTACCTTGCAATTGCTGATGATTTACCAGAATTATAATCTGGCTTTAATGATGAGCTTTTTTTATTTGGTTCTTTCTTCGACAGCTGAAAAGTGATGATGATGCTAAACAAGGCACACACTCCGATAAGCAGAAAAATAAGTAAAAAATTGCCCAATGTTTGGAGCGCAATTGTGCTCCCAATGGTTACTACATTTAAGCTGGCCGTTAACCAGACAATTTTATTGGGTTTCATTCCCAGTCTTTCCAAACGGTGATGAATGTGATTTCGATCTCCTTTAAATGGTGATTTCCTGTTGAAAATTCGGATACAAAAAACCCTAAGCGAATCGAATATGGGAACAATTAAAATGGAAACCGCAATTGCCGGGGCAGAGAAAAATGCGGGATAATTTGTTCCTGTAAATTTATTAAGCTCGATAAATTTAATGGCTAGCGCCGCAGAAACCAATCCAATTATGAGTGCCCCGGTATCACCCATAAAGATTTTAGCTGGATACCAATTATATTTTAGAAAACCACCAATTGCGCCTGCCAGTGCAAAGGCAATAAATGCATAGGGCAATTGGTGCATGATACAGAATAAAATGCCAAAAGTGAGTGTAGAAATAATCCCGATTACGCCTGCCAAACCATCAATACCATCAATTAAATTGAATGCATTGTTTAAGAAAATGATTAGAATTAGAGAAAATATGCCGCCCCAAATCAGATTCATCTCACCTATAGTTAGTACACCGTATAAACTTGTTAATCTAAACCCTCCAAAAAACACCAAGATGGATGCAACTGTAAGTTGGAGACTAAATTTAGTACTGGTGTTGGTGCCGTAAACATCATCTTTTAAACCCAGTGCGGTTAAGAGAATACAGGATGCAATTAAGAAATTTGCCTCTTTATAATTGGTTAAAGTTGAAAAAAGAAGAATGCTGATGGTGAAACTCCCGACAATTGCCAAACCGCCCAAACGGGAAATATTCCTTTTGTGGTTTTTGCGGTGGAGATCGTTCTTATCGAATAGGTTGTACCTTAAAGAGGTGTAAATTACCGAAGGGATGCTAAACATAACCATAGCAAAGGCCAGTAAAAATATGGCCCCATAAAAAAGTTCTGGGTTTGTATTTAGGATATCTTTAAGCAAAACTAAAAATGTTTGCTAACAAATATAAAACTTTAAGGCGTAAAAACTTGGTTATGCATTACAATACAGCTTGACTTAAATCAAAAAATTTTTAAGCGTTGGATGAGGGTGTTGTATAGGGCTCGTTTCCGCCGAAGGCCTTTTACCTTTTCCTTGATGAAAAGGTAACCAAAAATCAAGGCTTTGGCCTGATGTCGGGATAAATTCGTTAAAGCTTAAAGAGCGGCAACACAAGTACCCGATGAAGAATCGGGCAGGACGCGTTGCCTTGGATAATGGTGGGATGAATATTTCTGCAAAAGCTTTAACGTTTTCTCCTT